>ENA-ORNG01002355-ORNG01002355.1-human-gut-metagenome-genome-assembly--contig:-NODE-2355-length-11647-cov-2.613095_pt1 | contig 11647 bp, 8 predicted proteins | sample MGYA00242113_ERZ509018 | MGnify/ENA primary metagenome ERZ509018 (study PRJEB26280, sample SAMEA2338711) | human gut metagenome | biome: human gut; feature: human-associated habitat; material: faeces... | reverse complement strand
AAGCCAATGCTCTATATGTCAGAGAAAACTTCTACAAAGAAGGTTTCGAATTATGCCGTAATATGGAACAACTCATCTGGACAGGCGAACAGAAGCAAAACAAAGTCTTTTATGACTTACGCTTTCCCATCAGCAAGGAACGGTTGCAGATGTACATTTCACTGAAGAATCCTGCACAGGCAAAAAACCAGCTGGACAAATTGGAAGAGATTGCCAGTCTCGCCAAAAATGATTCTTTAATGGAAGTGCTGCTCTATACGAAAGCCAACTATTACTATACTTTCAATCAGAATACACAAGGAGACGCCTGTTTCCGCAAACTCAGCCAATACAAGGAAAAGAAGGACTACGATAAAGTGAGCGACTGCTACAAGACTCTTATCGGCATCGCCCGCAAAGCCAACAATGCCCCGTTGATGGAACGTACGTACGAAAGCTATATTGTATGGACCGACTCTGTAAAAGCCCTGACTGCCCAGGATGAGCTGAATGTCCTGAAACGAAAATATGACGAAAGCCTCCAGACCATACAGGACAAAGACAGCACACTATCCGCCAAGCAATACATCATCATCGGACTCTGCGTACTGGCTGCCATCCTTGCCGCAGTCCTGATATTCGGTGCTATCGTATTGTTGCGCTTCATCGTCCTTACCCGCAAGCAGAAGAAAGCCATCGGTATCGCCAACGAGCACAACGAACTGAAAACAAAATTCATCCAAAACATCTCCGCCCAGATGGAACCGACACTGGACACGCTCGACGCTTCGCTGCCGGGAGTAAAGGCCCTGCATACATTCTCCAACCACATCCAGGAACTGTCCGAATTGGAGAACACCTTGTCCGAACCTTACGAAATGCAAGAGAAGAACATCTCCGCCTTCTGCGAGGCTATCATGGACAAGATTAAGGGAAAAACCCGGGAAGACGTTTCCCTGGCCGTCAATGCTCCAAAGCTGAATGTAAAAATCAATCCGGAGCAACTGGAACGCATACTGCTGCACCTTTTAGAGAACGCCGCCGAATACACTCCCGCCGGAGGCAAGATATGGCTCGACTTCAAGAAACGCGGTGCACACACGCATCAGTTCATCGTCAGCGACACCGGTTGCGGTGTTCCCGAAGAGCAACGCGAAAACATCTTCAAGCCCTTCACCGAAGTGAAGGACTTGACACTGGGCGACGGCTTGGGGCTTCCCATCTGCTCACTGATAGCCACCAAGATGAACGGCAGCCTGACACTGGATACCGGCTACAGCAAGGGGGCACGGTTTGTACTAGAACTGCATGCTTAACGGCAGGTTGGTACAGAATAGAGTGGAATTCAGCAGCAAGCGAGAAAGAAACAAGAAGTTATCAAACCTGCCCTCACTGCCCTCACCGCTTTTCTGAAATGCCCTGCTCATCGGCATTGCAGCGGCGAGTGAGAGCAAATAAAAAGAGTGAGGGCAAAATTTGCCCTCACTCTTTTCAGTTACCCGGTTACTTGCTGCCACTCACCCTCAGTACGCACGGGCTTTCGTCCGCCTCTCCCCCGTCTTTTATTAAGAAAAGCATATACATTTCTTGTGCCAGACACAGTGTATTGACAACGGCTCACTATAGTGGTCTGTTCAGCTCACTGTAGTGGTCTGTCTTGTTCACCTTAGTGAGCCGACTTGTTCACTGTAGTGGAGCATTGGCAAATCAAAAGGTTTCTCGGAAGAAACACGCATGCGGAGCACAACGAAACCATAGCCTTTACATCCATACTGACCGTGCTATTGGCAGCCTGCACTGAAACGACAAGTTACAAAACGGCTAAAAAGCATGATAAACAGCACTCCTTCCGATACATGAGACATGTATCATGCAAAATGAGACAATTCACCTCAAAAATGAGACATGCTTTATTGCGCAATAGATAAAAATTGGCTAACTTTGCCATAAGCCCAAAAGCAAAAAGCATGAAACAAGTCTTGTATCTTACCGCTTCAACCGTATTCTTTGGAATAACAGGTACAACCATCCCCCCTCCCGCTCCTTATTCAATACCATCATAAATTAAAATCTTGTACTTATGAAGTATTTATGTATCATCCTTTTTCTGGCAATAAGCATTTCATCCTGCCAGCAGCAAGCCGTCAATGAGAAATGCGAGAAGAACATTATAGTATGTTTCGACCATTATCATCCTAAACCATACAAGACGCCGGGAGGAGTGGGACACATGCCGATGCCTAAAGTCCTCTATACCGACAGCATAGGAACTCTTGTGGAATACATGCCCAACAAAGATTCCGATACCCTGACCATCTATTCCACTGAACACTTCAAGGAGTTGGGCCTGAACTATGGAGATTTTGAGTTCAACTACTACCCATTAATGAAAGGAGATACCGTTATTATTTCCATGGATAGCCTTGGCTACCCCATTTTAAGCAGCAAGCATCATCCCGGATATAGCAGAATCTATAACATGAACTATGAGTTGCGCAAAGGGAAGACCCATGCAGGACTGGAAGCAAAGACTTGTCTTGGGGGTGACTGGGTGCGGATTGCCAAATCGATTGATATAATACGGGCAAATAACTGGACTTCATTACTAATGGATTACTGCCCTTTGGATTCATTACAATCCATGTTCGACAGTTACAAGAAGAACTATACAGATACCATCAATTCCTTTAAAGAACAGCAACTTATCTCAAGCGAGATACACGACCGTTATCAATGCCTGCTCAAGCTGAAAGACTATGAATCCCGGCGAATGCTGAATGAAGACACCGCCTTCTACCGTCAGATGGAACCCGAAATAGCTGACAAATATATCCGTTATCCCTCCTACCGTGAATTTCTGGACTACTACCTTTGGTTCTTCAACCAGCATATCCCGACGATACGCAAATCCCAGGGAGGAAGCAAGGACTGGCGTCAAACCTTCGATGAGCTATCTGCGAAACCGTTCCAGCCAAAATCCAAGCAAGCCCTGCTTGAACGCTGCATCAAAGAAATCGGCGAGAACTTTTCGGCACAAGACGTAAACAGCTATCTTGACAAATATATCCACATCACCCAAGACACACTGCTGCCCGACAGGATAAGAGACCAATACAACTTGTCTGCCGATGCCAACCAGCTATTGCTGAAGGACATTCATGGAAAGCCTGCCAACCTGAACAGATTGCTGGAAAAGAACAGGGGAAAGGTCATTTATGTGGACTTTTGGGCAAGCTGGTGTGTGCCCTGCCGGGAAGAGATGCCTCCCTCGGAAAAGCTGAGAGAACTGTACAAGGGAAAAGATGTGGTATTCGTCTATCTCGCCTTCAAGGACCAGGAAAGCAGTTGGAAAATGGCGGTAGAGCAGGAGGGCTTATCAGAAGTACCCGACAATTTCTTCATCACAAATCCAAAGAACAGCAAAATGCTGGAAAAGCTAAAGCTGGAATTAATTCCCCGATACATCATTTTCGACAAACAAGGCAATATTGTTGAAATGAATGCTCCAAGACCAAGTGACAAACAAGTGACAACAACAATAGACAAGTATCTAAAATGATACATCAGCAAAAGTTTGAAGTATAATTAAAACTTTTCGGTATATGAACTTTCCACAAAGCCTGCCGCATCCTCACACAAGATGCAGCAGGCTTTATCATTCTATATCTTAACGGATTCAGCGCAATGCCTCCACCTCTTCCGGCGTCAGTGGAATTTTCTTACCCAGACGGCGCGCTCCCGTTTCGGTAACCAGATAATCCTCCTCATTGCGGATGCCACCGAAGTTGCGGTATTCTTCCACCTTATCATAGTCAATGAAGTCCATAAACTTCTTCTCTCCCCTCCACAAATCAATCAACTCGGGAATGAAATAAATGCCCGGCTCAACCGTATGCACAAAGCCCGGTTCCAGAGGGATGGCAAGGCGCTGGCTCTTTCGGCCGAACTGCGTACTCTTGGGCTGGCCGTCATAGCCTACCCAAACTTCACCGAAGTTCTCCATATCGTGTACATCCATTCCCATCATATGCCCCAGTCCGTGAGGATAGAACAGCGCATGGGCACCTTCGCGCACCGCATCTTCGGCATTGCCCTTCATCAAGCCCAGCTCTTTCAGCCCTTCCACCATCACTTGGGCGGAAAGCTCGTACACCTTCATATAAGGAATGCCCGGACGGAGGGCTTTGACAGACTCCAAGTGCATGGCGTTCTGGATTTCGTAAACGGCACGCTGGCGGGGAGTAAAGGTCTTGTCCGCCGGCACGGTGGACGACATGTCGCCACAGTAACCCGAAGGAAGCTCGGCGCCAGCATCAATCAGGAAGAGGTCGCCCGGCTTTACTTTATTTCCATGATAGTGGTTGTGCAAAGTCTGCCCGTTGATAGTGGCAATCGTGGCAAAAGACAACTCGCAGTTGTTCATCTGGGCGATGCGGTTCATTTCGGCCACAACCTCGTATTCGTACATGCCCGGACGAAGCACTTTCATTGCGGTAATGTGCATGTCTGCAGTCACGTCGCAGGCCTTTTCTATTTCTGCTATTTCTTCTGCCGACTTGTAGTTGCGCTGTGCCACCACCGCACGGATAAACGGCACGGACCCTTCCTGACGTGCCGGAGGAACGCCCAGCCAATCCATCAGTTTCAATTTATGCTCGGCACGATAAGGGGGCAAATAATGGATGGTCTGTCCCTTCTGTACAGCCTTGTGCAGATAACCGACAATGTCGACAAAAGGACGGGTTTCGGAAATGCCCACGGCAGAAGCTTTTTCGTGAAGGGTGGGCTGGATACCCATCCAGATAATATGGTCGATGGTCAACTCATCGCCGAATATGATTTCTTTATCTTCGTCTATGTCGATGAGAGCCGACAGCCCGGCAAACGACAAGCCAAAATAGTAGAGAAAAGTGGAATCCTGGCGGTAACGGAAAGTATTGTCCTCATAGTTCAACCCTTGTTCATCGTTACCCAAAAACAGTAATACTCCGGAGCCAATCGTTTTTTTCAGCCGGGCCCTGCGCTGCACATACGTTTCTTTAGCAAACATAACGTTCCATTTTTTAGTAGTTATATGGCAAAGATAGGAACAAAAAAGCAACCAAGCTCCCGTTTTCTTGTTAAATATCATAAGAGAAGGTTTCGCGTTCCCGAACTATTCACTATTTTTGCGGTAGAAATTTCCCTTATTCGTAATTTGTAATTTATAAAGTATGGCACAAGGTTCCCGACAAGTACAGACTCAAGCGCAACAGCAGATACAAACACTGTCGCCGCAACAGATTCTGGTGGTAAAGCTGCTGGAACTCCCTGCCGTGGAGCTGGAAGACCGCGTACGTGCCGAACTCTTGGAAAATCCGGCACTGGAAGAGGGTAAGGAGGATACTCCCGGTGATGAATACCCCGACACTCCTGATACGGAAACCGGAACGGAAGACGGTGGAGACACCAGCTATGATTCTTTAAGCGATTATCTGAACGAAGACGATATCCCCGACTACAAGCTGCAGGAGAACAACCGCAGCAAAGGGGAGCAGGCAGAAGAAATCCCTTTTTCCGACGCCACCTCCTTCTATGAAACCTTGCGCCAGCAGCTCGGCGAGCAGGACTTGACTCCGCACCAGCGCGAACTGGCCGAATATCTCATCGGCTCGCTGGACGACGATGGCCTGCTGCGCAAATCGCTGGACAGTATCAGCGACGAACTCGCCATCTACGCCGGTATCGACGCTTCTCCCGAAGAGCTGGAAGAAGTATTGAAGATTATACAAGACTTTGACCCCGCCGGTCTGGGCGCCCGCACCCTGCAAGAGTGCCTGCTCATCCAGATTCGACGTAAGGAAGCGCAACGGCCCATGCCCTCGCCTCCACAATACTATATAGAAGAAGATATTCTTACCCAGTGCTACGAAGAGTTCACCCGCAAGCATTGGGACAAGATTATGCAGAAATTAGGTATCAGCGAAGATACCCTGCAACAAGCCGTTAAGGAAATCTGCAAGCTGAATCCCCGTCCCGGTGCCTCGCTCGGCGAAGCCATCGGCAAGAACATGCAGCAGATTGTGCCCGACTTCCTGGTAGACACTTATGACGACGGTACCATCAACGTGACACTGAACAACCGCAACGTGCCGGAACTGCGCATGAGCCGCGACTTCACCGAGATGGTGGAAGAACACACCAAGAACCGGGCCAACCAGTCCAAGGAATCCCGCGAAGCCATGATGTTCCTCAAACAAAAAATGGATGCCGCACAAGGTTTCATCGACGCCGTGAAGCAACGCCAGAATACGCTGATGACTACCATGCAGGCCATCATAGACCTGCAACGTCCTTTCTTCCTCGAAGGAGACGAGTCATTGCTCCGCCCCATGATTCTGAAAGATGTTGCCGAACGCACCGGGTTGGACATCTCGACCATCTCCCGTGTGAGCAACAGCAAGTATGTACAGACCAACTACGGCATCTACCCGCTGAAGTTCTTCTTCAACGACGGCTACACAACCGAAGACGGCGAAGAGATGTCTGTACGCGAAATACGCAAGATACTCAAAGAGTGCATTGACAACGAGGACAAGAAAAAGCCTCTGACCGATGACGAACTGACCGAGCTGCTGAAGGAGAAAGGCTATCCCATAGCCCGCCGCACGGTGGCAAAGTATCGCCAACAGATGAATATCCCCGTGGCAAGACTGAGAAGATGAGAGAAAAGGATGAGCGATTAGGGATTAAGGTTTAAAGATTAGTGCATTCAAATAGTAAATTGTAAATAGTCAAATCGTAAATAAAATTAGGTTGTGGAAGAGCATATTATAGCAGATAAAACTTTAATCAGAACAGCGAAAGTGATTTCGGCGATATTCACACCGTTCTCCATCCCTTTCCTGGCATTTCTGATTCTGTTTATATTCTCGTACCTGCGCATCATGCCGTTGCAGTACAAGTTGATAGTATTGGGCGTGGTGTATTGCTTCACCATCCTGATGCCTACACTGACTATCTTCATCTTCCGCAAAATCAACGGTTTCAGTCCGGAAGAACTGGTGGAACGAAAAAGGAGATACATTCCCTTTATTCTGACCATCACTTCTTATGTATTCTGCCTGCTCATGATGCACCGGCTCAATATCCCGTGGTACATGACCGGTATCATACTCTCCGCCCTGGTAGTGATGATAATCTGCGTCATTGTCAACTTAAAATGGAAACTGAGCGAACACATGGCAGGCGCCGGAGCCGTAATTGGCGGACTGGTAGCTTTCAGCGCCTTGTTCAGCTACAATCCCGTATGGTGGCTATGCCTCTTTATACTGGTGGCTGGCGTGTTAGGCACCGCCCGCATCATCCTGCGACACCACACCCTGGGCGAAGTTATGGGAGGCTTTGCCGTAGGGCTTATCTGCTCGCTGCTGGTACTCCACCCGCTGAGCAACATACTGTTCCGAATCTTCCTCTTTTAAGAGCCTTGTTTAATTTTTAATTTTCAACTTTTAATTTACATAGTATCAACCCTTAAAAACTAATGATCATGAATTTCCCGACTAATGTAAAGTACACCAAAGAACACGAATGGATTCGCCTGGAAGGTGATGTAGCTTATGTAGGTATTACCGATTATGCACAAGAGCAACTGGGTGACATTGTGTTTGTCGACATCCCGACCGAAGGTGAAACATTGGCTGCCGACGAAGTGTTCGGTACCATCGAAGTAGTAAAAACCATATCAGACCTCTTCCTGCCCGTAACCGGTGAGATTCTGGAGCAAAACGAAGCCCTTGCCGACCAGCCGGAACTGGTAAACCAGGACCCATACGGCGAAGGCTGGCTCATCAAAATCAAACCCGCCGCTGATGCCGACTTCGACAGCCTGCTGGATGCCGAAGCCTACAAAGCGCTGATAAACGAATGAAATGAAAGGATTAGGGGTTAGCGATTAGCACCGGACGGAATGATAGCGCAGTTCCTAACCCCTAATCGTTAATCCCTAACCCTTATAAAATTAACCCTTTAATAATTTAAAGATTCATGTCTCCAATCGTTAGCATCATCATGGGCAGCACTTCCGACCTCCCCGTTATGGAGAAGGCCGCACAATTGCTCAATGACCTGCATGTACCGTTCGAAATGAACGCTCTCTCTGCTCACCGCACACCGGAAGCAGTGGAGGAATTTGCCAAGAATGCCCGCCAACGCGGCATTAAAGTGATTATTGCCGCTGCCGGTATGGCTGGCCGCCCTGCCCGGCGTCATTGCTGCCAATACCACACTGCCGGTAATCGGGGTTCCCGTAAAAGGGTCTGTACTCGATGGCGTAGACGCCCTTTACTCCATCATCCAGATGCCTCCGGGCATACCAGTAGCCACCGTTGCCATTAATGGTGCCATGAACGCTGCCATCCTTGCCGTACAGATGCTGGCACTGAGCGATTCCTCATTGGCTGAAACATTCGCCGCCTATAAAGAAGGGCTGAAAAAGAAAATAGTCAAGGCAAATGAGGACTTGAAGGATGTGAAGTACGAATACAAAACCAATTGAGGGATTAGGGATTAAGGATAAGGGATTAGTAAGATGAGATATAGTCACTAATCCCTTATCACTAATCCCTTATCACTAATCCCTTATCACTAAACGCTAATCACTTATTACCGTGGATTTATTCAACTATTCCCGACGGGAAACATCAGAAGTAAACATCGGAGCCACCCCTATGGGCGGCTCCAATCCTATCCGCATACAAAGTATGACGAACACCGCTACGCAGGACACAGAAGCCAGTGTGGCGCAAGCCAAACGTATTGTCGACGCCGGAGGAGAGTATGTACGCCTCACGGCCCAAGGCATCAAAGAGGCTGAAAACCTGATGAATATCAACATAGGCCTACGCCAGGACGGATATATGGTGCCGCTTGTGGCCGACATTCACTTCAACCCGAAGGTAGCGGACGTGGCAGCACAGTATGTAGAAAAAGTACGCATCAATCCGGGAAACTATGTGGATGCAGCACGTACTTTCAAACATCTGGAGTATACCGATGAAGAGTATGCCCAGGAGTTGCAGAAGATACACGACCGCTTTGTCCCCTTCCTTAATATCTGCAAGGAGAACCATACTGCCATCCGCATCGGCGTGAACCACGGTTCATTATCCGACCGCATCATGTCGCGCTATGGCGATACACCGGAAGGCATGGTGGAATCTTGTATGGAGTTTCTGCGCATCTGCGTACAAGAGAATTTCACGGATGTGGTCATTTCCATCAAGGCATCCAATACAGTGGTCATGGTAAAGACAGTACGCTTGCTGGCAGCCGTCATGGAGCAGGAAGGTATGCGATTCCCGCTGCATCTCGGTGTAACGGAAGCCGGAGACGGAGAAGACGGACGCATCAAATCGGCCTTGGGCATCGGCGCCCTGCTGGCAGACGGCTTGGGTGACACCATCCGGGTTTCCCTGAGCGAAGCTCCGGAGGCGGAAATCCCCGTAGCCCGCAAATTGGTGGACTATATCGTGCAGCGCCACGACCATCCTTATATCCCCGGAGCAGATGTGCCGGAATTCAATTATCTCTCTCCCACCCGCCGCGAGACTGCCGCCGTACACAATATCGGCGGAGACAATCTGCCCGTGGTCATTGCCGCACGCCTGGACGGGGACATGGACTTCAATCCGCAATTCGTGCCGGACTATATCTATACGGGACGTTCCATCCCTAAACAACTTCCGGAAGGCATGCAATGCATCATCGATGCCGATGTCTGGATGGAACAAAGCAACAGCGAGACAAAACCGGACAATGCCTGGCCCGCCTTTAAAGGAGACCAGCTTCCTTTCCTAAGCAGTTGTGGCGCTTCCTTGAAATTCCTCTTCATCACGTATATGGGATTGAATGACGAAGCCATCGCCTGCCTGAAGTATCATCCGGAAGTCGTATTGATTTCGCAAAGCAATCATCCCAACCGGTTGGGCGAACAACGCGCTCTAGTACACCAGATGATGAAGAAAGGCCTAAAAAACCCGGTAGTCTTCTTTGAGCACTACGCAGAGAGCGAACTGGAAAATCTGCAAATCAAAGCGGCTGCAGATATGGGAGCACTCATCTTCGACGGTCTGTGTGACGGTATCCTTCTCTTCAACCAGGGAGAAACCATAAGCGGCAAAGTAGTGGATGCCACTGCTTTCGGTATCCTGCAAGCCGGACGTGTACGTACCAGCAAGACCGAATACATCTCTTGTCCCGGCTGCGGACGCACCCTCTACGACCTGGAAAGTACCATTGCCCGTATCAAGGCAGCCACCGGCCATCTGAAAGGACTCAAGATAGGAATCATGGGATGCATTGTCAACGGTCCCGGAGAAATGGCCGATGCTGATTATGGCTATGTAGGCGCCGGACGAGGCAAAATCAGCCTCTACAAGAAGAAGGAGTGCATCGAAAAGAACATTCCCGAAGAAGAGGCGGTGGAAAAGCTGATAGAACTCATTAGGGACAATGGCGACTATATAGAGAAATAAAAGAACTATAATATGGATTATCAGAAAATACTGAAAAGTATTCATCAGGAAATAGAGCCTTATGCCACTATTGGCAAGCAAGCTGATTACATTCCGGCACTCGCCAAAATCAATCCGGACCAGTTCGGAATGTGCATTCACACCATACAAGGCGAAACCTTCATGCATGGAGAAGCTACTACCGGCTTCTCCATACAAAGTATTTCGAAAGTATTTTCCCTTGCCATGTGCCTAAGCCTTGAAGGAGACAATCTATGGAAAAGAGTGGGTAAAGAACCCTCGGGCACTGCTTTCAACTCGCTAGTGCAACTAGAGGTAGAAAAAGGTATTCCCCGAAATCCATTTATCAATGCCGGCGCCATTGTGATGACCGACATTCTATTGAGCCATTTAAAGCATCCAAAAGAGGAATATATCCGTTTTGTCCGTTCACTCAGCAGAAACAACCAGATTGATTATAATGAAGAAGTAGCCCTATCCGAACGCGAAAACGGCTACCTGAATGCGGCAATTACCAATCTGTTGAAATATCATCATAACATAAACAATGACATAGAACGCGTACTCCGCTTCTATTTCCTGCAATGCTCCATAGAGATGAGCTGTTATGATTTGTCTAAGGCATTTTTACCTTTCGCCAACCATAAACAAGCCTTTGCGTTCGAAAACATCACTCTGACCTCCTCTCAGGTAAAAAGGATCAATGCCATCATGCAAACATGTGGTTTTTATGACGAAGCCGGAGAGTTCTCTTATCTAGTAGGCCTTCCTGGAAAAAGTGGTGTAGGAGGCGGCATAGCTGCAGTTTATCCACTGCGTTATTCAGTCGCAGTATGGAGCCCAAGACTGAACCAGAAAGGGAATTCCGTTATGGGCATCAAGGCTTTGGAACTGCTGACCACACAGACACAGGAATCTATTTTCTGAAAAATTTCAGCGTAGATATTTATCAAAGTCCACCTCTCTGAACTTAAAGTTATGATGTTCGGAGGGGTGATAGGCTTTATTCCAAGTCGAATAGGTCTTCACATCTATCTCCCTTGTCTTCCGGTTAAAAGTTACAATGCGTAAGTAGCCCTCACCTCCCAATCTACTGCCTTCCACACCACGCTGATAGTTTGCCAGCATCTGATACACTTTATTCCCCTCTTTCC
>ENA-ORNG01002346-ORNG01002346.1-human-gut-metagenome-genome-assembly--contig:-NODE-2346-length-11671-cov-5.456267_pt1 | contig 11671 bp, 13 predicted proteins | sample MGYA00242113_ERZ509018 | MGnify/ENA primary metagenome ERZ509018 (study PRJEB26280, sample SAMEA2338711) | human gut metagenome | biome: human gut; feature: human-associated habitat; material: faeces... | reverse complement strand
GGCAGGCCTCGGTGATGCCCTGAACGATTTCCATGTTGTTGACGTTGAAAGCACCGATGGCGTAGCCGCCGTCATAAGCTTTCTTGAACATTTCGGTAGAAGTAACCAGAGGCATAATGACATCTCCTTAGTTTATTCATATTCCACGAAGAATTCTAGCAAATTTCAGTTATTTTTGCAATAGACGAATTTACAATTTCCGCGTGATGTGATATATTTTGTTTTGTTCAACATACTCTAATACGCATATGGAGGTAATTTATTATGTCTGAAGCTTTGAAGGGCGCTCTGATCATCGGCCAGTCCGGCGGACCGTCCTCTGTCATCAATTCCAGCGCCTACGGCTGCATCCGCACTGCGCTCGACGCAGACTGCATCACAAAGGTCTACGGCGCGTACCACGGCATCAAGGGCGTTCTGGAGGACTACGCCGGAACCGCCGGCAGTCTGCTGACCCAGACCACCTACGCCCTGGAAGGCGACGTTCCCGAGCTTGCGACGGACAAATTTGACGAAGACCGCGCCCCCCAGCTGACGCTGGTCGTCACAATGGGGACTCCCGGCGTGAATTTCAACGTAGATGACCTGTTCAACCAGATTCTGGACGCCTACAGCATGAACGTCTTTGCCGTGGAGGCGAAGGGCGCACAGGCCGAAGGCGAGCCGGATGCTGTGGATTTGCAGAAAGTTTACGACGAAGTCTGCGTAAAGCCCGTGGATGCCACCGTCAACATGCAGACCTTCAAGGCCGTCCCCGGCTCCTACGGCTACGAGTTTGACATGGTGCAGGCGCAGAAGCAGATCAGCGCGGCGCAGTACGGCGAGGTCGTCCGCATTCCCATGGAATATGTCGCCCCGGAAATTCTGGACGACGATGTCTTCTTCCGGGACGTTCTGGGCAGCACCAGCACGCCCCACTCCAACAACGCCAACCGCACCGCCAATCTGGAGTTGGCCTGTAAGGCGCTGAACGGCGTTGTGCTGAACCCCGGTGAGACCTTCTCCTTCAACGACACTTTGGGCGAGCGCACCACCGGGAAGGGCTACAAGTCCGCCCCTGCCTACTCCGGCGACGATCTGGTAAACCAGGTGGGCGGCGGCATCTGTCAGGTTTCCTCCACGCTGTATTGCAGCGCCTTGCTTGCCGATCTGGAAATCGTCTCCCGCACCAACCACGGCTTCCCCGTGAACTATATCAATTATGGCATGGACGCCACCGTCAGCTGGCGCTCCCCTGATTTCAAGTTCCGCAACAACACCAATTACCCCATCAAGCTCGAAGCAAGCGTCAGCGGCGGCTATGTCAATGTGCAGATTCTCGGCACCGACGAGAAGGACTACTACGTTGAAATGAGCTACGTCATTTCCGAGACCTACAAGCCCGAAACGGAATATAAGGACTTCAAGTCCGACAATCCCGAGGGCTACAAGGACGGGGACGTGATTGAGGAAGGCACCACCGGATATCTGGTCAAGACATACAAGAGTAAGTACAACAAGGCCACCGGCGTGCTGATCTCCAAGGATTTTGTCGCCAATTCCCGGTACAAGACCGTGAACAAGGTTGTCGCGCGGGTCGAAGAGCCGACAGAACCTACGACCGTACCCACAACGCCATCCACCGCCCCCTCTACCGAACCTGCCACCACACCCACGGCACCGTCTACCACACCGCCTACCACGCCATCCACTTCCGAGCCTTCCACTACCGAAGCCTCGGAGAACGGCGGAGATTCCGGCGGCGAATAAGAAAACCCTCTGCATACGCAAACGGCGTGACCTTTCCCGGTCACGCCGTTTGTTTCTATTCGATAAAGCGGGATTTACCGTAATCAACCGCCGGACACGGTTTTTTGCTTTCCATATTTTTCTTCCATTTCGAGAGAAGTTTTGTATCCTCTGAATCCTGCCTCGTATCCGGCGTTCAGCAGAAAGGTCTTTAAGATATGCGGATCGACTTCTTTTACGATCCTGTTTGCATAGCGGGCCCACTTGCTGTCAGGGGAATGGGCAATATTTCTGAGCATTTCATATGATGAACTTTGCCATGAACTGCCTAAGATCTTTTCTATCTTGTCAATGAGAGCTAATGCTTCTGCGGCGAAATCACCTTTGCGCCCTTTTTCTATCAGGGAATTAAGAGCCATTCCAAAAGCTTTTCTCTCAGCAATGTGTGCTAGATTTTTTGCCATTATATATACCTCCTATTTTTCTATCTTAATATTTTATCTTTCAAACAAAAATATTCATATGTACAAAAATAAAAAACTGCACAAAATTTGTGCAGTTCTTGAAAAGTGTATAAGCCTATGCGGCGCTATGCATTGTCATTTCGGAAGGCTCCAGCGGAAACGGGCTGCGCACAGACGGAGGACTATGACTACCGCTGTACCGACAAACATGGAAGTTATGCTGCCGATATAATGCCATGCGGCTACGCAGGCAAGGGCTCCGATGATAGAAGCACTGGCATAAAAGTGTTTGACAAATATGTATGGCCGGTCTCCTGCCATCATATCTCTGATGACTCCGCCGCCCACTCCGGTCACCACTCCAACAAATACCAGCAAGAAAATATTGTATTCTCCGTCCTGAGAATAGGCCGTGTTTATACCTACCACGGTGAACACTCCAAGACCGATGGAATCCATTATGAGCATGACTGTCTCGTACCATTTTCCCTGGAAAACGGATCGTTTTCTTGCGATGATAAATACCAGGATGGAAACACCGATGGCGATGATGGCGTAGAGAGGATTTCTGAAAGTCATGGGCGGCGTGAGACCCAGGATCAGATCTCTTATGACTCCGCCGCCTACTGCGGTGGTAAGGCCCAGGATCGAGATGCCGAGTATATCCATCTGCTTTTCAAGCCCCAACAGGGCTCCCGATACGGCAAAAGCTATGGTACCGACTATTTCAAATGACAAGAGCAGCATTTCTGACATGTTTATCTCCTTTTTACCAGTTGTTCATGTTCTTGATCTGATGGTCTTTAATGGTGCTGCTTTTATGGCAGCAAAAAAAGCGCATCAAAAATATGCGCTCTGTCTTTTTGCCTGAAAGATTCTCCATCTGGGAGGCAGCTGGCTTTCGCAGTGACGCAGTCTGGTGTGCTGCGGCCTGTTCAAGGAGGAAAGCGGTCCTCCCGCAGGACGGGTTGCTTCATGGGCGGCCTGAAAAACAAGGCTTTGGAGCACACATGTTTTTCGGGCTCTTTCCAGAGGTCTGTCAGAAAACGGTCCTGTTGCCTGAGAGTTTTGCACCTTCGGCGGCGATGACGCGCTCTCCCGCTTTCTTCATCCAGTCAAAGGGAGTATATCATGGGTCATGCAGGGTGTCAAGAAAAAACAGACGGGAAAGCTGCAGGCCCTTGCCATTGTTACTGCTTGTGGGCCGTATCGGCTGACGGGCTTTGCCGTTCATTTTTGCAGCATGGATTTTTGTATTTCCGCCAGAAACATAAAAGCAGGCTTTTGCCTGCTTTTATGTTTCTGGCGGAGGACATGGGACTCGAACCCACGGGGCGTTGCCGCCTTACTTGATTTCCAATCAAGCTCCTTAGCCACTCGGTCAATCCTCCACACCGGCTATTTATTTTCGCTATAATAATTTACCATAAACTTTGCAGATTTGCAAGGACTTTTATTTATTTTGCAGCGGGATATTGACAGACCCGCTGAAGACGGGGTGCGCATGCGGCGGCGGCATGACCGTCTTGCTGAAAGATGAGCCATGCGGATATGGCGGTATGGGAAGGGCCAAGTCCCGCCGGAACGGACTCAAGAACCTGCTGGAGCACCTCAAGAACCCGCTGGAGCAAAACCTCAAGAACCTGCTGGAGCAAAAGACGCTTTCTTTCCTGGATGAACGGTGATAGAATAAAACTATGATCTGAATGGAAGTGCGGTATGGCGAAGAAATGACCGTTCACCTGAAACCGTAAAACCGTACCGGAATATGCGGGATAATACTCACTTCTAAAAAGCATGAAAGGGGCCTGACAAGATGAACACCCAAACCCGGCTTAAAATATGCAGTGCAGGAACTATCCTGCTGAAAATATTCCTGATATCCGTTACATTGTTTACGGCAGCGGCCGCTGTACTGCTCTTTGCTGCCGATATGCCCTGGCAGGCATGGCTGGCAGCAGTAGTGGCTGTTGCGGTCATAGAGTTCATCGTCTTCTGGACAGGGATCATACTGGTCTATTGTTCGTCCGTACAGCTGGGGATAAAGATACGCATCATAGGTGCGCTGGTAGGGATGATACCGGTAGCCAACATGGCGGCGCTCATCGTGATAATAAAAACCGTTTCCCAAGAAGTGTCCTTTGAACGGCAAAAACTGGCCCTGAATAAGGCCAGGCGCCATGAGCAGGTATGCAAGACTAAATATCCTCTGCTGATGGTACATGGAGTATTCTTCAGAGACTACAGATTCCTTAATTATTGGGGCAGGATACCCCGTGAGCTGACGGAAAACGGAGCAACAGTATATTTTGGCAATCAGGAATCTGCGGCATCGGTAGCCGAAAGCGGCAGACAGCTGGCTGTGCGTATAAGGCAGATCGTCCAGGAAACAGGATGCGGAAAAGTGAATGTTATAGCTCATTCCAAAGGCGGACTTGATATCAGATATGCAGCAGCTTTCTGCGGTATAGAAGATATGATAGGTTCGATCGTTACAATAAATACACCGCACCGGGGATGTAAGTTTGCCGAATATCTCTTGGAAAAACTTCCCGTACAGGCGCAGCAAAAGATCGCATCTGCATATGACGGCACGATGAAAAAACTGGGAGACCAAGCCCCCGATTTTATGGCTGCTGTCAGAGACCTGACGGCAGGCGTCTGTAAAGACCGGGACAGCAGAATGCCTCAGCCCGGCGGCGTATGGTGCATGAGCGTAGGTTCACGGCTGAACAAGGCTGCCGGAGGTAAATTTCCCCTTAACTTTACATATAACCTGGTAAAATATTTTGATGGCCCCAATGACGGACTGGTGGCAGAAAGTTCGTTCAGATGGGGGGATGATTATATTTTTCTGGAAACCGATGGAAAACGGGGCATATCCCATGGAGATATGATAGATCTGAACAGGGAAAACATACCGGGATTTGATGTGAGAGAGTTTTATGTGGATCTCGTAAGCCGGATGAAAAAAATGGGGTTGTAACAACAAACCTCCTGTGGGCATATGGTGCTTATGGGAGGTTTTATAATGAAAAAAATATGTTGTGCCGGCTGCGCCTCTATGGAAGCCGCCGCGGAATATACAAAACAATATATCTGCATACTGGAAGAAATGGTCTGCCGTATATCATGCGCCAAGTGTGACGGCAGCATATCAGGGAATTTTATCAGACTCATGATGCCGATGCAGCAGGCCGCTGCCCGGATGGCGGAAGATGTGCCGTGCTATACCGATGACAGATGTACGCTGGATCTGGCCTGTTGCATACGGTCAGAGTCAGAGAAGGATATGCGCAGACTTGACGATGTATTATGCTGCTGTGCCTGTATATCCAACTGTCCAAAAGATGTGTCAGGCCACATCAGGAAAACAGGGCGGATCCTCAGCAGCACCGTATCGGCCATGAAAAACGCCTGCGGCAGCTGTGATCCTGCACGGGACTTTCGCAGGAGGATAAGGCTGCTGTACTGCGCAATGGCAGAAATGATCCAAGCTGCCATGTGCTATTGCCTGTGCGGAGAACTTTGTCCGATCATGGCTGACATGTCAGAACATATTGAATATGTCCTGAACCGTATTTAGGCCGGATGCCGCAGCGACATTATTTGAAAAAAAGTAGGTATAATGCCAAAAAACCCTTGCAACTGCAAGGGTTTTGTTGTATAGTGATTAAGTGGCTCCGTCTGCCGGAGCACAGACAAATCCAAATAACACATTCCTGTAAATGGTTGCCGCAGTTCCCTGATATAAGGGTGCGCCGCAGGATCACGGCCCAGCCGCAGACTGCACAGCAAGCGGTTATTTGAAAGGAATGGAAGAAAGAAAACCAGGAGGAAACAAAAATGGCAGTAATTTCAATGAAACAGCTTTTGGAAGCAGGCGTTCATTTCGGACACCAGACAAGAAGATGGAACCCTAAGATGGCTCCTTATATCTTTACCGAAAGAAACGGGATCTATATCATAGACCTGCAGAAGACAGTAAAGAAGATCGAAGAGGCTTATGACTTTGTAAGAAGCGTTGCCGAAGCAGGCAAACCTATCCTTTTCGTAGGCACAAAGAAGCAGGCTCAGCAGGCTATCGCCGATGAAGCTAAAAGATGCGGCGAATACTATGTAAGCGAAAGATGGCTGGGCGGAATGCTGACCAACCACAAGACCATTGCCCAGAGGATCAAGAGACTGGCCGACCTGCACACAATGGAAGAGGACGGGACTTTTGGCAAGCTGGCTAAGAAGGAAGTAGTTAAACTCAGACTTGAAATGGAAAAACTGGAAAAATTCCTCGGAGGCATCAAGGACATGCCTGAAATGCCGGGAGCAATTTTTGTAGTTGACCCTAAGAAAGAAAGAATCGCCGTAAGAGAAGCAAGGATACTGGGAATTCCTGTTGTAGGAATCGTAGATACCAACTGCGATCCTGACGATGTGGATTATGTTATCCCGGCCAACGATGATGCTATCAGAGCCGTTAAGCTCATAGCAGCCAGAATGGCTGACGCTGTTATCGAAGCAAATCAGGGCGAAAGCTTTGACGAAGGAACAGACGGAGCGGAAGAAACTGCTGACGCTCAGGCTCCTGAAGCCGAAGATGAAGCTGTTGAAGCAGAAGACGCAGAAGAAACACAAGAGGCTGACGAATAAGCCAATATATTTTTCAGGAGGAGAATTAAAATGGCAGTAACTGCTCAATTGGTAAAAGAACTGAGAGAAAGAACCGGAGCCGGAATGATGGACTGCAAGAAAGCTCTGGTAGAAACTGACGGAGATATAGAAAAGGCTATCGAACTGCTGAGAGAAAAAGGCCTGGCAAAAGCGGCCAAGAAGGCAGGAAGGATCGCTGCGGAAGGACTTGTAAAGGTTGCGATGACTCCTGACCATGATGTGGCTTCTATCGTTGAAGTCAACTCTGAGACCGACTTTGTCGCCAAGAACGAAGAATTTGTTCAGTTTGTTGACAAACTGGCCGAGATGGCCCTCAACGCCGAAAACGATGACATGGAAGCCTTCAGATCAATGTATTTTGAAGACGAAGGAACCGTTGAGGACGCTCTCAAGAGCAAGATCGCAAAGATCGGCGAAAACCTCAACATCAGGAGATTCCACAAGCTGAACACTCCGGGCGTGGTATACACCAGCTATATCCACGGTGGCGGAAAGATTGGCGTAGTGGTAGGTATCAAGACTGATGCTTCCGCTGACGAGATCGAAACATGCGCCAAAGATGTGGCCATGCAGGTGGCTTCCATGAGCCCTAAGTTCGTAAACGATGAACAGGTTGATCCGGGCTGGCTTGAATCAGAAACTGAGATCGCAAGACAGCAGCTTCTCAACGAAGGAAAGCCGGAAGAACTGCTGGAAAGGATAATTCCGGGCAAGATCAAGGCAATACTCAAGGAAGTATGTCTGGTAGATCAGAAGTTCGTAAAGAACAGCGATATGACAGTCGCTCAGTATGTGGAAAGCGTTGCCAAAGAGATCGGCAAGCCGATGACTGTGGTTGAAATGGTAAGATACGAAGTAGGCGAAGGGATCGAAAAGAAAGAAGAAGATTTTGCAGCCGAAGTAGCAGCCCAGCAGGCAGCAGCCGCTAAGAAGTAGCAAAACAGATGAGATAAACAGAGCAAAGACGAGAACCCTTGAAAAACGGCGTTTGATCCTGATTTTTCAAGGGTTTTTTGCGTTTGGGAGAAATTCGCAGATTATCATAATTTAGCGCAAATAACAGGGTGATTTGGGGGATTTTTTGGGACAACGGTTGGGACAAAACGCTGTCCCAAATGCGTTTTTAAACTTCGCTTCATTTTTCCGAAAAAGAACGAAAAGTTTGCGTAGCGTTTCTTTTTGGGGGTTAACAGGTTTTTCCCAAAACGCCTGAAATCCACCCCCAAATAGCATATTGATTCGTTTGATATCAAGATTTTTCATCTTTTTATATTTTGTAAATGGTAAAATCGCATATTCGCATAAGTTATCATTTTGTTTTATGATTAAAAAAAGGAGGCGTGACAAATGTTCGGTAAGAAAAATAAAGACGCGGTATATCTCACTTACGATGAAAAAAGCATTCTCTTAAGAGCTTTAGTGGAATTAAAAAACAGCCTTATACGGGAGGGAAAATACACTGACGCTGTTGATGAGCTGATCCTCAAACTGGCTAAATAGTTGAATATGAACAAAGTGTTAGAATAAAACAGGGAACCATTACATAGCCACTTCAATTTTTGAAGTGGTTTTTTTATGCCAATTTTCAGGAGGTGCAGATGTGAAAAAAGAAAACACAATGATGAAAGAAAGAAGTAAAAAAGAGCCGGAGGATGAGGAGGAGGGAAAATCGCAATGAAGAAGAAAAGGGAACGCTATTTGTTGAGGTTTATGGTGATAATCTATGTGGCGATTGTGTTTACGATGACTTTGGGGACGGGAATTGTATGTGCAGCCAGTGATCCGTTGGCAGTGATTAACAACTTATCGACTTTTATTTTTGCTTTGATTCGAGCAATCGGGTTGATTTTGCTCGGCTTTGGTATCGTGCAGATTGGTTTGTCGTTAAAATCTCATGATCCTTCACAGCGTGCAAATGGATTTCTTACCTTGGCTGGCGGCGTTGTCATCACTTTTACAAAGGAGATACTGGAGCTGATTACGGGCTGAAGAGCGAAAGGCAGCAGCAGGCTGCCTGATACATAGTTTAATATGGATATGGAAAAATATGAATTGACAAATATGAAAGTATGGAATATATTTTAATTAGCAAATCGGCAAAATTATAGATATATTGCCGATTTGATAAAATGAGGTGATGAATAATGAACAGAGAAATAAATTGGGATCGTTTATCGAAAGCAAATTATTTTGACCGCGATGAATTATTTTTGGCGATGAAAAGTGTGGAACCGGATTTGACTGAATCGAATTTCAAAGCAAGATTACAAAAGCTGCTGCAATCAGAAGAAATTGGCAGAGTTGGCCGTAATGCCTATTGTGTTTGCAAAAAAAACTTGCGCCTTTATTCGCATGAATATAGTGAGTTAGCAAATAATTTAGCTACCTTTATACGAAAAAAGCACGAATATCTTGACTTTAGAATCTTTGAGTTGGTACAGCTTAATGAATTTCTTAATCATCAGATTGCGCACAACATTATTTTCCTGTCAATCGAAGCAGATTTGCAGGATTTTGTGTTTGAGGAACTAAACGAGAAATATGAGAGAAAAGTTTTCATTGATCCGACACTGGAATTATTCCATCGTTATATGACGGATGATATGATTGTAATCGATAAACTTCCTTCTGAAGCGCCAAAAGGCAGAACGGAATTCTGGCATACAGATCTTGAAAAGCTGCTTGTCGATACGATGAACGATGAAATAATCGGAAGCACTTTCGACAAGGCAGAACTACAGACGGTATTTGAAAATGCGTTCGAAAACTATATCGTCGATGAAAGCAGGCTTTTCCGCTATGCACGGAGACGCTCGGTGGAAAGGGAAATGCGCACTTTTATCAAAGAAAAGACAGATGTTATGTTAAGACTGGGGCAGAAAAATGATCACAAAGGAAAATTATGACAAAAACTACATTCTTTTACTACAGGAAAAAAGCAAGCGGGATCCGCAGCTTTTAGAAAGAACACTTCATGCGTTTGGACTTTTGGAAGCTTTGTGCAAAGTAAATATGCCGTTTATATTCAAAGGTGGGACCTGTCTGATGCTTCTTTTTGAACATCCAGGGAGATTATCTACAGATATAGATATTATCGTAAAGCCGGGAACTCCTATTGAACGGTACATCGACGCAGCGGGAAAAATTTTTCCATTCCATAAACAAGAGGAGCAGATAAGAGTAGGCAGGAATCAAATAGAAAAAAGACATTTCAAATTTACTTACACCTCTCCCATTAGTGGCAAAGATATTTATATTTTGTTAGATGTGGTATTTGAAAATAGCCCTTATACCAATATTATTGAAAAAGAAATAAAAAGCGAGCTGCTTTTGAGCGAGGGTGAAAATCTGCGTGTACAAATACCGAGCGTTAACTGTATTCTGGGAGATAAATTGACCGCTTTCGCTCCACATACGACGGGAATACCGCTGAATGTAGGAAAGGATATGGAAATTATGAAGCAAATGTATGATGTCAGTATTCTGATTGATCATTTTGACAACTTTGATGAAATGTCTGACACTTACAAACATGTTGCAGAGCAGGAAATGTCATATAGAGGAAATATAGGCAGCATTGCAGATGTCATGCAGGATACTTTTGATACAGCGTACTGCATTGCTTCCAGAGGCAAAGTCCTTACGGATGAGTATCCTTTGTATGTAAATGGCATACGAAGTTTGAGAAGTCATATTTATGCAGAGAATTATTCTGCGGAAATAGCGGCTATCCGTGCAGTAAAGATTATGTACACTATGGCTTGCCTGCTGAAAAATGTGCCTTTTGAAAGAATTGAAAACTGTGCTGATTACAAAGAGGATAAGTATCTTGGCAATAAGATCTTACCCCTTAAATATCTACGCAAGATTGATCTGGAAGCGTATGCATATTCTATCAAAACAGATCGTCTTCTAAGCCTGTAAACATAGTAATCCGACGCTGATTGGGAAACCGGTCAGCTTTTTATTTTGCCCAGAAGGAGGTGATAGGGTATGACGAACAGAAATGGGAAAGAAAGGAGGAAAGACATGTGTCCGACAACTGGGTAGTGCAAAATTTGCAGAATTCGCTGGAAAGCTGGAACAGCAAACTGTCAGAAGTCTGGCGGCTACTTACTCAATCTCCGGAAGAGTTCCGCGGCGGGGGTATATGGTCGGTCATACAGGATATTCATGGAGCGCTGCTTGCCATAGGTTTGGCTTTGTTGGTGCTTTTTTTCGTTGTGGGAGTAGTCAAGACCTGCGGCAGCTTTGCCGATGTGAACTTCTGTTAGAGAACATATACAACTGAATACGGATTTATCTGATGGCAAGCACTTGCAACTATCCGAGAAAAGAACGGATATATGCAGGTGCTTTTCTTTTTCAAAAAATCAGAACACAGTGTCCAAAATCGGCTATCCGCACGGGCTGTAAGGTAGGGGGCAAGTCTGCCCGTCTGTACCTTGACAACTTCACAGCAGCCGCCGGAGGGATACCTGCCGCAACGGACAGTGCCGCCATGATACGAGCACACCCATTGCTTAATCTATGCACAGCATAGGCAGTGACAACGCCGCTTTGGGAAAGTGTGGAACCGTATGGAATGGCTGTGCTTACATATCCCCGTCCTTGTGGCAGGGATATAAAAATTTTAAGGAGGTCGAATGCCTATGGACAAGTATGCAACAACCAGACGAAAGCGGAAGGAGGACACCCATGCAAAAGCTGAACATGAATATAACTGAATTTCTAATTGTTTTGAAGCAATACTCGAACTGCTTGCGGCGTTTCTCCAAATCTCTGCTGAAAGATATGGTAGAAATTTGATA
>ENA-ORNG01002344-ORNG01002344.1-human-gut-metagenome-genome-assembly--contig:-NODE-2344-length-11686-cov-4.498839_pt1 | contig 11686 bp, 17 predicted proteins | sample MGYA00242113_ERZ509018 | MGnify/ENA primary metagenome ERZ509018 (study PRJEB26280, sample SAMEA2338711) | human gut metagenome | biome: human gut; feature: human-associated habitat; material: faeces... | reverse complement strand
GCCCTTTCAGGCGAGATGTCCACCCCTGTCACCCGCGCCGCGTCCCGGGCCAGGTAATCGCCAAACAAAACGCCGGTGCCGCAGGCTACGTCCAGCACCGAAACGCCTGGCCGCACGCCCGCCGCGTCCAGGATGAAGGCGATCTTGCTGTCGCTGCGCACCATGCGCGCATCCCATTCCGGCGCGCGGGCGTCAAAATATGCGATGATCTCACGCTTGTTCATACTGTCGTCCTTTCCATGAAAAACGGGGCCTGCAAACAGGCCCCGTATATTTTGGGCGGGGTGCGCCGTATTGGTTATTTGCCCTCGGCTCTTGCCATGGCAAGCTGGAAATCCCGCGTATCGGTGAAGATCTCGCCCGTATAGGGGTTTTTCTTTTGTGCGAGGGAACGTTTGATGATGACCGCCAGTACGATGACGTTCGCCGCCAGCGCCAGAATGGCGACCACGCCCTGCATCGTGGGGTCGGCGGCAGAGGGGCGCACCGCGGCGTCCATAAAGCCGTCCGCATACAGCACAGGGATGGTGGTGAACACGCTGGCGTCCTGGAACAACGGGAACACCTGGGCGAACATGCACCACAGCGCCAGTGTGTTGGCGCGGTTCTGAATCCATCCGCCCTTGTTCCACAGCGCGTTGGCGAACGTAGGCGCCAGAAGCAGCGCCAGGCCGCAGTACCACGCGTGGGTGGGCAGGTTGTTGTAGGTATACTCGAAGTTCCACAGGTCATAGGCGATGATGAACAGCCAGGTCATGTCCGGCCAGAGCATGTCGTCGTGCTTTTTGGAAGAGTAGATGCCCCACCAGCCCGTCATGCAGAGGATGTTCAGGATACCGGCGATGCCGTTTACCCAGTTCCACCAGCCGCCGTACAGCCAAACGTTCTCGCTGGAGAGCCACCAGCGGTCTCCGGTCTCAGCCAGGGCCATTGCGCCGCGGATGCCGGATTCAAAATCGCTGCCCACGGCGATGAGGATATTGATGGCGACGATGACGAAAGGAAAAACCTTGAACCACTGCGTTTTTCCTATGCTCCATTTATACTTCAGCATCATAAACCCGATGCAGCCCGCGGTGGCGGCGTACAGCTTGGCGTAGTGGAACCAGCTGTTCATATGCGTGTAGGTGGGGTTGTTCAGCGCCCACTCCGCGCCCATGGCCGCGCCCGCGTAAATGGCGATAAAATATACCGTCAGTGCGGCGGGAAGCGCCAGGAAGAAGAAGATCCCGCCCTTTTGGGAGCGGCGGGCCAGTTCGTTGGCCGCGATGAGGCCCACAAAGACGAGAGCCCAGCCCAAAAGCTGGAAGCCGGCGTTTTCGCCGTAGATCTGAAATAACATGATACGGTTCCTCCCTTGTTTTTGGCGGCAGCGCCGCCCAGGCACCAGAAACCGACGCCCGATGAAAAGCGTTTCAGCGTGAGGGTATTATCACGATGTTTACGACCCAGCCATGGGGAAAGGTCTTTCAGGCATGGCACGTCCCTAATCGTCGTCTCCACGTGAGACTTCATAAAATCTTCAGCGGCAGAATCCGTGGGCTGAAAAAGCAGACTGTTTCGGGATTTATGCTCAATAAAATACCCGACCACCCCCAGCAACATCTTTGTATAGCCAACACGGGCAGATTTAATCAGATTAACAGTGCGGACCTGATCATTCCCCATACTGTTCATGATGGCGATCTGGAACGGCAGCGTTTTCCATTCGCCGTCACCGTATGAGGATTCTTTCGGCAGATAATAATACTGGTCAGCCCATTCAACTGCCGTCATCGGTACAACCCTGACCAGAGGCTGCAGCGCAACCGAAACGGCAGCCATCAGATTATTCAGTTGTTGCTCTGATATATTCATCCAGCAAATCCGGTAATTTATCCCCTGCCCGCGCACACTGATTTGCGCCCTTCGCAATAAGGGTTTTCAGATGGTCAAGATGACGTGGCGTTAAATCCGGGAACTGTCGCTGCATGGATAACGGAATAGAATCAAGCGTACTGGACAATGCCATCGCCAGCTTGCTGAGGGCGAAAACGCAGAAGTCTGAATCGATGAGCTTACCTTCGGTTACCTGATTTTTAAGTTTTTGAGCTACGGCCTGTTCTTCTGTCAGTTCAGCTCTGGCCCGAAGCAGCCTTTCCTCCAGATCGCCCCCGTCATCAGGTGTTCTATGATTGTGTTGTCGCCGCTCGCGATCTATCTCCAGTACAGTTTTAACGTCATAAAAAACTTCCCTCCCCCGACGCTCGACAGGAGGAACGCCCCATTTATCAAATGCCTGAACAGAGATACCGATGGAGGAGGCCATATCACTTTTATTCAATAAAAAGGCCATCTCCTCTCCATAAGTCATCGATAAAAAGCGATACAACAACCATGTGTTTTTACAAAACCATTTGATATCATTTAATTTTTTCACATTAATGACATCAAAGCACATCGTAAGGTTGTTGTATTTATTTTATTTTCACCTTACTTATCAATTAGATATACCAAACAATTAAACAACAACCACCCCCTCAAAAAATCTCATAAATAGCGAAAAACCGCGAGGTCGCCGCCCCGTAACCTGTCGGATCGCCGGAAAGGACCCGCAAAATGATAATAATTATCATCTACATGTCACAACGTGCATCTACGCCATCAAACCACGTCAAATAATCAATTATGACGCAGGTATCGTATTAATTGATCTGCATCAACTTAACGTAAAAACAACTTCAGACAATACAAATCAGCGACACTGAATACGGGACAACCTCATGTCAACGAAGAACAGAACCCGCAGAACAACAACCCGCAACATCCGCTTTCCTAACCAAATGATTGAACAAATTAACATCGCTCTTGATCAAAAAGGGTCCGGGAATTTCTCAGCCTGGGTCATTGAAGCCTGCCGTCGGAGACTAACGTCAGAAAAGAGAGCATATACATCAATCAAAAGTGATGAAGAATGAATATCCCGGTTTCTTTACCTCCCCTCCCACCCCGCACAGGACTGGCGAGCGTGTGGGACAAATATGTGAGTCATAAACGCCTTATCCTCAGAAATGCAGTTGGCATCCGAACAGGACGATATTGTAAATTCACCTAATTACGAGGCATTGCAGTAGTTGAATTGTAGTTCTGTATTAGCCTGACAGTGACAGAATGCGATATTGACTCTGTCACAGGTGAAATAGTTTGAATGGTTAGCAGTTATGGTGATCAGTCAACCACCAGGGAATAATCCTTCGAATTCTTATCGTGCTTCACCAACGCTGCCTCAATTGCCCTGAATGCTTCCAGAGACACTTGATGTTCTATACATGCAATTACAACATCCGGGTAACCCATCGAAATGGTGCTATTAAGCATAGTTTTTACACGAACCTGCTCCTGGGAGGGGGCATCAGTGTATTGATCTTTATGCATTTTGTCGCTCCATGCGTTTGCTCTTCACTTGCGGCTAAAAATATAACGTCAAATCACTCAGCATGAAAGAGTGAAAGTTTCAGCGCGTTTCCCTTACATAATCTGTCGTTTGTATTCTCTTCAGGCATACCGGAAAGACTAGGTATTGTCACACAACCAGTACCATCAACAATCGAGATTTATACCTATTCGGTAATGTTTAAATATAACAAAACCCCGTAAAAACGAGGTTTATGGGTAATTTGTATTGTTGAATAGCATCTGATGAGAAATTGATGCTAATACTATAAACATACTAGATTAAATCAATCTTGATATCATAGCTTTCAAGACCAGTCATTTTTTCCCGTGCAGTAAACTGGATACTGGTAACTTCTTTCCCGGTCTTTTTCTTAAGCTCAATGATTTTTTTTGTTATATATTCAGAAATATCTGCTTCTGTTTTTGTTTTTAACTCTTCAATGTTCATCATTTCCTCTTTTAGTCTGTTATGACTTTCCTGGTACACAGTAGTGTCAATTATATGGAGCAAACGTATAAAAGATAAGATGAAACATCGCAATAATCAACATACGACGGTCTAAATTTCACACAAACAGATAAAGATGATTATCATTTATTATCAATGCATTAGAATCAAATCAATTCAAGAGTCTCATTGCTGCTTCCAGAATTTCTTCTGAAGTTACATGTCGATCCGCTGCTACATAAATGACTTTATGATCTCCGGTCAGAGATGGAAACCCTGCAGCCATTACAGTGAGGTGTGTTGTTTCGCCATTTGGATATTCACGCATGATGGTGTTAACTCCGGTCATCACTGGCACTACCATTGCTGGTTCAGAGTTAAAAAAAACTATTATTTTTTTCATAATGTTACCGTAATATGTGAGTATCCATCGACTAGACACTAAGCAAAAAAGCTCCCGAAGGAGCCTTCATTTTCACTTTCTTAAATCTAACGACAGACGGCTAACATTTAAGTATTGTGAAATATTATCAAATGTAATCATCATTGATTTACAAAAGATACATTTTGCCCCGAAAGGATTCCTGTCAGAAACATCAAAAGATGATGTTCTATACTGAGAACCATGGCAACACGGGCATCTAAAGTGAATATGGTTTGTAATATTTTCTACCTCAAAGTGCCACTACATGAACAGCCGCGGGGCCTTTAGGTCCGTTCTCAATACCAAATTCGACTTCCTGATTCTCAGTTAACGTTTTGAAATCGTTGCTCTGAATAGCTGAGAAATGGACAAACACATCTTTGCTACCATCTTTCGGCGTGATGAAACCAAAACCTTTTTCAGGGTTAAACCATTTCACTAAACCAGTCATTTTGTTAGACATCATTATTACCTTTTGAAGAAGTTAGCCCTTGGGCAGAATGGTCCGAAAAAAAATATCAGAGAGAAAAACCAACAAGGAAATCTCAAGAGGTACAAATAATAAAATTATAACAATGACTGCTTCAGATAATTTTGTAACAAACCAGAACACCATTAACGCATGATTAACCAACCATAGCAAGGATTACTTTTGTAAAGAAAAACACACGAATGAAACAATAGCTTTATTTATTAATAAAACGTGTCATTCTGTCTAATGACCTTTTATCTTACCCTTAAGATTTCAAGAATTTTGACTCATGGAAGAGTCCTTTTTATTTAAATTTCACATTCAGCGCTAAAAATAATCCGATTTAATATTAATCTACATCTGATATTTTTTATCTCTTAAAGATTCATAAATCCGTTGACAAGTCACTCCTGCGATGTAGCGTTTGTCAGCAATTTCAGCATAAAGCTGAGCTTCTGCTGCAATATCTCCGAGCATGTTGGTGAGCATTCCTTCGGCGGCTTTGGTTGTTTTGCCTCTGACGGCAGCGGCAAGATTTGCGGTATGCTGCGCTGCGTCAAGGCGTATGGCATATTTTGTTGCTTCGGCACGCAGCTGGTTAACACTATCAGACAGATCAGCAGCCCTGGCAGAAATTTCAGCGGCTTTCTGTTGTGCATCTTTAACAGCCTCATCACGGGATATAGTTCGCCCCTGTTCAATTATTCGAGCAGCAAATTGGACATTTACCTCTTGAGATAATTCGGCAGCATCACGCTCCGCCCATTTTTTTTGCCATCCTCTGTCGCTCCAGACATTACCTACGACAAATCCTACCAACACGAGCAAAATCACCGTGAATATCTGATTCACTGTTCTATCCCCCAGCAGGTTAATGCACTCTCCTGGTCACGACGAATAACCTGACCGTAACAATTATTTGAACGAATGCGGCAATCACGTCCACCGTCCTTTATCCACCAGCGAATCGCCTCGCATGCGCCTTTACGATCACCGGCATTAAGCCGCTTATAAAACGTCGACGGAAAACACTTACCAGGGCCAATGTTATAGGGACAGAATGACGCGATACCGGCTTTCTGTGGCTCGGTCAGTGGAACTTTTATATTGCGCTCCACCCATGCCAGCGCCTTATCCCGCTCAATGGCGTTAACCTGGGCGCATTTTTCCTTCGACAGTTTCATTCCCGGAATAACAGGTTTACCGTCCACCATCGTTGCTCCCCGACAGATGGTCCATATGCCGGAGCCATCGCGGTATGCAGTGGTGTGATTCCCCTCTTTTTCATCCAGAAACTGATCGAGAATGTCAGGGGCAGGAGCACTGGCGGCAATCAGTGCCAGAACAGCAGCCGACAGGCTGTATCTGATTTTTACGTTCATGGATATTTATCAGGATTTATCGGCTTCAAATCCCCGGATATGTTAAATCTTACCTCACCAGTGATGGGCACTGGCGGGAGGAGGATGTCAATCTGATAAACACAGAGGTGACTATGGATTACACAAATCTACCAAAACAAACTTTTGCTGATTTAATCGCACTCAGGCAAGCAGTCGTAGCTCTAATCAACTTGTTGCCGGAGAAGGAAAAGGAATTAGTTAAAGCGCTTCTTAACAGAACTGCCGCCGATTTTTCATCATATCCACTGACAGATGACCTTGCGGACCTTCCTGAATTAATTGCAGCGTCCGCCATTAAGCTTACTGAAGAGATTTACCCTCCTCAAAAATCTTCACAAAATTCCTGCGAGTAACTTCAATGCAATAATCGTAAAACGCCGCAAACTGCTCATCGCGGCGTTTTTTTTCATCTTCAGAAGGAATCAGCACCGACAATTTTTTATTCAGATCAGCGACGCTGCCCTCCAGTTTTTCAATGAGCGATTCAATATCATCTTTTTCTGACCGCAATGCCGTCGGTGGCGTCTTCAGAGAACCAGTAATTCTTCCCGGTAGCTTTCCTTTGTAGGTTATCCACACATTCTGCGCCTCTAAAATTATGGGGCGCTTTTCCGGCGACTGCTCATCCCCTTCACATAACCCGGCAGCACCATCCAGGAAGAACTGTCTAATGCTCCTTCTCGCTGCTGCCTCATAAAACTCCAGCGCGGCACCTTCAACACGGTCCAGCGAGATGTCCAGGTCAAAAATTTCACCGTCAAAGCGTTTTTTGTCCCGTAAGGCTACAGTTACCGCCACTTTATTCTCAAAATTGCGGACTCCTTTCACAACCAGTTCATAGTCTTGTGTCATTGGATTACTCTCTTCTCGCAACCTTACGCCTGTCTTCTTTAATCTTGAAATAAAGGTTTGTCAGATACGTCAGCAGGCCAAAAACCAGACTACCCAGCACACCGATTGCAGCCCACTGTGACGGAGTTACTTTATCGAGTAACTGCAATGCCCAGAAACCAGCATTACCAGCCGATGTGCCATAGGCGATACCTGTTGTTAACTTATCCATTGATTTCATATCCTCACCCCGATGTACACAGATGGTGCAATATGTTTGAAAAGATCGGAGTCTATGGGTTAGTTTTTATAGCAAACGTTGTTCTCAACGGCGCTAAAAAACAGACACATTAAAAATGTGGGTAATTATTTTAAAAGAAAATCATATATTAAATAATAATACGAGATATGTTTTCATATTTAGTGTACTGTATACGGCCATTTATACAGGAAAAGCCTATGTCAGAACGTAAAGACTCAAAATCACGCCGTAATTATCTCGTTAAATGTTCCTGCCCAAACTGCACCCAAGAGTCAGAACACAGTTTTTCAAGAGTACAAAAAGGTGCCCTTTTGATCTGCCCTCATTGCAACAAAGTATTCCAGACAAATCTTAAAGCTGTAGCTTGATTGATTTTATTCATAACAAGTATTTTTTATATTTTAATAATATATTTAAAGCAGATAATAAAAAACCCGCCTGAGCGGGTTTAATATTGTGGTGCTTTTTGTGGGAGTCATCCACTTACGCACTTTGTTTTGCTATGCCAGCAGTTAGCTTCTGCTGTAAAACTATTCATGCAGCAAACCTGCACTTCACCACAATGGTTAGCATACTTTTCCTGATTAAGTTATTGCCAAATATGCTGGCCATTGTTTCATGTATTGGATCTCCTTACTATTTATTAAAGAGATCCAATATTCACCACTCTGTCTGTATCTCCACTCAGGCATCAGCCTTCTTCGTTATCGTATACAGACAAACTATCAATTTTAATCAGTAATTATGACATTTGCTGCTGCAGGACCTTTAGCACCACTCTCTACAGAGAAGGTAACCTTTTGACCTTCAAATAAGGTTCGAAAATTATCATTCTGAATCGCAGAAAAATGCACAAACACATCTTTACTACCATCAACAGGAGAAATAAAGCCAAAACCTTTATCAGCGTTAAACCATTTTACTAAACCAGTCATTTTATTTGACATTCTACATTCCTTAACTTGAGCCTTTCGGCATAAATGGCTTGTATAACAGAAACGACTTCGTACTTAATTGGAGAGACTCAAAGAAGGAATAAGTGAATAACACCTGAAATGAGAACTGCTTTAGTAAACTACTTCGTATATCGTCTGTTCTTCAAACCGACGCAATCATTAACGCATAGTTGAACATATGAGGCAATGTTTATTTTAGACATCCAGCCATCTTCAACCCCATCAAAAAACTATAGCTTTCTTCAGGAACGTGTGTATAGTGCGCCAAGTTATCAGTATTAAGGAATTTTTTGTCCCGTAAAATGACAGGAATTGTCAAAACCTTTGACGGCAAAAGCGGCAAGGGTCTTATCACCCCATCCGATGGTCGTATCAATGTCCAGCTTCATGTTTCAGCGCTCAATCTCCGCGATGCAGAAGAAATTACCACCGGATTACGCGTGGAATTTTGCCGGATAAATGGTCTGCGTGGCCCTTCAGCTGCCAATGTTTACCTTTCATGAGCTATATTAAAGCTTTAATTTCAGGCCCCATCGGATCACACATGGAGAGTTTTTATGAATAACCCCGTCTGTCTTGATGACTGGTTGATTGGCTTTAAAAGCTTATGCTGTACTTTGGCCGTAATAGCTCTGCTAATAATATAATAAGCAGACTCATTGTGTTTAGGGACATTGTACTGGAAGAAAACATTTTAAACATCAGGCAAATAACCAAGTCACCAGCTAAATAATAAGTTAACAGACATGAGTCCCGGGATGAGATTCAACATTACCATTGCCCCATTTAAAGCACAAAACCCGCTCATCAGCGGCTTTTCTACTTTTTCTTAACGTCGGGTATACAAAGCCCATCGTTGAAAAAATTTTATCCATATTTTTTGAAAAATGCAAGCATCACGTTACCATCTTCATTGAAAAACCTTTATCGTGTTACTTTTATCAATTGCACTTCAGCATAGAGTTATCCCAGACAGCACTTTAAAGACTTCTACATTACACACACCTTGTCTCCCCTTCTCGTCATATCTGCAAGACCGATATGCATGACGCAGTACATACGCTGAACTGCTTTATCCATCTGCATATTCTAGTGCTAAAGCGACTTCAGTAGCAGAAGCAAAATTCTGCTACTGTGCCAAACAGGAGTAAACGTCATTTTATGTAATGTTGATTGAGTGGTCATAGTATCACCTCAATAACAACTCTCCGCCCTATCATTGAAAGCATATCTGCTATAATTAAAAAGCCACTTAACATCAGGACTTCAAACATGACTTCAAATCAATCTGAAAACGAAATAGTTAATACTGTCAAAAAATATGCATCATGTGCTGACGATGCTTTGCAGGGAGGCAAAGAAAACGTTAAAGATAAATTTAGAAATTATCCACTGACTAGCGTGGTGGTTGCTCTAAGCATAGGGTTAACGCTTGGTTTTATTATTGGCAGAAAATAATCTTAAGCCTCCCATAAGTCGTACACAATCACATCTGCCAATTAATGTTCCATTAGTAAAAAACCACCTCCTGTGGAGGTGGTTTAAGGATAGCAACAAAACACAACCTACTTTAAACGGCTATATTCTGCTATATCTAAATAATAGGATCTCTTTTATCATCCGGTGAAAAAGGGTTCAATGGTTGCCCCTCATCAGGACGCTCAACGGGCTCATCATCAGGCTTACGGTCATCAAAATCTGGATGTTCTGACATATTCCACCCTAGTATTTTTATGCAGGAAAGATTATTTACTCTTTCCGGTTGTCTTTTTTATTATCCTTACCCTTACTATCCTCATTGTTTTTATTCCTGTCATGAGATTTTTCATTTGAATCACTTACATATAATGTATTCATGGGGACTCCAGTTTTTTAACAGCACAATGCTGTATCTGTAATTATAGATGCAATTAATCATTATGATATGTATGTTTCATGCACAAATCAGAAACGCATCTAGTGCTTTAATTAATATGGATTTTATTGCTGTAGATTTACAAAAATTTTCATAATTAACCAGCAATATAAGACAAATATCTCATAACATGAGGAAAATCAAGCTCATTTAAAGCAATTTATAATTTTCATCCTACTGTTTTCCCTGCACTGCCAACACAAGTTTCATAGCAACACTCTGACAAGACACCTATAAAATCAGTTTCGTTATCACCTTAATTTTCTTCATGGGTAACAAACCGGTAATACATCGATAGCCAGATTTCCGGCGTAAGCCATTTATTTGCAGCCTGATTGATGCGCGTTACTGTTACCTCTTCCCTGCATCAGGATGGCTTCTCCAGATGATATGGTTAATCACACTGGAACATTCACGCATAACCGTTTCCTTCATATCCTGCCGTTTTAGCATGTCTTTTCCCCTTCTTGTTAATATCAATAACTAACACAAATCTAAAAAAGCCAGCAATGTAAAAAAACTGCATTCACGGCAACCATAATGGTTACCGTTCTGCACAAAGTTTATGTCCACAAAAAAACCACTCTGCGCGGCTTATTGATATTTTCCACCGGTATGCATATAAGGCTCATCATTGGAAAACTCTTTGCACGTTTCCTTAGAAAATACAATCGTTATGTCGCCATCGTTCGGTGAAAATCATTTATCTCGTCACTTTTCTTAATTGCACCTCAGCATATGCTTCTTCCTGCCAGCACTTTGTAACCAGTTTATCAATGACATCTGCATATCCTTTGTACCACTGATAATCCGTCAGGTCTGGTACCAGCTTCTGGACATGACACCGCGCCAGTGTCGTTGGTAAACGACTAAACCGGTTTCCATTGCAACGCCCACAAACCTTATAAACAGGCGTGCTATGAAGCCGGGTTCTTTTTTCATCCAGGACAATACCTTTCCCCTTACACCCTCTGCACGCTGTGCTGACTTCTCCCTTACCATGGCAATGCTGACATAGTTCCTTCACCCACTCTTCCTTGATAACAGATTCCCCACTTCTGGAGTGTTTCACCACTTCGCGCAATACATTATGAAATCCAGTACCAGCACAATACTCACAGCGAGCCTTACTTGCCGCAGACCTGGAATAATCAGCAAAGGCAAAATTCACAAGGTAAGGGATGATCTGTAACCGGATTTCTTCACTCAATTTGTTCAATGTCGGATTATCCATTGCCATCGCGTAATTGAGCAGACCTTCAATCGCAAACTGAGGATCCTGAACACCAACTTTTGCCAGGAATAAGGCAAAACCAAGCGGAGCTTTCGACTGCACCATCCCCTGCGCAGCCATCACATCTGTTATTGTTAAACCACCCGAGCCTGTCGCCGGTGCGTCATCATTCAATTTTGGAGATTTTGGGGAGTAATATTTTGGTAAAGCTTCAAGGTTCATGCTCGTTCTCCACTTACGCCAGTACGGCTATTGCCAGCGCACGATCGATAAAACGAAATATCAGCTCCAGCTGGGAGCCATACT
>ENA-ORNG01002343-ORNG01002343.1-human-gut-metagenome-genome-assembly--contig:-NODE-2343-length-11687-cov-4.348607_pt1 | contig 11687 bp, 14 predicted proteins | sample MGYA00242113_ERZ509018 | MGnify/ENA primary metagenome ERZ509018 (study PRJEB26280, sample SAMEA2338711) | human gut metagenome | biome: human gut; feature: human-associated habitat; material: faeces... | reverse complement strand
CCAGCCCGCCGTCACCGGCGCGTCCGGCTTCACCGATGTGGTGGCCGGCCAGTGGTACTCCGACGCCGTGCTCTGGGCCTCGGCCAACGGCATTGTGAGCGGCTACGGCAACGGCAGCTTCGGCCCCGGCGACACCGTCACCCGGGAGCAGCTGGCGGTCATCCTGTACCGCTTCGCCCAGACCCAGGGTGAGGACGTGACCCAGACCGGCGCGCTGAGCACCTTCACCGACGGCGGCGACACCGCCCAGTGGGCGCAGAGCGCCATGTCCTGGGCAGTGGGGAGCGGCCTGATCTCCGGCAAGGGCAACGGCGTCCTGGATCCCCAGGGCACCGCCACCCGCGCCGAAGTGGCTGCGATCTTGGCCCGCTTCTGCCAGAATACCGCAAACTAATTTCCAGACACGGCACGGACCGGAGGCATACGCTTCCGGTCCGTGCGTTAATGGGAACCGCCCCCCGGAGCACATGCTCCGGGGGGCGGTTTTCGCTTGGGTATGGATTTTGGGCTCAGAGATGGGGGTTAATCCATGACCTCGCCACCGGGGGCGTCGTGGGTGTCAGATCAGACCCACTCCAGGGCAGCCCAGTCACGCTCTCTCAGCCAAGTGGTGATCTCCCGCACTGACCGGGCGTTGTTCTCCACCGTCCCCTCGCTCCGCTCCTTTTCCCGCAGCCACACCGCAATGCCGCAATCTGTTCCCATATCTGTGTCTACAGTTTAATATGAAACCCTCCAGTCGGTGATTTGCACTATTTTACCACCACGCATAAGGTCTATTCCTGCCGTTCCAGACGTGCAGCAAAACCCTGTTGAACTGACAGCTTTACAGGAGCGCCTCCGACGTATGCCAGGCTTTCGTCATCTGAGCAGAAAACGATTGTATATTATCGCCATGAATGACCCCGAGGCAATCGGGGTGCAAAATTATGGAGGTAATGATTATGAGTAAGCAAAGTACCAACAGAACGACAGAAGTGCCCCAGGCCAGAAAGGAGAAGTGATGTTATGTCAGCCAATGTCGAAACCATGTTTTACGTCCGGGAAAAGCCCTGGCACGGTCTGGGCACGGAGGTTAGCGAAGCGCCGGCCTCACTGGATGCCCTCATCTATGCGGGCCTTGACTGGATGGTTGAGCAGGAGAAGGTCTGCACGGGAGATGGGGTGCCGATCCCCGGTTACAAAGTCAACGTGCGCAGCACCGACCACGCCGCTCTGGGCATTGTGTCAGACCGCTATAAGGTGGTGCAGAACGAGGACGCTTTCCAGTTCACCGATGATCTGCTGGGAGAGGGTGTGACCTACGAAACCGCCGGAGCACTACAAGGGGGTAGGAAAGTCTGGATGCTGGCGAAGATGCCCCAACGCTATATCATCGCCGGGGACGAGATTGCCCCCTATCTCGTGGTGATGAACTCCCATGATGGCAGCAGCGGGATCAAGGTGGCTATGACCCCGATCCGGGTTGTCTGTCAGAACACCCTCAATCTGGCCCTGAACAGCGCCAAGCGTATTTGGACTACCAAGCACACCGAGAACGTCATGAGCCGTGTCCATGAGGCCAGAGAGACCTTGCTGTTGGCCGAGGCGTATATGGGTGAGCTTGGCCGGGGAATCGACGAGTTGTCCAGGATCAGGCTCTCCGACCGGAAGGCCATGGAGCTGATGCAGGAATTTTTCCCGGTGACAGAGGAGGTGAACGGGGTGCAGAAAAAGAACAACCTGCGTCTGCTGGAAGATCTGAAACAGCGGTATTGGGATGCCCCGGATCTGTCCAACGTGGGGCGGAACGGCTACCGCTTCATCAATGCGGTCAGCGACTTCGCCACCCACGCAGACCCGCTCCGCAAGACCAGGAACTACAACGAAAACCTGTTCCTCCGCACCGTTGAGGGAAACCCCATGATCGACAAAGCCTACAAGATGGTGCTGGCGGCGGCATGAAAAAGATTGGGATATAAAGGGCGGGGAATGTGTTCCCTGCCCTTTTCCCATAGAAAAGCGAGGTTTTAATATGTCGGCAAAAATCGTAATATCCACAGAGAATTTACCCTATGAGGACTGGCTGGAATACCGCAAGCAGGGGGTCGGCGGCTCAGACGCCGCTGTGGCCTGCGGCATCAGCCGGTATAAGTCCCCGGTGGAGCTGTGGCTGGAAAAGATGGGCCAGATCCCCGCTCAGGAGGCCGGGGAGGCCGCCTATTGGGGGACGCAGTTGGAGCCCCTGGTCAGAGCGGAATTTACCAGGCGCACCGGGATCGAGGTCGCCCACACCATGCAGCTCCTTCAGAGTGCGGAGCACCCCTTCATGCTGGCGAACCTGGACGGCACCTGTGAGCGCCCGGACTTCGGGCCCTGCGTTTTTGAGGCAAAGACGGCCTCGGCATACAAGGCGAAGGAGTGGGACAACTCAATCCCGGCGGAATACCTTCTGCAAATCCAGCACTACATGGCCGTCACCGGATACAGAGGGGCCTACATTGCGGCCCTGATCGGCGGCAACACCTTCCGCTGGAAGTTCGTGGAGCGGGACGAGGCGCTGATCGCCGTGATGATCCACCTGGAGGCAGAGTTCTGGGGCTATGTGCAGGACGGCACACCTCCGCCCCTGGACGGCTCGGAAGCCTCCGCCCGGCTCCTGTCAGAGCAGTTCCCGGCCAGCGTCCCTCAGTCCCAGATCACACTGCCGGACGCCGCAACCGACCTGCTCCGCCAGTATGATGCCGCCTGTGAGCAGCTGGAAGTGCTGGAAGGGAAAAAGCGGGAGGCCGAGAACCTGCTGAAACAGATGCTCGGGGCAAACGAAACGGGCACCGCCAGGGGGAGGGTCATTACCTGGAAGAACGTGACACAGGAGCGGCTGGACAGCAAGACCTTAAAGGCCGAGCATCCAGCCCTTTACCAGAAGTATGCCAATCAAACATCATACCGCCGCTTCTCCGTTCAGGCGGCGGGATAACCAGGAGGTCAGATTATGGATACCACAAAACTGAAAGCCCGGCTGGAGGACAAGGCAAAGGGGCTGGAGAAGCCGGCAGAGGCGGCTCCCGTACTGGAACCGGCTCCGGCACCGACAGATTCCGGCTACATCGCCCTTACTACAGATACGCTCCCTATCATCCGGGCGAACCTGAAAAACCAGCCCCTTTCCCTGGATCTCTTTGACCTTGTGAAATCCCCCTCCGGCGGGGCCACGGTGTTCTCCGTGCCGGGACTGGCCGGGGACGAGGCGGAGAAGGAGCTGATGGGCATTATCCTGGACTACACCACACCCCGGGCCTATTGGGATACCCCCGACCCGGTGGAGGGCACGCCGCCCATCTGCATGAGCCAGGACAGCATTGTCTCCCACGACGGGAGGGCCTGCGCCCATTGCCCGTACAACGACTTCGGTTCCAAAGACGGGGAGAGCAACGCCAAGGCGTGCAAGGAATCGGTGCTGCTGTTCCTGCTGCGGCCTGACAGCATCCTTCCCCTGCTGGTACGCGTCCCGGTCACCAGCAAATCCCGGTTCCTCAAATACTCCGCACGGCTCCTGAGCACCCTGACGCCAATCAGCGGCGTGGTCACAAGGATCACGTTGGAGAAGGCCACCAGCAAGGCCGGAAAGCCCTACGCCCTGTTTAACTTCCAGGTGGTCAACACCCTTGGCCCGGAGGAAGCAGACCGGGCACGGGTATTTGCGCAGCAGTTCATGGAGATCGTGAACACCGACGAGCTGGTTCCCGAGCTGTCAGAGGCCAGCTAAAACCATATCGCCCCGGTATCCGACGCCTGTAGGCAGGGATACCGGGGCTTTTCTGATTTTATGGGAAAGGAAGTTTGGGCAATGAAAGTTGAGGCATACATCCACAGCCTGGGGGGCAGTGACCACCACCAGCACGTCCTGGGGGAGGCGGAGATCCTGGAGCGCATCGGCGACAACCTGTACCTGGCCGCGTACAACGGTGTCCGGTATACGGCAATCTTCAACATCTTCGTCGGCAGATACTTTGTGGATGATGTATACGGAGTGCAGGGAACAAAGTAATGCGGCAGGCAGTGTCGGTGGCAAAAATAGGTCAGGAAGGGTTGAGATCGATTTATGACACACGAAGAAAGCCTGAAAAGGAGATGGAAGCTATGCTTGTACTGATGATAAAACCAGGAAAAGCGCCCTGCCGAATGGAGCTAGGCCATAGTCTGGCGGAGATGCAGAAAGCCGTGGGTGGCTCCATCCAGATTCTCTATTCCTTTGAAGATCCGGTGGCCCTGGTATGCAATGAAGAAGGGAAGCTGCTGGGCCTGCCCGCCAACCGGGCTCTTCGGGACGAGCGCGGCGCTGTCTATGATATTGTGTGCGGAACCTTCTTCCTGTGCGGAGCTCCGCCGGATAGCGATACACTGGCGGGGCTGACCGAGGAGCAGATAAGCCGCTATGAACAGCACTTTGCCCGCCCGGAGCTTTTTCTCAACATCGGCAGACGTATCATCTGCCTGCCGGATCAATAACGAAGGTTTTTGGAACAGGGGCCGGGAGGGGGCAAAATCGCCCTTCCTGGCCCCTGTTTCTGTTTCAAAACCCGTATCAAAATCTATGTCGCAATACCCATACCTTATTGAAACAGGAGGAAGCAGTATGGAATCCATTTTGAAGTGGCTCTTTGAGAGTGAGCTGAACATCCCCATGGAACAGGAAGAGGCGTACCAGTACGCCGAGGAGGGGGAGAAGGTGATCGACGCAAAGGAAGACGTGAACGTCCGCATCCCCCAGGAGCTCCGGGAGAAGTGGCAGACGTTTCTAAACAAGCAGGACAGCTACCATGAGTGGGAGCGGCGGATGGAGTTCGACCGGGGCTTCTACCTGGCCGTCCGCATCATCTTGGAGCTCCTGCGGGGAGGGCTAAAGCTGTGAACCATCAGAAAATCGGCTATGCCCGGGTGTCCACCACCGATCAGAACTTGGTGCGGCAGTTGGATATGCTCCGTCAGCAGGGGGCCGAGATCATCTTCCAGGAGAAGATGAGCGGCACCAAACGGGACAGGCCGGAGTTGAACAGGTTGTTGGCCCATATCGCCCCGGGGGATGTGGTGATTGTGGAATCTCTCTCCCGGCTGGGCAGGAGCACCAAAGACCTGATTGAGCTGGTGGAGCTGATGCGGGAGAAGGGAGTGCAGTTGGTCAGCCTGAAGGAGCAGATCGACACCAGCACGCCCACCGGCAAGCTGCTGTTCACCCTCATGTCCGCTCTGGCCCAGTTTGAGCGGGACGTGATCGCCGAGCGTACCCGTGAGGGCCTCAGAGCGGCCAGGGCCCGCGGCAGGAAGGGCGGACGGCCCAGGTGTGACCAGCACAAGCTCCGACAGGCTTTGAAGCTCTATGAGGCCGGGAAGCATACCATGGCGGAGATCGAAGAGCTGACTGGCATCAAGAGGGCCACGCTCTACCGGGCTCACAAGACGCATACTACATGATCAAAATGGGCAGAGGCCCCTCCAGAGTGAATGGGGTCTCTGCCAAAGTAATTTCGGCTTAAAACGCTCCTTTTCATTTTTTGCAAACTAACAATATAGTAAATAAATGACAAAGGAGGGGAACCACCCTATGAAAACGAATAAGAGACATGAAGATCATATTGCATCAATACGGCGTGGAGAAACCAAGTTGGAACGTGCAGGGAAGTACTGGACAGAAGAAGAACGCGAACAGCTTCAAAAGCTCTATGAAATGGGAGAAGACCTTACAGACCTGATGCTCCAATTCCAGCGATACGAAAATGCCATCTTGGAACAACTTAAATCACTTCATATGCTTGCACCGACACAAACACCCCGTTTAAGGGGGCCAGATAATCCTCGTTGTAAGTGTAAAAAGTGTAAAATGAAGGACTGTCCAAACTGCGGGAAGGAGACTTATTGTGCTGGAAACATATGACGATCTGCTAACCACTGAAGAAGCCTGTGCGGCCATGAAGGTAGGCAAAAATGCCCTCTATCTGCTGCTATCAAGCGGCCAGTTGAAGGGCTACCGGAATGGCCGTGTATGGCGGATTCCCAAAGATGCCGTGATAGAGTATATCCGCGCCCAAGCCAAACTGTGAAATAGTCCCATGGATGCGATGGCATCCATGGGACTATTTGAGTTCCTGTTCCAAATGGCGGAATAAATCTGAATCGAAAAAGTCATTAATTGTAATGTCAAATCCGTCACAGAGTTTTTTAATGGTGCTGATGGTGGTACTGCTGTTGCGTCCGCTAACAATATTGTTTACTGTGGATTGAGTAACCCCGCTCCGAATTGAAAGGGCATTGATAGAGATATTCTGTTCCTGACATAATTCTAGGATTCGTCTCCTCACAGCTTCCCCAATCTTAATAGTAGACTCCCTCTTTCCTAATGATAGAAAGAGGTTACACAATATCACTTGTCAACGTTACCTCTTTTGAGTTAAAATAACTCAAAAGAGGTAATTTAATAAAATGAAAATGGAGGGGTATTATGTTTTGTTGGAAATGTGGAGTTAAAATACCGGATGGAAGTAAATTCTGCATGAACTGTGGAGCAAAAACAGGATTTGTGGACAAAACAGAAGCAGATACTGCTTTATCAGAACAGAGTGCAAAAGATATTCGAGAATCTAATCCGCCGATTCGATTTATGATCAAAGAAATAGAAATTATATTTCCCGACTCAATTCGGGAATATACAAAACGACGAAAGGATTTTGCTAATCAATTAGAACCATATATTCATCAAAGAAAAGAGCAAGTGGTAAAGCAGATTTCAGAACTAACTTCCGATGATATTGATCGTTGTATAGATATTTTTGGTAAGTTTGGTGGTGGAGTATCAGATAAATTAATCGATACAGTACATCAAGGCCTGTTAAGAGAAAGAATCTATACAATATCTAGGGAAAATGTCGCTGAAATGTTCGACAATTCGTCCCAGTACTTCGTAACAGAATGTAATTCATTTTTAGAAAAATATTTGGAAATCGTGGATGATGCGAGGCAACTTGAAGAATACAGAGCTTTGAAACGAAATGGACGGATTTATTGGAGAGGAGGCGGCTTTGGGATAAAGGGAGCCTTAACAGGCGCTGCAAAAGCTGGTGTAATGAACTTCTTCACAGGAGCTATCTACAAGGGGGTAGATGCCGTTGGAAATGCCATGGATCGCAGTAAGATATATAAAAGTAAAATTGAACTCTTACAAAGCAAAGACTGGGCACGGCTTTTTGAAAGATCTCTATTAGAAGATATGTATCAGATGTATGATGTTTATGCAAGCATTCTTTCTGATCAAGACAAGTTAATAATTCCGAATTTGGACAAGGCCATGTCAGAGACATACTTTAAAAACGGAAGCAGTAGTATGCAGTACAGTGTAAGAACTAAGCTATTTTTAGATGCTCTCCAATGTTATCCGTATAGTGGTGGTGTTTATTTGGGGCTAGGGAAGCTTATTGGTTATACCAATAAAGATATGCTCAGTATGTATGATTATTTTCAAGCAACACACCAGATCAAAGCTTATGTGGCAACAGTTTTCTTAACTCAGTACTCTATGGAAATAAACTCTATTACCGGAACGAGCTATAATGAGTTAGATAAGAAAATTTCTCTTGCAAAACATCAGCTTTCCGTAATTAGCGAATTAAAAAATATTTCAGCATCTTTCCTCGATGCTTGTATGCCATATGAGCAAGAACTCCAAAATGATTTACAAGAGTTTTGGTCGCAGCGATTGATTTCTGATGATGGAAAACATTTCGACTGTATCGAAGATCTGAACCTATATTTGGAGGAGCGGGAAGAATATAAAAAATATAGGCAAGAAACACGCACTCAGATTGTTTCACTTGAACGACAAGAAGAACTTTTGACACAGGCCGAAGCACGACAGTTTCGGAATTCAGCTATACGTCAAGATCTCGAATATTGGAAAGCAGAATTGCTAAATTGTTATCATGCAAAAGAGTCTTATTCAAAAAGTTTTGAATTTTACTACTTAAAGCGTTGGACAGGGTCAGATCCCGATAAAGTTGTTGCGTGCTTACCTTTGGAAGTCCAAGTAATGTTGGCAAATACCCCATATATTCCCATTACAAAATTTATTGCCATTCATATCGCGAAGATCCAGCCGCGGTTACTTTCATTTTCTACAGTTTCAGCATGGCTTCTCGTGTCAGATTTCTATATTGCTGTAGTAATTCCCCAAAGGAAGGAAGCACATATTATTCGGACTAATACCATCAACCGGATAGAGTTTCAGCAGAACACGTTGGTACTACATAAAATAGATTCCTCTTATGAAAGTATAGATTTTTTGCTTCCCAGTGAGGGCGACCCTAAACTTGATGATTGGATTGAAGTAGTAAATGTTACATTGGCTGCTGCACGAGAAGCAATGTTACGTAATCTTTGCCCCATATGTTACAAACCTTTAATTGAAGGAGCAGCATTCTGTGGTAACTGTGGGTATAAATTGTAGAAAAAGCATTGAAGGGAGTACAGTAGCATGATATGCAGGAGTTGCGGCAAGGAGTGCCCGGACAACACTAAATTTTGTATATACTGCGGAGAATTATTGGAAGACCCCGATAAAGCGTTTATGGGAGAGAAATTTGAGACTACAGAAGAATGTAGTATAGTAAAATCTGATTATAAAACCCTGACCGAGAATTTCGAATTAGGAAATTGCTCATATGGAGAATTTGCTCCAGATGCTTCTACCCATACTCTAAAAGAACTTCAAAACGCCATAAATGAGTGTAAACAAGGAAAATATCACCCAGTTGCCTCAAAATTGGCTCTTGATTATATAGAGCCACTTTTCAAAAAGCAGCAATTTTTTGAAAAGCGTAAAAGACGCTTAAAAATAATTAGAATTCTTTCCTATATATACGCCGTTACCATTGCACTTATTTTGCTTACACAGCCTATTGCCACAGATATTCGCTTAGGGGATGAGTGGACATTCTTAGAAATGCTGCGATTGATAATTCCGGGTACATTAGGCACATTTTCATGGGTCTGGAATCTTGGTAGTGTTGTTGCAGTTATTTTTATTGGACTATATTTCTTCAGGCTTGTAGGGTCTTCCATAGATAATAAACCAGAGAATATTTTCCTCAGCCCACTATTTGTTGTTGCAGCTTGTATTGGAGTCTTTCTAATTTCCTTAATTCCGTGGTTTATTGGTTTAAGCTATCAATATTCTGATGGCTGTGCACAGATAATAGTTATTGGAGTTCTATTACAAATTGTGGATTGTATAATAATGCCTAAAAAGGCTAAAGAAGAACAAGAAAAACCATAATTGAAAAGAGTGCCATCACAAAGTTTAGTTTATGTGATGGCGCTCTTTTTTGACATGGAGATTTTGATATGATAATATATATCAAAAAGAAGTTATAGGGGTGAAGTGGATGGACATCTACGAAATTCGAAACGCACTGAACTCTGGAAAAACGATTTACGACCTTCCGCTTCGTGTGACCTACTATGCCAGGGTTTCTACAGATAAAGATGAACAGCTTCACTCCCTTTCGGCCCAGGTACAATACTACTCAGAGTTTATCCAAAAATGCCCGAACTGGATCTTTGTGGATGGGTATGTAGACGAGGGGATTAGTGGAACCACCGCCAGTAAGCGCGAAAATTTTATGCGCATGATTGATGATGCCCGGGATAACCTCTTTGATTTCATCGTAACAAAAGAGATCTCACGGTTCTCCAGAAATACGCTGGACAGCATTCAATATACCCAAGAGCTGCTGAAATGTGGCGTCGGCGTGTTATTCCAGTCGGACAATATCAATACACTGATGCCTGATTCTGAGCTCCGCTTAACCATCATGTCCAGCATAGCACAGGACGAGGTACGTAAAATCTCTGAGCGTGTCAAATTCGGATTCAGGCGCGCCATAGAGAAGGGGACAGTACTGGGGAATAACCGGATTTGGGGCTATCAAAAGCAAGATGGCCGCCTTATCATTGATGAAAAAGAGGCCGAAATTATTCGGATGATTTTTGACTTATACGCAAACCAGCTCATGGGTATCAGAACGATTGCCGCCTACCTGACCGACCATGGGTACAAGAACACCAATGGGAACCCGTTTTCTTTCAGCACGATCCGCGGCATATTATGTAACCCCAAATATAAGGGATATTATTGCGGCGGAAAGAGTAGTAAGGTGGACTACAAGCTAAATATCATCAAAAGTTTTTCGCCAGATGAATGGGTGATGTATAAGGACGAAGAGAATGTTCCGGCGATTGTTTCTGAGGAACTATGGGAAAAGGCCAATCTCATTCTCAAGAAGCGGTCGGCCAAACAGAGTTCAGAGGATAAGACAAGCTATCAGAATAAGTATCCCTACAGCGGGAAGATCATCTGTGCGGTTCACCATGAGCCGTACTATCGCAGCTTGTACCGCTATAAAAGCGGAAGCAAGGAGGTCTGGCAGTGCCAGGAGTATGCCAGGAAGGGGAAGAGCGGGTGCCTGTCCCCAATCATTTATACCTCCGAACTGGACGATATTGTCCGGCAGACATTAGAAGAGCTCTTCATTCACAGGGCCGAGATCATCCATGAGCTCATTCAGATTTATACGACAATCGGCAGCAACGACAAAATAGAAGAAGCTATCGCAAAATGTAAAGTGGGAATTGAGGATGTGTTGCGCCGGAAAGACAAATTGCTGGATTTGAGCATCGATGGAAGGATATCGGATGATGAGTTCACCACAAGGAATAATCGCTTTAACGACGAAATAGAACAGTTGCAGCAGCATTTACAGGGCCTCGAGGAAGAGAAAACAAAGAACCAGGATATGATGCAGTCGATTGAGGTTCTTCGCAAGGCGATCACAAAGGAATTGAGCTTTGAAAAAGGGTTTACGCCAGGCGTCATTGACGCATTGCTTGACCATATTGAGGTGTCTGGAACGGAGGATAAGGATGTTATCCATGTAAAGGTATATCTAAAAGCCATTGGAGAGAATCAGGAATATACAGTACAAAGATTCCGTGGAAAAACTTCTGTTTGTTCCAGACAATACACATGATCCGCGCAGACATCGAGACCGAGGTATCTCCTATCGTGGGCAACGAGAAGCAGAGCGAGGAGATGGTCAACTTCCTGCTCCAGGAGTTCGAGGGGGACACCCAGGCCATCTGGCAGTCCAACATCTTCGGCAAGTCCTTCCACGAGCTGGTGGGGGAGGACCTGAACGCTAAGGTGAAGCGCATGCCCGAGGACGCCCGGGAGAAGCTGCGGGAGACCCTGCAGCGGATCATCAACGAGGGCTCCGGGGGGCTCATCTGCATCATTTTATAGGGTGCGATTGGATCGGCAAAGCACGACAAATGCCGGGATAGAACAAAAGTTCTATCCCGGCGCAGCTTATGAGATCAAATTTTTGTGACCGCATGCCCCTTTGCATAGAACGCTTGTTCCATACGGGCGTTTCTCCCCCAAATGCTCAGGCCTGGCACAGGGCCCGCAGTTCCTCCGGCCGCAGCAGGCGCACCTCCCGGTAGCCCAGCTCCACCCAGCCCCGGCGGGCAAAATCGTTCAAAATGCGGCTCACCGTCACCCGGCTGACTGAGACGGCAGCGGCAATATCCTCCTGGGTACAGGGAATTGCGCCTCCCTCCGGGGCGTGGGACAGCAGATACCAGGCCACCCGCCACCG
>ENA-ORNG01002335-ORNG01002335.1-human-gut-metagenome-genome-assembly--contig:-NODE-2335-length-11718-cov-13.529881_pt1 | contig 11718 bp, 7 predicted proteins | sample MGYA00242113_ERZ509018 | MGnify/ENA primary metagenome ERZ509018 (study PRJEB26280, sample SAMEA2338711) | human gut metagenome | biome: human gut; feature: human-associated habitat; material: faeces... | reverse complement strand
GCGGCAATGTATTCGTCCCCATGATCCGGTACTGGAACGGCAAGCGGCGTGTGGAATATGTTTGCAGGGGTTACCAGCGGAGTGGGAAAAGCTATTGCAGCTCCCATCGTATCCACGAGGAAAACCTGGATACCATGGTGTGGGAGTATCTCACGATAGTTCGGAACATTCGAGTTAAAGAACAGGAGAAACTTGTGAAATTGCAAAAAATGTGGGCGTTGAGGAAGCCGGTCCTCGACGCCCACATTTTATCGTTGCAGAAACGGATTCAGGAGCTGGAGCAGGAGATCGATGGGATTATCATAGAAAAAATAGGAGCTACTAAAATCTCCTCTTGTATTGCTAACTGGCGGTAGAGAAAGTATATGCAATGTGACTTAACCCTTGTTATCTATAGATTTTTATTCTTCTGCTTTTTGAATTGCTGGAAACTCAATTATTTTTGGGGACTCTTTATATGTAGTTAGTGTTCCAACTTCTAAATCCAATAGTTCTTCTACTACATCGGGTGAAACAGAAAATTTATTAGCAGAAAACAATGCTATAATATCTTGGCCTGTCATGTTTCCCTTAGTCATAAGAAGGTTAATTGCTTGCTTGAGAGCAACAGGATGCTTGTACTCAATCGCATCGTCTAATGGCTCTTTCTGACGATAACCATTCATACTCATTTGTCGCATGAGGTAAGAATACTGGTTAGATGTTATATATCCTAATGAATATGCACGCATTATCATTGCCATAGCAGATACATGCCATTTTTGTTTTAACTCAATATAGTGGCTGAGTCGGTTAGGATATATAGCCACATCAGCGCCAAAAGCAGCAGCAGGCAGTAACAGTGCTGCTGCAAAGGCATTTGCTTCATTTTCACGCTCTCGGAATTCTTCTCTATCGATCTCATTTAAGTCTGAATATCGTTCGTGCAGAATGATATGTCCTAATTCATGGGCACAGTTAAACTGCCTTCGGAAAAAGCTCTTCTTATCCGCTCCTAATATAACGCAATATGTCGAACAATTATTCTCCTCGTAATATTGATAAAAGGCATCAATGTCTCTACTCCCCGTTGCAAATTCTCCAACAATAATTCCGTTCTTTTCCAACAATGAGACCATATTTGGAATTGGAGCATCCCCCAAATCCCAATGAGTTCTAACCCGTTGTGCGATTTCTTCAATTGAAAGTTGTTCTTCGTCAGTAAACACAGGAAGATTAAGCGGTTTAAATCTTACTTTAGTTGATAAAACAGATTGAATTTTCACCAAATATTTGGCTCGAATTTTCTGCGCCACCAAATCCTTCTTCTTGCTGGAGTACAATGCTCGAAAATATGTATTACCGATAGTTGACGGATTATCGTATTCTAAGAAAAATGAATACGGAAAATCCAGTGCTTCTGATATTTTGCGAAGCGTTAAAGGTTCGGGCGTTGTCTTATTGTTCTCAAATTGGGAAATTGCTTGCTTATTTACTCCAACGGATTCAGCCAAGTCCGCCATGGTCATTTTCCGGAATAAGCGCGCTTCTTTTATCCGCTCACTATTAACCCTATTTCCTTTCTGCACAATAACCAATCCTTTAATTACAAAAGTTCAACAAGAGTTTCCTCGTCTTCAGTATCATTCTGCTGAGGAGTAATAGTCAAGTCAGTAGCGTAAGGCATGCCGATAAAATGAGACCAGTTTTCTTCCTCGTTGGAAATTTCAAGTGAATGTGTAAGACGAACTGCTCGAACGCCTAAGAGTCGATCACCATAAGTATCGAACAAAACCAGGATATGTCCTTTAATTTCACCTACCTCAGCATGAATCGCTTGTGCAAGCTGCTCTTGTGAGCGGTAGACGCACTCCTCTAAGTCAGTAGATACACCTGGCAACGCCAACTCCAACTGTTCGTACTGAGCTTCCAGTTCTTCGTTAAAGTAAGCAGCTCCGCACAGGTAATGTTTCCCTTTGTCTTTGCGCCGCTGAATACCTTTAAATGTATCCTCGGTCATTAGGGTAAAAATATAGCCAGAAGAATGATGGAATAATACGGGGGTTTTCCATCCACCTCGTGGGCAAATATTCAATTCCAGCCACCCCAAGTGCTGACATTTATCCCGAAGCTGAGCTATGATTGGATTCCAACGAAACTGACCATAGCCATTGCGTTCCAACAAATGGTTGTCACTCATGATTTCAGGCATGATGTGTTCTAACGCTTCTTGCAGCGCATTGACGATAGCGTGGTCAATCAGCGTCAAATTAAAGCTGAAATTCGTTGGGGCAGCAGTCATGATATACACATCCTTTCTTAGATGTCTTCTATTTTTACATAATAAATGAAAAAAGTCAAGTGAAGTTTCTATATTTTTGTTTTTAGGATGTTTTGCGTCAGTAGACACAAATAAATAATCCGAACTCATCTCCCATTGGAAACAAATTCGGATTATATTGGTTTGGTGCGCCTGAAGGGACTCGAACCCACACGCATCGCTGCACGAGAACCTAAATCTCGCATGTCTACCAATTCCATCACAGGCGCATATTTAGTTTTTAAAGATCGCGGGCGCCGGAAATGGAACGGTAATTCTTCACTGAGGTGACAGCACCTAAATCCTGCACGTCTGCCAATTCCGTCATACCCGCATATTCACTTTCCCTCTATTTTTACTCGGGGAGGGGATACCCGGGGCGGAGCGTTGAGCTTGACCCGCATCTATAAAAACAGGCCATGCCTGCTTTTACCTGGCTAATAGGAAATTCTTCACTGAGGTGACAGCACCTAAATCTCGCATGTCTACCAATTCCATCATGCCCGCGGATATGGGCGGCGGGGCGGTCTGCCGCTGTTTTGATAAAAGCCCCAAGCATACCCTCACATTATAGCGCATGGGGGAAAGGTTGTAAACCCTGAAATTCCGATACCTCGCGGGGCCGCGGCGGAAAAATCGGCCCTGGGGAGCCGCTTTTTCTTGCGCTGGGGCGGCGGGTGGTCTATAATAACATGGAATGTTCCTGTTTACAGCGATCCCCGCAGAGAGAGGAGAGACCGCCATGCCCGCCCCCCGCGTCGCCGCCATCCACGATCTCAGCGGCTTCGGCCGCTGCTCGCTGACCATCGTCATGCCCACCCTGTCCGCCATGGGCGCCCAGTGCTGCCCGGTGCCCACCGCATACCTCTCCACCCACACCGGCGGCTTCGGGGCCAACACCTTCCTGGACCTGACGGACCAGATGGGGCCGGTGATGGACCACTGGCGGAGCCTGGGCCTGACCTTTGACGGCGTGTATACCGGCTTCATGGGCAGCGAGGCCCAGATGGCCCTGACGGGGGCGTTGATCCGCGCCTTCCGGGGAGACGGCCTGGCGGTGGTGGACCCGGTGATGGGGGACCACGGGCGGCCCTACCGGACCTACACCCCGGCCATGTGCCGGGCCATGGGGGAGCTGGCGGAGCTGGCGGACGTGATCACCCCCAACCGCACCGAGGCGGCTATCCTGCTGGGGGAGGACTACGAGTGCCTACGCCTGGACCGGGAGGCGGACTGCCGGCGGTGGGCGGAGCGGCTGAGCCTGGGGGGGCGGCGGAGCGTGGTCCTCACCGGGGTCTCCCTGTCGGAGGACACCCTGGGGGCCGCCTGCTTCGACCGGGATACCGGGGCGGTGACCTTCGCCGCCGCGCCCCGGGTGGCCAGCCGGTACCACGGCACCGGGGACCTCTTCGCCAGCGTCCTCACCGGGGCCCTGGTCCGGGGCCTGGGCCTCACCGAGGCGGCCGGCCTGGCGGCGGACTTCGTCAGCCGCTGCGCGGCCCGGACGGAGGAGCAGAGCCTGCCGGAGCGGGAGGGCGTGGACTTTGAGCCCCTGCTGTGGCGCCTGGGACAAGCAATGGAGAACAGGATACGAGAAGAGCAAGCCAGGATCGCTGGCCCCGGGCCAGGGAAAGGAGAACAGCCATGATCGCAGTCAAGCCCGCCATCGAACTCATTGATCCCCCCGCCTACGGGGAGCTGCTGGAGAAGATCGAGCGCATCGGCCGGGTGTGCTACAAGAGCGAGGACAAGATCCGGGAGGGCAGCGCCGAGAGCTTCATCCGGGGCATCATCAAGCGGGGCCACGAGTCCGTCATCGAGCACGGCAGCCTCACCGTCCGTGTGACCTGCGACCGGGGGATCAGCCACGAGATCGTCCGCCACCGGATCGCCAGCTACAGCCAGGAGAGCACCCGCTACTGCAACTACACCGCCGACAAGTTCGGCGGGCAGATCGTCTGCATCGACCCCGCCACCGGCTTCGGCTACGACCTGGACGACCCCGCCGACCGGCGGAAGCACGAGCTGTGGCAGGAGGCCATGGAGGCGGCGGAGCGCTGCTACTTCCAGCTCATCCAGGCCGGGGCCAGGCCGGAGGAGGCCCGGGCCGTGCTGCCCAACGCCCTGAAGACGGAGATCGTCATGACCATGGACCTGCGGGAGTGGCGGCACTTCCTGCGGCTGCGGACCAGCCGGGGGGCCCACCCCCAGATCGTGGAGGTGGCCGGGATGATCCTGCGGGAGTTTGCCGAACGCTACCCCGTGTTCTTCGACGACCTGTCCGGCGGGGCCAAGTGAGCCATGGCGGACCTGTCCACCGACGTCCGGTACGTCAAGGGCGTGGGGGAGCAGCGGGCCAAGGCCCTGGCCAGGTTGGGCATCCACACCCTCCGGGACCTGATCTCCTACTTCCCCCGGGCCTATGAGGACCGGCGGACCTTCAAGCGGGTTATCGACCTCCAGCCGGGGGAGAACGCCTGCGTCCGGGCCATGGTGGCCGCCGAGCCCACCCTCAGCCGCATCCGCAAGGGCCTGGAGCTGGTGAAGCTCCGGGCGGTGGATGAGACCGGGGCCCTGGACATCACCTTCTTCAATCAGACCTACCGGAAAAACGACCTGCGCCGGGGGGAGACCTATATCTTCTTCGGCAGGGCGGAGGGGAGCCTCCTGCGCAAGACCATGGTCAACCCCGTGGTGGAGCGGGAGGGGGGCGGGACCTTCACCGGGCGTATCGTGCCCATCTACCCCCTCACCGCCGGGGTGAGCCAGACCATCCTCATGCGCTCCGTGGCCCAGGGCCTGGCCGCCTGCCGGGACCAGCTGGAGGACCCACTGCCGGAGGAGATCCGGCGCTCCCATGAGCTGTGCCACGTGGGCTACGCCTACGAGCAGATCCATTTCCCCGCCGGGGAGGAAGAGTTGGCGGTGGCCCGGCGGCGGCTGGTGTTCGAGGAGCTGTTCCTGCTGGCCATCGGGCTGAAGAAGCTCCGCCGCCGGCGGGACGAGCTCTCCTGCGCCCCCTGGGCGGACACGGACCTGGGGGACTTCTACGCCGCCCTGCCCTTCGACCTCACCGGGGCCCAGCGCCGGGCCATCGGCGAGATCGCGGCGGACCTCCGCTCCGGCCGCCCCATGAACCGGCTGGTCCAGGGGGACGTGGGCTCTGGCAAGACCATGGTGGCCGCCGCCGCCCTGGTCTGCGCCGCCCGGAGCGGCTTCCAGGGGGCTCTCATGGCCCCTACGGAGATTTTGACGGAGCAGCACTACCAGGGTCTTGCCCCGCTGCTGGAGCGGCTGGGGATCACCTGCGGCCTCCTCACCGGGGCCATGCGGGCCAAGGAGCGGCGGGAGGTCCTGGCCCGGTTGGCTGATGGGGAGCTCGACGTGGTCATCGGCACCCACGCCCTCATCAGCGCCGACGTGAGCTACGCCCGGCTGGGGCTGGTGGTCACCGACGAGCAGCACCGCTTCGGCGTGGCCCAGCGGTCCGCCCTCTCCGCCAAGGGGGAGCGGCCCCACCTGCTGGTCATGTCTGCCACCCCCATCCCCCGGACCCTGGCCCTCATCATCTACGGGGACCTGGATGTGTCCGTCATCGACGAGCTGCCCCCGGGGCGGCAGAAGATCGACACCTTCGCCGTCACCTCCGCCTACCGCCAGCGGATCTACGCCTTTCTCCGCAAGGAGATCGCTGCGGGCCGGCAGGCCTATATCATCTGCTCCATGGTGGAGAAGGGGGAGGAGGTCCCCGACGAGCGGAAGGCGGTGACGGAGTACGCCGCCACGCTCCAGGAGAAGGTGTTCCCGGATCTGCGGGTGGCTTATGTCCACGGCAGGATGAAGCCCAGGGAGAAGGACGCCGTCATGGCGGCCTTTGCCGCCGGGGAGCGGGACATCCTGGTGTCCACCACCGTGGTGGAGGTGGGGGTGGACGTGCCCAACGCCACGGTGATGGTGGTGGAGGACGCGGACCGCTTCGGCCTCAGCCAGCTCCACCAGCTCCGGGGCCGGGTGGGCCGGGGACAGCACAAGTCCTACTGCATCCTCATCTCCGACAACCGCAATGAGGAGACCCGCCGGCGGCTGAAGGTCATGACCCAGACCGGCGACGGTTTCAAGATCGCCGAGGAGGATCTGCGGCTCCGTGGCCCAGGTGACTTCTTCGGCCGGCGGCAGCACGGCCTGCCGGCCCTGAAGGTGGCGGACCTCAGCTGCGATATGGCCCTGCTGAAGGAGGCCCAGGGGGCGGCGGAGGACCTGCTGAAACGGGACCCGGAGCTGCGGGACCATCCCCGCACCGCTCTGCGGGTGGCCCAGCTCCTGGAGGTCAACGCCGACGCCATGAATTGAAACGATCTTGCCCCGCCGTCCCGGTCTGAGGGACGGCGGGGCCTCGTATGTATAGAGGGAGAGAGCAGGGGAGAGGGGGGACTGGCGTGGACCCACGGGAGCTGACCTTGGCGGTGACGGCGGCGGCCAACGCCCTCTACGAGAGCCTGAGCCCGGAGGAGCTGGCGGTGCTGGCGGCGGTGTTCTCCCAGCTGGGGGATACCCTGATTACCCTGGCGGCGCAAAAGGCCCTCCTGGACCTCCGCCGGGAGGACTGCGGGGACTGAGGGGCTTGGTCTACATACTTTTCTTTAGTAAAGAAAAGTATCAATACCCGCAGGGCACTTAAGAAACTTTTATCGCAAATACCCGCAGGGCACTTGCTGCCGCTTTGCTTATGGGTGAATACTTTGAAACATTACCAGACCTGGAGAGCGGAGCTGTAGACCAAAACCGGCAGGGGGTTAAGCGTTACACCTGGCTTGGAAGCTGATCCCGGCCGTGCTCACCGCCCGGCTATCGACGTCTTGTAGACCGTCCTCCCGGCGTTTACCGCCGGGACAATCTGAGAGTTCTCGCCTTCCTCCAGGGGGCGAATTTTTTGTCGATTTTGACGTTGCATGTCCTCGTGCAACAAAAGGCCGTTACACACAAAGTGTGTAACGGTTTTTCAGCCGCGACAGAATACGACAAGGAGAGTTTTGGATGAATTATACAACAAATTATCATCTCCCCCAGTGGGTGGAGACCGACAGAATCCAGATGGAGGACTTCAACCAGATGTGTTCCGACATTGACGAGGGGATCAAAACCGCCCAGGATACGGCGGACACGGCGGAGAGCAAGGCCGACGCGGCCCAGAGCTCCGCCAACGCGGTGGCCGACGCCTACACGCCCGGTAACCAGCCCTACGTAGTAGGCAGCTATACCGGCACCGGGGCGGATATGACCATCACACTGGGATTCCGGCCCAAGTTTCTGATCCTGTCGGGCATGGAATCCAGCTCGGCCACCAACTCCACCCTGGCATGGGACCGCTACTTCGGCCTGTGCGACGGCAGCATCATGCCCCTGCGGGTCACCTTTACCGACACGGGCTTCACCGTCTTTGCCCGGGGGAACTCCTACCAGAATTACCCGGACTTTACAGACAGTGGCCGGACCTACTGCTACCTTGCCTTCCGGTAAAATGGACAGCAAAAAACAAGGCCCACGGGGAAACCCCGTGGGCCTTGAACCGTTTGATCAGAAGATCAAGTTTTTAGGCAAAGAAGTTGTAGGGAACATTGACGTTGAAGCGGGCCCAACCGTCGCTTGTGCCCTCCAGCTCCAGCGTAACCTCGCAGCTGGTGATTTCCCAAGTGCCAGCAGTATTATTCGTCAGCACAGTGGGGAAGTTGGTGCCCTCAACAGCCAGGTTGATGGTAATGTCCTCATTGTTGATCGCCTCAGCAACCGCAGCCTTGATCGCGGCCTTAACGGCCTCGATGGTAGGCGTGGTCACAGTAGCAGCGTCGAGAGTTTTAGTGTTTACCGCAGTCACAGCCGCAGTCATTGCGGCGGCAGCACCGGCTGCATCGTCGGCCTGCAGCTGGGTAACATAGGCAACACCGACCTGATAGACCAGGCTTCCAGCAGGCTCAACGGAGGCGGTGACCCAGCCGTTGATGGCAGTAGCCGTGGTCAGGCTGTCAATATAAGCAGTCCAGGTCTCCAGAGCAGCCGCAACAGTCTCGTAACCCGTACCATGGCTACCAGCCAGGCTGGTCAGCTCAACGCTGTTGTCAGCCAGGACGGCCTCCTTGGTCAGGCCAGTCACACCGTCAGTGGCAGCCTGTGCCTGAGCACCGGCCCAGATAGCATCCTTCACCGCTTCGATGGCGTTGGCCTTGGCGGCGGCCAGAGCCTCAATATCAGAGACGGCCTCGTTCTTGTAGGGGGTCTTGGTGGTGCCATCCTCGGCGGTGACAGTCACCTCAACCCAGGCGATCTCGTCGGTGGTCACGCCAGCGGGCACGCCGGTGGCAGTCATACCGGTGAAGGAGAAGGTGGGCTCATCTTTGCCGGCAGCCACGTCAGCATTGGTGGTGAAGTTCCATGTTACGGTAGCACCCTCGTCGGCTCTGAACTGGTCGATGTACTCCTGGATGGTGTACTTCTCAGCGGGCATATTCAGCAGGGCACTGGTGGCCTCGTCGCCAGCGGTAGCAGAGTCATCGCTGTCAAGAATGTCCTTGTACAGCTTGGCATCGCTGCGAGCAGCCTCAACGGTCAGGGTCCAGACCGTGCGGTCACCGTAACCGTCCTCGGTCACCACGGTGTAGGTAACGCTAGCGATACCAGGAACTGCGGGGATCGTGGCAGACACGCCGTTGCTGGTGATACTCACAACATCACAGCCGGAAACCTGCAGGCCCTTGCTGTTGGCGAGGGCGTCAGCGTAGCTGACCACGATGGTGTTGGCAGCGCCGGTGACAGCAGTCTTGTTCTGATCGTTGGCGGTATCATCACCAACACCATAGAAGGACAGGGTCGCAGTAGCCACATAGTTGGCATCATCCTCAATGGCATTGTACAGGCCGACCACATCGGTGTAGGGGATGTTCATCCAGCGATCGGTATAAGTGCTCATATCGACGGTGATAGCGTACTTCACCGTGGTGTCGTCAGCAAAGAGGATCATCCGAGAGCCCAGACGGATGTCGTCCCAGTTCTCGACCTTCTCCACATCGTACTCACCGCCATCGACGGCAGTCTGACCAACGACCTTGTAGATGGGGATGTTCTCGGGGTTGAAGCGGAAGAAGTTGATCTCGCCGCCCTCGACCGCATCGATCTGCATGTAGTCGTTGCCGCTCACATCGTAGAGCACGGACACGCGGCCAGCGTGGATGCCCTTGTCGGCGTAGTTCGCAGAGATGATGTCGGCATCGGTGTTGTCGTAGATCTCATAGAACTGGATCACACCGTTGTCGTGGACCTCCTGGGCGCCGTCCTCGACGTCAACGCGCTGGTCCGCGATCGCACCGGTCTCATCATAACCCAGGCCCCAGACGTACTCGATGGTGTCGGGATCGGGGTTCGGGTTGGTGAAGCTCCAGTTGTTGTGGGTGTAGACGAAGTAGGTGTCGTGATCGGCGGTAGGATCGGTCTCGAACACCACCACATCGGCCACATCATAGAGAGCCCAACGACCGTCACCGTCGTGGGTCACAGCGTAAGCCACAGCGCCAGCAGCCAGGGCAGCGTCATCGGGGACATTGGCATAGCCGGTCCAGGTGATCACGTCGTCCACATACTCAGCGCCGAAACGGTCGGTAGCCTTGATGACCAGGTAGTACTCGGTGTTGGTGGTGGTCTGGATACGACCGCCAGCCATGCTGTACAGCAGTTCGTCGTTCAGCGCATCAGTATCCAACTGCTCGTCATCCAGCTCCTGGACCGTATACTCAGCCCGGCGGGTGGCGTCATCAGCAGGGATCAGGGTGTAGCCGTCATCACCAGCGGAGTAACCGGCGATGTTGGTGATGTAGGTATCATCCCCGTCAGGATAACCCAGGTAGAACTCACCAGCATCGACCAGACGACGCCAGGTCTCGCGGTCACCATCGTTGTTGCGGTCGGCGGTGGTGATGAAATCATCAGCGTCACTGCCGACAACGTCGATCTCCTGCTCCTCGCTGGCCTCGACGTTCCAGTACATGGCCTTGAAAGCCTCGTCACGCCGGTCAGTCTCATAGTAGCCGTCAGTCAGCAGCATGAAGGCGCTGTAGTCGGACTCAATGAACAGGCGGACATAGCCAAAGTGATCCAGATACAGGTCGTAGGTAACCTCAGTGTGAGCGTCAGTCACATCGCTGTAATAGGTGGTCCGATCCGTGTAGCCAATGTGGGACTGGACATACTCGGTGCCGTTGCAGGTCATGGTCTCGGTCTTGGAGTTGATGCCCTTCCTGTCAACAGTCTCGGTGACCATCTCAGCGATGCTCATGTAGTACTTGCCGTCGATGAGGGTATAGATGACCACGTCGTCCGCAGCCAGCTCATCCTCGGTGACAATGTCAGCACCATCAATCTCGACCTCATCATCGAAGGAGACCGCATCATCGTTTGCCAGGTCAGCCAGGTAGTAGGTGTTGTCCTTAGCAATGCGCTCGATGACGCTCATGGCAAACTCGGTCTTCAGGACGTAGTCGGCCACACCGTCGCCGTCATTGTCGATGACCTTCAGCCACTCGCCGTTCTCGGTCTCATCGACGTTCTCGACGTAGTCGTTCTCCAGGTACTCATTGCGGAACTTGTTCCAGGACATGGTGCTGGAGTAGTCCTCGGAGTTGTCCGTATTCTTGGTGCCCAGGTAGACATAGCCGTTGTTGTCGCTGAAGACAGCGCGCAGCTCGTCGATGTCGATCTCACGGCCAGCCTTCACATTTCTCTCAGTGTGGGGAGCGGGATTGCCGTTCTCGTCCAGATCATTATCGTAGCCGTAGGTCAGCATGTACTCGCAGGTCCACTTGCCGTCCTGGCCGAAGTTGAGGAACTCCTCGGTGGTATCTTTGTCGCGCTCCAGGCTGGTGACGTCCTCAAAGTCGCTGTCCTTGCCGATATCAGTGGCAGCGCCGGTCTCGAAGACGGTATTTCCGGTCTTCTCGATGGTCAGGACAGTGCTGCCGGTGATGTAAGCGGTGCGGGACTCACCGATGTCCTCCAGGGTGGAGGTGTAGTCGATGACATAGCTGTCACCGTCCACATCCAGCTCGGTGCGGCCAGCACGGAGGGTGTTGGTGTCGTACAGGTCAGCGTACTCGTTGGCGACCACAACACCGGTGATGCCCTCCAGGCCGAAGGTCTCATAGCCTAGGGAAGTGTCGCTCTCACGGTAGCCAAAGGCGGGGGTGTAGTTGACGGTGTTCACCAGAATAGCCTGGAACAGGATCTCGGCCACGACCTCACGGGTGGCGGGAACGCCCAGGGTGCCGGCGGTGATGTTCTTGGTGATGCCGCGCTGCTCGCCCACAGCGGCAGTCTGGATGGTCCAGTTGGTGCCGGTGAACTCACCGTTCTTGTCGTAACCCAGAGCACGCAGGATC
>ENA-ORNG01002329-ORNG01002329.1-human-gut-metagenome-genome-assembly--contig:-NODE-2329-length-11733-cov-7.443569_pt1 | contig 11733 bp, 11 predicted proteins | sample MGYA00242113_ERZ509018 | MGnify/ENA primary metagenome ERZ509018 (study PRJEB26280, sample SAMEA2338711) | human gut metagenome | biome: human gut; feature: human-associated habitat; material: faeces... | reverse complement strand
CCAGCTGCGCGGAACCCACTATTCGTTTGATCCGGTGGATGCGCAGGCGCTGTTTGGCCGCGCGCAGGATTTTGTCATCCGTCTGACCCAGACAGAAGCGGGGCTTCGCCGCGGCAACGCCATCACGCGCAAGGAGACGGCGGCGCCGTTCTTTTCTCTGCTTGAGGAAGAGCTTCCTCCCCGTGCGGATGAGATTGATTATTTTCTGCGCGCCTGTGAGCTCTGCGCGCAGATTGCAGAGGTGAATCCCGCGCAGATTCTCACATTCAGTGCCCTGAGAGACGAGCTGCACGCCCGGCTGCCGCTTGAAAAGGCGGAATCCATGCTGGGCTCGCTGCTGGGCGGGCGCGTGGGTGTTCTCTTTGCGCCGCCGCAGATTGACCGCAGGCTGGTGATTTCCTGCCTGTATTATCTTCTTCAGCGAGAGGGCACCCTGTTCCCGCTGGCCATGCATACGCTCAGCGCCTTTCCCCGTGAGATGCTCTGCGCGCTGACGCTTCAGGCAATCTTGTAAAGGCTTTTTCTCCTGAACAGAGGGCTTTTCCCTTTCCAAATGTTCGAAAAGGCCCTCTGCCCGGAAAGGGCGGAGCCTCATGAGGCAAAAAAAGGCGGGGGCGTCTGCCCCTGCCCTTTTCTGTAAGTTCTATTTCCTGTGCTTTCCCGCGGATCAAAGCCCTACTCGAGCTCGTCAAAGGAGTCGATCAGCACATCGCACACCTCGCGGATGCTTTCGCGGTCATGCTCGTTGGTGCTGTCCGTGATGCCGATCACGCCCAGCCCGGCGCGCTGTGCGCCGCGCATGGCATAGAGCGAGTCTTCAAACATGATGCATTCCTGAGGCGGTATGCCGATCTGTGCGCAGAGTGCGCCAAAAAACGCGGGATCGTTCTTCTCCCGTCCGATCATATCGGTGCTGAAGATGAAATCCAGATCGCTCACCAGATGCGCCTGGTTGAGGGCTGTCAGCGCCAAACGCGCCGGCGTAGCCGTGGCCACCACGCATGCAATTCCACGGGCGCGCAGGCGTTTGAGATACGCCCCTGCCCCGGGTTTGAGCGGCATGCCCTGCCTGTAAAGGGGCTCCATCTGCCGGCATGCTTCAGCGCACAGCTCGGCAAAATCGCTCTCAATGCCGAATTGCTCCTTGAAATAAGAAACCACCCTCGTGCCGGACATGCCGTACATCGCATCCTCCTGCTCCGGTGTGGGCGTCATGCCGCGGCTGTGGATAAACAGGCTGTTGAGCCTGCGCCAGCTGGGCATGGAATCCAGCAGCGTGCCGTCCATGTCAAAGATGGCGGCTTTCATCGTCCTTTGCATGTTTTCATCCCTTTTTGTTGATTCTTTGAACATTATAATCGCGTGCGGGTATGCCGTCAAGCCGTGCGCAAAAACGGAGGCTGTCCATGACGAAAGAACAGTATATTCGCATGACCGGCTGGGTCCGCTCTGCTGTCGTACGGCTGCCCGGCGGGGCAAAAGCGCTGCGCGCGCCCACGCTTGTGTGCGCCGCCGCCTATCTATATGCGCTCCTTTTTCTGATGCTGAGCAGAGATATGCGCATTTTCCGGGCGCTTCTTGTCCCCGCTGTATGCTTTGGCGTTGTCACGGTGCTGCGCCCAGCTATCGGCCGGACGCGTCCTTATGACCGGTTCGGAGCATCCCCCGTGGGCCCCTACCGGTCTGGCAAAGGCAAGAGCATGCCCAGCCGCCATGCGGCCAGCGCCGCAGCCATCGCCTGCGCTGTCGTTTATGTGTTCCCGTCTACTTGGGTCACCGCCGCCATGCTGGCGCTTTGCGCGCTCATCGCGGCGCTGCGTGTGCTCTCCGGCCAGCACTACATCAGCGATGTGGCCGTTGCCCTGGCCATCAGCTTTTCGCTTTCCGCGCTCGGCTATCTGCTTTGAAGGCCGCAGACATGCGCATTAAGATTTTCGTCCCCTGCCGCCAAAGGTCAGGCGGAAATTTCAGGTGGAAATTTTTACCGGATACACTGCGCCGCCGCAGGCAGGACGGTGCTCGACCTCGGCTGCGGCAGCGGCATCCTCGGCATCGGCGCACTGCTGCTCGGCTGCGCGCACGTCACCGGCTGCGACATTGACCCCAAGGCCCCGGAGGTTGCGGCGGCCAACGCCGCGCTCAACGGCTTTTACGAGGACAGGTTCACCGTCTGCGCGGGCGACATTCTCGCCGACGCGGGCCTGCGCCGCCGGCTCGGCACAGGGTACGACATCGTGCTGGCGAACATCGTGGCCGATGTCATCATCCCGCTGGCCGCGCTGGCCCCGGCGTTTCTCGCCCCGGGCGGCACGTTCGTGTGCTCGGGCATCATCGACGGGCGCGAGGACGAGGTGGCAGCCGCGCTCACGCGTGCGGGCTTCACCGTCACGGCGCACGACACGCTCGAGGAGTGGCACTGCTTCACGGCTGCGCTGGCGTGACGGGGTGCAGTGCATCACCGTGGACGCCGGAAGGTCCGGATTTGGAAAGCCTTCTCCTCAAGGAGAAGGCTTTGCCAGAGGCAATGCAAAAATTTCATCCGAGGCGGGCCTTGCCCCCTCGGGCTCCCCTGCGGCTCAATTTCACAGCACAGCAGCATCATTTTTACCCAAACATAGAACAAACCCCAGATGGTTTTACCCATCTGGGGTTCGTCGGCTTGCTGCGCAAGCTCGCAGCATCCGAACCGAGGCGGGCCTTGCCCCCTCGGGCTCCCCTGCGGCTCGATCACATGACCTGCCGCATCATTTTCCACCCCAACATAGAACAAACCCCAGACGGCAAGCCGCCTGGGGTTCGTTCAATAGAGAGGAGAATATGAGGAGGGAGAAACTAGCAAATTAAGAGATGTCGTTCGTATCGACGAGCTTGACGTCGACGTCGAACGTTTTGCCGTCGCGGTAGATGGTCAGCGTGACGGTGTCGCCCACCTTCAGCCCGTCCTTGACGGCGCTGACATCATAGGTGGTGGTCACGGCCTGACCATTGACGGCCAGCAGCATGTCGCCGGACTGGATGCCCTGCTTTTCGGCGTCCGAGCCCTCGGCGACGGCGCTGATATACAGCCCCTCGGGCAGATCGTAGTATTCGGAAGCGGCAGAGGACACCGCGCCCACGGTGATGCCGATGCTCACGCGGCCGGAAACGCGGCCGTCAGCAAGCAGCGCATTGACGATCGGGCGGATGGACGCCGTCGGGATCGCGAAGCCGATGCCCTCCACGCCCGTGGACAGAGCCTTCATGTTCGTGATGCCGATCACCTGCCCATACATATTGATGAGCGGGCCGCCGGAGTTGCCTTCATTGATGGCGGCATTGGTCTGCAGGAGCGTCATGCTGTGCCCGTTATAGACCATGTCGCGGTTGATGGCGGAGATGATGCCGTTGGTCATCGTCCAGCGCAGCTGTTCGCCGAGCGGGTTGCCGATGGACACAACGTCGTCGCCGACCTGCAGGGAGCTGGAGTCGCCGAATTCGGCGGGCGTGAGGCCCTGCGCCTCGATCTTGAGCACGGCGATGTCGCTCACGGCGTCCGCGCCAACGAGCTTGCCGCTGTACTCGGTACCGTCCGAGGTCGTCACGGTGACGGCCTTGGCGCCGTCGAGCACGTGCGTGTTCGTGACGATGTAGCCATCGCTCGTGAGCACGACACCGGTGCCGGTACTGTATTCGCCGCGGCTGATGTCGGCATGGATGCCGACGACGGACGGCAGGCACTTGGCATACACGCTCTGCAATGAGAGCGCGCTGCCCCCGGCGGGCTGGAGCATCATGGTCACACGCGGATCGGTCGGCGCGGCCGGCAGCTCATTCTTGCCGGTGACGGTGGTGTCATCGTCCGTGTCCTCGCGGGGGAGCGTCACGCTGCCGTGCTGGCCCGGCTCACCGTCGCTGGAGATCGCCTCCCGGCCGCGGCCGGCGAACACATAGCAGGACGCGATGATGAGTACGAGCACGCCGAGGATGATCATCGTGATCTTCAGTCCCTGATGGGACTTCTTCTTCGGCGCGGCGGCCTGCGACGGGCTCCAGTAGGAGTCGTAGCAGCCGGTGCCGGCGGCATCGGTGCGGGGCGCGGTGTAGCCGGCCTCATACCAGTCGGACTCCGGTTTGCGGACATTGTCGTACATTGTAGTGTCCCTCCCAAGGAACGATTTGATGATAGCACGTGATTTTGTGCTGCTTATGAATGGAAAACAAACATTTTATGAATTCCGCGAACAAATCATGAATTCTTGCGTCCGCCCCGGCGGCCGGTGCTCTCGGGCTTGGCGGTGGGCTTGGGCGCGGGCTTTGCAAGCGTGAGCGTGAACACGAACTCCGTCACCCCGTCGCGGCTCGTGACGGCGATGTCCTCGCCGTGCGCATCGAGGATGCTCTTGACCAGGTACAGTCCGAGGCCCACGCCGTCGCGGTCGAGGCTGCGGCTGCGGTCGGACTTGTGGAAGCGGTCGAAGATGAACGGCAGGTCGTCCGGCGGAATGGTCTCGCCGTGGTCGCGCACGGAGACGTAGGCTTTGCCCTCCGACTTCCAGAGCGAGACGCACAGCGTGCTGCCGGGCGCGGCGAACTTGACGGCGTTGTCCATCAGGTTATAGAGCACGCGCGTGATGGCGTCGGGGTCGGCGAGCACCTGCATGGAGTCCTCGGGCAGCTGCAGATCGACGTCGAGCTGCTTGTCGTCGGCGCGCGCCTCAAAGCTGAGCATGGTGCTGACGATCTTCTCCGAGATGTCAAACTCGCGCCGGCGCGTCAGATCCTCGCCCGTGCTCTCGAGACGTGACATGTCGAGCATGCTGCGCACGAGACGCGAGAGCCGGCGCGTCTCGTCGGCGATGGTGGCGAGGTACTTGTCCTCCTGATCCTTGGGGATCGTGCCGTCGAGAATGCCGTCGGCAAAGCCGGCGATGGTGGTCATGGGGGTCTTGAGCTCGTGCGAGACGTTGGCAATGAAGGCGTTTCGGCGCTGCTCGCTCGTCTCGAGCGAGTCTGCCATGGTGTTGAACGCCGAGATGAGCGCGCCGACCTCGTCGGTGCGTCCGTCGTCCGTGACGCGGGCGGAGAAGTCGCCGTGGGCGAACTTCTTGGCCGCGACGGCCATCTCGTCAAGCGGCTGGGCCATGCGCTTGCTCGTCACGAGCGAGAGCAGCAGCGCGATCATCATCACGGCTGCGGACGCGGCGAGAAACACCCACACGAACGTGCGCCAGCCGTCGATGATCGTGGCACTGTTCGTGGCCACGAACACATAGCCGACCACGCGCGCGGCCGTGCCGATGGTGATCGGCTGCGCGACGACGTAGTGCGCAGAGCCGTAAAACCCGCCGAGGCTCGTGATGAGGTTGAGCTTGCCGTCGCTGCGCAGCTGAGCCATGGCATTTCCGGTGAGCGTGCGGCCGAGATGCTCGCAGGCGATGTTGCGGCACGAGCAGGAGACGATCGTCCCGTCGGTGTCCGTGATGAAGATGTGGTTACCGGTAGATTGTGCAAGGGTGCTGATGACCATACGCAGGTCCCAGTTGGAGAGCTCGTCGTCGCGCGCGAGCGCCTGTGCGGCGTGGCTGACCTCCTCGGCGTTGGAGACCATGTTGCCGCGGTATTCGCTGATGACATAGCTGCGGCCGAGGAACACGAACGCCGCGCCGAGGATGAGGAAGCTGAACATGACCATGGCGGCGGTCGCGGCGAAGTTTTTGAAATAAATACTCTTCACTTACGTCTCTTCCGCTTCGAACTTATAGCCCACGCCCCAGACGGTCTTGAGCGCCCACTTGTCGGACACGCCCTCGAGCTTTTCGCGCAGACGCTTGATGTGCACGTCCACGGTGCGGCTGTCGCCGAAGTAATCAAAGCCCCACACCTCGTCGAGCAGCTGGTTGCGGGTGTAGACGCGGTTGGGCGTCGCCGCGAGGTGGTACAGCAGCTCCATCTCCTTGGGCGGCGTGTCGATCTTCTTGCCGTCGACGATCAGCTCGTAGGAGTCGAGGTTGATGACGAGCTTGTCGAACGTGAGCTTCTTGCTCTTGGGCTTGCCGTCGTCGCCGGTGCGGCGCAGCACGGCGTGCACGCGCGCGAGCAGCTCCTTGACCTCGAATGGCTTGACGATGTAGTCATCCGCGCCCATCTCCAGGCCAGAGACCTTGTCCTCGGTCTCGCCCTTGGCGGTGAGCATGATGATGGGCATTTTCATGGTCTTGCGCAGCTCGCGGCAGACCTGCCAGCCGTCCATGACGGGCAGCATGATGTCGAGCAGCACAAGGTCGGGCTGGATCTCCCTGGCCATCTCGACGGCCTTGCCGCCGTCGACCGCGTGGGACACCTCGAACCCGTCCTTCTGCAGGTACAGGCGCAGCAACTCTGCGATGTTGTTATCGTCCTCCACGACGAGCACTTTCTGGCTCATGTGTGATTGCCTCCTTCACCGGCGCGCTTCCGCGCCGGATATCATTTTCACAATTTGTCTTTATTATAAAACAACCGGCACGGCGTTTTCATGTCCAATCTGTAAAATCCGCGCGCCCACGCCCCCCATGCGCATGCAAAAGGCATTTACAAGACCGGAAAAATGTTGTATGGTTATTTGTATCCTTCATTTTGAACGAACAGCGAGGCAAACGCATGAATACCTATGGCGAACGCGTAAAAGTGACGATCTTCGGTGAGTCGCACGGCCCGGCAATCGGCGTCGTGCTCGACGGTGTCCCGGCCGGTGAGGCCATCGACATGGACGCCGTGCGCATCCAGATGCGCCGGCGCGCGCCCGGCTCGTCCGACCTGACGACCCACCGCTCGGAGACGGACGACCCGCTCGTGATGAGCGGCATTCTCAACGGCGTGACGACCGGCGCGCCGATCTCGGCCATCTTCCGCAACAAGGACCAGAACAGCGCGGCCTACCACCCGGAGATCCCGCGCCCGAGCCACGCGGACTACGCGGCGACCGTGCGCTTCGGCGGCCACGCCGACCTGCGCGGCGGCGGCCCGTTCAGCGGCCGGCTCACGGCGTGTCTGGTGTTCGCCGGGGCGGTCTGCCGGCAGATCCTTGAGCGCCGCGGCATCACGATCACGGCCAACGCCGTGCGCGTCGGCCAGGCGACGGGCAAGGAGCTCAACTTCGACATGAAGCGCGCCATCCTCGACGCGCGCAGCGCCGGCGACTCCGTCGGCAGCGAGCTCGAGTGCGTCGTCACGGGCGTGCCCGCCGGCGTCGGCGGGCTGCTCTTCGGCGGCATGGAGAGCCGCATTGCCGGCATGCTCTATGCCATCCCCGGCGTGAAGGGCGTGGAGTTCGGCCGCGGCTTCGCCCTCGCCGAAATGCGCGGCAGCGAGGCCAATGACCCCATCCGCCTGAAAAACGGGCGCATCACCATGGCGTCCAACAACGCCGGCGGCATCAACGGCGGCATCACCAACGGCATGCCGCTCGTCGTGCGCATGGCCCTACGGCCCACGCCGTCGATCGCGTGCGAGCAGCCGTCGGTCGACCTCGTGACCATGGAGGAGACGCCGCTGCGCATCAACGGCCGGCACGACCCGTGCCTCGCCCCGCGGGCGATCCCGGTCATGGAGGCCGCGCTCGCCTGCTGCGTGCTCGACGCCATGCTCGACACCGCCGCCACGATCTGAGAAAGGAGCCCATCATGGACGAACACAAGACCCCCGAAGAAATCATCAACGACAACGCCGCGCCGGACGCCCCGGAGACCGATGCGCCCGAAGTGTGCGCGCAGCCGGAAGAAGTCACGGCCGGCGAGCCCGCCGCCGGCGAAGCCGATGCTGCCGAAGTCCCCGCTCCGGCGGAGAAAAAGCCCATGAGCGTCCGCGCGCGTCACGCGTTCCGGCGCGGTGTGGCCGGTCTGCTGGCGGCCATCGTGCTGCTGGCGGTGTCCGGCTTCGGCGTGTTCCGCATCGCCCGCGGCGCGCAGGAGATCGCCGGCACATTCGATGCCGACCCCGGCACGTTCGTGCAGCATGACATTGCTTTTATCCTCAACACGTTTTCCGACCCCAACGGCGGCAGCGCGCAGTACGGCGTTGTGCCCATTGGCGGCAAGCTCGTGGCCTTCCGCTTCCCCGCGCGCTGGAACGCCTCGGTCAAGACCATCTCCGATACGACGACAAGCGTTCTCTCCGGCCAGAGCTACTCGGTCGACAGCTTCATCCGCGTCACCGGTACGGTCAAGACCATGCCGGAGGCCGTCTCGTCCGCGCTCTACGACTGGTACACGGAAAACAACGCCTACCTGCAGCAGATCGGCGCCATCGGCGACAGCGACGACGCGGCCGACTACCTGCCCGACGCCATCGTGTGCGTGGACACCGTCGGCAGCATCCCGCAGGGCTGGGTCGAGGGGCTGACGGTCGCCGCCGTCGCCTGCCTGATCTACGCCATCGTGGTGCTCATCCGCATTCTCTGCGGCAAGTACGAGCAGGAAAAGCTGCCGGACATCACCTTCGAGCTCGTGGACATGACGCCCGAGACGGAAGCGAAGCCCGAGACCGCACCGGAGGCAGACAGCGCACCGGAGGCCGAGCCGGAGGCTGAGGCCGCGCAGCCCGAAAAATCCGAAGAAACCGAGGACACGCCCGATGCCTGAGCACAAACTGTGCGTGCCGTGCCTGTTCGGGCTCGAGGGCCCGCTCGGCAACGAGCTGCGCCACATGGGCCTGCGCAGCGTCATGCCCGAAAACGGCCGCGTGCGCTGCACGGGCACGGACGCGGACATCGCGCGCATGAACATCCGCTGCCGCTTCGGCGAGCGCGTGCTGCTCGAGCTGGACAGCTTCCCCGCCCCGACGTTTGACGCGCTCTTCGAGGGCGTGAAGGCCCTGCCGTGGGCGCAGTACCTGCCGGCGGACGCGGCCTTCCCCGTCAAGGGCTACAGTCTGGAGTCTGCCCTGCACTCGGTGCCCGACTGCCAGAAGATCATCAAAAAAGCCGTCGTCGAGTCGCTCAAGCAGCGCTACCGCGTCAACTGGTTTGCCGAGACCGGCGCCCTGTACCAGATCCAGTTCTCGCTCGTGCACGACACGGCCACGCTCTATCTCGACACGACCGGCACGCCGCTGCACAAGCGCGGCTACCGTCCGGCGCACGTGGCCGCGCCCCTGCGCGAGACGCTGGCCGCCGCGCTCGTGGACATCGCGGGCTACCGCGGCCGGGGCGATTTCTGCGACCCGTTTTGCGGCAGCGGCACCATTGCCATCGAGGCGGCGCTGGCCGCCAAGGGCCGCGCGCCGGGCATCAGCCGCAACTTCTCAGCCGAGAAGTGGCCCTGCCTGCCCTCCGGCATATGGAGCGTCGAACGCGAGGCTGCAAGGGCGCGCGAATATAACGGCGATTACCATATTTTCGCCTCGGACATCGACCCTAAGGCCGTGGAGATCTCCCGCGCCAACGCAAAGCGCGCGGGAGTCGAGCGCCTTATCGAGTTTTTCGTCGCGGACGCGCGGGGATTCTCCAGGCCGACGGAGCGGGGCGTCATCGTAACTAACCCGCCCTACGGCGAGAGGCTCCTGGAAAAGCGCGAGGCCGAGCGGCTCTACGCCGACTTCGGCAGGGCGCTCGCCAAGGCCCAGGGCTGGGAGCTCTATCTGCTCAGCTCCCACACCGAGCTGGAGAGGTGCCTCGGCCGCAGCGCAGACAGGAAGCGCAGGCTGTATAACGGCATGATAAGATGTGAGCTTTATATATATAAAAATGGGGGCAGCCGCAGATGAAGCATTTATTTGTAGTCAATCCCGTCGCGGGCAAACAAAAGCCGGAAGAGAAGCTGAGGCTCATCAACGAGGCCATTGACCGTCTCCCGGCCGAGCAGCGCTCGCGGGACGAGTTTGAGATATACGTCACCGAAGCGCCTATGGACGCCTGCCGCCACATACGCGAGACCGCCGCGGACGGAGCGGAGCTGCGCGTCTATGCCTGCGGCGGAGACGGCACCCTCAACGAGTGCGTAAACGGCGCCGCCGGTCTGTCCAACGTGGCCGTCACACACTTTCCCTGTGGTACAGGCAACGACTTCATCAAGATGTTCGGCCCAGGCAAGGACCGCTTCTTCGACCTCACGGAGCTAATAAACGGCGAAGTCAGGCCCATAGACGTCATAAAGTGCAACGACAGGTACAGCGTGAACATCTGTTCCATGGGCCTCGACGCGCGCGTCGGCACGGACGTGCACAAATATAGCGGCATGCCCCTCATAGGCGGGGCGGCGGGCTATGTAGTCTCCCTCGTGGCCAACTACGTCAAGAGCATCACCACCACCATGACCGCCCGGGCTGAGGGCCTCACCTGCGGGCCGGAGCTGAACCTGGTCTGCGTCTGCAACGGGCGCTTCTACGGCGGCGGCTTCAACCCCACGAACGACGCAAGGCCGGACGACGGGCTGATGGATGTGCTCATCGTCTCCGGCGTCTCCAGGCTCACCATCGTCCGCGCCCTGCTGAGCTACGCAAAAGGCAAATACCGCTCCTTACCCCAGTACATAACCTTTGTCCGCACCCGTCACCTGGAGATAGACGCCGCCGAGAGCGAAGTCATAAACGTGGACGGAGAGGCTGAGTACGGCAGCCACGTCGTCTTCGATCTCATCCCGGGCGGGGTGAACTTCATCTTCCCCAAGGGTCTCGCCTTTTTCGACTGAGCTCGCGCGGCGCAGCCCGCCCCAGCTTGAATGTTAACAAAAAATTCTCAAGTTTTTATATATAAGTCCTTGACAATTTTCAGAAATGTGTTATTTTTATAAGCGGGTTAGCACTCAGGCCGTTTGAGTGCTAACCCGCTAAAGCTGTATTTTATAATTTCTAGGAGGTAATATATAATGAAACTCACGCCTTTGGCCGACAGGGTCGTTCTGAAGCAGAAGGAAGCCGAGGAGAAGACCAAGAGCGGCATCATCCTCGCCTCCTCCGCGCAGGAGAAGCCCGAGCTTTACGAGGTCATCGAAGTCGGCCCCGGCGGCATGGTTGACGGCAACGAGGTAGTCATGTCGGTGTCGAAGGGCCAGACCGTGCTGGTCGGCAAGTACAGCGGCACCAAGGTCAAGATTGACGAGGAAGAGCTCACGATAGTCAAGCAGGGCGACATCCTTGCGATAGTCGAGTAATTTTTGGAGGGAAACACAATGGCAAAGCAGATCATATATGGTGAAGAGGCCCGCAAGGCCATAGAGCGCGGCGTGAATCAGCTCGCCGACACCGTCAAGATAACCCTCGGCCCCAAGGGCAGGAACGTCGTTCTGGGCAAGAAGTTCGGCTCCCCGCTGATCACGAACGACGGCGTGACCATCGCCAAGGAGATAGAGCTTGAGGACGCCTTCGAGAACATGGGCGCTCAGCTCATCCGCGAGGTCTCCACGAAGACCAACGACGTCGCCGGCGACGGCACCACCTCCGCCACCCTGCTGGCCCAGAGCATGATCCGTGAGGGTCTGAAGAACCTGGCCGCGGGCGCGAACCCGATGGTCATGCGCCGCGGCATCCAGAAGGCCACCGAGGCCGCCGTGGCCGAGATCCGCGCGAACAGCCAGCCCGTCTCCGGCAGCCAGGACATCGCCCGCGTCGGCACCATCTCCTCCGGCGACGAGCTCATCGGCCGCCTGATAGCCGAGGCCATGGAGAAGGTCAGCCAGAACGGCGTCATCACCGTCGAGGAGAGCAAGACCGCCGAGACCTACAGCGAGGTCGTCGAGGGCATGCAGTTCGACCGCGGCTACATCACCCCCTACATGGTCA
>ENA-ORNG01002320-ORNG01002320.1-human-gut-metagenome-genome-assembly--contig:-NODE-2320-length-11772-cov-2.263293_pt1 | contig 11772 bp, 16 predicted proteins | sample MGYA00242113_ERZ509018 | MGnify/ENA primary metagenome ERZ509018 (study PRJEB26280, sample SAMEA2338711) | human gut metagenome | biome: human gut; feature: human-associated habitat; material: faeces... | reverse complement strand
CCCGTACTCTACGAAAGAATACAGGCGGTATTGGATTATATCTCCGGCATGACAGACGTTTATGCACTTGATCTCTATAGAAAGATCAACGGAAACAGTTTGCCGGCAGTATAAGTTGTGCTTCAGGCACAATTATCATCTACTCGGAAAGAACACTTTATTAGCTCCGGAGGTAAGTTTGCAAGCCTCCGGCTCATTCTCGATGAATGACTGGATATGGCGGATACGCTTTTCTGCCAGAATCTCATCCACAGCAATCAGAATTCCCGTTTCTTCCACATCGCCAAAACCATAGTTAATGGCAGTACCGAACATACGCATCGTCGGACTCAAACTCATATAAGCATTTACCAACGGCGGAATATTATAGCCTAACTTACGTATCTCGCAATTCAGTATCTTATAGTCCTCCTTAAATTTTTGCGTGTACGTATTATAAGATGATACTTTGTAAAAGTCAACCCGATTTTTCAAATATATTTGAATATTCTAAGGGTTTTTATAAATACGGAAAGTAGTTGACTTTATTTTTCGTATTGGTAAAGCTATACTTTTACAAACGCCAACAAAAAAGCCGCCCACTTTTGGACGGCTAGGGTTGCTTGCTTTAAATTATTAGAATGCAAGTTTAATAAATGAATCAAAGTTATTCAAAGCTTCATCCGCTACACCTGCAAGTCTCATGCCTACATAACGCGCCGCAGCAATCGCCTGACAATTAATACTTTTCTTAGGATTATATTCTATATCAGTAAATGCGTTATATTCCATTAGTTCCTTGCTCAAATTTTCATTTTGATTGAGTGCACTTATATCTTAAGATATAAAATATATCAACCTTTTGTTTTCATCGGATTTTCACATCTCTTTCTAAATCATAAATCCATTTGCTTGCTTTGCCATTAGTTCATCAAATGTGCCGCTAAAATAAACAATGTTAGCGTCTTCATCTCTTAAATCATCAATAAGTTTATTCAATATATTTTGAGCAAGCGTCAGCTTTCTGCGCTGTTTTATATCATCGCCCATAATAAATTTTGCTTCGTTTGCTAATTCTATAATTCTATCAATCCTGTTGCCGATGTTAACTGTTTTTTGTTCTGCCTCTGCATGAGTATTATTCTGTTCTAAAATTTTCATAGTTCAAAATCCTTTCTAATCTTTATTTGATAGCGTGAGAAGAGTGTATCTCTATAAAGAAATACACTCTTTGTTTATATTGTATGGAATACTAGAATTAATCTACAAATTAGATATTATTGTTTATAATATATCTTATTTGACATTTCATTTACAGAACAAAAATCATGCCCCGCATATAATCTTACTTTTGAAGTATCGGTTTTCACTATCTGTCCATTTACAATTACATTAATCCCTTTGGGATAAATCCAAATGCCATAGCTTCCGTTTTCCTCATCAGTAAAGACAAATCGTACATTCCAACTATATGAACTATCACTGTTTTTTGTAAACTCTTCAGCTATTTGACCATATATTTTACCATCGCCGTCTTTAACTATAGTTTGCCCCTCTGTTCCGTCTGCCTGCAAGTTGAGCATCATGCCGTCGCCATTGCAAAGTCTGATAAATCGCCGTTTAATATTTTGCCGTAATCATAGCTATCGTCGATAAACATTTGTCTAATAATCGTTCCATCTTGATATACAGCTAATGTGCTGTCAATACCAAGTCCGTTACATATAAAGAACCAATAGCACTTTCCTTTTTTATCAAATGTAAAGTCGTCCTTGTGATCTACTGGAACAACATATTCGCCTGAAATTGAATCAACATCAATTCCATTTTCACTGCTGTCTGGCACAAAATATTGTTTTTTGACAAACTCTAATGCATCATCACAAGTAAAATACTGTATATTGTCCATTTCCTCATTTTTTCGTCTGTTCTTTGCTATATTACAGGATATATACACCGTGTTCGTATTTTCGTCCCACACTACCTCGCCGCCAAGGGCTTCGGTCAGTACTCTCACGGGGACAAGGGTTCTGCCATTTAAAATAATAGGCGATACATCTAAATCAACAGTTTTAGTATCCTCAGGATTATTAAAATCCTTAGATAAAAGCCACCAATCATTTTCCTGATAAATTCCGTTCAAAGACAAATAATTTGTGTAATTCATTATAATATCAATACATGCCTGTTTATCTGAAAAACCCCCATAGTTTGTTTTTTCGTGATAATAAACTTCTGCATTTAATTCTTCAAATATTTTCCTAAGCGGCACCAATATTCTATCACCGCATATCACAGGCGACTGGTCAAATTCGAGTTTTGTACCGTTTAATACAACAGAATAATTGCCAGTTTCAATCCGACGTGGTTTTATCGTATCAGAAGTAAACCAATAATTATCAACAAATCTTGTGTCATTACTGCGGCTTTTTGAGTATGCGGTCATGCAAATAGAATCATTATAAAAGGTTAATTCAACAGCATAAAAATCCGTGTCGTGATGTACCGCAAAATTCAAGTCATTCCAAGGGGCAATATCAATATAAACTTTTTGACCTTGTATCGGGTACCATTGATAGTCCATCTGCGCCAAACAAATTGCATCGTTTTTTGCGCCCGATATAGATAGTGAATATGTACGAGTAGTTCCTGTTGTATGTCCCTCTATGAAACAACTCCACTCTCCCACAAAACTACTGTAGTCATACTGTGGCAATTCCTCTGCACCTGTAGTAACAATAGGCACTACAAATAGGTTTAATGCTATCATTAAAGCAGCAGCTAAGCATAGTAATCTTTTCATGAGTTTTTACTCCCTCTTGTATATGTATTCTTTGATTAATAATGCTAAAAAGCATAGCATATTCTCATTAAACCGCCAATGTTTATTTTATTCGTTTTCAGAGATCATCCTAAACGCTTTAGCTGAAGTATCATAGAAAATTATCACGTTATCTTTCATCAACAATAATTTCTCGTCAGCATTTCTTAGATTGACAGGAGTTTTATCTATGATATTATACTCATCTGATGTTAATTTTGCAGTTAGTTCACCATTAAGTGTTCCATAATATATTGTGTTTGTATCTGCTGCTATAAACCCATCTTGTGAAATGCCTACTGCATAGATTGTAATCGAAGGTTTCCAAACAGTTTTTGAGTCTACAAAGTCATATTTCGTAAGACCATTGGTATTAATAAAATATACGCCGTCTCTAGAATCTATTGAATCTATATTGACGCCAAACCAAGGTTCAGGCAGAAGTTCATAGGACTGCCCATCTACAAGCATTGTACAGTTGCTTGTATCTCTATATGTATTGTGGGTATGAACAATAAAATTACCGTTACTTGTGGTATTTAGAATACGATAGGGATAATAGTCTCCAAAATACTTATTTGTAACAAATTGGACCGTATTATTTTTTAATGAATAAAGACCAGAGTTTCCAAGAATCAAAAGTCTATTATTATAAATGTCATAGCATATACTCCTAACATCAAAAGCCTTTGGTGACATAAGATCAAAATTATCATCTAACGTAGTTGTATCTAACAAATCCGCAACTTCTTTTGAATGAATATTGATTGAATATACATGACCTTTTTCGAGATAATAGATTGTATCAACTCCATCAGAAGTTATATGATATACAGGTGTATTAACACCATAGTATATACTACGATATTCGGATTTATCAACATCAGCTTTAACAAGTGTATTAACAGTATATGGTTTTGATGCTGGTGTTGGCTCAGGCGTTTGTTTTGGTGCTGCGGTGGGCTTTGCCACTGTAGGTGCCTGTGTTGGGGCAGGGGTTGTTGTCGGCGTTGTAACCGTAGTATTTGGCGTTTGCTTTGGTGTTGTCTGTGTATCTACCACTTTATTATCATTGCCATATTGGAAGGCTCTCCATAATAGAGTTGCTGCTTCAGCTCTTGTCAAGGTCGCTTGTCCTCGGAAAGTATTATCTTCAAAACCACTTATCAAATCCTTTTCGACCGCTACAGCCACATATTTTTTTAAGTCGTTTGAGATTGAATTAACGTCTGTGAATTGACCCAAACATGAATAATCTGCTTTGTTAATATCGTATCCCTTTAATTTAACCATACTTACAGTCACATCCTCGCGGCTGGCAGAAGTATTCGGTTTAAAGTAATAGGCTCCGTCGTTGTCAATATAATAATTCATATACTCCCTTGCCGCTACTACATAAGGAGCATACCAATCATATTTACTAACATCAACGGTATTTTCCAAGGCTAAATGAATGGGTACGTCTGTATTAATAGCCGCTCCAACTACCATAATTTTAGCCCACTCTGCCCTTGTTACTGTGTCGTCCGGCCGAAAGGAACCATCCTCATATCCTGCTAACACTCCTTTATCTACAAGTTCCGCTATGTAATTAAATGCCCAATAGCCTTTTGGTACATCCCAAAATGTTTGCGTATAATCTTTATTTGGCACATCTGCGGCAAATATAGTAACGGTCATGCTGAAAAGCATGGTTATTGATAGTAATAGTGATATTAATTTTCTCATATGTACTTCTCCCTTGTATTCTTATTTATTTGTATTAATAATAACAGTTTGTGTTTCATTATACCATTCGACATCTGTCCCCAATGCCTCAGCTACTAATCGTACAGGTACCAATGTTCGGTTGTTAATGATTATTGGCGGTGTATCACCTTTTTGTGTGCTTAACGTACCATTTACATATTCTCCATTCAGATTTACAGAATATAGCCAATCGCCATACCAAAGGCGACTAAAAAATAGCTCGCTGGAAGACTTTTTTGATTTTATGGTTATAATTTCTTCTCCTTCATCCATTTCAACATAATATTCTACATTGTAACCCAATTCTTCGAATATTTTTCTCATCGGCACCAGTATTCTATCATTACACATAATCGGCGGCTGGTCAAACTCTAATTTCGTGCCATTTAGAACAATGGAATAATCACCAGTTATAATCTTATGTGGTCTTACTGTATCGGAAGTAAACCAATATTCATCATAAAATGGTTCAGGATTATCATATTGTTCTCTAAATGCTTCTTGTACAACCCCGTTTCTCACCATATAAATCGAATCATCAAAAAATGTTATTGAACAAGATATATTCCAATTCCTCTTGCTGCCATCCCATGTCACAATGTTTCCAACAATAGGATATGTTGTTGAAAAGTGTTCTCCATCAAACTGTAATGTAATTGAGTTTTCGTCAGCGCTGATAATACGCAGTCCCAAACCCTTATCATTATCATACCACTCACCTATAAAGCTGCTATAATCATACAGCGGAATTTCATCTGCGTTTACCGTAGGTATAATAAATATTGTACTAAAAACTATTTCTATTGCAATAATAAAAACTGTTAATTTTTTAATTGTTCTCATGTTTGTATCCCTCCTGTGTATGTAAGATTGTTTACGCGCTATCCTGCTGATATTCAACAAAACGTTCCGGACTGACCTCTAAAGCATAGCAAATCGCCCGTAAATCCTCGGCGTACATTTTCCGCTTGCCATTCATCATGGCGTTAAATGTGGTTGTTGACATACTGCATTTTTCCGCGATAAAAGACTGTCTAATTCCCCTTTCCTCTAGATATTGTTTCACTTTTTCATGCACAAGCATTATTTTCACCCCTTTGTATTATATTCAGATTTTCTGTAATAATATAATTATATAGCAGTTTTGCTGTAAAGTCAATACCAATATACAGATTTTCTTGATTATAGCCTTGACTTCTAAAGATTTTCGCTGTATAATAATATGCAAAGAGGTGATGCACATGGCTTATGAAATAGGGAACAGAATTAAAAAATACCGCGAAGCTAAAAAACTAAGTCAGAAGGACTTTGCTGAAAAAATCGGTGTTTCAAATTCTCGTGTTTCAAATTGGGAACAGGGAGTTAACCGCCCTGATGTTGATATACTGGCTAATATCTGTAGGGTGTTATGTGTTTCACCTTCAGAATTATTAGATGTTAGAATAGACCCCGATGAACTTTCCACACAGGAGCGCAAGGTCATTTTAGCATACCGAACTAAAATCCATTTACAGCAAGCCGTAGATATTCTTTTGGGTGTTAATGAAACCGATGAATAAATTTTAAGGGGGATTACTATGTCAACAGAATTTAACGCTAAATTAGAAAATCAGTTTCAAGATGAACTGTATGCGCTTTACAAAAAAACTCGTGATGAGCTTTATTATCCCGCGACTTTTTGGGTAGCGTTAGGGCAAAAAGACTGGTTAACCCACATCAAAAATTTTATTGGTAAAGGCTCTAATTCGGATGGAATAAAAAAGCTAATCAATGCGCGCCGCCCTGATCTTTCATTCGAGTACATTATCGTAAACAATGAAAAATATCATTCTCTTTTCGAAGAGGAACTTGAATACTGCAAAAAGACGTTAGCTTTTATGGAAAAGTGTATCAAAGAGGGAATTACTCTTTAATATTTAATACATACAAACTACTACCCACTGTTATTATAAATAGAGGATAGTAGTTTTTGTTTTGCCAACAAAAATCATCAGTACATCTAATCATTATGTTAGCCGCCCCTTGGGCTTTCACCTTGTATCTCTGTATCAATATATCTGCTGCTCTGCATACATCATCAAATATTTTTATTTCTATGCTTATTCGCTTTCTGAATATAATCTTGTTTAACCTGTCAAATCGTTTCATCTCGCCTATAAAATAATACAGGTGGTATCTCTACCACCCGTATCATCAAATTAAGTGCACAAATCAATCTCGCCTTAATTTTAAATTATCAAAACTTCAATTTAAAATCCATACTTTCCATACTGCTGTCAAAAAATATCTGTCGGGTCGTTAGAAATAACACTTTGTGTCTGCTGCCGTAATTCAAACCTCGGTGTTTTTTGTTCACTTTCGCTCACAATCGTATATCCTTTGATAACGTTATATTCTGTCTTACCCGCAACTGTTCCGGTCTTTGAAAATAAGTTTTTACTTTCCAACTCACTCTTAAATTTCGTCTTGCTCTCACAGCCATAGCCGTTTTCTGCCGTCCACTTTTGATAGGCTTCATAAACGTCTTTTAGTGTCGTATTCTTTCCCGTATTTTCCAAGCATTCCGAAATAAAGCATCCTACCTTGTCGCAATCTTCGCGAAACCGAGCGGTGGCCTGTATTACACTTTGCGGCGGTGTCATGCCATATTCACGCGCCTTTTTTAGACCACTAATCAACCAGTTCAAAATGCCGCTGAGGTTTTTATTCTTTCTCAATGTGCTTTTAAGCGTCTTATCACAAAAAACACGACTTTCTACAAGACTATACTGGGGATATTTTCGCCAAAATGCATCAAAATATAATCTTCGCTTTACTCGTTGGCGCAAAGATGGTGTATGGGAACGGCTCTTGCCTGTATTTGTTAAATATGAAGAATATCTTTGGTTGGGTAATCCTTATGTATATAGCATCCTTTTAAAAGATTATAAATTGCTCACTTTATTGAATGAATTTTATCTGTGTAATTCAACAGATGTAGAACTAACAGAGGATGAAGTACAACAAAAGCTAAAGAAGAAATTTCCAAAATATATGCGTAACCGCACAAGAAGAAGTAGCTCCTCTGCACAAAGCCATAGAGGAGCATACAATGTATATTCAAAAGAAGAAAAGGAATTTTTTAGAAATTTGGAAGACTAGTTTATTAAAAATACATATTGATAAAACAAGGAATAGTTTTAAAGCCTAATCCTTGCTTCAAAAAAGTTCTGTTTTAAAATCCATATTTTCCATACTATATTAAAAATCTATATCATTAATATAAAAACGAAATTATCATGGAAAAGATTATTGGATTGATCAATGCCCCTTTTACTCCGTTTTATGAAAATGGAGAGGTTAATTATGAACCAATTGAAGCGTATGCTAAGATGTTAGTAAAGAACGGACTGCAAGGAGTATTTATTAATGGATCTTCCGGTGAAGGATATATGTTGACCGATGAAGAACGTATGAAGCTTGCTGAACGTTGGGTAGAAGTTTCACCTAAAGGATTTAAGGTGATTGTACATGTAGGTAGTTGCTGTGTAAAATCAAGTCGCAAGCTTGCCGAACACGCTCAAAAAATCGGTGCATGGGGAATTGGTGCCATGGCTCCTCCTTTTCCTAAAGTAGGTCGTGTCGAAGAGCTGGTGAAGTATTGTGAAGAAATCGCTTGCGGTGCTCCCGATCTTCCTTTCTATTATTATCATATTCCTGCATTTAATGGAGCATTCTTGTCAATGGTTGCTTTCTTGGAAGCAGTAGACGGTCGTATTCCTAACTTTGCCGGAATAAAATATACTTTTGAAAGTATGTATGAATACAATCAGTGTCGTTTGTATAAAGGGGGTAAGTTTGATATGCTTCACGGACAAGATGAAACGATCCTTCCATGCCTAGCTATGGGAGGTGCCCAGGGAGGTATTGGCGGAACTACCAACTACAATGGTGTAAATCTGGTTGGTATTATAGAAGCATGGAAAGCAGGTGATCTTGAGAAAGCACGTGAATTACAGAATTTCTCTCAGGAAGTTATTAATGTCATTTGTCATTTCCGTGGAAATATCGTAGGTGGAAAACGAATCATGAAGTTGATAGGATTGGATTTGGGTAAAAATCGTACTCCTTTCCAGAATATGACGGACGATGAAGAAGTACGTATGAAGGCTGAACTGGAAGCTATTCATTTCTTCGATCGTTGCAATAAGTTTTAAGATAAACTAATACTGCGATTGTTATGAATACTACAGAATATTTACAGACTTGGTCTGACTCTTATAAAAATGACATGATAAGCAACATCATGCCTTTTTGGATGAAATATGGTTGGGATCGCAAGAACGGAGGTGTTTATACCTGCGTCGACCGTGATGGTCAGTTGATGGATACCACCAAATCTGTTTGGTTCCAAGGGAGATTTGCTTTTACATGTTCATATGCATATAATCACATTGAGCGTAATACTGAATGGTTGGCAGCTGCGAAAAGCACTCTCGATTTCATAGAAGCACATTGTTTTGATACGGATGGACGTATGTTTTTTGAAGTAACCGAGACCGGATTACCTATTCGTAAACGTCGTTATGTCTTTTCTGAAACATTTGCTGCTATTGCAATGTCCGAATATGCCATTGCATCAGGAGATCATAGTTATGCTGTAAAAGCTTTGAAATTGTTCAATGATATCCGTCACTTCCTTTCGACTCCGGGAATCCTGGAGCCCAAATATTGTGAACGTGTACAGATGAAGGGACATTCTATTATTATGATTCTTATCAATGTAGCTTCCCGCATTCGCGCCGCTATTAACGATCCGGTTTTGGATCGGCAAATAGAGGAGTCTATAGCGATTCTGCGCAAAGACTTTATGCATCCGGAGTTTAAAGCTCTGCTTGAGACTGTAGGTCCCAATGGAGAGTTTATAGATACGAATGCCACTCGTACCATTAATCCCGGCCATTGTATCGAGACCTCATGGTTTATTCTGGAAGAAGCCAAGAACCGCAATTGGGATAAGGAAATGGTTGATACAGCACTTACGATTCTGGATTGGTCGTGGGAGTGGGGCTGGGACAAAGAATACGGGGGTATTATAAATTTCCGTGATTGTCGAAACCTGCCTTCACAGGATTATGCCCATGACATGAAGTTCTGGTGGCCACAGACCGAAGCGATTATCGCAACTCTATATGCGTATCAAGCTACTAAAAATGAAAAATATCTGGCTATGCATAAACAGATCAGTGACTGGACTTATGCCCATTTTCCTGATGCAGAGTTTGGTGAATGGTATGGGTATCTCCATCGTGACGGAACGATTTCTCAGCCTGCGAAAGGAAATCTGTTTAAGGGACCATTCCACATTCCTAGAATGATGACGAAAGGCTACGCACTTTGTCAGGAATTACTGTCAGAAAAATAACCTCTTATTTTTATCATGAAAAACTCAAAAATTTATCCTTGGATAGTGGTTGCCCTCCTTTGGGGGGGAGCCCTACTCAATTATATGGACCGACAAATGCTTAGCACAATGAAAGATGCTATGCAGGTAGATATTGTGGAACTTCAGTCGGCAACCAATTTTGGCCGTTTAATGGCTGTTTTCCTTTGGATTTATGGCCTTATGAGCCCGATTTCCGGTATGATTGCCGATAGATTGAATCGCAAGTGGCTGATTGTCGGCAGTCTTTTTGTCTGGTCTTTTGTAACCTATTTGATGGGTATTGCAGAAACATTTAATCAGGTTTTTTGGCTGCGTGCATTAATGGGAGTGAGCGAAGCTCTTTATATTCCGGCCGGTCTTTCTCTTATTGCCGATTATCATACTGAAAAGTCACGTTCTTTAGCGGTCGGTATCCACATGACTGGTCTTTATACCGGACAAGCTATTGGTGGATTTGGAGCTACTGTTGCCGCTGCTTTCTCATGGCATACCACATTCCATTGGTTTGGTATTATTGGTATTGCCTATGCTTTGGTTTTGGTATTATTTCTGAAAGATAAGAAAGAACACGTTAAAACAGAACGTTTGAAACCTTCATCAAAGAATGGTGAAAAAGCTGGCTTGTTTAAAGGTTTGTCGTTGCTGTTCAGTAACATAGCTTTCTGGGTGATATTACTTTATTTTGCAGCACCTAGTTTGCCGGGTTGGGCTACTAAGAATTGGTTGCCTACTCTGTTCGCTGAAAATCTTGATATTCCAATGTCACAGGCCGGACCTATGTCGACTATCACGATTGCATTATCTTCATTTATTGGCGTGATTCTAGGTGGTACCCTTTCTGACAAATGGGTACAAAAGAACATCCGTGGTCGTGTATATACCGGCGCAATAGGCTTGGGATTGACTATTCCTTCTTTATTGTTATTGGGATTCGGGCATAGTTTTGTTGCTGTTGTGGGAGCCGGATTATTATTCGGTATCGGTTATGGTATTTTTGATGCTAATAATATGCCTATTCTTTGTCAGTTTGTCTCTTCAAAGTACCGTGCGACAGCATATGGTATCATGAATATGACCGGGGTATTTGCAGGAGCGTTTATCACGGATTTGTTGGGTAAGTGGACCGATGGAGGAAATTTAGGTTTAGGTTTTGCCATGTTAGCTATCATTGTATTTATTGCTTTGGCAGTGCAACTCTACTTCCTGCGTCCGAAGACAGATAATATGGAATAAAAAAATAAAAGGAAATGATTGTATCTAATTTGCAAAACAGTCAACGGGTGGAAGGACTCCACCCACTGTTTAAAACTCTGTTTGATTACGTAAAAACACATGATTTATTTCATGCCGAATTAGGACGAATTGAGATAGATGGTGATAATTTATTTATCAATAACGTGAATCCTGAGTGTGTTGCACGTGACAAGCAAGTTTTGGAACTACATCGCGATTATATTGATGTACATATTTTGTTGGAAGGTACTGAGACTATTGGTTGGAAGGCTATCGAAGATCTGAAAGATGAAGTGAAACCTTATGAGGCGAACGGTGATTGTGCTCTTTACTCTGATGCACCTACCACCTTTGTTGATTTGCTTCCTGGGCAATTCATGATAGTATATCCGGAGGATCCTCATGCTCCTCTTATAGGACAAGGTAAGATTCGTAAATTGATAGCAAAAGTTAAATTGTAGTTAGTTAAAACATATAGTTGAGTTATATAATTACCATCCTAATTATTAAATATTAATAATTAGGGTGGTTTTTTATTGTCACTCATGTTGTAAACTTATATCAT
>ENA-ORNG01002319-ORNG01002319.1-human-gut-metagenome-genome-assembly--contig:-NODE-2319-length-11777-cov-17.956577_pt1 | contig 11777 bp, 11 predicted proteins | sample MGYA00242113_ERZ509018 | MGnify/ENA primary metagenome ERZ509018 (study PRJEB26280, sample SAMEA2338711) | human gut metagenome | biome: human gut; feature: human-associated habitat; material: faeces... | reverse complement strand
CCGGGGACACTGCGGGTATGAACCGCATGCTCTAGCCAACTGAGCTATGCCGCCGAATAGCTAACCCGAACGGGCACAAATTACTATACCAGAACGGGGCCTCCATTGTCAAGAGATTCTTTCTAAAAAAATGAAAAAAATCGGACGGCCGCCGGGACCGCAGATGTGCGCCGGACAGAGCCGCCCGGGCGCAGGATCAGGACGCCCCGCCTGCGGGGACAGCTGCCGGGAGAGTGCATCCCCGGAGCGGGACCTGCGGCTGCGGAGGCCGGACAGCCGCTGCGGAGCCGGCGGGCACAGTGCCTCAATCCTGGGACTGATACTTCTTCAGCATGCGCCAGAGCGTTCCCCGGCTGATCCCCAGCTTTGCCGCCGCCTGGGTCCGGTTCCCGCGGCACTCCTGCAGCACCGCACGCAGCGTTTCATAGGGAAGGTCGATCCTGGCGTGGGAGGATCCGGGAAGAGGGATGGCCACCTGAGGCTCCGGATCCGGAGAGCAGGAGGTGTCCAGCAGGTGGGCCAGAAGGTCGGACACGGAGGTCCCGGGCTGATAGAGGACCACCAGCCGCTCACAGAAGTTCCGCAGCTCCCGGATGTTGCCGCGCCATGGGCGGTCCTGCAGCAGGCGGAAGTCGGCCTCGCTCAGCTCCAGCGGCGTGGTGAGCCCCTCCCGGGCCTGGAACTGGCGGATGAAGCCCTGCACCAGCAGGGGGATGTCCTCCCGCCGCTCCCGCAGGGCGGGGAGATTCAGCTGCAGCACGTACAGGCGGTAGTACAGATCGCTGCGGAACTTTCCGGCATGGACCAGGTCCTCCAGATTCTTGTTGGTGGCCGCGATGACCCGGATGTTGATGGGGATGATGCGGTTGTCGCCCAGGCGCATGATCTCCCGCTCCTGCAGGACCCGCAGCAGGCGGCCCTGGAGGCCCAGGGGGATCTCCGAGATCTCGTCCAGGAAGATGGTGCCGTTGTGGGCGATCTCGAACAGGCCGGGCTTTCCGCCCTTGGCGGCACCGGTGAAGGCACCTTCCACATAGCCGAACAGCTCGCTCTCCAGCAGATTTTCCGGCAGGGCCGCGCAGTTCAGAGCCACGAAATTGTTCTCGGCCCGGTGGCTGAAGGCATGGATGCTCTGGCTGATGAGCTCCTTGCCGGTGCCCGTCTCGCCCACCACCACGATGTTGGAATCCGTCAGGGCGTAGGCCTTGGCCTCCTGAATACACTCCAGCATCCGGGGGCTGCGGGTGATCAGGTGGTCAAAGGAGTATTTTGCCTGATGCCCCTTGTAGTGGAGCTTCTTCCGCAGCTGATCCTCCGTGGTCTGGATCTGGGCGGCATTCAGCAGAGAGACGACCCGGCCCACGGGAGCGCCGTGCATGGTCAGGCTGCGGGTCTTGACGGACAGGTGGGTGTTTTTGTATTCGATGATCTCATCCGTGTTCTCCGCCGCAGAAACGATCCGATTCAGCGTGGGCGTGGAGAACACGGTGGAGGCCGGCTTGCCCAGGTACTGCTCCCGCTGGGAGAGCTGGAGGATCTGGATGGCCGCCATATTCAAAAAGGAGATCTGCCGGTTGCGGTCGATGGCCACCAGCCCCTCATAGGCGTTGTCCAGCATGGTCTGAAGGCTCAGGGCCTTCTCCCGCTCCACGATGCTGATCTTGGCCTGCTGTTTGGCCTCGGAGATGGCGTTCCAGAAGGCCTCCCGTCCGGAGGAGATCAGCATGGAGGTCAGGCCCATCTCCTCTGCCAGACGGCAGCCGGTGCTTCCGCCGATGACGACTTTCTTGCCGTCCCGGGCGGCCTGCTCCACGCATTTGCGGATCTCCGGCACGGAGTTTTCCGGGAAGCAGTAGGGCGTCACATCCACATTCAGCTGCCGGGCCAGCTTTTCCACGCCCAGGATCATGTTCTGGGTGCCCAGGACAGCCGCCGGCACCGAGCCGTATTTCTGCCGCAGCTGCAGCAGCATGTTCACGATGTCCGTGCCGTTGATGATCAATTCGATCACCGGGACGGAGAGTGCGTTCCGGCACAGATCCAGATAGGTGGCGCCCCGGACGATCATGGCGTCGCAGTCCGGCATCTGAGGCAGCAGCTCCTGGGTGGTGGGCGCCACGATGATCTCCAGAGAGTAGTCTGTGGAGTCCCGCTGCTGCAGCCGCATCTGAGCGGTGTGCTCCTGAAACACCTCCTGTGCCAACGACGCCATGCTGGCATATGGAATGACGATGGCGATCCGAACCATAACACCCCTCCTGTTTCTGACTGTTCTATAGAACGATCATAACAAACACATTTTTGGCCGTCAAGAGGAAAAAATCGCTGTGTATAAAACAAAATTAAACGGGTTAAACGATATTTTAAACACTTGAAACAATATTTGACGAAACCGCCAAAAACATTGACTGGAATTTGACGATACTTTCGGCGAACATTCAAAAACACTTTCCCCAAATTTAAGCAATATGAAAAAAGAATTTTAAAATATGCCGGATCGCCGGGATTGGCACGAAAGTTGCTCTATAGACGGGCAAACAGACAGAGAGGATGTGACCACATGGAACAGAAGGTCCTGATCCCTTCGGACATTTCCCAGCCGGGAAAGGACTATCTGCGGGAACGCGGGTACGTCATCAAAATGGGCCGGGGGATCGATGAACAGACCATTATGGAAGACGCTGCAGACTGCGATGCGCTGCTGGCCCGGAACGAGCATATCACACGTGGGATCATGGAGGCGGCGCCTCATCTGAAGGTCATCAGCAAGCACGGCGTCGGCCTGGACAAGATCGATCTGGACGCGGCGAGAGACCTGAACATCTGGGTGACCAACGGCCCCCTGTCCAATACGGTGGCGGTGGCGGAGCACACCATGATGCTGATCCTGGCCTGCGCCAAAAAGCTGGTCCTTTTTGACAAGGCCATTCGGAACGGGGATTACGAGATCCGCAACCGGGTCAAGGGCATGGATCTGGAGGGCAAGACCCTGGGCCTGCTGGGCCTGGGCAAGATCGGCCACATGGTGGCAAAGAAGGCCATCAACGGCTTCGGCATGAAGGTGCTGGGATATGACCCCTTCCTGCCGGCAGACCGGTGGGACCCGGAGGTCCGGCGCTGTGAGACCATGGAGGAGATCTTCTCCGGCAGCGATATCGTGTCCATCCACATGCCCTCTACACCGGAGACCCGCAACAGCGTGGACGCACGGCTGATCGGCATGATGAAGCCCACGGCCTATCTCATCAACGCGGCCCGGGGCGACCTGATCCGGGAGGAGGACCTGATCGAGGCACTGAAGAACAACGCCATCGCCGGCGCGGGGCTGGACGTGTATCCCGCCGAGCCCCCCAGTCCGGAGGACCCGCTGTTCCAGCTGCCCAACGTGGTGGTGACGCCCCACAACGCGGCGCTGACCATTGAGACCACGGACCGCATGGGCCTGCACGCTGCCATGGGCATCGACGAGGTACTCTCCGGCAAGCAGCCCACCTGGCCGGTGGTGGTGCCCAAGGGACCGAGGGTGTAAACAGATTTCGGAGGTGAGAACGGATGAAAAAACTCATGCAAAACAAAGAAATGTTGGTGGGTGTCATCTTCCTGGTGGTCGGCATCGCGTATTTCGCGCTGGCTTTCACGATCCCAAGCTATGACGCTTACGGTGGGTCCTCTGTAGTGGACTCCTCGTTCCTGCCCAAGGTAGTGGGTGTGCTGCTGATCCTTCTGAGCGTTTTGCAGCTGGTCTTTGCTTCCAGAACCAGCAAGAGCGCCCCCGCGGCAGAGGCCCCCGCCGCGCCCGCGGAGACGGCTGATGAGAACGGCGAATTCAAGGTGGAGGACTGGGACGACGATGCCGCCAACCGGAACGCCGACACCAAGGCCCTGGTGGCGATCTTCCTGATCCTGATCGTCTACATGGCGCTCATGTCTGTTTTGGGCTTCATGATCTCCTCGGCGCTGTTCCTGTTTGCCACCATGATGCTGCTGACGCCGAAGCAGAAGCGGAAGCTGCCGGTCATCATCATCCTCTCTGTTGTGGTGGCCGTCGGCGTCTATTACCTGTTCGTGTACGGCCTGGATATGGTCCTGCCGACCGGTATCATCGGATAAAGGAGGGCGTGATAAATGGAACTTTTTATTGACGGTCTTGCGGCGATCGCATCGCCGGAAACCCTGGTGCTGATGATTTTGGGAACGATTGTCGGCATCATCTTCGGCTCTGTTCCCGGCCTGACGGCAGTGACCGGCATCGCCCTGTTCCTGCCGGTGACCTACAGCCTGGGCCCCATCAAGGGCATGGCCCTGCTGATCGCCATCTACATCGGCGCCGTGTCCGGTGGCCTGATCGCGGCGATCCTCATCAACATCCCCGGCACGCCGGCCTCGGTGGCCACCTGCTTCGACGGAAGCCCCCTTGCCAGAAAAGGTCAGGCCTATAAAGCGCTGGGCGTCGGCACGGTGTTCTCCTTCCTGGGCACGATCTTCGGCATCCTGGTGCTGGTCTTTGTCTCTCCGATCATCGCGGACTTCGCCCTGAAGTTCGGCCCCGCGGAGTATTTTGCCGTGGCGATTTTCTCCCTGACGCTGATCTCCAGCCTGTCCGGCAAGTCCCTGGTCAAGGGCCTGATCTCCGCAGCGCTGGGCATCGTGTTCGTCACTGTGGGCGCCGCCCCCATCGACGCGGTGGACCGCTATACCTTCGGTTTCTCCGGCATGCGGGGCGGCTTCGACATCCTGACGGTCCTGGTGGGGCTGTACGCCATCTCCGAGATCCTCAGCACCGCCGCCAACAAGAAGCAGCTGATCGCCGGCTCCGGCCAGGTGATGCAGTTTAAGGGCAAGGGCTTCGGCTTCACCCTGAAGGAATTCCTGAGCCAGAAGGTCAACTTCCTCATCGCGGCCCTGATCGGCGTGGGCATCGGCATCCTGCCCGGCATCGGCGGCGCCACCTCCAACATCCTGGCCTACTCTGTCATCAAGAACAAGTCCAAGTATCCCGAGAAGTTCGGCACCGGCATCATCGACGGCGTCGTGGCCTCCGAGACTGCCAACAACGCCACCATCGGCGGCGCCATGGTCCCCCTGCTGACCCTGGGCATCCCCGGCGACGCAGCCACCGCCATGCTGCTGGGCGGCCTGATCGTCCACGGTGTGCAGCCCGGACCCCTGCTGTTCACTTCTCACCCCGACGTGGTCTACAGTATCTTCGCCTCTATGTGCGTCGCCTCCGTCATGATGATCGTCATCCAGATGTTCGGCCTGCGGCTGTTTGCCAAGGTCCTGAAGGTGCCCAAGTACTATCTGATGCCCATCATCATCGTACTGTGCATCATCGGCGCTTTCGCTCTGAACAACCGGATGTTCGACTGCTGGTCCATCATCTTCTTCGGCCTGGTGGGCTATGCCATGGGCAAGCTGGATATCCCGCTGCCTCCCATGATCATGAGCTTCGTGCTGGGCGAGACGGTGGAGACCAATCTGCGCCGCGCTCTGATGTACTCCAACAACGATCCCAGCATCTTCATCACGTCCCCCATTTCCTGCGTGTTCCTGGTGATGGCCGCCATCTCCATCGTACTGACGGTCCGCAAGCAGCTGAAGGATCGCAAGGCCGCCGCCAATTCCTGATTTGGATACACGGCAGATGCTGTTCAAACATGAAAAGAAAGGAAGTCTCAAAATGAAAAACTGGAAGAAATTGTTTGCCCTTCTCTCTGCCATAGCAATGATGTGCACGCTCCTGGCGGGCTGCAATGGCGGCTCTGACACGACGGATGACGGCGGCGCCTCCACGGACGAGGGCGGCACCGACTGGCCCACCAAGTCCATCAATATGATCGTGCCCATGGGCGCCGGCGGCGACACGGACTTCAATGCTCGTACGTATGCAATGTATCTGGAGGATGTGTTGGGAGAGACCGTGGCCGTTACCAACATCACCGGCAACGGCGGCGCCCTGGGCTCCGAGGAAGTGAAAAATGCCGCTCCCGACGGTTATACCTGCCTGTTCTATCACACCTGCCTGAACATCAACCAGGCTACCGGCATCGCCGACTACGGCTCCGAGGCGTTCGACGTCGTCGCGGTCGTTGGCAAGAGCTCCGGCGAGGCCGTGGTGGTCCGCGCCGACGCCCCCTATGACACCATGGAGGAGTTGATTGAATATTCTCAGGCACATCCGCAGACCGTGAAGATCGCCGCCAACACCGGCGCCACCTCTCACTGGGCCTCCGTCGTGCTGAACGTGGAGGAGGATGCCCAGCTGAACATCGTCAACGCCTCTTCCTCCGCCGAGCGCGTCGCCTCTCTGCTGGGCGGCCATGTGGATGTTATCATCAACCCCATCGGCACCGTTCAGGACTATGTGACCTCCGGCGACTTCAAGTATCTGGGCGTCACCACCTCCGAGCGGCTGGACTATCTGCCCGACGTTCCCACCTGCCTGGAGCAGGGCGTGAATATGTCCTATGACCTGACCTATTATGTGCTGTTCCCGAAGGGCGTGGATCCTGCAATCACTGAGAAGTTTGCGGAAGCCTTCAAGACGGTTTCTGAGATGCCTGAATATGCAGAGGCTATCAAGACCGCCTATAACCAGACTCCCTATTTCCTGGATACCGAGGATTCCATCGCCTACATCCAGGAAGAGAACGAGAAGATGATGGCCTACGCCGACTACTTCAAGTAAGATACTCTGACCAGCTTTCCCCTCGGCGGCAGGTCCGGCCGAAAACCGGCCGGGCCTGCCGTTCTTCTACCCCTATATCGTTCAACAAGGAGGAATTTCCATGTATAACGCACACAAGATCACTGACAAGGTAGCCGCCGGCAAGCTGGCGCTGGGTTCCCATGTGGGCTTCGACAGCCCCTTCGTCACGGAGATGATCGCCGGCTGCGGCTTTGACTTTATCTGGATCGACGGCGAGCACAGCGCCATCGACCGCAAGGACATCCAGAACCACCTGATGGCCTGCCGGGCTGCTGGTGCCGCCGGCATCGTCCGGGTGCCCTGGAACGACCCCGTCATCATCAAGGCCATCCTGGACATGGGCGCAGACGGCATCGTGGTGCCCATGGTCTGCTCCCTGGAAGAGGCCAAGCAGGCTGCCGCCGCCACCCACTATCCCCCCGCCGGCATTCGGGGCATGGGCACCCGCCGGGCGGTCAACTACGGCATCTGGGACAAGAACGCGTACGTGGCCGACACGGACAAGTACATCCTCACCATCGTCCAGATCGAGCATATCGATGTGGTGAAGGACCTGCCGGAGATCGCCAAGCTGCCCGGCATCAGCGGCTTCGTGGTGGGCCCCAACGACTTCACCATGAGCATGAACACCCCGGAGCGGACCTACACCGTCAATGACCCCGAGGTGCTGGAGCAGTTCGACAAGATCGGCGAGGCCCTGGCCGGCACCGGCAAGCTCTTCGGCGTGTCCGGCGCCTGCAGCGAGAAGTTCATCCGGGACTGGACCCGCCGGGGCGTCAACTTCATGTGCATGAACTTCGACTTCAACTACATCGTCAGCGGCGCCAAGAACGTGATGCAGACCTCCCACACCATCCTGGACCAGCTGGAGAGGGCGTATTGAGATGGAGCTGCTGACACGGGAACAGCTGGACGCCCTGGCCCAGTTTGACACGCCCACTATCTGCAACGCCATCGAGGGCTTCGGCGTCCGGAGCCGGACTGAGGGCTTCACCCGGCCGGAGCTGCGGATGCGCGCCGCCATGAGCGACAAGGCCATGGTGGGCTACGCCCGCACCGGCGTCATCTCCGCCCGGCAGCCGGCCGCGCCGGCCCACAGCGCCGTGATGGAGGCGTATTACCGCCAGTATGAGGACTTTGACCTGCCCATGGTGGCGGCCATCCAGGATCTGGACCGGGTGCCGGTGGGCTCCTTCTGGGGCGACGTGCAGGCCACGGTTCACCGGGCCCTGGGCTGCATCGGCGTCATCACCGACGGCGGCGTCCGGGACATCGAAGAGGTAAAGAAGATCGGGTTCTACCTGTTCTCCAAAGAGGTGCTGATCTCCCACGCCTACATCCACATGGTGGAGGCCGGCACGGCGGTGGACATCTGCGGCATGACCGTCCGCCCCGGGGATCTGATCCACGCGGACGCCCATGGCGCCATCGTCATCCCCCAGGAGATCGCCGGACAGCTGGTGGAGGCCTGCGTCCGGGCCATGGACGCCGAGGAGGCCCTGAAGGGGCCCTGCCAGGCCGCCATCGCCCGGGGGGAAAAGGTCACGGCCAAACAGATCATGGCATGGCGGGGCGAGATGCAGCGCCGCCGGGCGGCCATCGCGCCCCAGAGATAAACCAAACGCAGATTGAAGGAGGTCTTTCCCATGAAATACACAGTCGAATCCCTGCGGCAGTTCGGTATCCAGGTGGCGGAAAAGGTGGGCATGTCCCACCAGGATGCTGAGACGCTGCTGAAAAACCTGCTGCTCAGCGATATGCGGGGCGTCCGCTCCCACGGCATGACCCGGCTGGGCGGCTACGTGACCCGCATCGAGCGGGGCTGCACTTCCGCCACGGCCCAGCCCACCATCACCATGGACAGCGGCGCGGTCTTCTCTATGGATGGAAACAACGGCATGGGCTCCACCATCGGCACCGCCGCCATGCAGGAGTGCATCCGGCGGGCCAAGGAGTACGGCGTCAGCTTCTGCACCGTGAATCACGCCTCCCACTACGGCTTCGGCGGCTTCTACGCCATGCAGGCCGCGGCGGAGGGCATGATCGGCTTCAATATCTGCAATTCGCCCGCCCTGGTGGCCCCCTTCGGCGGCGCCACCGCCATGCTGGGCACCAACCCCATGACCGTGGCGGTGCCCTCCGGCAAGTACCCGGATCTGGTGCTGGACATGGCCACCAGCACCGTGGCCAAGGGCAAGATCGCCCTGGCCATGAAAGAGGGCAAGTCCATTCCGGACAACTGGGCCCTGGCCCCGGACGGCAGCCCCACCACGGATCCCGTCGTGGCCAACAAGGGCGCCCTGACCCCGCTGGGCGGCGCCAAGGGCTACGCCCTGGCCCTGATCATCGACGTGATCTGCTGCTGCCTCTGCGGCGGCAACAACAGCCGGCAGATCCCCCGGATGTTCGAGGACCCCAAGGAGCCCTCCGGCGTGGGCTACTTCATGGGCGCCATCGACATCGGCCGCTTTGTGGATCTGGAGACCTTCAAGGCCCGGACTGACGCCATGTACGATGAGCTGAAGGCCGCCCCGGCGGCCCCGGGGTTCCAGGAGATCATGATCCCCGGCGAGATCGAGTACCGCTCTACCCAGAAGGCGGAGGCAGAGGGCATCGATATCAGCCCCGCCATCGAGAAGGAGTTCCAGGAACTGGCCGGAAAGTACGGCGTCTCCATGGATCTGCTGCAGAAGTGCTGAGACAGAGACCCACACCGTCCCCCGGCCCTATACGGCCGGGGGACAACCAAGTTAGGAGGAACAACCCATGAAGATCGTGATTTTGGACGGCTATACGGAGAACCCCGGGGACCTGAGCTGGGGCGAGCTGGAGAAGCTGGGCGAGCTGACGGTGTATGACCGCACCAGCCTGACGGACGAGGAGGAGATCATCGCCCGCATCGCCGACGCGGAGGTGGTCCTCACCAACAAGACCCCCATCTCCCGCCGGACCATCGACGCCTGCCCCTCCATGCGCTTCATCGCCATGCTGGCCACCGGCTACAATGTGGTGGACGTGGCCTACGCAAAGGAAAAGGGCATCCCCGTTTCCAACGTGCCGGTGTACGGCACCCAGTCCGTCAGCCAGTTCGCCATCGCCCTGCTGCTGGAGATCTGCCACCACATCGGCCACCACGACGAGACGGTGAAGGCCGGCAAGTGGGAGCGCTGCGCCGACTGGTGCTACTGGGACTATCCGCTGATCGAGCTGGCGGGCAAGACCTACGGCCTGCTGGGATGCGGGAACATCGGCGTCCACACGGCTGCCATCGCGTCGGCCCTGGGGATGCATGTCATCGCCTACGACACCCGGCAGCGGGAGGAGGCCCTGGCGCTGGGGGTGGAGTACGTGGAGCTGGACGACCTGTTCGCCCGGTCCGACGTGCTGGGGCTCCAGATGCCGCTGTTCCCCTTCAACACGGGGATCATCAACAAGGAGAACATCGCCAAGATGAAGGACGGGGTCATCATCATCAACAACAGCCGGGGGCAGATGGTGGTGGAGCAGGACCTGGCGGACGCCCTGAACAGCGGCAAGGTGGCTGCGGCGGGTCTGGATGTGGTGTCCACGGAGCCCATCCGCGGGGACAACCCCCTGCTGAAGGCCAAGAACTGCATCCTCACGCCCCACATCTCCTGGGCGCCTAAGGAGAGCCGTCAGCGGATCATGGACTGCGCGGTGGACAACGTGCGGGCGTATCTGGCCGGCCAGCCCATCAATGTGGTGAACCCGTGAGGGGGACCGCTGCCGGCGGACTGAAAACATGCGGCTCCGGCCGCGGGGAGGGAACAAACCCATGCAAGAGAAGATCGGTATTTACGGGACCGGGACCATCGGCAGCGGCCAGGCGACGCTGACCATTGGAAACGGCTGTGAAACGGTGGTCATCGGCCACTCCAAAGGCGGGCAGGAGCGGTGCCGCCAGGCGGTGGCCCGGAACTGGGACGACCTGATCGCCGCCGGTCTGGCCACGGAGGCCGCCAAGACGGCGGCGCTGGAGCGGATGACCATTACAGATGACCCGGCGGCGCTGGCGGGGTGCACCTTTGTGTTTGAGGCGGTCTCCGAGGACCTGGCGGTCAAGCGGCAGGTATATCAGACCATCCGGACCCACGGCGGCAGGGACGTGATCATCGCCTCCTGCACATCGTCCCTGGGGGCGGAGGAGCTGGGGGACCTGTGCGGAGACCCCGAACACTTTCTGGTGGCCCACCCCTTCCAGCCGGTGCATCTGCAGCCGCTGGTGGAGGTGGTGCCCTGCGGCGCCACTACGGAGGACACCATGGCCCGGGCGAAAGCCCTGCTGGAGCGCCTGGGCCGGCAGGTGGTCACACTGAAGAAAAGTGTGCCGGGCTTCCTGGTGAACCGCTTTGCCCAGGCGTTGTTCCGGGAGTCCCTGGATCTGCTGGAAAAGGACGTAGCTACGCCGGCGGACATTGACCGGGCGGTGAAATACGCCGTGGGGATGCGGTACGCCTCCATCGGCCTGCTGGAGTATTTTGACGCCGTGGGCTTTGAGCTGGAGCGGGCCATCGCCGAAAATGTCTACCCCACTCTCTGCAACACGGACAAGATCCAGAAAATCGTCTCCGACGGCATCCGGGACGGCCGCACCGGCCAGAAGGCCGGGGAGGGGCTGTACCGGTGGGACGAGGATTCCCTGGCGGACTTCCGGGTCCGGCTGCAGGAGCCCTTTTTGAAGAGCGTGGAAAACTGGACCGCCCGCAAGTGAAAAAAACGGCCCCGCCGGACAGCGCTTTCTGCCTGCCCGGCGGGGTTTTTCTGTCCGGGGCGGGATTTTGGTTGCGTCTTTCGCCGGCGGTTGCTATACTGATATACGATTTGGAAACCGACGGAGAGAGGGGATCTCACAATGCATGAACTGCTGCTGGTGGAGGATGACGACGCCCTGGGCCGGGGCATCCGTCTGGCGCTGGAGGGCGGCGGCCTTGACAACATTACGGTCCTGCTGATGCAAGTAGAGGCAGTGGAGGAGAACAATGGATAATTTGATCGGGAAAAAACTGGACGGCCGTTACCAACTGGAGGAGCTGATCGGCTCCGGCGG
>ENA-ORNG01002318-ORNG01002318.1-human-gut-metagenome-genome-assembly--contig:-NODE-2318-length-11780-cov-2.847932_pt1 | contig 11780 bp, 6 predicted proteins | sample MGYA00242113_ERZ509018 | MGnify/ENA primary metagenome ERZ509018 (study PRJEB26280, sample SAMEA2338711) | human gut metagenome | biome: human gut; feature: human-associated habitat; material: faeces... | reverse complement strand
TATGCGGTCTGTTCCCCCTCTGTAAGAAACTTCATAATTCTGTTTAGTACCATTCTGCAAACAAAGATCGGGATAGAATTGGAAACGGGAAGGATTGGTATTCCATATCTGATCTTTATATTCCTGATAGAAATCAGCATTTTGCCAGCGTCCGCTCATAATCATATCACGCATATACGCACGCATATAGTCTTCCGCACCCAGCATTGGAATAGAATTTGCCAGTTTACTGATACCGTAAGTAGCCTTCACAGAGATTTCACTCATACCGGCCGATCCTTTCTTCGTAGTAATCAACACAACGCCATTAGCCCCCTGTGCCCCATAAATGGCAGTTGATGATACGTCTTTCAGGATAGAGATACTCTCGATTGCATCAGGAGAGATAGTAGCCAAAGGACTTTCCAGAGGATCGTCCGAAATAGGGAGAGGAAAACCATCTATGACATACAGAGGTGAACTACCTGCCGTAATAGAACTGGCTCCACGAATCTTAATCGTAATTCCACCACCCGGCGCACCATCATTGTTCATTACCTGCACACCGGATATTTTTCCTTTCAAAGCCTGCTCCAGACTTAACGGGTTGGTTTGCATGAACTGATCGGAACTCAAACTGGATACAGATCCGGTCAAGTCCACTTTACGCTGAGTCTGATAACCGGTCACTACCACCTCGTCAATCAATACTCCCGCATCCATCAGTACATCTATCCGATTTTGGCTACCTACAGTTTTTTCAACCGTATTCATACCAATCATTGAGAAAACAAGTACTTGTCCCGGAGATACATTTTTAATTGTATACTCCCCATTCTCATTAGTAATCACCCCATTGTGTGTTCCTTTCACTTGTACAGTGGCACCAATAACAGTTTCATTACTGCCTTTCTCTCTCACCGTACCCGAAATGCTCTTTGTGTTTTGAGCAAATCCACCTGCAGACACCAGCACAAACATGCATATTAAGAAGACGGCTTTTATCCTGCCTTCCGTATCTGCTCTAAGGTTGTTCAGATCTTTTAGATTCATAATATTAGTAATTTAGTCATTAAAAAGGATTCATACATTTTTAGTTTGTTTGTTAAGTCCCGAAGTCGGATCAGGACGAGTCCATTTTGTGTGGTTCCATACTGAGTTGTTGTTTCATGCATATTTTACTGTTTGTTGTTTCAGCAAAAGTAAGCGAAAAGAGAACCGAACCGTAAAACAATAGATTATTCACTGATACGCATATTCATATTTACATTAAATATTTCTATAGTGAATATAAATATCAGTTTGTGACCATAAGTATCTTTTTGATTCGTTTTTATTTCAGACTTTTGTGTTGTACGTAATTAAGAGACGAATGAAGAAGAGCACTTTTACCCTGATTTTATTTTTTTCTTCTGTTATCCTATATGCACAACAGAATGAACTTATGTTCCACTCCCTGGGTAGTCAACATGGACTTACCTATAGTGCCGTACGGGATATTCTGCAGGATTCAAAAGGATATATTTGGATTGCAACCCTCAAAGGACTGAACAGGTATGATGGATACAACATCAAACAATATTATAAGTCAGATGACGGACTCTCTTCAAACTGCATCGAGAAACTGCTACTCCTCGGTCAGGATACTCTATTGATGGGTACCAATGAAGGACTGTGCTTGTATGATATGATGAGAGAGAAGTTCACCACTATTGTTCCGCAAACCAAGGCCCCACTATATGTATTGGACATGGCCTACGACGGACGTTCAGTTTTCATTGCATCCGATTCCGGACTATACGTATATAACAAGACGGAGCAAAGTATGCCACTACTCCATAAAGGATTGATTGTAAAAGTAACGCTGGATATAAATGGAAATGTATGGGCAGTGAGTCCAAATACAATTTATTGTTTCCGTCCAAACGGACAAATGACCAGAAAAATCACAGCCACTGAAGTTTCTCCTGATTATCCTGTCGAGTTTACTTCTATTTATAAAGATTCTCAGGGGACTCTATGGCTGGGAACGACCGAAAACGGACTGTACCGATACAACAAGAACTATAATCAATTCGTATCCGTGGAGTTCGCTTCACAAGACAGAAAGGATATGCGTTATATTCGCTGCATCCAAGAAGATATGCGTGGAAATTTATGGATCGGAACCGAAAACGGACTTTTCATCTATGACTATACAGATAACAGCTACATACAATATCGGCAGCATGCAAAAGATGTCCAATCCGGACTGACCGATAATGCGATCTATACTATTTATAAAAGCCGGAGTGACATTATGTGGATCGGCACTTTCTTCGGAGGGGTCAGTTACACCAGCCTGACCGAAAACAATTTCCACTACCTGATAGCAGATAATGGGAAACAATACCTGAAAGGAAAAGCAATCAGCAACATCATTAAAGATAAAAACGGAGCTTTGTGGTTTGCATCCGAAGATCATGGAATTTCTATTCTTTACCCGGATGGTCACATCAGGTATTTAAACAAATCGACACACCCGTCATTAAACGGAGATAATGTCCATGCATTAGCCGAAGATCACTCCGGTAATATCTGGATTGGCAACTTTATCGATGGGTTGCAAAAAGTCGATTTAGCAAAAGGCTATATTCGTTCATATAAAAACATAGCAGGGGGACACGCGGGACTATCCAATAATTCAATCTATAAACTTTATGTTCATAATCCTGATACTATGTTTATAGGAACCAGCCAAGGTGTCAATATCTATCATTTCCGGACCGATTCATTCACTCCCTTCCTTCCGGATGTATTCCGGCTTATACGTATTGACGACATCACACGTGATCTCAAAGGAAATATCTGGTTTTCCACACATTTCAACGGTATTTTTCGGTATCATATTCCGACCCATAGTATCCATCGATATCAAAAAGGAGTGACAGGCTGTAAAACAATGGCCAGCGATAATATTTATTGTAGTTTTGTTGACTCCAAAGGAGAGGTCTGGTTCGGTACCAGCAACGGAGGATTGATGAAATACAATGCACATGCAGACAGTATACAGGCGTTCGGAAAGGAGAATGAACTCCGCCAAAGAGATATTTATTCCATACAGGAAGATAGCTTTGGCTATTTATGGATGAGTACGGATAACGGTATCTTCTCTTTCAATCCGGAAAGTCGGAGTTTTGCCCATTATAAAGTATCCGATAATCTGGTTTCCAACCAGTTCAATGCCTGTCCGGGCTATAAAGATCCTGACGGTACCCTTTTCTTTGGCAGTATCAATGGGGTATGCTTCTTCCGACCGGAAGGACTGAACCATAACAGTCCTACAAACGATATTCATCTGACTTTCTCGGATTTCAGGATTTTTAATAAACACGTACAACCATCACCGGACGGCATTCTACAGAATAATATCGACAGCACATCTGTCATTCGCTTACCTCACGGTATGAATACCCTGACTTTTGATTTTCTGGTAATCAACTATAATGAAAATTGCCAATCACAACTTTCCTGTGAATACTATCTGGAAGGTATGGAGACCGAATGGAATGCAACACAACAAATCCCACAATCAGTCACATATACCAACCTTGATCCGGGCACCTACCAATTTCACGTACGGGTCATAGGAAAAAACGGAGTTGTATTCGACCGTCGGAAAATAACCATTAACATTCGTCCTCACTTTTTGCTGAGTGGTTTCATGATCACTATTTATTCTCTTATCGGACTTCTTATCAGTTTTATAATTGTCCGCTTCTACCAAGTGCGTATGCGAGACAAAATGGATATCCGCATCGAAAGAATGGAAAAAAACAACCTGCGCGAACTGAATAAACACAAGCTGAATTTTTTCACTTATATCACCCATGAGTTTAAGACTCCTTTATCTATCCTTATGGCTGTATTCGAAGATATATCAATCGGACGAAACAATACAATTACCGGTGAAGAAATGAAAATCATCAATCGGAATATCCAACGGCTTCAATTCCTGATCAATCAACTTTTGGAATTTCGTTCTGTAGAAACCGACCATGCACGCATCGAATATGTCAAAGGAGATATTATGACTTATGGACGCAGCATCTTCGAACTGTTTATTCCCGTCTTCAGACAAAAGCAGATTGTTTTTCAATATGCAACTTCAGCCGACTCTTATTATACGGTATTCGATAGAGACAAGATAGAGAAAATCATCAGTAATCTGCTCAGTAATGCTTTCAAACATTCTGATCCTCAAAGTGAAATAAACTTCAGGATTGATGTAGACAAAGCTTCCGGACAATTGATTCTCTCCTGTCATAACAGCAGTTCATATATTCATCCGGAACAGCGGGAAGCTGTCATGCAGCCTTTTCACAAAACCGATTCATCCGATCAAAAGTATTCCAATACGGGTATTGGACTGGCTTTGGTGAATGGTCTAGTTCAGCTGCTTTCAGGAACAGTTGAGATAGAAAGTCATCAAAACAGCGGTACGACCTTTAAAGTAAAATTACCTTTGGTCGAAGACTCTAAGGATATGATTGCACCGGACGAAACTTTGGATATCGTTAACTCACCCGACGTAGTGGCAGATACTGTATACCTGCTCAATAACTCCGGACTAAAAGAGGATATGAATGCTGCAAATGCCGAGAAAAAGATGACTGTACTTTTGGTGGAAGATAATCCGGATATCAATAACATTTTAAAAAGTAAGCTACTCCGTTTATATAAGGTGAAAACGGCTTATAACGGACAGGAAGCTGTAGAGTTGCTAAAAACACATATCATCGACATTATCATCAGTGACATTATGATGCCTTATATGGACGGATATGAATTGAGTAAATATATTAAAACTTCTCGTGAGTACTCCCATATCCCGGTCATTCTCATCACTTCACAGCCTTCGAAAGAAAACGAATTGCAAGGTTTATCTGCAGGAGCCGACGCCTATATCGAAAAACCATTCACTTTCGATGAATTGAATCTTAGAATTACCAACTTGCTTAAAGCCAAAAATAATATCCGCGAACATTATCACGACATGAAAATATTCCAACTCAATGAAGAACTCAACAACAAAGACGAGGAATTTATCAAATCATTGACACAATTCGTCATCGAACACATTGAGAACCCGGAATTGAGTGTCGACCAACTGACCACTCACATGAATATCAGTCGAACTCAACTATACAATAAACTGAAAAAACTATTAAACCTGAGTGCAACCGAGTTTATCAATAAAATCAAGATCGATGTTGCTAAAGTAAAGATTATAAAGACTAATCTGACTATTGCTGAAATCTCATGGCAACTCGGATTCAATAATCCCAGCTATTTCAGTAAGACATTCAAGCGTTTTTGTGGAGTGACACCTAATGAATTTAAAAACGGTAAAAGCCAATAGACAGACCGTTTTGCCATTTTATTCGGTCCATTACGCCTTAACAGTGATCTGAGACATCCATTATTTGTAAATGTCGAATAATCGTCTTTACTCCCATAAACATTACCTATAAAGGTAATTTGAGCTATTAATATTCTTAATATTATATGAATATATGCTCAACAACATACATACCAGTTCGTACCTGTTTAAAATATTATGTATATATTTGCCATTGTTAATCCAAACACAATGAAAACAGGAACAATATTCAGTGTCGAGGAATTTGCCATCCATGACGGACCGGGAATCCGAACAACGATATTTCTCAAGGGATGTCCTCTACGCTGTGCATGGTGCCATAATCCCGAAGGCATTCGTAACGGTATATCGCCACAGCCGCAATACATGATTAAAAAAGGAGTTAAAAGTATTTGTGGATATCAGATAACTGTGGAAGAATTGGTTACCATGATCGAAAAGAACCGGTCCATTTATACGCTCAACCGGGGAGGAGTTACACTAACCGGCGGAGAACCCTTATTTCAACCGGATTTTGTTATCGAACTGCTCCGACAACTTCCGGACATACATACGGCTATCGAAACAAGCGGATACGCAAACACTCACATTTTCAATGAGGTTACTTCTTTAGCTGATCTTATTTTATTCGACATCAAACATACGGACCCGGAAATGCACCGGAAATATACAGGAGTGGATAATGCGATTATACTGGAAAATCTTGCTTTACTCTGTAATTCCGGACGAGATTTTATCATTCGGATACCTTTAATCCCGGGTGTTAATGATACCCGGGAAAACATGAGTGCCATTCTTGAAAAAATCAAAGATGCCAGGAACCTGATACGTGTCGAAATCCTTAGATATCACCGTACAGCAGGTGCCAAATACGCAATGATCGGAGAAACGTATCATCCTCCGTTCGATACCGGAAAGGCGCCACAAATCTATAATGTATTTGAAGAAAATAATATCAAAAATCTAATTGTATGAACGAAAGAATTAACTATCTAAAAACGTATATTTTAGATAAACGACACCATTCACAAAGGAGAACACCGTCAAGTATCGGGCTGGACAAATTGAACACAATTTATGCCCAACAAGGTTTATCTCCTGTAGAACGTGCTACAGCCTGTTTCGCAGCTTTGATGAACGCTGAACTCCCGGTTATACTTCCGGGTGAAAAGATCGTTTTTACCCGTACCCTTACGCAAGTACCGGATATATACACCCCTGAAGAATGGAACGAAATAAAAAACAAATATTACATCCACGAAAAAGGTACGGTATGTAATATCTCCCCCAATTACGCTTATACCATTCAACACGGACTGGAAGCGAGAAAACAGGAGATCCGAAAGCGTCAGGAAAATCCCTCCTTAAATGAAAAAGAGAGAGTATTCCTCAATAGCATGTACCAATGCATCATATCCATACAGAAACTAATTGAGAAGTATGAACAATATGCATTGCTCAATAACGAGACAAAAATTGCGCACACTTTACATACCATAAAGACCGAAGGCGCTCAAAACTTCAGACAAGCTCTACAGCTTTTGAGAATTCTCCACTTCTCCATTTGGGAAGCAGGCAACTATCACAATACCCTCGGCCGCTTCGATCAATATATGTATCCTTTCTATCAGAGGGACCTGGAAAATGGAACACTCACCAAAGAAGAAGCATTCGATCTGCTTGAAGAATTTTTCCTTGTATGCAATAAGGACAGCGACCTGTATCCAGGTATGCAACAAGGTGACAATGGGCAGAGCCTGGTTTTGGGAGGACGCGATCCGGAGGGCAAATACTTATTCAACGACCTGTCCCGAATGTGCCTGCAGGCAAGTTACGAATTAAAACTAATTGATCCTAAAATCAACATTCGTGTAGACCAAGAGACCCCTGACGAAATATTCACTTTAGGTTCCCGTCTGACCAAAATAGGGCTGGGTTTCCCCCAATACAGCAATGATGATATCATCATTCCGGGACTTATACGGAAAGGCTATTCCAAAGAAGACGCATACAATTACGTAGTGGCTGCCTGCTGGGAATTTATCATCCCTAACCGAGCCATGGATATACCTAACATTGATGCCGTTTCTTTAATCGGATGTGTAGACCGGTGCCTTGAAAAACTAAATACCTGTTCGGACTATTCATCCTTTTATACATTGGTGGAGCAGGAAATACAAAAGGAGGTCAATGCGATCTGCGAGAAACACCGCAATCTCTACATCATCCCTTCTCCAATGATGTCTTTACTGATGGACGGCACCATCGAAAGAGCCAAAGATATTTCGGAAGGTTCCTACTACAACAACTACGGAATCCACGGAACAGGCATTGCAACCGCTACCGATACCCTTGCTGCCCTGAAAAAATACTATTTCGAAGAGCAAAGCCTGGATTATACAACCCTGCTTACTGCCATAAGAAGCAACTTCAAAGGCTACGAAGAGTTACAAAAAAAATTAAGAGAAGAAGCGCCCAAAATGGGACAGGATAATGACTATGCCGACTTGATAGCCAAAGATCTTCTCGACTCTTTTGATCGGTCATTGGCCGATAAACGAAATGAACGCGGAGGTGTTTACCGGGCAGGTACGGGTACCGCTATGTACTACATTTTCCATTCCAATCAATTACGTGCCACCCCCGACGGACGTAACGATGGCGAGATGATTCCTGCTAATTACTCCCCCAGCCTGTTTTTAAAACAAAAAGGTCCTATATCCGTCATAAAATCTTTTACCAAACAACATCTGGACCGTGTTGTCAACGGTGGTCCCCTCACCCTGGAGTTCGATCAATCCGTATTCAGCAATGACGAAACCATTGAAAAGCTGGGTATGCTCGTGAAAACCTACATCGTTTTAGGCGGCCATCAACTACAACTAAACACAGTCAGCCGGGAGACACTGCTACATGCCCGGAAACATCCCGAACAACACAAAAATTTGATTGTCAGAGTATGGGGATGGAGCGGATATTTTGTGGAATTAGACGAATGTTACCAAAATCACGTTATCAATCGGATCGAATTCGGTCTATAATACATCTGCATTATGAAAAATACAGCAAAGAATTTCATGTTTTACGTTGCCTTCGTGGCATCATTGGGAGGATTACTTTTTGGATTCGATACCGCAGTGATATCCGGAGCCGAGAAATCCATCCAGGTGGTATATGATCTATCCGACTTCAGCCATGGCTTCACCATTGCTATCGCTTTGATCGGTACAATCATCGGAGCTTTCGTCTGTAGTAAACCGGTAGAAAAACACGGACGTCTGAAAGCACTGAAAATTATTGCTTTTCTCTACTTTGTTTCTGCAGTGGGCAGTGCTGCCATCATCGATTGGTATTCCTTTTTATTCTTCCGTTTTGCCGGAGGTTTAGCTGTCGGAGCCTCATCCGTAGTCGGTCCCATGTACATTGCCGAAATATCCCCCTCGCGTTGGCGCGGCCGTTTTGTCGCATTCTTCCAGTTTAATATTGTACTGGGTATTGTACTGGCTTACTTTTCCAACTATTGGATTCACGGCATTGCGCATGATTGGCAATGGATGTTAGGAGTTGAAGCCATTCCTGCCATCGCATTCGCTCTTCTATTATACACCGTACCTGAAAGTCCTCGTTGGCTGGTAAAGCAAGATCGGGAAGCCGAAGCCCGACACGTCATAAAGAAGGTCAGCAATGCAGATATTGAACAGGAAATTCATGAAATCAAAGAATCCCTGGTAACAATAGGAGCCAGTGGCGAAAAACTGTTTCAGCATAAATACCGGAAACCGATCCTCTATGCTTTCCTTATAGCTACTTTCAACCAGTTATCAGGTATCAATGCCATTCTCTATTATGCTCCGAGGATTTTTGAGATGTCAGGTGTATTTACCGAATCAGCCATGATGCAGTCTATTGTTATCGGACTGACCAACCTTACTTTCACTATGATCGGAATGATCCTGATAGATCAGGTAGGACGAAAAAAACTCCTCTATATCGGTTCCACCGGTATGACCCTCTCTTTGGCCTTAGTAGCCAAAGGTTTCTACCAAGACGCATTTTCAGGTTACTATATGCTTATCTGCCTGATGGGGTTTATCGCTTTCTTTGCCATTTCACTGGGTGCCGTCATTTGGGTATTAATCTCCGAAGTCTTCCCAAACAATGTGCGCTCCAAAGGGCAAGTATTAGGCAGCATGACACATTGGGTGTGGTCCGCCCTCCTTTCATGGATGTTTCCCGTTTTCATCCGTACAGGAGGTACCTTCATTTTCAGTTTCTTTGCCATTATGATGTTCCTAAGCTTCTTCTTTGCTCTCAGGCTACCCGAAACAAAGAACAAGTCTCTGGAGCAGATACAAAAGGAATTGACCAATTAACAACTTACGAATAATAAACTAAAAACATGAATCGTATGAAAACAAAACTGATCATTTTATTAATACTCACAACCATGATACACACAAACACCGTAAATGCCCAACATTCACAATTGAAAAGAGCCGATTTTCAACAAACAATTGACGGAAAGCAAACCAATCTCTACTTTCTGAGAAACAAAAACGGCATTGAAATTGCCATCACCAATTTCGGAGGACGAGTCGTTGAATTCTGGACTCCGGATAAAAAAGGGCATTTTGAAGACATCGTCCTCGGACACGATCATGTAGACAAATATCTCCATTATAAAGGTGAAAGATTTTTGGGAGCCACTATCGGACGGTATGGCAACCGGATCAACAAAGGAAAGTTTACCCTGAACGGACAAACTTACCAGTTACCCATCAATGATACACCCAACAGTCTACATGGTGGCTTTAAAGGATTTGATATGGTAGTATGGGATGTTGAACAGCCGGACAGCCAGACTTTACAACTCACGTATTTATCCAAAGATGGTGAAGAGGGGTATCCGGGAAATCTCCAAGTATCCATGAGTTACAAACTTACGGATAAAAACGAATTTATTATCACTCACCAGGCTCAAACAGACAAAGAAACGGTCATCAACCTCACCCATCATTCCTTCTTCAACCTGCACGGTGCAGGCAATAAGGATATCAATGACCATATACTCATGATCAATGCGGATAAGTTTACTCCTGTCGATCGGACCCTAATCCCCACCGGTATTCTCCAGGATGTAGAAGGGACCCCGATGGATTTTCGTCGCCCCACACCTATCGGAAAGCGAGTAAATGATTCGTTCGGTCACGGCTACGACCATAATTGGGTATTGAATCGCAAAACCTCCAACACCCCCGAACTGGCAGCAACCGTTTATGAACCCGCCTCAGGAAGATATCTTGAAGTATGGACCACCGAACCCGGACTACAATTCTATGGCGGTAACTTCTTTGATGGTACAATGACCGGAAAGCACGAAAAGAAATACAACTACCGGGCTTCCCTCGCATTGGAAACCCAGCACTATCCGGATAGTCCTAACCAACCGGCATTCCCGTCAACAACCCTCTTACCCGGAGATACTTACAAACATATATGCATCTATAAAATCAATGTACAATGAAAACCACAAAACATTTATCTGTCGCAGCAGTACTAACCGTACTGATGCAAATGGGGTGTCAGTCTCACACAGACAATACCCGACAAACACTCCACTTGCCCGAGCTAAACGAAGTCCGGATAGAAGATGCTTTCTGGAGTCCGAAACTCGATATCTGGAGGAAAATAACCGCTAATGATGTATTAAACAAATTCGAAGGGAAATACACTCCTTTTCCCGGATCGACCGACACGCGTAATGCTTTCCGGAATTTCGATCGTGTAGCTGAAGGGCAGAGAGATATAAAACAGCACGATGGTCCCGAATGGTATGACGGACTCGTTTATGAAAGTATCCGGGGTATCGCCGACTTTCTTGCAAGCCACCCCAATAAAGAACTGGAAAAACGAATCGACGGATATGTAGACCGCATCTATGCCGCTCAGCAAACAGAGCCGACCGGATACATCAACACCCATACCCAACTTATGGAAAACAACCATAGATGGGGAGACAATGGGGGACTCCTTCGTGGACAACACGATGTATACAATGCCGGGATGCTGATCGAAGCCGGAGTACATTATTATTTCATTGATAATGAGAGCTATTTCGGCGGCTTTAAGCCTTATGGAGATGATCCCAGATATGAGATCGAGAAGTATGCATATTTCTGCAAGGCAGTGCTGTCGGCATTACCGCTTTTGAATTTCCAGCCTGATCTGATCCATTGCCATGACTGGCAGACAGGTCTGATACCGGTATACCTGAAGGAGCGTTTCCATGGCGGAGATTTCTACCGCAATATGAAGTCTGTAATCACCATACATAATCTGAAGTTCCAGGGAATCTGGGATGTAAAAACCATGCAGGGAC
>ENA-ORNG01002316-ORNG01002316.1-human-gut-metagenome-genome-assembly--contig:-NODE-2316-length-11784-cov-3.312814_pt1 | contig 11784 bp, 12 predicted proteins | sample MGYA00242113_ERZ509018 | MGnify/ENA primary metagenome ERZ509018 (study PRJEB26280, sample SAMEA2338711) | human gut metagenome | biome: human gut; feature: human-associated habitat; material: faeces... | reverse complement strand
TCGGGTGCGATTGATCAGATTTTAGCGGACGGAAGCCTGCAGGAAGGTGCGCTGAGCACCCTGTTCTCGGTGGGCTGAGAAAAAAAGACTGTGTTCTGGCAAAGAACAACAATTGACAATGGCATTTTGCCGCTGAGTATGCTAAAATAAAAAGGTGTTTTGAAACCGGCGGCGCAAAGCTGCCGGACAGAAAGGAACGATAAGATCATGGATCAGGCACTGAATCAGAAAATCGACGCATATATTGCGCAAAACAAGGAACAGCTGCTGAAGGATATTGCCGGCCAGTATAGGCAGTACAAACCGCAGCAGTCTGCTGCCGACGGGACCGTCGATCAACGCCGTCATCTATCTTCCTCCTTTTTCTCACCACAGGATGGCGGGTGGGCGCAGACTTGCATCTGCCCCGCCCGCCATCACAAGCATCAATATTTACTCGACGATGTATACGTTCTTGAAGTCGATCTCATAACCGTAGTTATAGATCTCCACACCGCGGACGTTCTGTGCGACCGCCCAGTTGTTCTCAGCGTAGAGCTGAGGGATGTAGATGAAGTTCTCCAGGACCATCTTCTCGATGTCCATCCAGGTCTGGATGCGCTCATTGCCCACCTGGGTGTGAGCCAGCTCAACCAGGGAACGGAACTCCTCGTTGTCCCACTTGCCTTCATCATAGATGAACTGCATGAAGCCCTGAGGATCGCGGTAGTCGGAATCCTGACCGCCGCCGATTACGCAGTCAAAGGTACCTTCCATCAGCATGGGCAGCAGCACGTTCATATCCAGAACGCTGACGGGCATCTCCACGCCCAGGTTGGTCTTCCACATGTTCTGAATGGCCTGAGCCTGGGTCTGACCACCGGACAGGCACTGGATGGAGAAGCCGTTCTGCAGATCCTCCACGGTCTTGCCCAGCTCATCAAGTCCGGTCTGGAGCAGTTCCTGAGCATGCTCGATCTCAGCAGGATCGTTGGCATCGGTCACCACATTGCCGGCCTGCTCACGGAAGTCGCCGCCATCCAGGCCCAGAACTCCCGGAGGCACCAGACCATAAGCAGCCAGATCGCCGTTGCCCATGATCTGCTCAGCCATCAGAGTACGGTTGAAGGCGATGGAGAAAGCTTCACGGATATTCTTGTTGGACAGGAACTCGTTGTTGGGGTTGAACTCAATGAAGGTAACCTTCATGCGGCTGTTGGTGACAATATTCTCGCCAGCATAGACATCCAGCATGTCGTTGCTCACACGCATGACACCCAGCTCGCCGCTCTGGTACATACCGGTCAGGGTGTTGGTATCAGCGGTGATGGTAACATCCACCCGCTCCAGCTTTACGTTCTCAGCATCCCAGTAGTTCTCGTTCTTCTCGAGAACCATGGAGTTCTTGTGGGTCCACTCAGTCAGAACAAAGGGACCAGAGGAGACGACCTTGTCCACATCGGTACCGTAGAGGTCGCCGTACTTCTCACCGGCAGCCTTCTGGATAGGAGCAAAGCCGGCAGAGGTCATCATATCCACAAAGAAATCGCAGGGCTCAGCAGTGGTGATCTCAATGGTCTTGTCGTCCACAGCCTTTACACCCAGCTCATCAGCGCCCACTTCGCCCTTATAGAAGGCCTCGGCGTTGAGGATGGGGAAATAGCGGTAAGCAATGGCGGAACCCAGCTCGGGGTCCAGGGCACGCTGGTAGCTGTACACGATATCCTCTACCGTGATGTCAGTACCATCGGACCACTTGGCACCCTCACGCAGGGTCAGGGTATGTACCGTATGATCCTCATTGGTCTGATAGTCGGTCATCAGGCCGGGGATCCAACCGCCCTCGCTGTCACGGCGGAGCATGGGCTCATGGACAGCAGCAATGATCTGGCTGGCCTCACCGTTGTTGTTGACCCAAGGATCAAGATTCTCAGGCTCATTGTTCAGGAAAAAGCCGAACACCTGCTCAGCAGCCAGCTTCTCCTCTCCGCTGTCGGTATCATCAGTCTGATTACCAGTGTTGTTGTTGGTGGTGGTGTTGTTTGCGGGGTCACCACCACAGGCCACCAGTGCGAGGATCATGATCAGCGCAAGTGCAAGGGACAGAAGCTTCTTAAAATTCGCTTTCATACGTTTCCTCCTAAAGTTTTTATTCTTTGCTTATGATCAGCGGTTTCCCGCAGGATCAACCATTTACCGCATGGCAGGCTACCATGTGGCCGGGAGCGCACTCCTTGAGTGCAGGGGCCTGCTCGGAGCAGATGGGCTTGGCGTAAGCACAGCGGGTGCAGAACTTGCAGCCCTTAGGCGCATGGATGGGGCTGGGGATCTCACCCTTGAGCTCGATACGCTGACGCTGCTTCTCCTGACGGGGGTTGGCCACAGGGATGGCAGAGAAGAGCGCCTTTGTGTAGGGATGCTGGGGATGCTCATAGAGCTCCCGGTTGGAGGCATATTCCATCAGGCTGCCCAGGTACATGACCGCCACATGGGTGGAGATGTGCTGTACCACACGCAGATCATGGGAGACGAAGACCAGCGCGATGCCCAGCTTTTGCTGCAGGTGCATGAGCAGGTTGATGATCTGGGCCTGGATCGACACATCCAGGGCGGAGACGCACTCGTCACAGACGATCAGCTTGGGATTGACGGACAGGGCGCGGGCAATACAAAGCCGCTGGCGCTGGCCGCCGGAAAACTCATGGGGGAATTTCCGCATGCTGTCCTGGGACAGTCCCACCAGATCAAGCAGCTCCTCCGCGCGCTTCATGGCGGCCTCCCGGCTGCCCAGCTTGTGGATCAGAAAAGGCTCAGCGAGGATATCGGAGACCCGCTGGCGGGGATTGAGGGAGGCATAGGGATCTTGAAAGATGATCTGGATATCCCGGCGCATCCGGCGCAGGCTCTCCTTGTCGGCACTGGTCAGATCCTGGCCCTGAAAAAGGACCGTGCCCTCGGTGGGCTCGATGAGCCGCATCATGGTGCGGGCCAGGGTAGATTTCCCGCAGCCGGACTCCCCGACGATGCCCAGGGTCTCCCCCTCCCGAATGGCCAGGGAGACGTCGTCTACGGCTTTGACGTACTGGGCGGCCTTGGAGAAGACCCCTTTGCGTACCGGAAACCATTTTTTCAGGTGGTCGGCCTGGAGCAGGATCGGGCGTTCAGACATGATCGCTCCCCCCTTCCTCGTCCCACTGGGGCGTATATTTCCAGCACTGGACGGTGTGTTCCCCATCCAGGGTCAGGAGGGGAGGCTGTTTCTGGGTGCAGATCTTCCGGCAGCAGGCACAGCGGTTGTGAAAGGCACAGCCCTCCGGCATGTGATAGATACTGGGGACCGACCCTTCGATGGTGGCCAGGTCCCCCTGGCTGTCATCCATGTGCGGGATGGAGCGGAGCAGTCCCTCCGTATAGGGGTGAAGAGGGTGCTGGAAGATGGTGCGCACATCAGCTTTTTCCACGATGTGGCCGCAGTACATCACTGCCACAGTATCCACCATAGAGGCCACGACGCCCAGGTCGTGGGTGATAAGAATGATGGAGGTGCCCAGCTTTTCGTTTATGGACCGGAGCAGGTCCAGGATCTGGGCCTGGATAGTTACATCCAGGGCGGTGGTGGGCTCATCCGCGATGAGCAGCTCCGGGTCGCACAGAAGAGCGATGGCGATCATGACGCGCTGGCGCATGCCGCCGGACAGCTCAAAGGGATATTGCTTCAGTCGGGTCTCCGGGCTGGGGATGCCCACGGTGCGCAGCATCTCGATAGACATCTCGTTGGCCTGGGCTTGGGAGACCTTCTTGTGGAGGCGGACCACCTCTCCAAGCTGGTCTCCAATGGGAAACAGGGGGTCCAGGCTGACCATGGGCTCCTGAAAGATCATGGAGATCTGGTTGCCCCGGACCCTGCACATCTGGCGCTCGGTCTTGGTGAGCAGCTCTTCCCCGTTGAGGCGGATGCTCCCGGTGATCTGAGCGGGCGGGGTGGGCAGCAGGCGTATGATGCTCTTGGAAGTGACACTTTTGCCCGAGCCGGACTCCCCCACCAGACCCAGTTTCTCCCCTTTTTTCAAGGAGAAGCTGACGTGGTTCACCGCAGCGGCGGAGCCGTATTTGGTCTTGAATCTGACGCTGAGATCTTGTACGCAAAGCATAGGTTCATTCTGCATAACTGAGCTCCCCCCTTATACATCCAGTTTGGGATCCAGGTAATCCCGCAGCCAGTCGCCCAGCAGATTGACGCCCAGCACGGTCAGCGTGATGCACAGACCGGGGAAGATACACTGCCAGGGGTCGGTGAGAATGTTGTCACGGGCTTCGCTGAGCATCCGCCCCCAGGTGGGGATGGTGATAGGGACACCGTAGCCCAGGAAGCTGAGGGAGGCCTCGATCAGTACGATCTTGGCCATCTCCAGGGTGGCGATAACGATGACAGGGCTGATGATATTGGGCAGGATATGTTTGAAAATGATGCGGGCATCGGTGCCGCCGGCAGCGCGTATGGCCTCGATATACTCCATCTCCTTGATGCCCAGAATCTCGCCGCGGACCAGGCGGGCGTATCGCACCCAGCTGGTGATGCCGGCGATCAAAATGACATTGCCCAGGCTGGAGCCCAGCACTGCCGCGATAAACAGGGCCAGCAGCGTGAAGGGGAAGCAGAGCTGGATGTCCACCAGGCGCATGATGACCGCGTCCACCCATTTGCCGTAGTAGCCGGCCAGGCTGCCCAGGACCACGCCCACGATGCCGCCTACCACGGTGCCGGCCAGAGCTACAATCAGGGTGACGCGGGCGCCGTACAGCAGACGGGAGAGAATGTCGCGGCCCAGCTGGTCAGTGCCCAGCAGATGGCCGGCCACAGGGTCAGCGCCCCAGATGGGGTCCTTCAGCTTGATCATGACGTCCTGAGCCAGCGGGTCATAAGGCGCCAGGAGCGGGGCAAAGATGGCACAGATGATGATGAGAAGCACCAGGATCAGCCCAAACATGCCGGTCTTGCTGTTCTTCAGGCTGGACCAGGCGCTTTTAAATCCTTTTTTCACTGATCCTACCTCCTCATTGCAGCCGGACGCGGGGATTGATCACGCAATACAGCACGTCCACGATGAAGTTGATCACCACGAAGATCACCGCCATCAGAAAGACGATGCACTCCACCACCGCAAAGTCGCTGGTGGTGATGCTCTGGATGACCAGACGTCCCACGCCCGGCCAGGCGAAGACCTGCTCGGTGATGACCGAGCCGCCCAGCAGAGAGGCGAACTGCATGCCCAGGATGGTGATGATGGAGCTCATCGCGTTTTTCAGGGCATGCTTGCCGATGATCTTGCTTTTGGGAAGACCCTTGGCCTTTGCCACATCGATATACTCCTTGCCCAGCACCTCGATGAGGTTGCTGCGCAGGAGCCGGCAGATGGTGGCCGCTGAAAAGACCCCCAGCGTGAAGGCGGGCAGGATCAGGGAACGCAGGCCATCCTCTGCGCCGCCAGTGGGCATCCAGCCCAGCTTCACAGCAAAGAGCATGATGAGCATGATGCCCAGCCAGAAGGCGGGCATGCATTGGCCCAGCAGGGCCAGCACCCGGATCACGGCATCGGAGACGCTGTTGCGCTTCACAGCCGCCACAATGCCTGCCGGGATGCCCAGTACCACGGAGATGAGCAGGGCCGCACAGGCCAGCGTCAGGGTGGCAGGCGCCCGCTCCAGCACCACGGACATGGCCGGTTCATTGTAGTAGTAGGAGGTGCCGAAATCCCCCACCAGCGCCCCCTTCAGAAAGCGGACATATTGGACGGGCAGGGGGTCATTGAAGCCCATCTCTTCACTGAGGATCTCCATTTCCTCTTTGGAGGTGGTGGGGGAGACCATCAGCTCCACCGGGTTCCCGGTGAGGTGCAGGATAAAAAATACGACTACGGTAATGCCCAAGATTGCGATGATGGACTGCCCGAGCCGCTTGAGTAAGTATTTCCCCATGCTTTTCAACCTTTCATAGCGAGCCAGGATAGTGAGAAACGGCGCACCCGTTCCAGATCACGGGTGCGCCGCCTGTTTCTCTGCCATTGAAATACCGCACCAGCTGCGGATATTCAGTTAAGGGAGCAAATCGCTCAGCCGGCCACGGAGACGCCGTCCATGAGGACGACTTCGTCGGTGCGGGCAGTCCAATTCTGGACCTTCTTGGAGTTGTAGGCATACAGGGTGTCCTGCTGATACAGCCACAGGGCGGGGGCCTCGTCCACCATCATCTGCTGCATCTGGCTGTAAAGCGCCACGCGCTTCTCAGCGTCCATCTCAGAGGCGGCCTGGGAGGCCAGATCCATAAACTCGGGGGAGACCCAGGTGCAGTACCGGGCACCCTCAGTAAAGCCAATGGAGGCGATCAGGTTGATATCGCAGTAGGGGCCGCCCAGACCCTGGAGGAACAGGGGGGCCACAGTGCCCGCGCCGATCTCGTCCCGCTGCGTGGCGGAATCCTCCTGCTTGATGGTGACGTTGATGCCGATCTGAGCCAGCTGGGAGGCGATGGCCTGGACCACGTCGGTGCTGTTGAGCAGGCCGGGAGAGACGGAGCACTCGATGTCAAAGCCGTCGGCATAGCCGGCGTCGGCCATCAGCTGCTTGGCCTTCTCCACATCGTAGGTGTAGCCCTGCACATTGGGATCATAGCCCTCGTACTCGGGGGTGGAGATGGAGGCGACCTTGACGGCGTAGCCGTCCAGCACGCCGGCGATCAGCGCGTCCCGGTCCACCGCATAGTTGATGGCCTGACGCACCCGCACATCGTCCAGGGGGGTGGGGCCGCCTACCAGGTTGAACTGCAGCCAGACCACACGGGTGGAGGGCTGGCCCACCACAGAGATGCCGTCAAGGCTCTCCAGATACTCGGCCTGGGTGGTGGGGATATTGCAGATGATGTCCACCTCGCCGGCCTGAAGAGCGGCTACCCGGTCGGCGGCCTCGGGGATGACCCGGAAGACCAGCTGATCGATCTGGGGCACCTCGCCATAGTAGTCGGGATTCTTCTCCAGCACCACCTTCTGGTCCTTCTCCCAGGAGACGAACTTGAAGGGGCCGGAGCCGATGGGGGCGGCGGCAAAGCCCTCGTCTCCCACTTCCTCCACATAGGCACTGGGGACGATCTTGATATAGTTCAAGCGCAGGGGGAGAGAGGGGAAAGCGTAGTCAGTGATGATGTTGAACTCGAAGTCGCCCAGTACCTCCACCTGCATGAAGGAGAAATCGCCGGACAGAGCGTAGTGCTTCTCCGAGTCACGCAGGCTGTTGATGGTGTAGGCCACATCGTCAGCAGTCATCTGGGTGCCGTTGGTAAAGTACACGTCCTGCCGCAGAGTGAAGTGCCAGGTAGTGTCATCCACCTGCTCATAGCTCTCAGCAGCGTCGCACACGATCTGCCCCTGGGGGTCCGTCTTGACCAGGGTGCTGTAAAGGGAGGCCAGAATGCTGGCGGTGATGGTGGAGTTGCCGTTTCTGGGGTCCAGGCCGGTGATGTCGCTGGTGCTGGCCCACGTCACCGTCTTAACAGTTTCCCCGCTGCTTTGCGCGGGCTGGCTGGTGCTGTTGGAGCCGGTTTCAGTGCCGCAGCCGCTGAACAGCCCCATACAGAGCGCCAGTGCAAGGGCAAGAGAGAGTGCTTTTTTCATGTTGGCGTTCCTCCTTTTTTAGTGGGGTAAGCATATTCAGACCACCCTCGGTGCGAGGGGAGATCCCATAAGAGAAGATCAGCGCTTGTTCCGCTCGAAGTAAGGGTTCAAAAGATCCAGGCGCTTGGTGGCGGTCTCGTCCATCTGGTCTGCGACCAGAGAGACAAGAAGCTCCAGAAGAAAAGTGGCGGATACATTGGAGTTGAAAAAGCTGACGCTGTATATGTCCGCCAACAGCAGCACATCAGTAAAATCGGAGAAGGGAGTGGAGGGCTTATCAGTGAGCAGGATGATTTTCGCCCCGCGGCTGTGGGCAAGATCAATCCAGCGCCGGACTTCCCCACCATAGGGATTGAAATCGATGACGAACAGGCAGTCCTCTGGGGAGATATCCAGCAGCTGTTCAAAGGTGACGCTCCCTGTGGCCGATACGACACCGGGGACCACCATGCGCATCAAAAAGCTGAATTTCTCAGCAATAGGTGCGGTGGGCCGGCGCCCGGCAATATATTTGATGCGGCAGGAGCAAAGCAGATCCGCCGCCGCATGGATGGATTCTTCGGAGTTTTTTTCCAAAACGCTCTGTAGGTTCTTGTAAGTAAGGGTGGAAAACTGTGCTACGATATTCTCCTTGGCATCCAGGCTCTGATGGGTATGAAGACGCTCAATGGGAGGGAAGAAGCCACGCTGTGCATAATCCGCTTTCTGAGAGACAAAGGATTGTATCTCCTTCTGAAGGTCCAGAAAGGAGCGGTAGCCCAGCACTTTGCTGGTACGGGAGACCGTGGCGTCGCTGACGCCCAAGATGCGGGCCAGTTCACTGGTGGACACATAGCATACGGAGAGAAAATTGTTCAGGATGTATTCCGCCACCAAGGCTTCCTTTGCGGTAAGAGGAGTGGACTTGATCCGCTGGGAAAAGGCGGCGGGAAGCTCCATGTCGAAATACCATCCTTTTTTGCAGTTTCTTTGGTTAGACCTATGATAACATGAAATGTTGAAAAGTCAATACTTCAAATCGAAAATATCGAATACTCGATATTTTTGACGATTGAGTAAACGGAGGGAACATCTGAACAAGGAAAGAGATGAAGGGGGGTGGACAGCACAACAGGCAAGAGAATAGAGAAGGGTGCCGCAGAAATTGAATGTTTTGACCAAAAATAAACCCGGAAGAAAGGCGAAAAAAAGAAAAGAGAGGGAAAAGGTTATGCGTTTTTACATGGAAGGAAAAAAGTACAGAGAAAACAAAGGAGAAAGTGCAATAATGGAGAAAATGAAAAAATATATTAAATTTGCAAGGGGAAAAATATTTTTTTCATTTTATGAAGAAAAAACGGAGACGTCCCGGAAATTCTGCCGGGATGTCTCCGCTTGATAAAATAAGAGCTTGAATAGGACTGTTTTACAGTTCCGTCACATGGAGGTCGCTGAAGAAACTGCGGCCCATAGACAGAGCACCCAGGCCCACCATTCCGCTGCTGAGCGTGGAGCAGAAGAACGGCGCCGTGGACAGGGGGAACTACTCCGCCTTTCGGTCCACCCAGGTGGCCTTGAATTTGGAGTAGATGATCTTCTGCTCGCTGTAAAGGCCGTAGTATCCGGAGAGCATGTAGGAGATGGCACAGCACAGGGCGTAAAGAGGCAGGCCACGGCTGGTAAATAGTTCATAGGCCAGGAGGATGGAGGTGATGGGGCAGTTGGTAGCGCCGCAGAATACCGCCGTCATCCCAAGCGCCCCGCCGAAGGACTGGGACAGGCCCAGCAGCGGTCCGACCACCGTGCCAAAGGCGGCACCAGTGAAGAGCACTGGCACGATCTCGCCGCCGCGGAAGCCGGCCCCCAGAGTGAGGGCGGTAAAGACCAGCTTGAGCAGGAACGCCTCCGAGATGGTCTCGCCCGCCAGCATCCGGCGGATGACAGCATCCCCGGCGCCGTTGTAGGTCTGTTCCCCCACCAGCAGGGTCAGCAGCAGCACCAGGGCGCCGCCAACAGCCGCCCGGACCAGGGGATTGGGGAAGTATTTGGCATAGAGCTTGGGGGCCGCATGCATCACTTTGCAGAACAGGATGGAAAGCAGAGCGCACAGCACCCCCATCACGCACACCTGGGCCATGGACCAGGGACCCAGGACAGCCACATTTCCGATGAGATAGCCTGTTCCTATATGAAGGCCGAAGAAGCGGGCCAGCTGGACCGAGACCAAAGAGGAGACGACACAGGGGACGATGGCGGCGTAGTACATCACTCCCACGCTCACCACCTCCATGGCGAAGATGGCGGCGGTGATGGGGGTGCCGAACAGCCCGGAGAAGGCGGCGGACATGCCGCACATGACCATGATCCTGCGGTCCTTCTCATCCAGGTGGATCTTTCTGCCCACCCAGGCCCCGATGGAGCCCCCCAGCTGGAGGGCGGCCCCCTCCCGGCCAGCCGACCCGCCTACCAGGTGGGTCAGGATGGTGGACAGGAAGATGAGGGGGGCGGTGCGCAGACGGATGGGCTCGGCCTCCCGGACCGCCGTCAGCACCAGATTGGTGCCCCGGTCCCGCTCCATCCCGCTCCAGCGGTAGAGCAGGACGATGACCACGCCTCCCAGGGGAAGGAAAAGAATGACCCAGGGCTGGTGCGCCCGGAACTGAGCCGCCCAGTCGATTCCGTAATGAAACGCCACTGCAACAGCGCCCACGATGAGCCCGATGTTGCAGGCGTACAGGACCCATTTGAGAAAGGTCAGCGCCTCGTCGATGTGGCCCCGTATCCGGGGGGAAAATGCGGGCATGGGATCGGCCTCCCCTCAGACCGGCCCTGGGGGCCGGCTCTGATCATTCTGCCTCTATCATACCATAAGATAGCAGGATTGCCACCCTTTTTTCATGATTCTGACTTTCGCTCTCTGTTCCGGGAGACCAAGACAGAGAGGGACAGCCACCGGGCGCCGCCCCGGTTTCCTTGACTTTTGTTCCGGAAACCGCTATACTATAACAATATATAATATAAAAGGGGAGATATAGATGCGGCCAAAAGATCCCGGCAAAACTGCCCGGATGCGGCGTGAGCTGCGGGAAGAGCTGAAGGGGAAAAAAACGGTGGTCACCATCTACATCATTCTTCGAGTCCTGGTCATCCTGACCATGGTGGCCCAATTTCTCAACGGGAACTTTGAAAACGTGTTCCTGTGCATCCTGACGCTGGTACTGTTCACCCTGCCCACCGTCATCGAGCGGCGGGTCCGCATCGATCTGCCCGACACGCTGGAGATCATCATCCTGCTCTTCATCTTCTCTGCGGAGATCCTGGGAGAGATCCAGGCTTACTACACCTATTTCCATGGCTGGGACACCATGCTCCATACGCTCAACGGCTTCCTCTGCGCGGCCATCGGCTTCTCACTGGTGGACCTGTTCAACCGCAACGAGCGGTTTTCCCTGTCCCTCTCCCCGGTGTTCATGGCCATCGTGGCCTTCTGCTTCTCCATGACCATCGGTGTTTTGTGGGAATTTTTTGAGTGTATCATGGACAGCTTTTTCCTGCTGGACATGCAGAAGGACACCATTGTCCACGACATTAGCACCGTCATGCTGGACCCCACCGGCGGCAACAAGATCACCGCCATCCGGGGCATCACAGACGTGATCGTGGTGGCAGGCGGGAAGGAGATCCCTCTGGGGCTGGGCGGCTATCTGGACATAGGCCTGCTGGATACCATGAAGGATCTGTTCGTCAATTTCATCGGTGCCTTTGTATTCTCCATCATTGGGTATTTTTATGTGAAAAACCGTGGCCGGGGCAGGTTTGCCCGCCGTTTCATCCCCAAGGTGCTGCCTGAAGAGCCGGTGCAGGCCGATGAAGAAGATTCCGGCCCGGACCACACATAAAACTGCCGCGGCAGCTTATACTAGGACCGTCCACAAAAGGAGGTCTTTCAGATGGATAACAAAAAGAGCTGCAATTCCAATATTCAGTGCACTGTCAACAGCTGCGCCTATCACAATCCCCAGAACTACTGCTCCCTGAGCCAGATCAAGGTGGGCTGCACCGACGCCTCCCCCTGCAATTGTCGGGAGACCGAGTGTGCCTCCTTTGAGCTGAAATAAGGGAGAAGCAAAAGACCGGCCCCGGACATCTGATGATGTCCGGG
>ENA-ORNG01002313-ORNG01002313.1-human-gut-metagenome-genome-assembly--contig:-NODE-2313-length-11786-cov-4.612054_pt1 | contig 11786 bp, 12 predicted proteins | sample MGYA00242113_ERZ509018 | MGnify/ENA primary metagenome ERZ509018 (study PRJEB26280, sample SAMEA2338711) | human gut metagenome | biome: human gut; feature: human-associated habitat; material: faeces... | reverse complement strand
GCAAAAACCTACAGAGTTTGTCAAGCAAAAACTCCACAACAACTTGACACGGCCCGGCACCGGCCGTTTCTCGACACCGGCCGCTGTTTGTGGTATACTATATTTCCGAGAAAACTGTGGAGAATGATCGAAGTGACTGGACCAATCAGGAAAAAATATAATATCATAGACCTTTTCGCCGGAGTGGGCGGTCTCAGCTACGGGTTCGCCGCCATCGACCGGTTCAGGATAATTGCCGCCAACGAGATCGAAAAAGACATAGCGACTGCTTATTCACTCAACCATCCTCATGTAAAAATGCTCAACCGGGATATAGGCGAGCTGACGGCTGAAATGCTCGAATCTGTGCTGGAAGGGCAGGAGATAGATTTAGTAGTAGGCGGTCCGCCGTGCCAGTCTTATTCCACCCTTGGAAAGCGCAGGCTCGACAAGAGAGCCAATCTTTTTATGGAATACAAGAGGATATTAGGCATCCTGAAACCGCGGGCCTTTGTGTACGAAAATGTTACAGGCCTATTGAGCATGGACAGGGGCCGGCTTTTTAAACAGGTGCAGGACGAATTTGAAGAACTGGGCTACGCTCTCAAATACGCTGTACTTGACGCAGTGGATTTCGGCGTGCCGCAGCGGCGGGCCAGAGTGATCCTGGTAGGGTTCAGGGGAGAAAATCATTTTTCGTATCCGGAACCTACCCACGGAGACGGGCTCAGGCCATATGTCACATTAAAGGACGCCCTGGGCGACCTGCCTTCATTGAAAAGCGGGGAAGCCAGGGAGTATTATGAGACGGCGCCTTATAATGAGTTCCTCAGATTTGTAAGGGCAGGCAGCAGTCAATCCGTCGGGAGCGGGCCGCTGACCGAGCATAGATCGCCTAAAAACGGCGAACACCTCATCAGGATCATGGAGGCGCTGAAAGACGGTCAGTCTAAAAACGACCTGCCCGAAGATATCAGGCCAAAGAGCGGATACGGAAACACTTACGCTAAACTGTGGTGGGACAGGCCGTCGACGACCATAACGAGAAATTTTGCCTGCCCGTCCTCATCACGCTGTATCCATCCGCGGGATTCCAGGGCCATGTCCATCAGAGAGGGCGCAAGACTCCAGAGCTTTCCGGACGATTATAAGTTTTATGGATCCGACGGTATGAAAAGGCTGGAGATCGGCAACGCCGTACCGCCGCTTTTGTCAATGGCCATAGCGGAGCAGATGCTGAAATCACTGGATAGTCAGGAATGATGGACAGATATAGCGACCGGCAGGATATTGGGGATAGTTTGTAATTGGAGGAAGGACTAAGAGGCTGGAGCGAGACCAAAGAGGACGGTTGGAACGGATTGAACAAGTTCGAAGAGGAAGGCTGCAAGCGGAGCGTGACAAAAAACATTTTTTGCGATCTTTGTCAACAAACCTGTTGACCTTGCGGTCAATATGTTTTTTTCGCTCTGGATTGATAAAAACATCAGTTTGCAGCAATTTTGTCCATGGCGCAGCAGAAATGGCTGCCAAGCACGCCTCAACGCTGTAATGTTTGACATTACATCATTCCTGCTGTACAATGTATAGGCAGGACAGGAGGGAAGAATATGCAGATTTCAAGCAGATTTACTATAGCGGTACATATTTTCGCTTGTATTGATACATTTGAAAAAGATCATAAGATAACCAGCGATTTTCTGGCGGCCAGCGTCAATGTCAATCCGGTCATCATCAGAAAGCTGCTTTCTCAGCTGAAAAATGCCGGACTGATCCAGGTAAAGCGGGGCAGCGGCGGAGCGTCTTTTTCCAGGCCTCTGGAGGACATAACCCTGCTGGATATTTACCGGGCCGTGGACTGCGTTGAAAAGGGAGAGCTTTTCCACTTCCACGAAAACCCCAACCAGCAATGTCCGGTGGGCAGGAACATCCACAATATCCTCGACGACAAGCTGGATCGGATCCAGAACGCCATGGAAAGGAAAATGGCTTCTATCACCATGGCCGATGTCATAGAGGATACAAAGAAATATATTGGACAGGAGGCGGCCGGCTGTTAGCCCTGCACCGCCGAAAAAAGTCATGATGCACGGATACTGCCGGCAGGTTCCATTCATTTGGAAGACCTGCCGGTCTTTTTATTTATGAGGTCTAACAGCCGATGACAAAAAAATATTCTCTTTTTTCAGATTTGGGGTTTGCTGAGAATCTCTTTTGCTGAAAGAGATTATAAAACGACCGAAGTGATTCTCCTAAGCCTTATTTTTGCGTTAAAAGAGAATGTGCGACGAAAAGGGTATTCTCTTTTGGCTGCCAAAATAGACAAAAGAGAATGTCAAAGCTCGTTCGGATTCTTGGCAAGGGTGTATTTTTGAAAAAAGAGAATATTTTTTTGTCATACGCAGATTCGCAGGGCGAAGCCCTGCCTGTACCGCCTGCCGGGCCTAAGATCCGCCGCGGAGATTTTTTAAAAAAATTAAGATGTAACTATTGACATTACAACTAAACCATGCCAATATCAAAATGTAACAAGAAAAGTTATAACAAAACCAAGCGGCGCGGGCACTTATTAGCTCAGCCCGCAGACTGTATCAAAACTTACACACGACACAAATTGAAAAAAATTAACGGAGGTAGTATCATGAAATTAGCAGTAGTATGTGCAAACGGAAAAGCAGGAAGACTTATCGTAAAGGAAGCTGTTGACAGGGGAATAGATGTTATGGCCATAGTACGCGGCGAAAATCAGACGGCAGCAGATAAGGTCATCAAAAAAGATCTCTTTGACCTGACCGCCGATGATCTTAAAGACTTCGATGTAGTAGTAGACGCTTTCGGAGCCTGGACGGAAGATACTCTGCCCCTCCACAGCACTTCCCTTGAATACCTGTGCGATATTTTGTCAGGCACTGATGTCCGTCTCCTGGTAGTAGGCGGAGCCGGGAGCCTGTATGTAAATAAGGAACACACCGCCTGCGTGGCTGATGGGCCTGACTTCCCTGACGCTTTCAAGCCGCTGGCAGCAGCTATGGCCAAAGCCCTTTCAGAACTCCGCAAGAGAAATGATGTTAAGTGGACATATATAAGCCCTGCCGGAGATTTTCAGTCCGACGGAGAAAGAACAGGAAGGTACATCCTGGGCGGCGAGGAGCTGACTCTGAGCTCCAAAGGAGAGAGCGTGATCAGCTATGCTGACTATGCCATAGCCATGGTCGACGAGGCGGAAAACGGCAGGCACTTTAACGAAAGAATAAGCGTTGCACAGGAATAAAAATATAGATCAGCAGGAAAGAAGAATATACCTCATCAATGAACTTGTAAAAGAAGATCCAAGACTTGGGAAAGTAGAAATACCTCAGGCGCCGGAGGCTCAGAAACGGGTGCTCCGCAGCCTGATGAACATAAGGCCGCCCCGGCCCGCAGGAAAAGATTTTCTGCGGGTGCAGGACGAGTATCTACAGGAAGCTCTGGCGGAAAAGGGTATCACCGACAGCTCAGATCTTGAGCCGTCGCCTCTGGACAGCCGCCTGTATCTTTGGCGAGGTGATATAACCACCCTCAGGATAGACGCCATAGTCAACGCGGCCAACAGCGGCATGACCGGCTGTTATGTCCCCTGCCACGGCTGTATCGACAACTGTATCCACACTTACAGCGGTATCCAGCTCCGTCTTGCCTGCGGCAGGATAATGGAGGAGCAGGGTCATGAGGAACCGACAGGTAAGGCTAAGATCACACCGGCCTTTAATCTGCCGTCAGATCATGTTATCCACACGGTCGGCCCTATAGTTTACGGGCCGCTTACCCAGACCCATTGCCGCCTGCTGGCAGACTGCTACAGGTCCTGCCTTGAGACGGCTTCAGAAAAGGGATTGAAGAGTATAGCTTTCTGCTGTATCTCCACAGGCGAATTCCACTTTCCGCAGGAAAAGGCCGCCCGGATCGCAGTGGAGACCGTCAGGGAGTTTTTGCAGAAAGAAAGCTCCATCCGGCAAGTAGTCTTCAATGTGTTTAAGGAAGAAGACTACGAGATCTACAAGGGTATACTGGGATAGGCCGCAGCCTGCGCCGGAGATTTAATATTTTCCAATCAAAATAAAGGCAAGATTATCAGCAGATATATCCGGCCGTGTCCTCCTATGACCTGGGGGAACAGCTCAGAGAATGTCTGCTTTCCTTTGAAAGCCAGTGGGAAGCCAAGGAGCTGGAAATAGAAGCCGACATAGAAGAAGATGTGACGGTCGAAGCAGACGGCCAGCTGCTGCCGCTGGTGTGGAACAATCTGCTGTCCAACGCCATTAAATTTACCGATGACGGCGGAAAAATATCTGTTTCCCTCAAAACCAGCGGTCCCATGGCCATAGTAAAAGTGGCGGACACCGGCTGCGGAATAGACAGGGAAACGGGCAAGCATATATTTGAGAAATTTTACCAGGGGGATACTTCCAGGGCTACCCGGGGCAACGGCCTGGGACTTGCTCTGGTGCGCCGGGTGGTTGAGATCGTAGGCGGAAATATTTCCGTAGAAAGCCAGGTGGGGAAAGGAAGCGTTTTTACCATAGAGATCAGGAGAAAGCAAAATGGATAAGTGGCGGCAGATCATAAAAAAGCTGCTTTTTCCGGGGCCTGCAGCCGTATGTATCATCGTTCTGGCGGCTGGGGCTTTGCTTGTCTACGCTTTTGCAGCCGCAGGAGAAAACACGCCCATCGCCTATGCGGCCTATCTGTTTTCCGCCTATGGACTTACGGTATTCTGCATACAGGTGATCCCGCCGGTCATAAAAGACGGCAAGAAGCTGCTCAGGCAGATACCATATGTGGACAGATATTTTGACGATGTGACTTTCAGGACGACGGTCTCAGTCCATCTTTCCATGATGATAAATCTGCTGTATGCCGGCATGAACGGATTTCTCGGCCTGACCGAAGGGTCAGCCTGGTTCGTGTCCCTGGCAGTATATTATATTTTCCTTTCTGCCATAAGGCTCATGCTGGCCAGATATACACGAAAAGTCGGCTTTGGGGAAAATATGATAGCAGAATGGAAGCGATACCGTCTGTCAGGCATTTTGCTGGCCCTGATGAGCATTGCCCTGGGCGGCATGGTGATCCTCGTGCTGACGAAGGGCAACAGCTTTGAGTATACCGGCAACATGATATACGCCATGGCCTTTTATACCTTTTATATAACGGCTCTTTCCATAGTAAATGTGATAAAATACCGAAGATATAACAGTCCGGTCATGTCTGCGGCCAAAGGGGTCAACCTGGCTGCTGCCCTGGTTTCTATGCTGGCCCTTGAGACGGCTATGCTGGCCCGGTTCAGTGCGGCGGAAAATACCGATCATTTCAGACATATGATGACCGGCTTTAAGGGAGGAGCAGTGTGTATGGGAGTCATAGCCGCAGGCGTTTATATGGCTGTGAATGCGTCTAAAAATATAAGAAAATTACAGTCAGGAGAGGATGAGAAGGATGGAAAATAATACTTTCAGATACAGCTATTCTTCCAGCTTGCAGGAGGAATTGCAGGATATAAAGAAAAAATATACGGGACAGCCGGAAAGCCAGGAGGAGGATCAGCTGGAACTGCTGAGAAAGCTGGACAAAAGTTCCACCAGAAAATCGACGATCGTTTCTATAGTCATGGGCGCGGCCGGCTGCCTGATAATGGGCATCGGCATGTGCTGCACCATGGTGTGGGCCGCTGCAATGTTTCTGCCGGGGATAATAATAGGTGTCATCGGCATAGCAATGATGGCCGCCGCCTATCCGGTCTATGTCCGTATCACCAAAAGAGAAAGGGCCAGGATAGCCCCTCAGGTGCTTGACATCATAGAAAAACTTTCAAAGGAAGACCAAATGTAATGGCCGGCCTCGCCGGTCATGCCTCAGAAGGCGCGGTTTGCCGCCGAAATGCGGAAAACCGCGCTTTTAACATTTTTCAAACATATTCCTATCATTTTAAAAACACCGTTCCCGTAGACTGATATCACACAAACAAGAAATATACAATGTATCATTAGAACAAGACCAGAAAGGAAACGACGATGAAACTGAAGCAAACTGTGACAAAAGCGGCTCTATCTACGGTAATGGACTATATTTCCGGAGATCCGGAAAAAATCTCCCGAAACTTTTGAACTTTGCAGAAGGCCTCGGCTGGGACGATATCAACTCTCAAACAAAATGAAAGGGAGCTTTCCGGCCCACAGGCGCCAGTGCCATGGGACCGGAAAGCACGCATAAAAACGAAAGGTGAATAAGATGACAGAAAAAACGCACGATAATGATCTTACAGGCCCTGTCCCCGGCAATGCCGGAGTGGAGGCGAATATTGAGAATATGGAAGCCATGGGGTTTGACCCGGAAAATCTGGATATGATACTGAACGGGACTGTAGAGGGACTGATGTCTGATTATCCGGCCCTCAGGAACGATGACGCTGCGGACATGATGATAAGCAAGGCCCGCTCTCTCATCGGAACGGTGGTGGAGTACGAAGAACTCCGCATGATGTACGCCTGCGCCCTCAAAGAGATCAAAGCCAAGTTTGATGTGCTCAACACGGAATTTAAGGTGCGCTACAGCCGCAATCCCATAAGCTTTATCAATACCAGGCTCAAAAAGACCGTCAGCATCAGCGAAAAGCTGGGCCGGAAAAATCTTGCGTTTTCTGTGGAAAATATTGAAAAACATATAAACGATGTGGCGGGTATAAGGGTCATCTGCTCCTATGTGGACGATATATACGCCATCGAGGAAGCGCTGCTCAAGCAGAGCGATGTGGTGCTTGTGTGCAGAAAGGACTACATAAGCGCTCCCAAACCTAACGGCTACAGGAGTCTGCATCTGATAGTAAAAATACCGGTCCATTTTGCCGAGCATAAACGGGAAATGAAGGTGGAGGTGCAGATCAGGACCATCGCCATGGACTTCTGGGCCAGCCTGGAACACCAGCTCAAATACAAGCAGGAGATAGCCATGCAGGAGGAGATCGTAGAAGAACTGCGGCAGTGCGCCGACATCATCAACATGACCGACGAGCGTATGATGAACATACGCCATCGGATAGAAGCTGGGACCAAGGCGCCGACAGAAGATGAGCTGATGTTTGAAAAACTCTGCAAACTGGATATAAATCTGGAGTGATACACCCATTCTAAAACAGGAGGGCATGCGATGAGACAACTCTGGCATATTTAGCAGGAGCGGCGCTGCTCATCACCGGCTTTGGCTTCCTCGGCGGCTTTGCCTATACGGCTGTGGGCACAAAGGATAAAAAGAAGTGATATACCGCACGGCGGAAATACAGTAATATATAAAAAATCCTGCAACATTTTTTCAATTTTGTTGTAGGATTTTACTTTTGCACAGTATGTTAAAAGCCGCCCCCCATGCTGCCTGGTCCATTGCCGGGCCGTCTGGTGTGGCGCTGGCAGCCGGTCTATTTGGTCATCTTTTCCTGTTTGACTTTGTGGTCTATAACATGGCGCGAGGCCAGCTCTTTTTTGATGTCGTCTATGGAAATGCCCATTTCTATCATCAGCACCATTACATGATATGCCAGGTCGGAGATCTCATAGATGGTTTCGGCTTTGTCGTCGGCCTTGGCGGCGATGATGACTTCTGTGGATTCTTCGCCGACTTTCTTCAGGATCTTATCTATACCTTTTTCAAAGAGGTAGGTGGTATATGACCCCTCTTTTTTCTCAGTCTTGCGGCCCTCGATAAGTTCCATCAGACCTTCCATGGTGAAACCGGCGTTTTCCGGGTTGAGATATACCAGATCGTTGAAACATGAATCGGTCCCAAGATGGCAGGCCGGGCCGTCTTTGGTCACGGTCACTACCAGCGCGTCCCTGTCGCAGTCGGCAATAATGCTGTAAATGTGCTGATAATTGCCGGAAGTTTCGCCTTTGAGCCATAGTTCCTGACGGGAACGGCTCCAGAAGCAGGTCAGTCCTTTTTCCATGGAGATTTTGAGGCTTTCTTTGTTCATGTAGGCCAGGGTGAGGACTTTTTTGCTGTCGTAGTCTACGACGATGGCGGGTATCAGACCCTTGTCGTCGAATTTAAGCTGATCTATGGTTACCATAAGTTCTCCTTTCAGTTGATGTTGGCGTTTTATTGGATGTTCGGGGAAATAGCCAACATATTTTGATCTTTTGCTTGATTTTGCTTGTCGAAAAATGTCAATGTTGGCTTTTTGACTGCTTTCGGCCTGCGCAGACATCAGTTTCTACGATTTCTGCAGGCTGAATTAAGAAATGCTATGCAAAAAGCCAACGATCTTGGTATAGGGACTCATATTTCGACATATATCGACATGTCTTGTTGGCTGACAGGCGGGTTTGCAGAAAAAAAGCCAACCGCAGCTGAACAGCGCTCCGCTATGCTGGGCGCAATGCGCCGCCTGCGACACACCGCCCGCCGTCTGCTGCTCACCGCTCACCGCCTGCTGCCTGCCGCAGCATGTCATCGGCGGTTAACCGCCCGCCGTCCGCCATCGGCCATCGGCCGTCCGACGCCGGCGACACACCGCCTGCTTTACCGCACATTTATATCTGCGGCCCGCAGTGCGTCTTTCAGGTCTCTTATCTTAACTTCGCCGAAGTGGAAGATGGAAGCCGCAAGGCCGGCGTCCACTTCGGGGATGGTCTTGAACAGGGTTATAAAATCTTCGATACAGCCTGCGCCGCCGGAGGCGATGACAGGGACCGTCGAAATATCGCAGACGGCTTTGAGCATTTCCAGATCGAAACCGCCTTTAACGCCGTCGGTGTCTATGCTGTTGAGGACGATCTCGCCGGCGCCCAGAGAGATTCCTTTGCGTATCCATTCGATGGCGTCCATGCCGGTGTTTTCCCGGCCGCCCTTGGCGTAGACGCAGAAATGGCCGTCTTCTCGCTTGGCGTCCACCGAAAGGACCACGCACTGGTCGCCGTATTTTTTCGCCGCCTCTGAAATGAGGCCCGGATTCCTGATGGCGCCTGAGTTGACGCTGACCTTATCGGCACCGCACTTGAGCACCCGGTCAAAATCGTCGATGGAATTGATCCCGCCCCCTACGGTCAGAGGGATGAATATGGTCCTTGCCACCTCAGTCAGTATGTCAGTGAACAGGGCCCGTCCTTCGGCGGAAGCGGTTATGTCGTAAAAGACCAGCTCATCGGCGCCGCTTTCCGAATAATATCTTCCCAGTTCCACAGGGGAGGAAACATCGGACAGCCCCTGAAAATTCACTCCTTTTACGACCCTGCCGTCTTTCACATCGAGACAGGGGATTATCCTTTTAGTTATCATTGCTTGCCTCCTTTATGGCTTCGGCCAGATCTACAGCCCCGGTATACAGGGCTTTTCCCAGGATAGCGCCGTACAGATCCATTTCCGCCAGTGCGCGGATGTCATCGAGAGAAGAAACTCCGCCGGAAGCTATGATGTCCAGACCGAATTTTTCGGAAAGGGAGCGGTATAGCTCTCTGTTGGTGCCTTTCATGGCCCCGTCCTTGGAAATGTCCGTGCAGATTATGGTCCTGACTCCTGCGTCTTCCATACGGCGGCAGAAATCGTCGCATGTTATGTCGGTCACTTCGGTCCAGCCTTTGATGGCCACAAGATCGCCCTTGATATCAATGCTCACAGCGATGGCATCCCGGCCGAATTCCTTGATAGCTTCCGAAACAAACCCCGGCTGGGTTATGGCCGCCGTCCCCAGTATAAGGCGGTCAACGCCGATGTTCCGGTAAGCGTCTATGGTCTTGAGGGACCTTATGCCTCCGCCCAGCTGAGTGAACAGGCCGGTGGATGAGGTGACGGATCGAATCGTCTCTAAATTGGGCGTTTCACCGCTGCGGGCGCCTTCCAGATCTACCATGTGGAGAAATTTCGCACCTTTTTCCTCAAATGAGGCGGCGAAGCTGCCCGGATCGTCGCTGTATACGGTCATCTTGCCGTAGTCGCCCTTGTAAAGCCGCACGGCGCAGCCGTTGTATATGTCTATTGCAGGAAAGATGTTCATGGCCTGACCTCCTTGCCGGACTCTGGCCGGCCACAGCTGCCCTGACCGCCGGCAAAGATGTGGATGTTGAACGAGTTCAGTACAGTCAAAAAACTCTCCATGTCGGCGGCATCACAACAGAGAGAATCCCGGTTGCCAATCAGTAGCACATCAAATCGGTGTTGCTCGGCATCCTGTAAAATCTCCTTTACAGCGGGGCGCATGAGCAGGGGCACGGGCTCGTTTGTCTCGGAGATGCGTTCTTTCTGTACGCCCCACTGTAATTTGCGGGCGGCACGCTGGCAGGCAAGGCGTTGTCTGCCCATGCTGGCAAGATTCTTCGGGTCGGACTGGTAAAGGCATTGTGCAATCATGGTGTTTTCCTCCTTAGTATTTTGGCTTGTGATAAATTTCTTTATGCAGTTCTACCGCGTGGCGGCGCTCATGCCATAGGAACAGGTAGTGCAGAATCATCCCGCTGCCAACCAGCGGCAGCAGGACTTTTGCCCAATCAGAGATGCTTTCCAGTTCACTGGCGCGGTCATAACTCTCCACATCCTGACTGTGACGGGTCACGGCGTTGGACAGGCCATACAGCGTCAGATCGTTGGATTCAATCAGCCGCTGCAATACGCCGGTACTCTCGCTGTCGGTAATGTGAAACTCTTTGCTGGCAAGTTTGACGATGGCCGGAACATCATGGGTGTCCATCTGCGCGGCTTTTGCCTCCTGCATTTTGCCGACGACCTGCGAAAACCGCGCTTCTTCCACGGCGGCGCGCACGGTGTCCTGAATTTTCATGACAAAGGCTTTGTCCTCGGCGTCCAAGGTTGCTTGCGAGTAGACGCTGAAATTTTCCTCGCTGTCGGTAACACGGCCTACGTGGTTGCGACGGGCTGCGGCTTCATTCACGACCATGCCGTTGCTGCATACCAGCCGATAGATCAGCGGCTGAATGCTGACGGAACCAAGCCCGACCTCGCTGTTGCTGATAATGACCCCTGCTTGCACAATGTCGCCGGGGGAAACCTCCGCCTGCAAGCGTGGGTTCACGGCCTTGATGTACATACGGCTTTCGGTGATTTGGCAGCTTTCAAAGCGGATGTCAGGCAGCCCGCCGAGAATCGGCAGTGTCACCCCGGCAATGTCGATATTGTCGATGCGACGATATCGGTTGCTCAAATATGCGCGGGCAGAACCGTCCAAGGTACGCAGCATGCGCTGGCTGCTTTCCTGCTTGAACCATGTGTTGGCATTGTAGGCCAGCAAGTCGGGACGTTCCTCCCGCATACGGTCATAGTAGGCGGCAGGAATGCGCAGGTGCGTGCCGATTTGACGATGGGCGATGCCAGTGATGGTCATGGGCTCGATCAGCTCGATACCACTGTCGTCCGACAGGTGCAGAAACATTTCTTTGCCGTAGGATTCCATCCGCAGGCGGTTGGGGGCAATGAGGTAGTCCTCCTTGGACTCGCTCTGCCGCTTTACTTCGGTCAACATCTGCTGTAAAGATACACCGGACTTCATACGCGAAACCTCCTCACCATGAGAGAACCAGCTTGCCGGAAGTTTCCTCGGCGGCCAGCCCATCTCCCGCAAAGACCTGTTTCAGCTTTTCCCAGCATCCAACAGGTGGGAAACCGTGCAACTCCGGGAGCACCGATGTGCTGCCGTCCGCAAGCTGGATGTGACCGTCCTCCTGCACGGTCATCGAGTGATGCCCGCGGGAACTGAGGTCGGCCACGATGTTTTCCAGTGTTGCGCGTCCCTCGGTCTCATACCAGACACGAGGATCGGGCAGCGGAGG
>ENA-ORNG01002309-ORNG01002309.1-human-gut-metagenome-genome-assembly--contig:-NODE-2309-length-11799-cov-2.437074_pt1 | contig 11799 bp, 6 predicted proteins | sample MGYA00242113_ERZ509018 | MGnify/ENA primary metagenome ERZ509018 (study PRJEB26280, sample SAMEA2338711) | human gut metagenome | biome: human gut; feature: human-associated habitat; material: faeces... | reverse complement strand
CCAAGCGGTTCGCTTCTTCCCATTGCTTTTTATTAGCCTGAGAGATAACCGGGTCTTGCGAAACAATCACCTTGAAGCCCATCCCTTTCAAGTCGGCAAGCATCTTCTTCGGATTCTGATAGTTTTCTTTCCGCCAGTTGAAGTCCTGTAGGTATTGTGTCCAGCCTATATCCTGATAGATGATATCGCAAGGAATACCACGCTTACGGTATCCTTCGGCTATTTCATAAGAGAGCTTCTCGGTAGTCAGCAGGCCACGGCATTGTGCAAAGCCCAGTGCCCACTTCGGAGGCATGATGGGTTGTCCGGTCAATGCGACATACTGTTTCATGATTTCCTTATAATCCTTACCGAAGATGAAATAGTAAATCATCTCCCCACCAGGAGCTTCAAAGCTGTAATAATCACGGCTTTCAGTGCCGAATTTGAATTCTGTCTTATACGTGTTATCCAGAAATATACCATAGCGATAACTGCTCATAAAGAAAGGAATACTTTTGTACAGGGGATCTTCCACAACGCTGTAACAAGGTTTATCACTGTTCCACATCTTATAAGATTCGCCACGACGGTCCAGCTTACCGGTCTTTTCACCCAAACCGAAGAAATGCTCATCCCGGCGCAGAGTCTTATACTCCACTTTACGCTCTCCATCGCTGATATGCCCCTTGTCGGCATAGTCGCTGAACAAAAGCTTCTGATACTTGTCGAATATCTGCAAGCTGAACGGAGCCTTGTTGACGCGGATACGCAGTTTAGGCGTAAATATCTCATAACAGGCATTCTGTTCGTCCACTTGGACGGTGCCTACATCTTCCAATTCTTCATTAATCACTGCAAAGGAAGGATTTCCCCGCTGCAACTTACCGTCCGGCGAAAACCAGACGCGCACAACGGAGGGACTGCAAAGTTGCAACTGCACAGCCGAATTATCGTCTAAATGAAACGTAACGTCTCTCCCTTCCTGCGAATAAGAAGTACAGTTTCCCGTTACATTTCCGCCATATAAGTGCGGAGACAGGCAACACAGTATTAAAAATAAATATATATATTTTCTCATGGTTCTATATCTTTTATAATTTATTCCATTACAATCATGCTCCAGTATTTCAGTGAAGGAAGCGTAAAGGTTATCGCTCCGTCTTTCTGTTCAAAAGCTAATTCCTGCGAAGCTCCGGCATGTGCATCGGGAGTAGCCACCCACACTTTGCTCACTTTTCCCGCAACATTCAGCTTCAAGGGCACTTTAGTCACCAACCGTGGTTCGGGCATTGTCCCGTTCAGGTCTCTCCAACTTAAACTGTTTGCACTAAGGAAGTTCAGCAGATGAACCACCTGTTTGCCATTCACCCTTCTGGCGAAAGAAGTAATGGCTGATTTCTGTGGCGGCCAAGTGTTCAGATTCAGATTCTTGCTTGCATCCGTACATACCAAAGTTGCCTTCTCCTCCTCCCCGCCATCGCGAAGAAGATTCTGATAAGCAGTCATAAAGTCATAATAGCGCACAACAGCCGTCTTCAAAGCATCACTCATCTGCAAACGGGTATTTGGAAAATATTCACTGCACAACATGTGGTCGCCTCCCAACTCCAAGTGCGAACCGCCCAGAGCAAACATCACCGCATCCGTCAGCAAGATTCCCGGCATATTGAACTCGCCGGAACCTTTTTCATAATTCATATAAGCCGCAAACACCGTCTTCAATGCCTGATTTCCGTACTGATGGTTCGCTTTCAGGATCGTATATAAATCCGTGAAATCAGCTTCATCCCCCCAAACTTCATTATACAAGAAATCTACTTTCCCCGTACCTGCAATCTGAGACGCCCCATAGCTACTTACTGCATTCATCACCAAGCGCTTATCAGGATGTTTCCCCTTCATAGCTTCAATAAACGAAACATAAGTCTTAGGCAGATTCACCTTATTCCCCTTGTAATCATAGCGGTCGCCACGGTTTCCCAACTGGTCTATCTGATAGCCGTCAAAGTCAAGATTGGCATAGATATCATCGTTGCGCTGGGCAATATATGCCTGCCATTCGGCATTACCCGGATCGAGCAAATAGATATTGCTCTTCCAACTGTCAGGCAGTGTATGCGCATCCTTATCCGTATGCCCTGTGCCTTTAAAGATGTACCACTCTTCTTTCACACCGTCACCGGCTGCATCATCGAGCGCACCGAAACAAAGATTATAGAACATCGCCTTCATTCCAAACGAGTGCTGAATTCGGATATAATCCTTTACCGACTGTGTATAGATATCCCGGTTGGCAATGTCCTTATATACCGCATCGAGATGTTCACGCGTACCGCCTAATGGCCAGTGGTGCTTGTTGTGCCAATCCTGAAACTGCACACCATTGATATGGCAACGGTTCAGAAAAGCCATTTCCTCCTGAATTTTACTTTCCGTTTTAGAAGCGTCGAAAGTGGCGACAAAGCCATAACGCGGAAAGCGTGTCCAGTCGCTGGATACATCGACGGCAATAGTACCGAGAATGACTTCCGTACCGTCTTCTTTAGTGCGATAGACATCTGCCAGATATCCGGTGAAATCCGTTGCAGGGGCAGTCCACGTCCAGGAACTGCCTGCGACTGCCTGTTCGGAGATTACCTTATTCAAAGTACGGTAACGTACCTTTGCTCCCGCAGGCAGGGCATCGGCTGTGAAGGAAACGGTTTCACCCGGTTTGTAACAAGCCTTGTCAGTAGTCAGGTTCACGGTTAAATCGGAGGTAACGGGAGTGACATCAGTCACTCCTCCGGTTTCTCCTCCACCGCCGTTACCACCGCCGGTTTCATCATTGTCTTTGCTGCACGAAGCCAAAAAGAACATGGCAGCCATTGCATAAATTATATATTTCATCGTTTCACTGTTTTACTATCGAAATAGTCTCTTCCAGTTGATTCAGAGTAATCTTATAAGAACCAGCCGTCGTAATCTTCCATTTCAGGTCGATACCTCCAATCATTACATCCAGGTATTGAGCTTTGAAAGCATCGCTGGCCTTATCCAGGAACAACATCGGTTCCGTCTCGCCCGAAGGCTGCTTATCAGCTACGGTCGGCATAAACCAGGCACCGTTCCAGTCCTCTTTCTTATCACAGGTCAGCTTCAACTCACCCACGTTCAGTACACCTTGCCAGGTAAATACATACGGATTATCCGTGGCCTGCATCGGCGTAGCATCTCCAACGCTCCATCCCGCAGGCGCAGCATCCCCTACCATATAAATCATCTCATACGGAGTAAATTCGCTCATCATCATGCGTTCCTTACCACTACGGATATCCATGCAAATCTTGTAGGCCTTGCCGCATTCCCCGTCTTTCAGCACCCATTTATTGTCCGGGTCGAACCCTTTCACAAACACCACTTCTGTATCGGTATAAGCAGCATCGGCATTCTTGGCCTTATACATGTTCTCCCAACTTCCATCGGAGGTTCCGAACTTGAATTCCCCTCCTTTGCCCACTTCAAAGAACTTGCCGAAGCGGAACAAGTATGGGTCGAGCACATCTTGTTTCATCTTCACGAATCCCCAATCCGTAGCGTTACCCACAAAATAAAGCTGGTCGTAGGCAGGTGCCAACGTCTCTGTCTGGGTCAATGTAAGAACACCGGTAAACAGATTGGCCTCGACGATGTAATTATGGTCTTCTTCGACAACAAAAGGTTCATCCGGCTGGTCATCACTGCTACGAAGAACCAGCAATCCATCTGTTCCTTTGTTGTAAGAGGGCAGGAATGAGCCTAAGGTCGTGATGAACTTAAATTCACCGGCCACAAGCCGGCCCGTCCATGTAAAGATACCATTGTCCTTGCGGGTCATCTCTGTCGCATCATCGGCACTCCAGCCGCCCGGAGTGGCACTACCTATCAGATAAAGGGTGGATGTGAGCGGTTTATAGGCTGTAACACTGAAAGCAGTGGTAGACACCTGTTTTTCGTCCCGTTCCGTTACAGTAGCTGTCAAGCGCGCTTCCAACGAAATGTTCTCCCCGGCAGTTGCCCCAAAATGGTTGCGCAGGATGTCATTCAATTCCTCTACGCTCTTTTTCCATGAGTATTCTTGTACGGCATTCTCCACAGCTACATAAGAATCTGCAAAATCACTGCCGGTCTTGGTCAATTCCAGCGTATAAGAAATTTTATTACCCGTCCCATAATTGGTTCCCGTAGTCCAGGAAAGCTCCAGGGCATCATCGGCATGTGCCTGCTCATTCAAAACAACTTCCGTCTTGCTGGCCGTCAGTACAAGTTCATTCTGTCCTTTATCCAATTCCATGTAATCATCATCTACACAAGCAGATAAGGCTGCACAGCCCAGTAAGGCAAATACAAGGTGTGAAATATATTTCTTCATATTCTTCTGATTAAATTAATTAATAACCCGGGTTCTGCACCATTAAGGTATTAGCATCCATCTCCGTCTGCGGAATAGGGAACAGCAAGCGGTTCTTGTTCACGTTGCTCTTTCCAATGGACTGCAGGAATTTAATGGCATACTCTCCATTGTTGACACGAATCATGTCGAACCAGCGATGCCCTTCGAAAGCTAGTTCCATGCGGCGCTCATGGATAATCTTTTCACGCATGGTTTCCTGTGACAAGCCCGAAACCTCCGGCAGTCCGGCACGCTTACGTACAATATTCAAAGGCACGGCAGCCTGGTCAGAGCGTCCCATTTCATTCAAAGCTTCGGCCTTCTTCAGCAGGACGTCCGCATAACGATAAATCACGAAGTTGGCAGGATTGGTATTGTATTCCGGAGAAACCGTTTTCGACACCAGAAACTTGCGTACATTGTATCCCGTATTGGAATAAGAGCTTTTGTAAGCCTTACCGTCAAAATCCGGACATCCGGCATAAAGCACGGTCAAATCCTTACGTTTGTCACCGCTCTCATATTGACCCACAAATTCTTCTGTAGGCTGGTTCCAGCCATAACTGCCGGCAACAAAGTCCGAATTACGGGGACCCATGAAAGTAGAAAGCCAGGAAGACTGCGGATTGTTTCCCCAAAAATCATATTCCGTATTGCCCGAATACTGGACCTCGAACAAAGATTCCGGCCCGTTATTGACCAATGCATCGAAATTATCCTCATACTTGCAGGAAGAAAGGTCATACCCCAAATTTGTTATCTCATCACACAAATCAGACACCTCCTGATAATATTCCGTATGATTAGGAGCCAGCGTCAGATAAATATCTGCCAACATGGCTAAAGCTGCATCTTTGCAGGCACGTCCCACGTTCTCGTCGTCGTAAGAAGACTTGGCAGGAAGCAGGTCAACCGCATTCTTACAATCGGAAATTATCTGGGCATAAGTCTCTTCGACTGTAGCGCGTGCAATGTCTGTCGGTTCTCCCGGATTATAAGGAGCCAAACGCAGTGGAACACCACCGTACAGACGTACCAATACATAGTAATAATGTGCACGGAGAAAATAAGCCTCTCCCAGACAGCGGTTCTTGATTCTCTCTGACACGGCTTCAGCCTCCAGAAGACTATTCAACACAATGTTGCATTGTCCTATCCCCACCCAGGGAGAACGCCACATGTACAATGCCATGCCATTGTCGCTCTGCGTTATGAAGTTAGAAGCTTGTATCGTTTCAAGGCCGTCGGTACCGCCACCGGCACCCACCAAACTGTTACCCGCCACAATATCCAGTGTCCAGATACGCTGGTTGTACATATTGGAAGACTGAAGGGTGCGATAGCAGGCATTGGTCAGAGCAATGGCCACATCATCGGTCACCGTCGTTTCCGGGTCAACCGTATTTTTAGGAGACTTGTCCAGAAAGTCGTTGCAGGAAGCCAGCAGCAATACTGCCAGCATATATAGTAAATTTGTTATCTTTTTCATATCCGAGTCAATCATTAAAAGTTAAAGTTTAATCCTACACTGAATGTACGGGAAATGGGATAACGGGACAAATCAATACCGTTGATATCCACCTCCGGATCGAAACCGGAATACCCGGTAATGGTAGCCACATTCTCACAAGAAAGGGAAAGGCGTGCATTCTCTATCTGTAACTTCTGCAACCATTGTTTCGGGAAGGTATAAGAGAGTGTGATGTTCTTCACACGCAAGTAAGATCCGTCTTCTACAAAGCGGTCGGATACACGGCAGTTCTGATTAGGATCGCCGAACACGGCACGCGGCATGGAGTAGCTTGTCCCCTCCCCGCGCCAACGGTTCAGTACGTCAGTCGTCTGGTTGTATGCGGCAGCCATACCTACATTGTCGATATTGTTGGCGTTATAAATCTTATTGCCGGCCACTCCCTGAAGGAATACGGAAAGCTCGAATCCTTTATAAGACAAGTTATTGTTCATTGAGAAGAACCAACTGGGATTGGGATTGCCAATCACTGTGCGGTCACTGTCGTTGATGACACCGTCGTTGTTCAAATCCCTGAAACGGATATCACCCGGTTCAGCTCCCGGCTGCACGGCATGCGCATCCACTTCCGCCTGGTTTTGGAACAAGCCATCCGTCACATAGCCGTAGAAGGCATTAATCGGATAGTCTTTTGCCAGCATCGTGACATACGAGTTGTTGATCTGGTTGATATAGTAAGGAACCGCGCTGTTCAGATCCTTAATCTTATTCTTATTATAAGTGGCAGTTACATTTGTTTCCCAACCCAGTTCTCCGGTCAGATTGATGGTGTGCAGACTCATTTCCAAGCCTTGGTTTCGCACTTTACCGGCATTCGTATAAGTAGTGGTGGTATCTTCAAATCCCGATGTGATGGGGATGGATGCCTTTACCAACATATCTCTTGTCTCTTTCAGATAAGCATCCAGTGAGAATACGATCCGTGAATTGAACAGGGAAGCATCAAAACCGATATTCGTCTGTGCCACCTCTTCCCAATGGATGTAAGGATTGGCAAGCGTAGAGGAAACCAATGCGGTCTGATTGCCGCTCGTTGTTCCGAATGGATATACACTGGTGTTGTAAGATGCTAGGTAACTATAATTGCCGACACTTGCCTGGCTACCCGTCACTCCATATCCTACACGTATTTTCAGGTCGTTCACAACGTCATTCTTCGGGAACCAGCTTTCCTGCGAAATGCGCCATGCGGCAGATACAGAAGGGAAAGTACCCCAACGGTTCTTTTTACCGAAACGGCTGGAACCATCGCGGCGGACAGTTGCCGTCAGCATATAGCGGTCTTCGTAAGAGTAGTTGATACGTGCCATGTAAGAGAGCAATGCCCATTCATTGGAACTGCCGCCAATGGCGTACATCTCCTGACCGTTATCCATTTCATGCACATTGTCGAACATGAAGACGTTCTTCTGTGCATTCAGGTAATCATTCTCATTCCACTGTGCAGACGAACCCGCCATCACTCCCACACGATGCTTTTCTGCAAAGGTATGGTCGAACAGGAAATAGTTATCCCACAGGTAAGTGAATGATTTATTATCGCTTTTGTAACGCGAAGTTTCTTCCGTCGGAATAGGCTTCCAGTTATATTTCGGCGTGAAGTTATCGATGAACCAGAATTTGGCATCGTAACCGAAAGTACTCTTGAATTTCAGCCATTTGGTAAAAGTCAGTTCCGCTGTCAGGTTGGCAAGGAAGTTATAACCTTTCGTCTGGCTCTTGTTCAGTTGCGTAGGCCCTATCGGGTTGCGGATGCTACCGTACCATTCCGAATTACCTTCCGGCCCACTCCATGAACCGTTTTCATTCTTCACCGGAAGAACGGGAAGAGCTTTCAGTGCATCACCGATATTATAGCTGCCCGAATCCTTCGTATCAGTGCTGAAAGTGATATTATTGGAGAACTTCAACCACTTCAGCACCTGTGCGTCGCTGTTGGACTGAAACGTAAAACGACGATAGTTTACACTGCGCACCGTACCCGACTGATCGAGAAAACCACCGGATACATAATAATGAGACTTCTCATTTCCTCCGGAATAACTTACCGTATAGTTCTGCATCACACCCGTGCGCAGCAATTCGTCCATCCAGTCGGTACCTGCACCCAGTTCCGAAGGATTTGCCCAATTCGGGTTCGGGTTGCGACCGCTGTTCACCATCATATCATTACTCAAATCGGCATACTGGCTTGCGTTCAGCAAAGAAGGAATGTTCGTGGCATTCTGGAAAGCACAATTAGCCGATACCGACAATTTGCCTTTCCCTTCCGTTCCGCGCTTGGTGGTGATCATCACTACCCCATTGGCTCCACGCGAACCGTAAATGGCTGTAGCCGATGCGTCTTTCAATACGTCCAGGCGTTCCACATCCGCCATGTTCAGTGAAGACAGTCCCAAGTCGGTGGGCACACCGTCAATCACCACCAGCGGATCGCAGTTGTTAATGGAGCCCAGACCACGAATCTTGATAGATACATTGTCACCGGGCTTTCCGGCATCCACTACCTGCACACCGGAGATGCGGCCCTGAATGGCTTGTCCCAGATTAGAAACGGGAGCATCTTTGATGTCCTTGCTTCCCAAAGAGGAAACAGCACCGGTAAGGTCACTTTTCTTCATGGTTCCATAACCGATAACCACCACTTCGTCCAGCATTTCACTGTCTTCCGAGAGTGTTACCATAATCTGTTTCTGTCCTTTCACGGGAACTTCCAAAGACTTATAGCCCACGAATGAAACCACTATAACGGCATCCGAAGGTACATTCAGCGAGAAATCGCCATCAATACCCGTTATCGTACCGTTCGTTGTGTTCTTCTGCACCACACTGGCACCGATAACGGTTTCTCCGGTCTGGTCTTTCACTACACCTTGTACTGTAATTTGCTGTGCGAACATGCACATCGGAAGTAACATTCCTATCAGACAAACCATCATCCGTAGCCTGCTGATTGGCATTTTGTACTTTTGCATAATATAAGAGTTTAAAGTTAGTAATAAAAATATAGATTCACATGCATTTGTCCCCTCTGTGAAGGAACAATGCAAATGTATCTGATAAGAGGAAGCAATAAGGGGGAAAAGAGTGAAAAAGTAGTAGTTTTAGGCGTTTTATAAGACATAAAACTCTAATAATCAATGCTATCAAGAAGATGCATTGTTCCAAAAAAGTAGTAAAAATATAAGCGTAAAAAAGACACTTATATGCCTTAAAAGTGTGGTTTTAGTCTCTCGACTTACCTATTTTCATTACTTCCTGTTCCAGTTGGTCACGGTCGCCCGCAGCTTTATTGCGAACTTTGGTACGGTAATTATAAATGGTAGTCACAGAATAGCGCAGGAATTGGGCAATCTTCACACTGTCAGTAATTCCCAAACGGATAAGGGCGAAGATACGCAGTTCGGTACTCATTCGTTCGTTGGCCTTGGGGTAAATCTGCTCCCCTTCGGCAAGCAGGGTGTTGAAGTCTTCTACAAAAGTGGGAAACAGTTGCAAGAAGGTGTTATCAAAATTGGCATAAAATTCTTTCAGTTCCTCTTCTATGAACTTGGAAGATTTGATGTTTTTGTATAGCTCATCTACCTTGCCCGTAGCGGCTATCTTGCCCAGTGAACGGCGATAGTTATCCATCTTTTCCAGATATACGGAACACTGGTCCATATAGCGGCCGATGTATTCCTCTTTCAGGTAGGAGTTTTCGGCAATGATGTGGTTGGCTTCTTTCAGTTGCAGATTGTAGCGGTGGAGTTCTTCATTCAATTCTTTCAGACGCTTGTTGGCATCTATCACTTCGTGGCGTGCGGCTGCTACGCGTTTCATTTGCTTATACACATAGAAGATGGCAATCAGTAGGAAGATGGACAGCAAGCTGATAGAGACTAACGCCCATTTCATTTGTTCCTGTTGCTTTTCGGCCTTTTGCTGGTAAGTGTCGTTGATGAGGGGGAAAATTTGCAGGATTTCCAGAATACGCAACCGGGCGTTGCAGAACACGGCATCGTCCATACACAATTTCAGATACGAATAGGCACGGTCTATGTCTCCTTCCTGATAGAGCAGCACAGCCAGTTTCCTCAAAGAAATATATTCGCGCACTGCGGACTTCATATCTGCAATGGAGGAAAGAATCAAATACTCCTTCTCTTTTTCTGTGTCTTCTTTCAGGCGGTATGATTCTGATAAAGTGTAGGCACAGATTGCCACATCGTGCACATTGTCTATCTGTCCCGCCAGATAGTCGGTCAATAGCTGGATGGCTTTATCGAACTCGCCCCGTACATTGTGCTGGTCGGACTGAATCAGCGTGTACACCAGAAGATTGTCTTTGTTGACCAGTAACAGGGAATCACGGTATCTATCCGTTATCTCGGCATAGAGTTTTTTCTCCTGTTCCGTAACGGCATAATCGGCCATGAGGCCATAGACGGTGCGGTAAATATGGTAATAATACGGGTGCAGGTCATCAGGTAGATGATTGATTTGTACGTTGTGCATCAGGTCGACTGCTTCTTTATACATGCCTGCTGTGCCCATAATCTCGGCAGTGTTCATGAGGGCGTTGTCCTGATGTTCCTTGTTTTTCATTCGCAGGGCTACCTGGTATCTCTCGCGTGAGATGTAGAGCGAAGAGTCGGTGTTATAGGAACGGTATTCATCCAGATATTCCCCCAACAGGGTAAAGCGGTTTTCGTCAGAAATGCGTTGTCTCAAGGCTTGTCTCAGGTCGTTCAGCTTCTTTTCTTTTTGCTCGATGTATACAGGGCGGTTTTGAATTACATGGTCCAGTTGGGATAAAAGGGAGTCTACAACATTGTTGGCGGCATGGAGCTGACACATACATACACAACATAATAGATATAAGGATGTGACTATTTTCTTCATCTGAGTTTCGATTGATTAAAGGTTACTTCTACAAGAAGTTCTATGCAAAAATAAGTAAAATTTGATAGAATCCCATGCGGATAGCACTTAAATCACAATATCTTTAAAGTAAAGACGATAGTTTTTTAAAGAATGGAGATGCTTACATGTGCATGTTAGTAATATTGACATGTGCATGTAGAGAAGGATAACATGTGCATGTAGATGATGCCAACATGTACATGTAAGTAAGTGTATTCTTTAAAAACGGAGATGAAGAAGATATAATTCATATTATATCATCTATATTTATTTGATAGTTCTTGTCTATTAGAATATAATTATACTTTCTTGATATACATTGTTCCAAATTATATTTGTTGGTTTTACTTATATCTTCAAAAATTAAGTCTGTTGACTGTCTTTTCTCTATAATATTTTCATATTTCAATATGTTTTGAAAATTATGCTTTATATATTCTTGGCTGAATATGAGACAGATGTATTGTATTTGTTTCATATATTCATTTGTGAAATCTTTTTCCCAATCAAAAGGAATATAGCATCCTTCAATAATCATATTCTGAGAATTTTCAATACAGGTTTTTATAATCTCCCTGACAATTGGCCACAGATAGTTTGTCAGTTTCATATCATTACTATCAGCAGACAATTTACATTGTCCACTTCTGATAAGCCCCATCTTTAAATGATCTATCGATAAGTAGGGATATTTGTATTTTTCCAATAGCTTTTGTGCTAATATGGTTTTCCCCGTATGTGTATCTCCTGCAATAAGAATAATCATAAAACTTTAAATTGGTAAAAATATACAATATCTTGTATCTGCGTAATCCATACTTTCCGAATATGTCTTGTTCACACAAATTTATAAAGATTTTCAAATATACAAAAGTGTTGTTTGGTATATGTTTTAAAATAGCGTTTTTTTATTGAGTTTCAAGAATCTTTGAGATATTTTGGAATAATACCCGGTTGAGGTAGGTCTTCA
>ENA-ORNG01002305-ORNG01002305.1-human-gut-metagenome-genome-assembly--contig:-NODE-2305-length-11813-cov-4.363837_pt1 | contig 11813 bp, 6 predicted proteins | sample MGYA00242113_ERZ509018 | MGnify/ENA primary metagenome ERZ509018 (study PRJEB26280, sample SAMEA2338711) | human gut metagenome | biome: human gut; feature: human-associated habitat; material: faeces... | reverse complement strand
GGCTGTTGAATTTTCCTGTGCGCTATGCCGCTTCCGGCACAGCTGCCTTGCCTCCGGGCACGGCCCGGTTACAGCAGCAGATAGATCATCAGCGGGAGGGTGACGGCGGAGAGGACCGTGCTGACGAACACGCACTCGCTGGCGAAGGCCTCGTCCTTACCGCAGCGGATGGTGAGCGCCGTTGCCAGCATCGCCACAGGGCAGGCGGCGAGTATCACGACGACGCCGAGGAACATCTCGTCGTGTATGAACGGCCTGAGCACCGCCCACACGGCCAGCGGCCCGATTATCAGGCGCACAAGGCTTACGACATACACCCTCCAGTTGCCCAGCGACTCCTTTATGGACACGGAGCCAAGGCTCGCGCCCACGACCAGCATACTCATCGGCACCGTGCCGGCGGATATGACGCTGAAGCACTCCACAACCGGCGCGGGGAGCTCCCAGCCTGTCAGCAGGAAGGCGATCGCAATCAGCGTCGCTATCATCGGGGGCGAGAGCACGCTTTTCAAGCTCATGGCCTTCGGGCTGCCGTCAATAAGCATGACGCCCAATGTGTAGATGAAAAGATTGAACGGTATGTTTGAGATTGTAGCTATGAGCACGCCCCCAGCCCCGAACACCGACTCCACGACCGGGAAGCCCACGAAAACAGTATTCGTAAATGCCACCGCAAAGGCCGCAATCCCGCGCTCGTTCGGTCCAAGGCGCATAATGCGCGCCATAATCAGACCCAGCAGCATGCAGATCCCTATCATGACGAAGAAGCCGAGCGCGTAAATGCCGATGTCCGCCAATGAGAGCTCGAGCTCCGCGCTCGTCACGGAGTTGAGTATCGTAAACACCAGCAGCACGTTCAGCACTACCTTTGAGCCGGAGCGGGTGAACTCCGGGCCGGTAACCCCAAGCTTCGTACACACGAAGCCCACGGCCATGATGAAAACAAGTATGCCCATCTGTGTGAGCACGGGGGTCATGTCCAAGTTTCAAACACCTCTTCCGTATGTCTCTCTTCTCTCCCGGCGTATCGCCGCGCCGGGGCGGCGCTATATCCTGAGTATAATCGTGGCAAGTGTGAAATAAATCAGCAGGCTCACCGCGTCCGTGATCGTGCTTATCAGCGGGCTGGCCATCACGGCAGGGTCTATGCCTATTTTCTCGGCTATCATCGGCAGGATGCAGCCGACTGATTTGGCGAAAATAACAACGAACACTATAGTCAGGCTTACCGTAAAGGCAACCATAACAGTGACATCCGGGTTTGAAAGCAGTATCCGGTCCACAAGCAGCATTTTGATGAAATTCACGCAGGCGAGCGTTATGCCGCAGAGCACCGCCACGCGGATCTCCTTCCAGACCACGCGTCCCAGGTCGCGGAATTCGATCTCATTCAGGCTGATGCCGCGGATGATGGACACGCAGGCCTGCGAGCCGGAGTTGCCGCCGGTGTCCATCAGCATGGGGATGAACGCCGTGAGGCACGGCAGGGCGGCCAGCGAGTTTTCAAATCTTGTGATGACGATGCCCGTCAGCGTCGCCGAAACCATCAGCAGCAGCAGCCACGGGATACGGTTTTTCCAGATCTCGACAGGGGTCGAACGCATATACGGGTGTTCGGACGGCAGCATAGCGGCCATCTTTTCCATGTCCTCCGTGGCCTCGTCTTCCATGACGTCCATGGCGTCGTCGAAGGTCACGATGCCGACCAGCCGGTTCTCTGTGTCCACGACCGGCAGAGCGAGGAAGTTGTACTTGCTGAACATCTGGGCGACCTGCTCTTTATCGTCGAGCGTGCCGACGGTGATGACGTGCTCCTGCATGATGGACTCGATGGTCGCATCGTCGTCCTCGCACAGAAGCAGGTCCTTGACGCTCGTAAGGCCAATCAGCTTATGGCCGCGCGTCACGTAGCAGGTGTAGATCGTCTCCTTGTCGATGCCCGTGCGCCGGATGCGCAAAATCGCTTCCTCGACCGTCATATTCGGGCGCAGGGAGACATATTCGGTGGTCATGATCGAGCCGGCGGAATCCTCCGGGTAGCGCAGGATCTCGTTGATCTGCTTGCGCATATCCGGCTCGGCCTGGGTCAGGATGCGCTGCACGACGTTCGCGGGCATTTCCTCCACGATATCGACGGCGTCGTCGACGTAAAGCTCGTCGATGACCTCCTTCAGCTCGGAATCCGAGAAGCCCTGAATCAGAAGCTCCTGCGCCTCCGGCTCCATTTCGACGAACGTTTCGGCGGCCAGCTCCTTCGGCAGAAGCCGGAACAGAAGCGGCAGGCGCGCCTGATCGAGATCGTCAAAAATGGCGGCGATGTCGGCGGGATTCATGGTGCTGAGGATGTCGCGCAGAGAATGATACTTCTTCTCGTCGAGCAGCATGGTCAGGGTCTTTTGCAGGGAAAAATTGCTTTCTGCCATGTCTTGTTCCTCCTAAATGTAAAGAATAGGAAGGTAAAGACACAACGCAGGCACATCAATCGAAGAATGACAGGGGCTGCAAGCACCGGACGCACAAAGGCGGCTGGGGCTCGGGCCGACTTCGGCCTGCGGATGTGCCGCTACTACTTCCTGCGTCCATTTGTTCTTCCCCCTTTTTGTTTCAGAATATCGGGCGCTTTTGAAATCGCCCAACTTATATAATAGGTTGATTTCCCCGGTTTGTCAACCAAAACCCGAACGAATTCCAGTGGAATTTTGACGGATTGTGTGCTATGATAGTTGAAAATCTGACAAGAGGTGTCAATATGGCAACAGAAAAGCTCTATTATCAGGACGCGCATCAGGCAGCGTTTGAAGCGCGCGTTGTATCCTGTCAGCCGGGAAAGCACGGCTATGATGTCGTGCTGGACAGAACTTGCTTTTATCCGGAGGGCGGTGGCCAGCCGGGCGACACCGGCTTTCTGTCCGGTGTCCGCGTGACCGACACGCACGAGCGCGGCGGCGAGATCGTCCACTTCTGTGAACAGCCGCTTGCCGTGGGGCAGATTGTCGAGGGTCAAATCGATTATGGCCGCCGGTTTGAATTCATGCAGCTGCATTCCGGCGAGCATATTCTCTCCGGCGTGATACACCGCCGCTTCGGCTATGAAAACGTCGGCTTTCATATGGGTGCGGATTTTGTGACCATTGATTTTTCCGGTATGCTGACGCAGGAGGACCTGTCCGCCGTCGAGGCCGAGGCCAACGAGTGGGTCTGGAAAAACGTCCCGATCGAAGTTACATACCCGGATGCCGAGGCGCTGAAGACCATCCCATACCGCAGCAAGAAGGAGCTGACCGGTCAGGTGCGCATCGTGACCATCCCCGGCGCGGACATCTGCGCCTGTTGTGGGACGCACGTAAGCAGCACCGGGGAAATTGGGCTGATCAAAATTTTCTCCTGCGTGAAATTCCATGACGGCGTGCGGCTGGAAATTCTGTGCGGCAGACGTGCGCTTGCCTATTTGAGCGAAATTGCCGAGCAGAACCGGCGCGTGTCAGGCCTGCTGTCGGCGAAGCCGCTGGAGCCGGCTGCCGCCGTGCGTCGGCTTCTGGACGCGGAGGCCGCGCAGAAGCAGCGCGCAGCCGGGCTGGAAGAGGCTGTGTTTGCGCAGAAGGCGCAGGCACTTGCCGGGGCAGGAAACGTCCTGCTGTTTGAGCCTGCGATGAACCCGGACAGCCTGCGGCGGCTGACTGATCTGGTCATGTCGGCCTGCGGGGGTCGTGCGGCTGTTTTTGCCGGCAGCGACGCCGATGGCTATAAATACGCCGTCGGCGAACAGGACGGCGATCTGCGGCAGCTGGTAAAGGCGCTGAACGCGCAGCTGCACGGACGCGGCGGCGGAAAGCCGTTTTTCGCGCAGGGCAGCGTACAGGCAGGCCGGGCGGAGATCGAAGTGTTCTTCGCCGGGCGCTGAGGAGGGAAAGCTATGCTCCAGGATCTGTATCCGCATATGTATCACAATGAAATGTCGTGGAAAGCACCGTCGCCGGATGATATTGCGCTGATTTTTGAGCCGGATCATACAGTTTACTGTAATTTGAGCGGCGAAACGCTCACGCTGCCCCGGATGCGCGAGCTTCCGGACGGCGGCGAGGCGCAGTACGCCTTTTCCATTGACGAAACGGCATATTATCTCGTCTCCGCCCACCCCGGCGAGACAGACACGTTCCGCTATGCTCCCTCTTCGTCGCTCCGCGCCATGACGGACGGGACAAGCGCCGCGCTGTTCGCCGCCGCTGCGGGCGAAAGCCTGTACCGCTGGTATGATTCCCAGAAATTCTGCGGCAGATGCGGCGCGCACATGGAGAAAAGCACGGTCGAGCGCGCCATGGTCTGCCCGCATTGCAAAAACACGGTGTACCCGAAGATCTGCCCGGCTGTGATCGTCGCGGTGCACGACGGCGACCGGCTGCTGCTCACGCGCTATCGCGGTCGGCCGTTCAAAAAATATGCCCTCATCGCGGGCTTTAATGAGATCGGTGAGTCGATTGAGGACACGGTGCACCGCGAGGTCATGGAGGAGGCTGGCCTCCGGGTCAAAAACCTCCGCTTTTACAAATCCCAGCCGTGGGTGTTCACGGACACGCTCCTGATGGGCTTCGTCTGTGAGCTGGACGGCAGCGACAGGATCACCGTGCAGGAATCCGAGCTGGCCGAGGCGAGCTGGCATCTGCGCAGCGAGCTGCCGGAGGATCACTCCCACATCAGCCTGACCGGTGAAATGATCGAGCAGTTCCGTCTGGGCCGGTTATAACGCGCAGCGTCCAAAAATAAACAGCTTCCCCCAGCGGCAGTCCGTCGTGGACTGCGCCGCCGGGGGAATTTTTCAGCCCCTGCCGCCGAATTGGCGGCAGGGGCTGATTTGGATTATACCGGGGAATTGCGTCAGAAGTGGCTTACTCGTACAGCGACCAGTTGGGGTCGGAGGTCAGAGCCGTCCAGGTTTCGGAACCCTTGACCGTGTAGGAATGGCTGTTGGTGGCCTCCTGCACGTCGAGGTAGTACCACTTATCGGCGGTGTTGTCGCTCCATGTCTTCATGCCGGGCAGGAATGCGTCGGCGGACTTGGGCGCACGGCCGGTGGCACGGTTGATCATAGCCATGAGTTCAGCACGGGTCACGTTTTTGTCCGGACGGAAGGTGCCGTCAGGATAGCCGGTGATCCAGCCGAGCTTGGCGCAGATCGCGATGGCGTTGGCCGCCCAGTACTTGGCGGACACGTCATTGAAGTAGTTCGCAGCGCCGGTCGTCTCGGAGAACTTGGCGAGCATGGCGGCAAGCTCTGCACGGGTGATGGCTTCATTCGGGCGGAAGTAGCCGTTGGAGCTGTCGGTGATGACACCGGCGTTGCTCAGAGTCGCAACGTAGGTGTTGTACCAGCTGCCGGAGGCGACATCGCGGAAGCCGCTCTTGGTGGAGTAATAGGTCTTGCGGGACGCATCATCCATGAGACGGAAGAGGATCGCGGCCGTCTCAGCGCGGGTGATGTTGCCGGCGGGCTTCACGGTGCCGTTGGGATAACCCTGGACATACGCGAAGTGGTCGGAGGTGTTGAGCTTCGGGGTAGCCTTCTTGTCGGTGACACCGGGCAGGACGATGAGGAACCACTTGGCATAGATCGTCGTATCCTGCGTCAGCGGGGTCGCGAAGTTGTACGGGGTCCTGTAGGTCTTGTCGGTGTACCAGCCGTCGAACCAGTAGCCGCCGTTGACGGGATCCTTGGGCTTCGCAACCGTCAGGCCATGGCGAACCGTTTCCGGCGCGATCTTGGAGCCGCCCATGGTGTCGAACGTCAGGGTATGGAAGTCCAGATCGTAGTAGACCGACAGGATGGTGTAGACAGGCTTGCCGTCCACGCCCATGTAGGGCTGGATAGCCGTGCCGGTCAGCTTGCTCAGCGTGCGGTTGACATTGACGTGATGCGTTGCTCTGTAATCCTTGATGACCGCGGTGACGGTGGTGTCCTTCTTGGCGCTCAGGTGCTCGACCTCAGCGTTGGCCAGATCATAGGTGCCGTCGGGCAGCTGCTTGATGTGCAGAACGTCGTAGCGGACATAGATGTCGCCGATCGGGGTGGACGTCAGTTCAAACTTGGCGTAGATGGTCTTGTCTGCTTCCAGAACCGTTGCGAAGTCATACTCCTCGGTGAATTCGGGGTCGGCATACCAGCCAATGAACGTGTACTTGTCCTTGGTCGGGTCAGCGGGTCTTGCAACTGCATTGCCGTGGCGGACCGTGATCGGGTTGATGGCGGAGCCGCCGTTGGTTTCGAAGGTCAGGGTATGCTCGTCGAGATCATACTTGACATCGATCGTCAGACCCTTTTCGATCTTGATGTTCTGCTTCGTGTCAGCGTCGTTGGTCGGATAGTGAGAGCCGTAGTCCTTCGCGGTCACGGCTGCGAGCGCTTCAAACTTGCCGCTCAGCGTTTCGACCTCAGCGTTTGCCTCGTCATAGGAGCCGTCGGGCAGCTGCTTGATGTGGCGGACGGTGTAGTCGTAGGTGTTGCGGGTGTAGAACAGCTTCAGAACCAGAGAGCCGTCACCAGCGATGTTGCCGGAGGCAACCGTGCCGGGAACTGTGCTGTCATAGGTGAAGTTATCGTAGGACTTTGCGGCTGCGGTCACGGTCGTGTCGGTCGTGCCTTTCAGAGGCTCGGTCGTGTCCAGAGCATAGCTACCATCGAGATTTTCCAGATAATGCTCGACCGTATACGGGGTGTCGGTTCTGGCTTCCCACTGTGCGGTGAAGACCATGTCGTCCTCATCGACGGTGTAGGCTGCGCCAGCTGTGAGCACTGCATTGCCGATCTTCCAGCCCTTGAAGTCATAGCCGGGGCGGGTCGGAGCGGCGGGCAGGTTGAAGCTTTCGCCGGAAACAAAGTAGTCGAGATACGCGCCGTAGGCTGCCGTGGGCATACCCGTGACATCGTTGGCACCAGCTTCGAACTTTGCGCCGTAGAGCAGCAGCGAACCGGACAGCTGATAGCCATCTGTATCCTCAGTGGGGTAACCGGCAATGCGGTCATCCACGTCGGACGGCTGATAGAGCCAGCTCCAGTTGATCTTGCTGCCGACCTTGTCAAGGGAAACGCCAGTCTCGGGCACGAGCTTCGTCTGCAGCTCTGCGAGGACATCCAGGAATGCCTCGTCCTCGTCGAAGCCGTAGTACTCGTCCTGCGTGAGCAGCGTGTTGGAAACAAATGTGCCGATGGAGATGAAGCCCTCGGTGTTGTACTTGGTCAGGCCAAGGCGGTTCAGCGTGGCTTCGTTCAGCTCAAGCACGTCGCCGATGGAATCGCCGGTGCGGAGGTATGCGTAGATGTTGTGCGGGGTGATGGTGTACTTGAGCAGAACATTCGTCCAGCCGTTGATCGTATCGTTCGCGCCGAACGTCCACTTGGAGCTGTCCTTCTTGTACCAGTTGGTATTGCCGTCTTCGTCCGTGTCGAGCGTATAGCCAGCGACATCGAGATCGAGGCCGAGGCCGTTCAGGAACTCAACAACGTTGGTGCCATAGGGCGCAGTCGTGGTGTGGAGCTTCGTAAGATCCGTCTTGCCTTCAAAGGACTGGAAGATCACGACATTCTCTTCGGTCTTGACATTGACCTTGACATAGTGCGCAGCCTGACCGGGCTGATGCTCGCCAAAGGTCGTGCAGACGGGGTTCGGCTCGTGATCCTCAAGGATCACAGCGGTGTAGGAAGCGGAAGCCTTCTTGATCTGCTTCGCCTGCTCCACTGCTTTTGCCTTGATGGTGTCGAAATCGATGGCTTCACCATAAAGTCCGGAAACTTCATAGGTGTAGAAGTCCGTGTTCTGATAGTAAGCGGGCTTGCCGTTTACATACAGCTTGGCAACGACCTTGTAGGTCTTCTTTTCCCACTTCGCCGTCAGGGTGATGTTCTGCTCAACAGCAGCGGAGAAGTCATACTTTTCATCGCCCAGATACCAGCCGTCGAAGGTATAGCCGGTCTTCTCGGGAGCAGCAGGCTCGGTCGCGGTGAGGCCGTATTCCACTTCCTGCGCGGGCGGAACAGGCGTGCCGCCGTCCGTATTGAAAGCGACGGTATACTTGTTGATGTTCCACTTCGCCGTCAGGGTGATGTTCTCTGTGACGGGGGTATTAAAGTCATACGCGGTGGCGTTCTGCTCGTCTTCGCCCAGATACCAGAACGCAAAGGTGTAGCCCTTGAGCGTCGGGTCGGCAGGCTTGGTCGCGGTGAGGCCGTATTCCACTTCCTGCGCGGGCGGAACGGGCGTGCCGCCGTAGGAATCAAAGGTGACGGTATATACCTCTGTCACAAGCACGCGGCCCTGAGTCTTGATCTGCCAGCTGCCCCCGACCCAGATCAGCGTGACCGGAACAATCTTCTCATCGTTTTGGACATGTTTCGGGGTCGGGAACGTCTTGTTGAACTCGGCCACATAGAGGTCGGGGACATAGCTGATGTCGCAAAGCCAGTCGTCCCCGTCCTTCCTCGGCTCGCCGACGAAGTAGTCTTTATCGTACTCGCCGAGCAGATCGTAGGCTTCCTTATGCTGCTGCGAAGCATCTACGACGCACTTGACCTGAACAGCCATTTCAAGCTTTTTCAGCTCGTCAGCCGTCGGGGCTTTGGGCTCCACAGGCGTCCACTTCGCAACATAGGTCACAGTCTCCGTGACCGTTTCTGTAACTTCGGGATCCCAGCCTGCGAAGGTGTAGCCTTCACGGTTCGGAGTGCCGCCCACGAACGCGGGGGTCGCGTCGCCTGCATTGAGGCCGGTGTGGACGTCGTCCTCGAAGATTACCTCGCCGTCAACGCCGTCGGTGTAGGTGACGGTGAAGGTGTCGGGGACAGCTTCGCAGACCGCGTTGAAAACAACACCGTTCAGGCCGATCTGGTCATCGTTCACAGCCCATTTCTGCGCTTCTTTGTTCCAGAACAGAGGCACGGTCTTGGGATCATCGGGCGTGGTATGCTGGCAGTTCTTATCCGTTGAGTATCGACTGATATATTTGTCCGGGCTGATCGTGATCGAGCAGGTCGGATAATCACCGGACTGATCAACGTCGGTATGGGTGAAGGTTCCGTCGATCAGGCTGTAGAATGCAGGATCATGTCCAGAGTTCGTCGTGGTGCACACGACCTTGACCTTGAGGCTTTCGGCAATGTTACCCGGATTGGGGTTCGGGATATCCGTAGGCGGGTTCTGCTCGCTGTGCTTAACCTCGATCACACGCAGGCCGTCGTCCAGTACCCACTTGTTATTCTCGTAGCTGATTACAAGCTTCAGCGTTGTCTGGTTCGCATTGTTGAGCTCATGCGTCTTCGTTTTTTCGCTGTTGTACTTTGCGACATACGGCGCGGTCTTGATGGTCACGTCGTATTTCCCCGGCTGATCCAATCTCGCCGTTTTCGTCCAGTTGAACGGCTCGCTCTGCGTGTTGTCGATCAGGTCGTAGTTTTCCGTCCCGCAGCTGGGCGTGCTGACGTCCTTTACCTGAATCTGCCCGATAGCAGATTTCAGATCGTCATAGGAGGGAGCGGGAATAAGCGGGGGCTGAGGATCGCTCTCTTCCCAGACGGCGTAGACGGTCTTGGGGCTGTTTTCATGTTTAACGGCAATCGGGCCGCCCGGCTGATACTGCGCAGTGGTCGCAGTCGCACTGTCAGCCCAGCCCTTGAAGGTGTAGCCATCTTTGGTCGGGGTCTGATTGGGGACGGTAAAGGTAGCCTGTGTCGACGTTGCAGACAATGCCGTATACGTCTGACTATCCGGCGCACCGGTGCCGCCATTCGCATTATAATGCAGTTCAAAGATTGGCTTCCAGACGGCATAGATGGTCTTGGTCGGATTGTCCTTGGTCAGCGTAATCAGTTCGCCGCCGAAGTACCTCGCAGTCGTAGCATTCGCCGTGTCTGCCCAACCATCGAACTTGTAGCGGTCACGGGTCGGCTTGCCTTTGTTGACGTCGATCTGGTAGCTTTCCGCCGCTGTAGTTTCCATAATATCCCAGCGTGTACCACCAACGTAGTTAAACTCGTGAATCAGATGGTAGGTGTACTTGGTGGGGGTTGCACCCTTAAAATAATAGTAAGCAGTGTTCTTACCATTGACAAGGAGCGCGGAGCCGCCTTCACTTCTTTTGTTGCTGCCACCGCCAGCCCAAGAAATGTAGTCAACCTTATTGTTGTCTACACCTTCCCAGATGTCCTTGGCATACGGAAGTCTGAACGTATCGTTGTTGACGTTGTACTTGCCAAGATCAACCGTGATGTCATAGCCGCTGATTGTACTTACCGTATGGCCGCTGATTGTATCACCGACCTTGACTTTCACGCCGGTGACAGTGCGGTTCACAGACGGATGCAGCACGACCGTGCTATTACTCGCCGCCATCGCCGACACAGGCAGCATGCCGAGCACCATAATCAGAACTAACAAAAAAGCAACGAATCTCTTCTTCATTACTTCAGATCTCCTCCTTTGTATTGTTTGTTTCGTGTGTGGAAACTGCATCTATGTTAAAAATGGCACAGCCATTGTATTTTTACAGACGCTTCGCGCCGGGCAGAGGCATTCTTCGTCCGGCGGGTGGTCACACTTTTTCAGTTTTCCTTATCATACCACACCATAGGCCTCTGTGCAAGAAAAAATAGGGGTTATTTTCCACAAATTTGAGGGTCGTTTTTTGATGGATTGGTGGAGGGTTTGCTCCGGGTGAGCCTCCCCTTGCCGCGCCCCGCGCGGTAAGGCGGAGGTGGCATTTGCGTCAGCAAATGACGGAGGGGATATGCCTCAAAATTCAGAGTGTTCCGAAATTTGTGACGTTCGCATCCCCTCAGTCAGCTTTGCTGACAGCGTCCCTACCCCTTTTGGCCCTTCGGGCCATTTCCCCCTGATAGGGGGAATCGGCCCCTTGTGCCCAAGGGGCGCCTTTAGGCGTTGTTTTACAACGGAATCTATGTACTCACATACGCCGCAGAAGTTCTGCGCAATTTCATTGTTGGGAATCCGAATTACTTTCAAATCATATCCTTCCAGAAAGGCAGTCCTAGCAGCATCTGCCTCCATGTTCTTCTCTTCATAGTGCTGTGACCCGTCCAATTCTATCACCAGTCCGACCTTTGCACTGTAAAAGTCCGCTATATATTTCCCCAGTACCTTCTGTCTGGAAAAACGAATTGGATAGGTGCGCAGAAAATCATACCATAGGTGCCGTTCCTCTTTTGTCATTTCACTGCGAAGCTGTCTCGCAAAAGGAACCAGCTGCGAATTGTACTTTTTCTGCATATTCTGCCCTCCAAAATTGGGCATATCAATTTGTAGGCGAAAATCCATCCCGTAAGCCTCCTCTTGCCGCGTCCCGCGCGGTAAGGGGAGCCTTTTGCTTGTTAAAAAAAAGGGGGGGGTGGGCTTCCCCGCGGGGGACGGGGAAGCCCAAACTGCTTGCTTGAAGGAAAAAGGGTTAAAACGTTTCCAATGCCATAGGGCCATCTAAATGGAGTCTTCCTTTCTGGCATGTATACCAATGATAGCATACACTACATGGTTTTTCAAGCCTTTCCCGTGTTTTTTAACAACAAAAAATGTCTGCGCCAGACGCCTTGTACAGCAATATACATTAAATATTATAAACGCACGAGGGTTTTACCGGCCACCCGGGATTTTTGCGTAATTTAACATTGCGGTGAAAAATTTGATTGAAGTTTTACCGGATCGTGCTTTCGGATTTTAGACTGCGGCAGTATTCTGATGACCGTAGACGAGATGTCAAACAAATAAAAAAGGAGATCATCAAAATGAAAAAGATGAACAAAATTCTGACGACTGTACTTG
>ENA-ORNG01002300-ORNG01002300.1-human-gut-metagenome-genome-assembly--contig:-NODE-2300-length-11834-cov-4.203498_pt1 | contig 11834 bp, 13 predicted proteins | sample MGYA00242113_ERZ509018 | MGnify/ENA primary metagenome ERZ509018 (study PRJEB26280, sample SAMEA2338711) | human gut metagenome | biome: human gut; feature: human-associated habitat; material: faeces... | reverse complement strand
GGCGGCCTTCACGCCCTCGGTGTACTTGGGCTCGGCCGGAGCCGCGCTTTTGACCTCGGCGGCGCTCTCCTTCGGCTCTGCGGGCTTTGCATGGGCAGGCTCCGCCACGGGGGCGGCCTTGACCTCGGGCTCGTCGGGGACTTCGTATTCCACGCGGATCACCGCGGGGGAAGCGCCTATGCCGAGGAAGCCGCTCTTCGCCCGCTCAACTATTTCGACGGAAACGTCGTCGCGCTCCAGTCCCAGCTCAGCGAGGGCGGCCGCGAGGGCCTCGTCCTCTGTCTTAGCGGATTTCTCAAGATATTTTTTCATTTCACATTCTCCTGCTGCTCTCCGTCTGCCGCCTCGCCGTCGGTGTCAACCGGGGCCTCGGCAGCGAAAGCATCTTCTACGGCGTCGGGGTCTATGGAATCCACGCCTTCGCTCGCCTGGGCGGCGGCGATTGTGGCCTCTTCGGCCTCCTCCGGGTTCTCATAGCGGTCCTCGACATATGCCCTGCCACGGGCAAAGCGGCGGTTGCCGACCTGCGAAGCGGGCTTCTCCTGCTCCGTTATACCAAGGCGCTCGCGGCGCGCGGCCTTCTCCGCCCTGTCGGCGGCAGCCCGGCGCTCGGCGTCGGCCTGGGCGGCCTGGGCCTGCTGCTTTTTCTTGCTGGTGTTTTTGTTGACTGTCGTGGCGTTCATGGCGCGCAGGCGCTCGGTCTCCTGCCGCTTGCGCTCCAGCTCTTCCTCACGCGCCCGCTCCTTGGCGTTGAACTCCTCGTCCTCCTTGGCCATCTGCTTCTTGTACAGGAGCGTAAGTCCGGTTTCACGGATGATGCCGGTGAGGCTGTTCATAATCCAGTAGACGCACAGGGCGGCAGGCATGATGTAGCCTATCCAGAGGCTCATGAGAGGCATGATAATCATCATGGTCTTCATGCTGGAGGCGTTGGCCTGCTGCTGCTGAGTGGTGCCTACCTGCGGGTTTATCTTCCGGCTGATGTACATGGAGAGGTAGCTCAGGCCGGTGGATATGAGCGGGAGCATAAAGAGGCCTATGACTACCCATGTTCCGGCGGAGAAATCGAAGTCCCAGAACTTCCAGTTCGGGGTCTGCGAAAGGTCGAGGCCAAGGAAGCTGTAGTCCATCTGGACGAGCTTGTCCGACAGGCCGGAGAACTGGTCGAAGTGCTCGCTTATGAACTTGGACTGGTAAATCTGCTCATAGAAAGTGTTGTTGCTGGTGGTGTAGTTGCTCATGCTGTAGCCCAGGTTCACCAGCTGTTCATAGATGGCTCCGCCCGGCGCGAGCAGCTCGTCGGCAACGCCCATCATAATGGTGATGGGCTTGACCACCGCGCGGTAGAGCGCGAGCAGTATGGGGAAGGGCAGCAGACTCCACAGGCAGCCGCCAAGCGGGCTGACGTGGTTCTCCCTGTAGAGGCGAGCCATCTCCTCATTGAGCTTTTGCGGGTTACCCTCGTGCTTCTTCTGCAGCTCCATCATGCGGGGCTGCAGTCGGGACATGCGCATCATGCTCTTCTTGCTCTTCGCCATGAAGGGCAGTAGCACCAGCGCAACGACGATGGCGAAAAGGATTATGGCCCAGCCGAAGTTGTCCGTCAGCTCATAGAGCCGCATCATCAGCCAGCCAAAGGGTGTTGCTATTGCATCAAGCATTTTCTCTTAGCTCCTCGGTGAGTTGTCCCGGACGCTGGCCCGGGCGTTGCGCGGGGTTTTATGGCACGGGGTCGTAGAACTCGTGCTCGCCGAAGTGCAGCGGGTGGCAGCGGCAGATGCGTTTCAGTGCCAGCCAGCCGCCCTTGACGGCGCCGTATTTCTCTATGGCCTCGAGCGCGTATTCCGAGCAGGTGGGTATGAACCGGCAGCATGGCGGAGTGAGCGGGGAAATGTTCTTCCTGTAAAAGCGTACAAGTGCGAGCATGAGCTTTTTCAAGTCTCTTTCGTCTCCTCCCTGAGTATGCCGAGTCCGGCGCAGGCGCGCAGGAATTCGCGCTCCAAACGCCGGTAATCAGCAGCGACGCTCCTGTTCCTGGCCACGACGACTATGTCGAAGCCGGCTCGCAGAGAGTGCTCATTCAACCTGTATATCTCGCGCAGGCGGCGGCGTACCTTGTTGCGCACGACGGCGCAGCCGAGCTTCTTTGAGACCGTGAAGCCGACGCGGCTGCCGGGCGAGTTGTTGCGCCTTGCATAGACCACAAGGCATGGCTCCGCCGCGCTCCTGCCTTTCCGGTAGGCGCGACGGAAATCGTAGTTCATTTTAAGCGGAAGCGTAAACTCCAAGTGCTGCCTTCTTCAGCTTGCGCGGATGTCTCCGCGGCCCGGCTCAGTAGGAGAGCTTAGCCCTGCCCTTGGCGCGGCGGCGGGCGAGAACCTTGCGGCCGTTGCGGGTGGCCATTCTTTTGCGGAAGCCGTGCTCCTTCTTGCGCTGACGCTTCTTGGGCTGGTAGGTGCGAACCATAGTCAGATCCATCCTTTCTTGACGTTATACTCAACAGCGGCCCGGGGGCTTGCAAGGCCGCAGTAGTTGACTAAACTTAAAGCCTCTGCCAGAACACTGGCAGAGGCTAATTATATCCCAATTTTATGTGCGCTGTCAACGGTTTATTTCTCTTCCCCGTCCTTCGTCTCCGCCGTGCCGGGGCTGATGTACTCCTCGGGCAGCTCCACGAAGCTGTCCTCCCCCTCCTCGGAGCCGGGGCCCATGGGCTCGAACTCGTCCTCGGGCCGGGGGGGCGGGACCTCGTCGTCAAGGTCCTCCGTGGCGGGGGCGTTGGGGTAGCGGGAGAGGATCTCCTCCCGGCGGCGCAGGCCCGAAATGAGCATCCAGGAGAGGAAAAGCTGCATGCCCGCCATGCCGACGAACATTATCTGCTGGGCGATGAGCCGCTCGTCCGGCAGGGTGACGAAGCAGAGGAAGGCGCCCAGGCTGCAGAAGAAGATGGTGGCAAAGGGCCGGGCGCGGCCATAGGCATGGCCCGCGACATAGTAGAAGGCCAGCAGCGAGCAGGAGATCGCAAGTATCTCCGGCGCGTAGCTCCAGACTACGGAGGTGACGGCGTCCTGCCTGTAGCTGACGATGAGCCAGAAGCAGCACAGGGCTATGGGCAGGGTAGAGGCCAGGCAGAAGCCCGCCTGCTTGGGCGAGCCGTCGGGAGCTTCCGACCCGTTCGCGCCCCCGGCGAGGCCGAGAAAGCCGCCGGCGGCCAGCAGGCCCAGCAGAGCCAGGATGCGCAGCAGGCCGGAAAAGTCCATGCCGAGCGGCGCCTCCGCGTCCCCCGCCGTTATGAGCAGCATGACGCTGCCCGCGGCCATGATGAGCGCCACGGCGAGGTAGATGAGCTTGTGCAGCAGCCCCGAGCCCGCAAAGGCGATGCCGGGGTCCGGCGCGCAGGCGAGGCTGAGGTTCTTTTTATAGTAGCGCGTGAAGCCGAAGAACACCGCCGCGCCGGCGATGTACAGCAGCGTCAGCACGATGCCCCAGAGGCTGCCGGGGATATAGAGCCCGTTTTCCTCGAAGGCGGTCATGTTCTGCAGCCAGCGGGCGAAAACGCCGAAGGCGGAGAACACGCAGGTCGTGCAGGTCATTGTGAGGGCGAGTTTACGCATATGCTCAGGACCATCCAAATAAAAATAGTTACTGGGGCAGACAAGTTTGCCACAATATTCTAACCCTTTGCCCGCCCCAAGTCAACAACAAAAGGAGGCCGGGGATGAGAACGATAGTCGCGGCGGCGCTGCTGTGCGTCATGCTCGCGCTGCTGCTGCCCCTGCTGTTTTCGGGCGGGGGACAGGCTGAGCCGGAGGCGGAGCGGGAAGCGGAGGGAGCAGGGGAGCTCGATTCGGAGCTGGCCTTCACCGTCCTGACGGAGGGGGAGGTCAAAACCGTCACCATGTCGGACTGGCTGCCCGGCGTGGTGGCCGGGGAGATGCCCGCCTCCTTCGAGCCGGAGGCGCTGAAGGCCCAGGCCGTGGCCGCCCGGACCTACATCATGTACGCCATGGGCCGCGAAAAACCCGCCCACCCGGAGGCCGACGTCTGCGACGACCCCGGCTGCTGCAAGGCCCACTCGACGGACGAGGCCCTGCGCGAAAACTGGGGCGGGGACTATGATGCGAACATGCAGAAGATCCTCTCCGCCGTTCGCTCCACGGACGGGGAGTACATGAGCTACGGCAGCGAGGTGATCCAAGCCGTCTTCCACTCCTCCTCCGCGGGGCGGACGGAGGACTCCGCGGCCATTTGGCAGGCCGAGCCCTATCTCGTGAGCGTCGAGAGCCCGGAGACGGCGGACGACGTGCCCAACTACGTCAGCTCCGTCACCGTCTCCCCGGAGGACTTCCGCGAGACGGTGCTCGCCGCCCACCCCGAGGCCGAGTTCGGGGAGGACCCCGCCTTCTGGCTGGGCGCGGCGGTACACGACGCCTCCGGCCGGGTCGAGAGCGTCGATATAGGCGGCGCGCAGGTGCCGGGCACGGAGCTGCGCACTCTCTTCGAGCTGCGCTCCACTGCCTTCGCGCTCGACTACACCGCCGAGGGCTTCCTCTTCACCGTCACGGGCTACGGCCACGGCGTCGGCATGAGCCAGTACGGCGCGAACGTCATGGCCCAGGACGGCGCGGACTATGAGGAGATACTGACGCACTACTACCCCGGCGCCGAGCTTCTACGCACAACGTAAAATATTTAATGTTTATCATTAAATTATAGTTGACTAACGTTAATCCATGTGCTATTCTGGACTCAAGAAAGGGAAAGGAGGCGGCGCGCATGGAGGCGCAGGCAGGGAAGCTGTTCCGGCTGGGCAGGACGATAAAGATCCTGCTCATCATAGTTGTCGCGGTCGTCGGCGTTTCGACGCTGCTGACATTTGTGGAAGCGCTGAGGTGTACTCTGAGACCGGCGGACGAGGTCGTCTATGTGACCGGGGCCGTGGAGCTGAGGGCGCGGGAAAAGGCGCTGATGGGCTGGGGCTCGGTCGTCTATTCCGTCTGTACGATAATAGTTTTTGGGTACTGCATAGGCATGACGCAGAAGATGACGGCGGACAGGAATCCGTTCAACGCCGGGAACGTGCGCCTGCTGCGCAGGATGGCGCTGCTCTTCGGCCTGACGGCAGCGGCGGTGCTCATATTCAACGCGGCCGCATCGGTCTCTTATGGGTTTGACGCCGTGCAGACGGCCTACGTCTCGCTGGGTTCGGCCGTGATGCAGCTCGTCGTGGCCCTGCTGCTCCGGTTTTTGGCGGACGTGTTTGAATACGGCGTGGAGCTCCAGCAGCTCTCGGACGAGACGCTTTGAAGGTGATATAAGTGCCGATAATACTCAGACTGGACCGCGTGATGGCGGACAGGAAGATGTCCCTGAACGAGCTTTCCGAGCGCGTGGGCATTGCGAATGTGAACCTCTCGAAAATAAAGACCGGCAAGGTCAGCGCCATACGCTTTTCGACCCTCGAAGCCATATGCGAGGCCCTCGGCTGCCAGCCGGGCGACATACTCGAATACTCCCCTCCCAGATCCGAATAGCGCAGGAAGCGCCCCGCTCAGAGCGGGGCGCTTTTCCTTATCCCTGCTCGGCCAGATAGGTCGAGACGCGGCTCTGGACCTCGGCGGCGGTGTCGGCGGCGCTCTTTTCCCCCGCGAAGAAGGGCACGGCGGCGTCCTCTATTATGGCCAGGGCTTCGGCGTCCAGGCCGTAGAGCGTGTCCGCCTCGTCAAAGAGCGCGAGGCCCCGGGCGGTGACGGCCTCCATGTCCGCCGTGAGGTCGTAGCCGTTCTCCCTCCAGCCCGCGAGGTTTTCGAGGTACTGCTCTATCTCCGCCGAGGCGCAGGAGCGCAGGGCGCTGTAGTTGTCCAGGGTCTTGCTCTCCTTCGTCAGCACGGCCTTCAGGAAGCTCCAGCACTCGTCCGGGTGCTCGGTGGCGGCGCTGATGCCGAGGGGCAGGATGGGCTCCGCCGCCACGCCCCGGCCCCCGCCGGGGAAGCCGCAGAACACGAAGTCCTCGCCCAGGGCGTCCGTGAAGGTGCGCAGGACGTAGAGGTTCACCACGCCCGTGTAGAGCAGCTGCCGCCCGGAGGCGAGCATCGCCTGCTCGTTGTAGTCCCACTCGTAGCCGTAGGGCGTGCCCTCGCCGGTGACGGCCTCGGCGGGCTGCTTCGCCGCCTGGGCGAGTATGTCCTCAAACAGGCCGGAGGTGAAGTCGCACTTCCCGGCCTCGCGGTCTATGAGGCAGGCGGCGTTGAAGCCGAGGGCGGTTTCGAGATAGGCCTGCCGCGAGGTGTTCAGGCCCACGGCGTATTCTATCTGCGGGTTCACGGCCAGGATGGCGTCCACGTCGGCATAGCTCATGCCCTCCCGGCCCGAGGCGTAGGCCGCGGCGGCCGCGGCGGCCCAGACCTTCCAGCTCATGGGGATGGAATAGAGACCCCCGTCCAGCTCCGAGGCGCGCAGCCAATTGTCGAAGAGCAGCGCGCGGTCCACGCCGTCCTCGCCGTCTATGAAGGCATTGAGCTCCAGCAGCAGCCCACGACGTGCCCAGGAGTCGGAGCTTATGCCCTCAAGCATGAGGATGTCCGGGCATTTGCCGCTGAGCATGTCGGCCGCGAGGCGTACCGTGCCGGCGAGAGAGTCCTCCGCCGTGTTGTAGACGCTGTAGTCCAGCAGCTCTACGCGAACATCGGGGTTTTCGCGGTTGAACTTCGCGGCAAGGCTGTAGAGATAGAAGGCGCCCATGTCCTCGCCCTGGCCGGTGAGCGCAAGGGTCAGGACAGTGAGGGGCTCCGAGCTCTCGACCTTCTCGGCCAGCGCGCAGCCCTTGCCGCCGTCGGAGACGAGGAAGCGCCCGTCGGAGAGCGCGAGCTCCGGCGGGTCGGAGCCGCCGTAGTCGAGGTAGTCCACGAGCTTTTTGCCTGCGCCGGTGTCGGGGTCAAGCTCCCAGAGCGAGAAAACGCCGCAGGCAAAGAGCCGACCCTCCGGGCCGGGCAGCAGGCCGTAGCTGCAATCGGCCGTTATGCCCACGGCCTCGCCCAGCGCGCCGGTCTCTGTGTCCGCGCGCGCAAAGTAGACGCCGCCCTGCTCGTCGTACCAGAAAAGCACAAGGGAGTCTGTGAGCGGCACGAGGCTGACGCCGTAGGCGGGCAGGCCCGGCAGAGGCATGTCGCAGACCTCCTCAGGCTCCGCGCCGGAGAAGTCAAAGACGTGCAGGCGGCAGTCGGCCTCCGGCACGTTGGTGCTCACGCACAGCCGGCCGGCGCTGTCAACGGCCATGAGGCCGCGGTACTCTCCCTCGGGTATGAGCTCGGACATGCGCCAGCCGGCCTCCGAGCCGTCCGGGCCGAAGCGCAGCAGCTGCTCCGCTGCCGTGTCCCGCTCGTAGGCCGTGCAGAAAAAGCTCCCATCCGGCGCGAGCATGAAGCCGGAGAGCCGCTCCTCGCTTGCGGCGTCGCTCAAAACGGCGAGCTTTTCCGCCTCGCCGGAGGAAGAGAGCGCCCAGAGGCTGCTCTCGCTCACGAAGGCGCTGCCGCCGTCCTCGCCCTCCAGGAAACGGCTGACGGCGCTTATGAAGCGCAGGCTGCCGTCTGCAAGCTCCGCGGCGGTGCTTATGAACACGTCCTCCGGCAGCTCCACCTCCTCATAGACATAGCGCGCCTCGGGCGCGGCGGAGGCGGAGACGGTCTCTGTCCCGGGCCCGGGCAGCCCGCTCACTGACGGCGGCTGCGCCCCGCAGCCCGCGAGCAGCAGGAGAAGGGCCAGGCACAGCGCGAAAATTCGGACGGTTTTCCCCATTTTTGTCGCTCCCTTCCTGTTTTTCTCCAGCTTACAACGGGTTTGTATCCGATTTGCATCAAACTTGCATCGCAGTTGTAAAAAATCCCGCCCGGGCGCAAAAAGCCGCCGCCCTTTTGGGCGGCGGCTTGCGGACGTATGTTTACTTGTACCAGGCGATGACCTCGGCCAGGTTCTCGCGGCTGACGCAGGAGGCGGGGCCTTCCGTCATGCGCAGGGTGGCCTGCTCCTCGGGGCTGAGCTCGGCGCGGACGCTCATCCGACCGGCTATCTCCTTGCACTTGACCTTCATTATGAGCTTCATGGGGCCTTTGAGCTTGTTTATGTCAAAGCCGCCCTGGAGATAGAAAACAGCGGTGGACTGCGGTATGCCCATCTTGGCGCGGAAGCCCGGAACGAGCTCCGGAGTCGGAGGACCCATGCCCACGCCGCAGGCGCAGCGGACCTTGTAAAGCTTCGCCGCCTTCTTGTAGCCGACTATGTTCCCCGCGAACAGCCAGCCGAGGAAGATGACCTCCCCTCCCCTGTGACACTTAGGGACGTTGTCGAGACTGTACGAGGGCATGTCCAGCGCGTCGCCAAGCAGCTTCGCGTACTGCTCGGTATAGCCGGTGTTGGACTTGTAGACTATTATCATCATATTACCCCTTTCATAGTTCTGAATGACAAACTCCTATCAAACAGTATAACAGAGGCCGGAAAAATTGCAAGCATTTTGCGCCATTTTTCACAAATATGATGTTTTTCGTACAGATTATATGACTTTGGTTTGACCTATGCCAATTCCCGGTACATTGCCGGCGCGTCGGCCTTCGCTGCGCTCTCGGAAACGGAGACGACCTCGACCCTCAGGCTGCGCTGGCCGAAGGAGAGCTCGATGACGTCCCCGGGCTTCACCTCCGCGCCGGCCTTGGCGACCTTGCCGTTGAGCATGACGCGGCCGCCGTCGCAGGCCTCGTTGGCCACGGTGCGGCGCTTTATGAGCCGGGAGACCTTGAGATATTTGTCGAGCCTCATGCTTTTCACCCCCTAATCCAGCAGCCGCGGGTCGTAGTCCCCGGCGGAAAGCCAGGCCGAGAGCTGTATAAGCGCGGAGTTCATGCCGCCGTGCCTCTCGCCTGGGCCTGGGCTGCGGAAAATCGTGCTGCGCGGGGCGTTGTCCGTGGGGAACATGACCCGCGCCGAGGCCCCAAGCCCCTCACGTCCCTCGATTATGAAGGCCCCGCCGTGCAGCTGCGCGATGTCCCGCACGAGCCTCAGCCCCAGGCCCGCCCCGGAGGCGCCTCCTGTGAAAAGCCGCGCGAGCTGCTCGGAGGACATGCCCTCGCCGTTGTCGTCCACCGAGAGGATGACGCGCGAGCCCAGCTGCGAGACCGAGACCTCCACACGCCCGCCCGAGCCCAGATGCTGCAGGCTGTTCGAGAGCAGGTTCAGCAGCAGGGTCTCCAGCATGGCCCTGTCCGCCGTGAGCCGGACCGGCTCTTCCGGCCCGGAATATACCGCCTCTATGCCGCGCGCCCGTGCAAAAAACTCCACCGTCCAGACCGTCTCCCGGCAGAGCTGGGCAAGGTCCAGGTTCTCCGGCCTGAAATGGACGGAGCGGCTTTCTATGTCCTCGGCCAGGGCGGTGTTGCCCACAAGCCGCTGCAGCTGGGCGCAGGTGTGCTGGAGCAGGCCGGCCCGCTCCAGGGCCTCCTGCCCGCCCGCAGCCTCTGCGGCCTCGCTCAGCCTGTCGGCCGCGAGCTTCAGCCCGCTCAACAGGCTGCGCAGCTCCGGCAGGAAGCCTGCCCGCTCCGGAAGGCTCTTCTGCGGCTCGTCAAAGGCCGCGAAAAACACCTTCATCCCAGGGGCGGAGGCGGCGCGCAGACTGGCCCTGCGCCCGCAGAGCGTCAGCGCCGCGACCTGCCCCGGAACCAGCCCCAGGGCCTCCGCCGGCAGCAGGGAAGAGAGAGCCTCGCCCCGGTGCTCGCCCAGAGCCGACACCGCCGCCGGGTTCATGAAGACCACCTGCTCCCCGTCCGTGCCTATGACCGCCTCAAGCGCCGACTCGAAGAGCGCGGCTGTGTTTTTGTAAGCGTCCTTCATGCTCTACCTCTCGCTCAGATTTTTACACATGATATCAAATTTCCCGCTTCAATACAACCTTTTCGGCCGAAGGATGTCGATTTGCGCCGAAGTTTTCTCCAGCGCCGGCGCCCGCTCATATATGATATGCCGCAAGCCGCGCCCGCGCGCCCGAAAAAATCTGGCAAGTTTAGCTCAAAACGTATGGAATGTTTAGAATATTGCAAATATGGTATTGAAATTTCTTCCCGGATGTTATAGAATACTTCCGGCAAAAATAAATCAGTTCATCACATTTTCAGATACGGAGGAATAAAAATGAGCATCAAAGTTGGCATCAATGGTTTTGGCCGCATCGGCCGCCTGGTTTTCCGTGCCGGCATCGTCCGCGACGACATCGAGATAGTCGCCGTGAACGCCCCCGACAAGACCCCTGAGCAGCTCGCCTACGTCACCAAGTTCGACTCCGTGCACGGCCGCTTCAACGGCAGCGTCGAGGTCGTGGACGGCAACCTGGTCGTGAACGGCAAGACCGTCAAGGTCCTCGGCTCCCGCGATCCCTCCCAGCTGCCCTGGGGCGAGCTGGGCGTTGACTACGTCCTCGAGTGCACCGGCAAGTTCCTCACCAAGGAGAGCGCCCAGCCCCATCTCGACGCCGGCGCCAAGGTCGTCGTTCTCTCCGGCCCCTCCAAGGACGACACCCCGATGTTCGTCTGCGGCGTCAACCTCGACAAGTACGACACCAGCATGACCGTCGTCTCCAACGCCTCCTGCACCACCAACTGCCTGGCTCCTCTCGCCAAGGTCATCAACGACAAGTTCGGCATCATCGAGGGCCTCATGACCACCGTCCACGCCGGCACCGCTACCCAGAACGTCGTTGACGCCTTCTCCAAGAAGAACTGGCGCCTGAGCCGCAGCTGCTTCGAGAACATCATCCCCTCCACCACCGGCGCCGCCAAGGCCGTCGGCAAGGTCATCCCCGAGCTGAAGGGCAAGCTGACCGGCATGGCCATGCGTATCCCCAGCGCCGACGTCTCCATCGTCGACCTGACCTGCCGCCTCGAGAAGGGCGCCACCATGGATGAGATATGCGCCGCCGTCAAGGCCGCTTCCGAGGGCCCGATGGCCGGTGTCATCGAGTACGTCGACGACGAGGTTGTTTCCAGCGACTTCCGCACCGACGCCCACACCTCCATCTTCGACGCCAAGGCCGGCATCGGCCTGAACCCCAACTTCGTCAAGCTCGTCGCCTGGTACGACAACGAGTGGGGCTTCTCCAACCGCATGCTTGATACCGCCTGCGCCATGATGGCTGCGAAGTAAGCGTGCAGTTCTTTTTCTGAAACATGAAAGCCGCATTTCATTCGTATTGAATACGGATGATGCGGCTTTTTCTACATTGTATTTTCCTTTCTGGAGCATCAGAATGCATGTGAATACTCTTGAAAATCTGGCAGATAAGGGACTTCTTGCCGGTAAGCGCGTTTTGATCCGCAGCGACCTCAACGTGCCCCGCAACGACGAAGGCGCGATCACGAACGACGCCCGCCTTGAGGCGAGCCTCCCCGCGATCCGCATGGCGCTCGCAGCCGGCGCTGCGGGCAAACAGCCGGTCGTGCTCGTCGTCGCCTCCAGCCGCGAAGCGGAGGAAGCTCTTGTGACGCGGTACAACCGGCTGGTCCGGACCTGCGCCCGCCCCTTCTTTCTGGTGGGCGGCGACAGCGAGGATCTGACCCAGGAGGGCATGGTGGGCCTCCTCAAAGCCGTTCGGGAGTATGACGCCTCCAAGGAGGCATCCTTCCGGACCTTCGCAGAAATCTGCATTCGTAACCGGCTGTATTCCGTCCTCCGCGCCGCGGCGCGGGATAAGCACATGGCTCTCAATCAGTCGGTCCCCTTGGATACACCCTTCTTTGACGCCAATTCCTACACCTCTGGTACCAGCGATCTGACTCAGCGCGATCCCGAAGCGT
>ENA-ORNG01002298-ORNG01002298.1-human-gut-metagenome-genome-assembly--contig:-NODE-2298-length-11837-cov-4.562129_pt1 | contig 11837 bp, 7 predicted proteins | sample MGYA00242113_ERZ509018 | MGnify/ENA primary metagenome ERZ509018 (study PRJEB26280, sample SAMEA2338711) | human gut metagenome | biome: human gut; feature: human-associated habitat; material: faeces... | reverse complement strand
GCGGCCCCGCGGCAGTCATGGCGTTCCCCAAAACCACGGAGGAGCTGAAGCAGCTGCTGCAAGGCGCTGCCGCAGCAGGCGCGCAGCCGTATATTCTCGGCGCAGGAACGAACATTCTTGCCCCGGATGAGGGCCTTGATGCGCTTGTGATCTGTCTCAAGGATGCGCTGTGCGGCATCCGCCTCCTGGATGAGGCGCGGATCGAGGCTTATGCGGGTGAAAGCATGGCGAAAGCGGCAGTTTTCGCAAAAAATCACGCGCTGACGGGTCTGGAATTCGCGCACGGCATTCCGGGGACGCTCGGCGGCGGCGTATATATGAATGCGGGCGCATACGGCGGAGAACTGAAGCAGGTCGTGGAATCGGTCACGATCCTGACCATGGACGGCGAGGAGAAAACGCTGTCCGGCGAAGAATGTGCGTTTGGCTATCGCACAAGCGTATATCAGAAGCTGCCCTGCGTAATCGTTAAGGCCGTCCTGCAGCTGCATCCGGGCAACCCAGAGGAAATCGGACAGACCATGCGCACGCTGATGGAAAAGCGCAGGGCCTCGCAGCCGCTGGAGCTGCCGTCCGCCGGAAGCACGTTCAAGCGTCCGACAGGATATTTTGCAGGCCCCCTCATCGAGCAGGCAGGACTCAAGGGCTGCGGCGTGGGTGGCGCGGAGGTATCGAAAAAGCACGCGGGTTTCGTCGTGAATACCGGCGGCGCGTCGGCTGATGATGTAAAGAAGACGATCGCAATGGTGCAGTCGCGCGTATGGGAGGCATCCGGCGTCCAGCTCGAGCCGGAGGTTCGGATCTGGTAAAAGGAGAAGACTATGCAGTTTGTTATCATTTCCGGTATGTCCGGCGCAGGAAAGAGCAGGGCCGCGTCCGATCTGGAAGACCTCGGCTTTTACTGCGTCGACAATATGCCGGCAGAGATGATCCCGCAGTTTGCTCAGCTGTGTCTGGCAACGAAGGGACGATATGAAAAGGTCGCGCTCGTGACGGATATCCGCGCGAGCATGACGTTTGACGCGCTGTTTCAGGCGCTGCAGAAGCTGGACGATATGCATCTGCAATATTCGATCTATTATATTGAAGCGTCTACAGCGGTCATCATCAAGCGCTATAAGGAAACGCGCCGCCTGCACCCCCTGATGAAGGATGGCTCCACGCTCGAAAATGCCATCGCGCGCGAGCGCGAGCTGCTGGCCCCCGTCCGCAACCGTGCCAGCGCCATCATCGACACGTCCAATCTCTCTACTGGCAAGCTGCGCGGACAGCTCATCGATCTGGTCGCGGGCGGAATGCGGGAGCATTCAATGGACGTGCGCGTCGCGTCCTTCGGCTTCAAATACGGTCTGCCGCTGGAGGCCGATCTGGTCTTCGACGTGCGGTTCCTGCCGAACCCGTACTATATCCCGGAGCTGAAGCACCAGACCGGGCTGGACGAGCCGGTCAGAAGCTTCGTGTTCAAATACCAGCAGACGCTGGATTTTGTGACAAAAACCGAGGATCTGCTTTCCTTCCTGCTGCCCAACTATCTGGACGAGGGCAAAACAGATCTCGTGATCGCCGTCGGCTGCACAGGCGGCAAGCATCGGAGCGTCTGTATCGCGAAGGAGCTGTTTGAGTTCGTATCCAAAAAGGGCTACGCGGCCACGCTCAGCCATCGCGATATGGGCAGAAGGTGATTGCTATGACGGATTTTACAGAACAGATCCGGCTCTATGAGCCGCACCGCAGGCAGCCGCGCATCGCGGCCATCGGCGGCGGACACGGGCTGTCCGCCATGCTGCGCGGCCTGAAGGCCTATACGAGGGATATCACCGCGATCGTGACCGTCGCGGACGACGGAGGCGGCTCCGGTATGCTCCGGGAGGACCTCGGAATGCTTCCGCCGGGCGATATCCGCAACTGTATTATGGCGCTTGCCAATACGGAGCCTACCATGCAGCAGCTGCTCAATTACCGCTTTACCGATGGGAGCCTTGCAGGCCAGAGCTTCGGCAACCTGTTTCTGGCGGCCATGAACGGCATTTCCGGCTCCTTCGACGAAGCGGTCCACCGCATGGGGGACGTTTTGGCCATTACGGGCCGTGTTCTCCCTGTGACCAATCAGGACGTGCGTCTGGAAGCGGAATTTCACGACGGCAGCCGCATTCTTGGCGAAAGCAAGATTTTTTACGCGAAAAAGATCAACAATTCCCGTATCCGCAAGGTGCGCCTCGTGCCGGAACGTCCGGCGGCGCTGCCGGAGAGCGTCCGGGCGATCCGCGAGGCGGATATCGTCGTGATCGGACCGGGAAGCCTGTATACCAGCATCATCCCGAACTTTCTGGTCAGCGGTATTGCAGACGCAGTGCGGCAGAGCCGGGCCTTGAAGATTTATGTGCTGAACATCATGACGCAGGACGGCGAGACGGACGGCTATGATGCCGACGATCACGTCCGCGCGATCCTGGAGCACGCGGGTCCCGGCGTGATGGATGTGTGCATTGCAAACGATGCGCCTGTGCCGCCTGAGATCATGGAGCCATACGCCAAAGAGGGCGTTTCGCAGCTTGAGCTGCGCCGCGAGGATCTGGAGCAGATGGGCCTTGCTGTGCGCACGTTCCCGCTCCTTGAGCCGGGACGCTATATCCGCCACAACTCCGACGCGCTGGCACGCGCGATTTTGTCGGTGTGGCGGGAATTCAGAAACTGAAACAAGCGAGGAGGCAAACGCCGTCATGTCTTTTTCATCCAACGTCAAGCAGGAGCTGTGCCGTCTGCCGATCAACCGGAAGCTGGAAGCCGCCGCAGAGCTGTACGGCATTTTGCTCTACTGCAACGCGTTTACCGCGGATCTTGTCCGCATCACGACAGAGTCGCGCGATCTGGCTGAGCGCCTGCCGCGCCTGATGAAGAAGGTCTTCGGCTTCTCCTTCGACCAGGAGCCGGAGGAGAGCGCGGGAAAGCTGCTGTTCGTGATGGAATCACAGGAAAAAATCCATAAAATGTTTGCACAGTTCGGCCTCAGCGCGGCCAGAGACGTGACGCTGCACGTCAATTACGGGATGCTGGAGGAGGACGAAGAGCGGCTGGCGTTTTTGCGCGGCGCGTTTCTGTCCGGCGGCTCGGTCACGGACCCGGCCAAGCGCTACCACCTGGAGCTGACGACCTCTCACTATAAGGTCAGCCGCGAAACCTGCGCGCTTCTGCTCGACGCCGGATTTTCCCCGAAGGAAACGACGCGCGGCGGCAACAGCATTCTGTATTTCAAGCAGAGCGACATGATCGAGGATTTTCTGACGGCCATCGGCGCGCCGGTGTGCGCAATGGGCGTAATGGAGGCGAAGGTCGAAAAGGATCTTCGCAACGGCATCAACCGCCGCGTCAACTGCGAAACGGCAAATCTGACCAAGGTGGTCGACGCGTCGATTGAGCAGGTCGCAGCCATCCGGAAGCTTCAGAAGCAGGGACGACTCAAGGAGCTGCCGCCGAAGCTCCGCGAGACGGCAAAGCTCCGTCTCGATAATCCGGAAGCAACGCTGCAGGAACTTGCCGCCATGCAGAACCCGCCCATTTCCAAATCCGCAATGAACCACCGTATGCGCAAGCTTGTCGCGCTTGCGGACGAAAGCTGAGAGGAGAAAACTGCCATGGCCTTTGTGCATCTGCACGTCCACAGTGAATACAGCCTGCTTGACGGAGCCTGCCGCATCGGCTCCATGATGGACCGGGTGCAGGAGCTCGGCCAGAACGCCATCGCCCTGACCGACCACGGCGTCATGTACGGCACCATCGATTTTTACCGCGCAGCGAAAAAGGCCGGGATCAAGCCTATTATCGGCTGTGAGGTCTATGTTGCGCGCAGGACGCGCTTTGACAAGGTTCACGGCGTCGATAAGGAGCCATACCATCTGGTCCTGCTCTGTGAAAACGAGATGGGCTACCGGAACCTCAGCTATATGGTTTCGCTCGGCTTTACCGAGGGGTTTTACAACCGCCCACGCGTGGATATGGAGCTGCTGCGGGAGCATCATGAGGGCCTGATCGCGCTCTCCGCCTGCCTTGCGGGCCGGATCCCGCAGGCGATCATGCAGGAGGATCTGGACGCGGCGGAGCAGGCCGCGCGTGAATACGCGGAAATTTTCGGCCCGGGGCATTTTTATCTGGAACTGCAGGATCACGGCATTCCGGAGCAGCGAACCGTCAACGGACATATTCGTAAGCTTGCTGAAAAACTGAACCTCCCGCTTGTCGTGACGAACGACGCACACTATCTGCGCAAGACAGACGCAAAAATGCAGGACGTGCTGCTCTGCATCCAGACCGGCAAGACCGTCGACGACCCAAACCGCATGAAATTTGAGACGGAGGAATTCTATCTCAAGAGCGAAGAGGAGCTTCGCAGCCTCTTCCCGGACGTGCCGGAGGCGTTTGAGAATACGGGCCGGATTGCAGAGCGCTGCAATGTAGAATTCACATTCGGCAAGTATTTCCTGCCGGAATTCAAGCTTCCGGAGGGCGTGACGAGCCTTTCTTATCTCAACCAGCTCTGCAAAGAGGGCTTTGACGCGCTGTACGGCACGGCGCACCCGGAGTATATGCAGCAGCTGGAATATGAGATCGACATGATCGAGAAAATGGGCTTTACGGACTACTTCCTCATCGTGTGGGATTTCGTGCGCTTTGCAAAATCCGCCGGGATCCCGGTCGGCCCCGGACGCGGCAGCGCAGCAGGCTCAATGGTGACTTACTGCCTGCATATTACCGAAATTGACCCCATGAAATATGGCCTCTATTTCGAACGCTTCCTGAACCCCGCCCGCGTGACCATGCCTGATATCGATATGGACTTCGGCGATACGAGAAGGAGCGAGGTCGTCGACTATGTCCGGCAGAAATACGGCGAGGATCACGTCGCGCAGATCGTCACCTTCGGCACCATGGCAGCCAGAGCCGCCATTCGCGACGTGGGCCGTGTCATGAACTTCACGTTTGCCGAGACGGACGCCGTCGCAAAGCTCGTGCCGACGACGCTTCATATCACACTCAAGGACGCACTGAAGCAGTCCCCGCAGCTGAAGCAGATGTATGACGGCGATGCGCGCGTTAAGGAGCTTGTCGACACGGCCATGGCCCTTGAGGGTATGCCGCGCAATACCTCAACGCACGCAGCAGGCGTGGTCATTACAAAGCTGCCGGTCTACAACTATGTGCCGCTTGCGACAAACGACGGTACCATCGTCACGGAATACACCATGACAACGCTTGAGGAGCTGGGGCTTCTCAAGATGGACTTTCTCGGCCTGCGCAATATCACCGTCATTGACGACGCGATCCGCGATATCCGGAAGACGGAGCCGGATTTCTCCATGTCCCGCGTGACGGACAACGACCCCAAGGTCATGGATATGCTCACGCAGGGAAGAACAGCCGGTGTGTTCCAGATGGAATCGACCGGCATGACAGGCGTCTGCATGGGTCTGAAGCCGCAGTCAATCGAAGATCTTTCCATTATCGTCGCAGCCTACCGCCCCGGCCCGATGGAGTCGATTCCGCGTCTGATCGCCTGCAAGCAGGACCCATCGCTTGTCAAATACAAGCATCCCATGCTGAAACCTATCCTTTCCGTCACCTACGGCTGCATAGTATATCAGGAACAGGTCATAGAGATATTCCGGCGTCTCGCGGGCTTCTCGCTGGGCCAGGCGGACATGATACGCCGCGCCATGTCGAAAAAGAAGCACGAGGTCATAGACGCGGAGCGCCGCGCCTTCATACACGGCGACGAGGCGCGCGGCATCCCCGGCTGCGTCAAAAACGGCGTGGACGAGGCCACGGCCAACAGCATCTACGACGAGATACTCGACTTTGCCAGCTACGCCTTCAACAAGGCCCACGCCGTGGCCTACGCCGTCGTGGCCTACCGCACGGCCTATATGAAATGCCACTGGCCCTGCGAGTACATGGCCGCCCTGCTGACAAGCGTCCTGGACTCCAGCGCCAAGGTGGCCGAGTATATCACGGAGTGCCGGGAGATGGGCATCAAGGTCCTGCCCCCGGACGTGAATGAGTCGGACGCGCGCTTCACGGTCGTGGGCGGGAATATCCGCTTCGGCCTCGTGGCCATCAAGAACATAGGCGAGCGCTTCATCCAGCTGCTGATGCAGGAGCGGGCGGAAAACGGGCCTTTCACGGGCTTTGAGGAGTTCTGCCGCCGCATGTCGGGCAAGGAGCTCAACCGCCGCGCGGTGGAAAGCCTCATAAAGGCCGGGGCCTTCGACAGCCTGGGCTGCCGCCGCAAGGCGCTCATGCAGATGACGGACGGCGTGCTTGAATGTATCGCCTCCGACGGGCGTAGGAACATAGACGGGCAGCTGGACCTCTTCGGCCTGGACGAGACCGGGGAGCCCGGCGGGGGCTCCTCCTCCGTGCCTGTGCCGGACGTGGCGGAGTATTCGAGCCGGGAGCTCATGGCCATGGAGCGGGAGACGACGGGCCTGTATCTCAGCGGCCACCCGATAGACGACTACCGCGAGGCCGCGCGCCGCGCCGGGGCCGTCAGCATAGGCGCGGTCATGTCCGACTTCGCCTCCCCCGAGGGGCCGGAACGCTTCCAGGACGGGCAGTACGTCACCCTGGCCGGCATCGTGGCCTCCTCCCGCACGCGCACGACGAAAAACGGCCGCCTCATGTGCTACATCCAGTTTGAGGACGACAGCGGCGCCATGGAGCTGCTGGCCTTCCAGAGGACCCTGGACGAGAGCGGCGGCTATATAAGCGAGAACGCCGCCCTCCTGGTGCGCGGGCGCATCTCCCTGCGCGACGAGAAGGAGCCCCAGCTCATGGTGGACACCGTCCGCCCCCTTTCGGACCTCAACGAGCCCGGCGCCTCCGAGCCTCCGAAGAAAGAGCGCAAGCTCTGGCTGCGCCTGCCCACGGCCGATCCGCGCCTCCTGCGCCGCATAGAGCTGCTGTGCGAGATGTTCCCGGGCCGGGAGCGCATGATCCTCGTCTTTGCCGACACCGGCCGCCGCCTGGGCGCCGAGTGCGTCATAAAAAACAGCCTCCTGCGCGAGCTGGAGGAACTGCTGGGCCGGGAGAACGTTGTCGTGAAATAGGCCCCCGCGTTGACAATATACGGAACGGGTGCTATAATTTTAAGAAATCTTTATCACATGGGAGTGATAGTCCTAAATGGACACAGGCAGTCGATTGTCAATAGCGGCGATCATCATCCTCCTCGGCTTTGCAATGTATTTTGCCATCGCCGAGACGGCTTTTGCAACAGTCTCCAGGATCCGCCTCAAGAGCAGGCTCGACAAGGGGGATCACAGGGCCAAGGGGGCGCTGTTAGTCTTGGATAACTTCGACAAGGCTATCACCACCGTCCTCATAGGCACCAACATCGTACACATAACCGTCGCGGCCATCGTGACGGTGCTCGTGACGCGCAAATGGGGCATTTCGGCGGTCACAGCGGGCACCTTAGTCACGACGGCCGTGGTTTTTTTCGCGGGCGAGATGCTGCCCAAGTCGATAGCGAAGAAATACAGCGAGCGGCTGTGCCTGCAGACGGCGGGCTCCCTGCGTTTTTTCATGGCGCTCTTCTCCCCCCTGTCCGCGGCGCTGACGGCCATAGGCCACGCCGCCTCGAACCTCACGCGCGGCGACCCCGAGGTCTCGGTCACGGAGGATGAGCTCTACGACATCATAGAGGACATGACGGACGAGGGTACGCTTGAGCCGGAGCGGGGCGAGCTCATGAGCTCGGCGCTGCAGTTTGCGGACCTCTCCGTCGAGACGGTGCTGACGGCGCGCGTGGACGTCGCGGCGATAAACTCCGAGTGGGACAGCGAGCGGGTGCTCGCCTTCATAAAGGAGCAGCGCCACTCCCGCCTGCCCGTGTACGATGGCAGCATAGACAACATCGTCGGCGTTTTGCAGATACGCAAGTACATAAGGGCCTATCTGAAAGAAGGCCCCTCCGTCAGCCTGAGCGCCCTGCTGGACGAGGCCTATTTCGTCCCGCGCAGCATGAAGATAGACGAGCTGCTCTCCGTCATGAGCCAGAAGAAGCTGAACATGGCCGTCGTCACGGACGGCTACGGCGGCACGCTGGGCATAGTCACCGTGGAGGACATCCTGGAGGAGCTCGTGGGCGAGATCTGGGACGAGGACGACGTCGTGGAGGAGAGCTTCGTGCCCCTGGGCGGCGGCAGGTACGAGGTGGACGCCTCGCTCACCGTGGGAGAGGTCTTCGACCGCATGGATTTCGAGCCGGAGCACGAGGACGAGGACCTGGAGCACAAGCTGATGGGCGAATGGGCCTACGAGCAGTTCGACCGCATCCCGCGCGAGCGGGAGAGCTTCGAATACGAGGGGCTGGCCGTCACGGTCTCGGAGATGCACCAGAACCGCATAGTGAAGCTGGTATGCCGGGCGCTCCCGGCTCCCGGGGAAGGGGGCGGGGAGAAATGAGCGGATACATAGCCGCCTACATAGTCCTCATCTGCCTGTCGGCCTTTTTCTCGGCCTCGGAGATGTGCTTCTCCTCGGCCAACCGCATGAGGCTGGAGTCCGCCGCCGAGGGCGGCTCCCGCGGGGCCAGGATCGCCCTCAAGGTCATGGACAGGTTCGACGACTCGCTCTCGGCCATACTCATAGGCAACAACCTCGTGAACATCGCGACCTCCTCCATCGCCTCTGTCGTCGTCATCCTCATCGCCGGCGACCACTGGACCTGGCTCTCCACCGTTGTGACGACCATACTCGTCATGATCTTCGGCGAGACCATGCCGAAGATCGTCGCGAAGAAGAACGCCAACCGCATCGCGCCGGTCTTCGCCTACCCCATAAGGCTGCTCACCTATATCCTCATGCCGGTCATCTGGATAGTCGTGGGCCTGGTGCGCCTGTTCACCCTGCCGCTCAGGGGCGAGGAGCAGCAGGAGGACGACGAGGCCGCCGTCGAGGAGCTGCAGTCCATCATAGAGACCGCCGAGGACGAGGAGGTGCTCGACGAGAACCGCTCGGAGCTCCTCCAGGCCGCCCTGGACTTCTCCGAGGTCAGCGCCAGCGAGGCCATGACCGCGCGCGTGGACGTCGAGGCCATAGACATAGACGACGACTGGGAGGAGATACTGGAGGTCATAGAGAACTCCACCCACTCCCGCCTGCCCGTGTACGAGGACAGCATAGACAATGTCATCGGCTTCCTCTACCTCAACCACTTCCTGAAGGCCCTGACGGAAAACGAGCGTCCCGACATCCGCTCCCTGCTCATGGAGCCGCTCTACGTCTACAAGACGATAAAGCTCCCGCAGGTGCTCTCGGAGCTGCGGCACGCGAAAAAGCACCTGGCCATAGTCACGGACGAGTACGGCGGCACCCTGGGCGTCATCTCCATGGAGGACGTACTGGAGGAGATAGTCGGCGACATCTGGGACGAGACGGACGAGGTCGAGAGCGAGGTCGTCGAGAAGGCCGAGGGCGAATACGAGCTGGACGGCGACATGTCCATCTCCGACTTCCTGGAGCTGCTCGGCCTGTCGGAGGAGAGCTTCGACTGCGAATCCGACACCGTCGGCGGCTGGACGATGGAGATGTTCGGCCGCTACCCCAAGGCCGGCGACAGCTTTGAGTACGAGGGCATGACTGTTACGGTCCTGAAGATGGACGGGCTGCGCGTCGACCGCGTGAACGTCAAGCTCCCGCCCGCGGCAGAAGAGGAACAGGGCCGCTGAGCGTCTCAAAAGCCAAATTATTTCAGACATAATGCGCCTCTTCCGGCTTAAAATAGCCGAAGAGGTGCATTTTTATGAAAAATAAAGGGAAAATCGCGACCACAATAGTAATAGCGCTGCTCTGCACGGCGCTCATAGTTACGGCGGGCTTCGCCCTGTACGAGCGGGAAAACGGCGCCCGCGCCGGGCGCGTGGGCTCGGCCTACGGCGGCGCGGCGCTCGGCGAATTCGCCATGTCCCTCGGCGAGCTCTCGGATACCATGGATCAGGCCCTTTACGCCACCGACCGGGCGCTGCTCTCCTCGCTCTGCTCGCGCGCGGCGGCCAACGCCGCCTCCGCCCTGACGGCCATGAGCTCCCTTCCGGGCAGCACGCAGGAGTTAGAGCGCACGGCAGGGTATATAAACGGCACGGGCGACTTCCTGCTGTTCCTCTCGCGCGAGGCGGCGGACGGCGTGATGCCGGACGGGACGTATTCTGCCGCCCTCGCCTCGCTCGCCGGGGGGATCGGGACCCTCGCCGACGGCGCGGGGCGCATACTGACCGAGCACATGGACGGCGCGCTCGAAATGGATGAGTACGCCTCCTCCCCCGCCGAGGCGGAGGGCGAGAGCGTGGGCACGGAGCTCGCCGCGCTCGAGGAGGAGCTGCCCGAGTTCCCGGCGATAGAGTACGACGGGGAGTACTCCGTCACCGCCCTTGAACGCGAGGCGAAGTACCTCGAGGGCAAATCCGAGGTGAGCGAGGCCACGGCGAGGGCGGCGGCAGCGGAGTTCCTCGGCGTGCCGCAGACGCGCCTCGCCTCCGCCGGGCTGGCGGACAGCACCGTGCCGTGCTACGTCTTCACTGTGGACGACGGGGACGGGGACGGCCGGACGATAGCCGTGAGCCAAATGGGCGGCGTGGTGATCGCCCTGACCTGCGCGCGCGAGCCCGGCAGCGCCTCGCTCAGCCTTGAGGAGGCCGCGGAGCGCTCCGCCGCCTTCCTCGAGCGGCGCGGCTGGGAGGACATGGAGGCCGTGAGCACCGTGCGCAGCGGCACGACGGGCATCGTGACCTTCGCCGCGGTGCAGGACGGGGTGCTCTGCCTGCCGGACGCCGTCAGCGTGGGCATAGCGCTCGACAACGGGGAGGTCTGCTCCTTTTCCGCGTCGGACTACGTCATGAGCCACACGGACCGGGCCATACCCGAGCCCGGCGTCGGCGAAGAGGAGGCGGCGCAGTGCCTGCCTGACGGCCTGGAGGCGGAGAGCGAGCGGCTCGTCGTGCTCGAAACCGAGGGCGCGCAGGAGGTGCTCGCCTATGAGCTGCGCTGCACCGGCCCGGCCGGGGAGGCCGTGACCGTGTACGCGGACGCCGCGGACGGCCGGCAAATCAAAATAGACGCTCCCCGCTCTTGACGAATCGGCTGAGAAAGAGTAATATTATGCTATCCAACTGCACTTTTTGTTACTCTTTCTCAGAACGGAGGACCAGCAATGGGTATCATTCCCCGTGTGACCTGCCGCCGGTGCGGAAGGCAGTTTTCCGGAGTCCGGAACCGCTGCCCCTACTGCGGCACCCGAAGGATCAAACAGAGCGACCGCGCACCGGGCACGACTCCGGGCCAGGACCCCTCGACCCCGGCCGGGCAGCGCGCCAGCGTGAATACAAGATGGCAGATGATGTTCGGCGGCATCCTCGTCGCCGCGGTCATCCTTGCCGTTATTGTGCTCGTATCCGTCAGCCTGAACGGCACCGGCATAGAGCGCCAGAGCCCCAGCCCGTCGATCGACCCGGCGGCCTCCGCGTCGCCGACGCCCACGCCGACCCCCACCCCGACGCCGACGCCCACGCCGAGCATCGATAACGTAAACATCTACTACGGCGGCAGCGAAATGAGCAACGACGTCCCCTTCAACCTCGCCGACGGCAACACCGTCACGCTCACGGCCCAGGTCTGGCCCATACCTGAAGGCGGCATGGAGTCCATCGCCGGCGACCTGCAGTGGTCGATTTCCAACCCGGACATCGCCACGCTCTCGACTGACGGGAGCTCCTGCACGATAACCTTCACCGGGGTGAACGGCGGCTTTGACCTCTCCGTCTCCTGCTACGGCCGCACGGACACCT
>ENA-ORNG01002297-ORNG01002297.1-human-gut-metagenome-genome-assembly--contig:-NODE-2297-length-11839-cov-2.960115_pt1 | contig 11839 bp, 12 predicted proteins | sample MGYA00242113_ERZ509018 | MGnify/ENA primary metagenome ERZ509018 (study PRJEB26280, sample SAMEA2338711) | human gut metagenome | biome: human gut; feature: human-associated habitat; material: faeces... | reverse complement strand
CTACATGGCCCGCATCGCCTTCATCATGGACCGCATCTTCCGGAAGTTCGATATTGAGCGGATAGTCGAACAGTTCGAGGTCATAATCGTTTTTCAGGGCAATAAGTTGTAAACTGTCCTGCGGTAAGAATCTGACGTACAAATCCGTCGGTTCAATAGTTTTAGAAACATTATACGAATCGTAAACTCCCTGTATGACATCAATGACGAGATGTGGGCGGCGGAGCAGAGCGCCAAGAACTATCAGAAAGCCATCGAGGAGGACCAGGAAGCGGTCGCCGCCGCCGAGGCGGAAATCGCGCTGGCGGAGGAGGCGGTGCAAAACCTCACCGCCGCCACCCAGGATGGCGGAGACGCCGCCACCGAGGCGGCTGCCCAGGAACAGGAGCTCCAGACCGCCATCACCGGCGTGAAGGAGGAAATCAACGCCCTTGTGACCGCCTACACCGAGGCATACGACGCCGCCCTGGAGAGCATATCGGGACAGTACCAGCTCTGGGACGAGGCCGCAGGCGTCGTTGCAACGAGCGCGGGCACCATCAATTCGGCCCTGGAGAGCCAGATCACCTACTGGCAGGACTACAACGCCAATTTGCAGACCTTGACCGAGCGCAGCGCCGACATCGAGGGCCTGAGCGAGATGATCGCCTCCTTTGCCGACGGCTCCGAGGAAAGCGTGAACGCGATCGCCGGCATGGCCGGGGCCACCGACGAGCAGCTGGCGACGATGGTCGCCAACTGGCAGACCTTGCAGACCGAGCAGGAAGCGGCCGCCGGCAGCGTGGCCGACCTCAAGACCGACTTCACCGCCACCATGGACGAGCTGCAAGCCGAGCTTGCTGCCGACATCGAGGCAATGGACCTCGGAGCGGAGGCCGCGGAGAGCGGCAAGGCCACCATCCAGGGCTTCGTGTCCGGCGCGGAAGCGATGCTGCCCCAGGTGCAGGCCGCCTACTCGCGGATCGCCCAGGCAGCCATTGACGCCATCGACGCCAAGCTGGAGATCCACAGCCCTTCCCGCGTCATGGAGGAAAAGGCCGACATGACCTGGGCGGGCTACATCAACGAAACCGAGGCCCTGCAACCGGACGTGGCCGAAGCAATGTCCGGCATGGCCGGCGCGGGCGTCGAGGCCTTCTCCGCGGAGGAAGCCCAGGCTGTCGGCATCGCCCCGCAGCTCATGGCATATCTGGCCTCCTATCAGGCCAGCGACGCCATCTCCGCGGAGAGCGGAGTGGGCGGCGGGGGCGGCTCCATCGTGATTTACTTCGAGCCCCAGTATGACCTTGCCGGCGTCAGCAATGCTGCCGAGCTGGAGGCTATCCTGGCGGCCCACGATGAGGATATGCGCGAGCTGATCCTGGAGGTCTTGCAGGAAGCCGGCGTCGACGCAGCAAGGAGGGCTTACACATGAGAACGTACACCACCACCCAGGGGGATATGTGGGACAGCATCGCATTCCAGCAGATGGGGAGCGTTGACTACACCGACCAGTTGATGAATGCCAATCAGCAGTACCTGGAGTACTACACCTTCCCGGCCGGAATCATTCTCACAATCCCCGATACGGTAGAGCCGGTGTCCAGCTCTCTGCCGCCCTGGAAGCAGGTGGCGGGATGAGCGACCGGAACCAGGCCCGCCGCACCACGGCGGAGGTCGTCTTCGGCGGCACCGACATCACATCATCCATCCGCCCCTATCTGCTGTCGCTGACCTACACCGACAATGAGGAGGACGAGGCGGACGACCTGCAAATCAAGCTTCAGGATAGGGACAGTATTTGGCTGGAGAAGTGGCTGAACGACGCCATCCAGGCAGCGGCCTCCTCCGCCCCCGCAGAGGGCGCAGGAGAGGTGGAAGCAAAAACCTACAAGGTGACACCCTCTATCGGTCTGAACGTCCGCACAGGCCCTGGAACGAGCTACGGGAAGCTTGGGGCGCTGCCCTATGGCACGGAGGTTTCCGTGACGGGCATCTCCAACGGCTGGGCAACCATCCAGTACAGCGGAAAGACGGCCTATGTCAGCGCCCAGTATATCCAGGAGGTCAGCGGGGGCCAGGCAGCGGAGAGCTCCGAGGCCTCCGCCACCACCGGCCTCGCCATCCAGGCGGTCTTCGTCCGGGAAAACTGGAACAACGATGGTAAGGACACCGTTCTGGACTGCGGGCAATTCGAGCTCGACAGCATCAAGGCGTCCGGGCCACCGGCCACTATCACCATCAAGGCCACATCGCTGCCCTTCAACGCACAGATCCGGCAGACTGAAAAGACCAAGGCATGGGAAGCCTACAACCTCTCCGGCATCGCCCAGGAAATGGCCGGTGCCAACGGTATGGCCTGCCTCTACGAATCCGCCAGCGACCCCTATTATGAGCGGGTGGAGCAGTACAAGGTGAGCGACATCAAGTTCCTGTCCCAGCTCTGCCACGATGCCGGGATCTCCCTCAAGGCCACGAACAACATCCTGGTGCTGTTCGACCAGGCCGATTACGAGGCCAAGGACCCAACCTTCACCGTGAAGCGGGGCAACGGGAGCTACACCAAGTATGACCTGTCTGTCGGCACGGCGGATGCCAAGTACACGTCCTGCCGCGTCCGCTATGCCGACCCCGCCACAGGCCAGGTCATCGAGGGCATCGCCTACGCCGAAGACTACAAGGCGGACTCCAAGAACAATCAGCAGCTGGAGGTGACGGCCAAGGTAGCCAGTATCGCCGAAGCGCAGACGCTGGCAGCCAAGCAGCTCCGCCTCCACAACAAGTATTCCCGCACCGCGACTTTCACCTTCCCGGGGGACCCCTCCAAGGTAGCCGGCGTCACGGCCACACTGGAGGGGTGGGGCGCGTGGGACGGGAAATATATCATCAAGCAGTCGAAGCACTCCCTGGGCAGCTCCGGCTACACGACGCAGACGGTCCTCCGTCGCATTCTGGAGGGGTATTGATGGACTCAGAAAAAATCCTTTCCCGCCTGGTGCAGATTGGCACAGTCAGCGACGTGGACAATAGCAAGCGGAGAGCCCGCGTCATTCTCAAGGAGACGGGGCATACCTCTGGCTGGCTCTGCGTGCTGGCTACGCCGCCCTTCATCCCTGATTACGACGTCCCGCAACGGACGGAGTTTGAATCCGGCGGCTCCGGCGACGCTTCCTTCGCAAGCCATAAGCACGACCTAATTATCAAGCCGTGGATGCCGAAGGTCAACGACCAGGTGCTGGTGCTCTATCTCCCGGTGTTCAACGGAGACGGCTTTATTCTGGGGGGGATATAAATGCAGATCGGGACGCTCGGAGAGGTCGTGTTCTCCGTTTCTGACAGTGTTGTGGAGACCATTACCAATTTTGTGTGGTCTGGCTCCGCCAGGTACAGTACACACCAGCGGCACCTCACCAACGCGCTGACCGAGTTTACCGGACTCGACCCGGACGGCATCACCTTCGACATCTTTGTGTCGGCTTATTTGGGCGTTGACCCAATAGCTGAGGTCGTGAAAATTTGGAATTATGAGCGGGGAGGCATCGCAGTCCCGCTGACTATCGGTACCCACGCCTACGGGAAATACCGGTGGTCCATAAAAAGCCACAAAATGAAGGCCCAGACTTTCGACAAGCGGGGGGACATCACGAGCGCTACCATTTCGCTCACCCTCCAGGAGTACATTTAGGGGGGTGCAGCATGGTCTACAAGGTATCAGCTGTTGACGTGGGCACCGTCAAGCTGAATGAACGGGACACGGTTTCGTCGGTGCTCCAGAATATTGCCATCCTCCTCTCCACCCGGCAGGGTACCGTGCCGCTCTACCGGGAATTTGGACTTCCTATGCGCTTCCTCGATAAGCCCATCCACATCGCTCGGCCCATGATTGTCTCAGAGGTCAAAGAGGCCATTGAAAAATTTGAGCCCCGGGCGACCTTTATCCGGGTGCTGTTCAACGAGGATGCCAGCACTCCGGGGAAAGTCATTCCGACTGTGGAGGTGGAGATCCATGAGTAGAAACACGCAATACCAGTTTATCAGCACGGACACCAACGCCCTGGTCTCCTCCCTGGTTTCCGGCTACGAGAAAATCACCGGCGTCAGCGTCCAGCCGGCCAGCCCGGAGAAGCTGTTTATCCAGTGGGTGGCGGACATCATCATCCAGGAGCGCGTTCAAAACAATTACACAGGAAATCAGAACATCCCCTCCAGAGCTTCCGGGAAAAACCTGGACGCCCTGGGGGAGCTGTTTTACGCATCGGAGCGGCCCGGAGCACAGCCGGCCGTGTGCAACGAGCGGTTTTATATTTCCGAAGCCCAGGCCACGGCCATCCTGATCCCGGCCGGCACTCGCGTCACCGACTCCAGCAGCACCCTTGTCTGGGAGACGGTTGAGGATGTCTATGTCGGCATCGGGGACACTTACGCCGACGTCCAGATCCGGTGCCAGACGCCGGGCGTGGTCGGAAACTACTACGCCGAGGGACAGATCAACACCATCATAGATCTGTTTGACTATTACAGTCGATGTGAGAACACCACCGCCAGCGACAGCGGCGCAGACGAAGCCACCGATGACGAGTTCTATGAGCTCATGCGGGCCAGCATGGACGCTTATAGTACAGCCGGTCCTGTGGGCGGCTACGTCTACCACGCAAAGCACGTTTCTACGGAGATTGCTGACGTTGTGGCAAACTCGCCTATTCCCGGAACGGTTGACCTGTATGTCCTCATGGATGATGGCACCATCGCCCAGACTGAGGTCAAAAATGCGGTGCTCGCCGCCTGCAGCGCGGACACGGTGCGCCCGCTGACAGACCTGGTTTCCGTCAAAGACCCCGAAACGGTGGAATACAACATCTCTTTCACCTACTACATTCCCAGCGACGCCTCCGTCAGCTCGGCAGAGATCGAGGCCGCCGTAGACGCGGCGGTGAGGCAGTACGTGGCCTGGCAGTGCGGAAAGCTGGGGCGGGACATCAATCCGTCCTATTTGGTCGGCCTGCTCATGCGGACCGGCATCAAGCGGGTGGACCTGACCTCCCCGACCTTTACCGTCCTCAAGGACGGAAGCAACAAGGACACGCCCCAGGTGGCGACGGTAGGTGACATCACCGCCACGAACGGGGGGTATGAGGATGAATAGCGTACACGCCCTGACCGCCGAAAACCTCCTCCGGGCGCTCCCGGAGGTTTTGCGGAACGACGAGAGCATGGCGGCCCTGGCTGCCTCCGTCGCCCAGGTGCTGGCCCAGCGCCCCGAGGAGATCCTGCGCCTGGCTATCTACCCGCGCATTGACGAGCTCCCGGAGGAGCTGCTGGACATCCTGGCCTATGACCTCAAGGTGGATTGGTGGGATGCGGACTATACCCTGGAGGAAAAGCGGCGGACGTTGAAAAACAGCTGGCGCGTCCACCGGATGCTCGGCACAAAGGCTGCTGTCGAGCTGGCTATTTCCGCAATATATCCAGACGCCCATGTAAGTGAATGGTTCGAGTATGGCGGAGATCCGTACCACTTCAAGCTGCAAATTGATGTGTCACACGAAACAGTTGGCTCTGAGCGTTACAGCCGTGTCCTGGATCGCGTGAACTTCTACAAAAACCTCCGTTCGCACCTGGACAGCATCATCTATGTTGTCAACGCTGAGGGAGTTGCAACAGGGTATGCGGGCGCTGCGCTTTGCGGCGGGTATATGAGGATATCTGTCCCGGTGGACATCAATGGAGACGTGCGCCCGCCGCACATTCAAATGGAAGCCCCATCGGGCGCCTGCACTGGAGGGACGTATATGCGCGTCACCGCCCCAGTAAAGGTTGACGAAGAGGTAAAACCGCCGCATCTTCTCTTGCCCGCGCCCGCTGGCGCTCAAATGTCTGGCGCATACACAAAAACGCAAGCCGCAGTAGCTGTTGACGGGGTGGAGCGCCCCCACAGCCGGCCTCCCGTATACGCCGGAAGCGCGGCAGCGGAAACATACTTCAAAATAACAACGGAGGTGTCATCACATGAGCTGGAACAAATCAACGGTAACTGACGCTGGTGTAGACCTGCTGAACGAATCCCTTGCCGGCCACACGCTGACGATTACAAGCGCAGCGGGCGGCGCCGGCTTGCTGGATGACGACGAGCTGAAGGCCGCTACGGACGTTGTGGACCAAAAGCAGACGTTCGCCCTGCTCGGAATTGAGGATTACGAGAAGGGTAAGCGCGTCGGGATTCAGATTACCAACAAGGGGGTATCTGAGTCCTACATTCTGCACCAGATTGGAGCTAAGGCAAAACTGGAATACGAAAGCAGCGAGACCCTTCTTTTTATCCTGCAAGATGACCGCGGCATTGAGATTCCCGCTGAATCAGAGAATCCGGATTTTCTGTTTGAGGTATACGCGGTTATCGCCGTTTCCAACATCGCCAACATCACCATCAACTCCAGCCCCGGGGCGGTTGCCTCTGTCGACTATGTAAACAACACAATCTCCGTTGAGCTGAAAAAGCACAGCGCCGACAAAACCGCCCACCAGGACATAAGGGAAGCGGTGAGGGCTGCACAGGAGGCGGCCGATGCAGCCTCCGAGGCGGCAAAAAAGGCCCAGGAGGATGCCGAGGCAGCGCAGGAAGTGGCCGGGGAGATGGGAGTAAGTACGTTCGCCATCTCAATCCCCAAGGAGGCGTGGATTGCGGACGAAGGGGCCACCGGACGTTTCACTTACTATGCCGATGTGGAGCATGAATCCATCCTGACTTCTCACAATCCAGACGTGATCTTGGATAACATCAGCCTGGATATCGCGTTTTCCTGCGGTATGAGCCCCCTGGTTCAAACATCCGCAGACGGGAAGCTGCGCTTTTATTCGCAGGAGCCGCCCAGCGGTACGATTTCCGGTGTCTGCCGGCTTCTGGCGAGTGGAGGCGGCTCCGGCGGCGGCTCTACCACCATCCCGATTGCAACGGACACCAGGCTGGGAGTAATCAAGGTTCCGCATGGATCTGGCTTGAAGCTGGACGAAGACGGGAACCTGTCCGTTGACACGGCAAGCGAAAAAGAGACGAGCGAAGCCATCAGTGAAGCCTTTGGAGAAGATCCCGATACCCCTACTGCCGAATAATTCTGCTTTCGGCGCTATCACAATCGACATTTCCGGCCTCGGCCGAAAATGAATATATTTTACAGGAGGACGAAACCATGTCCAAAATTATTACTCTGGATCAGTTGAAGCAGTTGGCGACCAAGGTGAAGAGCGAGGATGATGCTCTCGGTACACAGATCGAAACCGTTGCCAGCAAGGTCGAGGAGCTTGTCTCCACCGGCGGCGAGGCCAATGTCCTGGAGGGCGTCAAGGTCAACGGAACTGCCCTCGCCATCACGGACAAGATGGTTGACCTTCTCATTGCCGCCGGCACCGAGAACGGCACCATCAGCGTGAACGGCGCCGCCGTTGCCGTCGCAGGCCTCCGGGCCCTCGCCTACAAGGCGAAAGTGTCCGAGGCCGACCTGGACGAAGCCCTGCTCGCGTCCATCGCCTCCAAGGCCACCGATGCCGACCTTGATGCGCTCACCGTCCGCGTCACCACCGCCGAAGGTGCAATCACGGAAATCCAGGGAGACATCGAGAGTCTGCAGAGCGCGGGCTATCAGACCTCGGAGCAGGTGCAGACCGCAATTCAGACCGCCATCGCCGCCACCGGCCACGCCCATTTTGAAAAGGTGGACGCGATTCCCGATGTGGAGAGCGCGGAGGAGAATGTGTTGTATCTGGTAATGAACGAGGAGACCCAGCACTATGACATCTACGCCAAGGTTGGCGAGGAAGTGGAACTGCTGGACGATACCACCGTTGACCTCTCCGCCTACTCCACCACCGAGCAGATGAACACGGCCATTTCCGAGGCCGTGGAGGCCCTGAATATCGGCGATTACGCCAAGGCCTCCGAGCTGCTGGCCGCCGTTGGCCGCATCACCACCCTGGAGGAGAAGTTCTCCAACTACTACACCAAGGAGGAGCTCGATACCAAGCTGGACGGTTACGCGACCGATGACGAGGCGGCCAGCGCCGCAGCCGTTACCGCTGCCCAGGCCACCGATGAGGAAGTTGAGTCCGCCATCAACGAGGTCTGGACGCCCAGCGAGGAAGCGTGACCTTCAGAAAACTTCAACAGCCAATTCCAAAAGACAGGGAGTGGGGCCTTGCCCCGCTCCCTGTTTCTATCAGGAGGTGAGACCCAGTGGCTGACGAAAAAAATATCACCTTAGAGCAGTTCAAGGACTTTGCGCAAAAGGCAGACGCCCGGCTTGATAACCTGGAAACCGGCAAGGCGGACAAGCCGGAAATGTTGAACATTACGATTCCGGCATCCAACTGGACAGAAAATCAAGACGAAGCGACCTCTGCCGCTGGATATGCCTTTTCTTGCGATGTGGCCGTAGAGGGGGCCACGTCCGCAGACAGCGCCGATACCATCATAGCCCCGGGTAGTATGCAGGCCGCAGTAGCCTGTGGCCTGTGTCCCACCTCGACGGTAGTGGATGGAGCGGTGCGCTATTACGCAGTTTCCGCACCGACGCAGGCCCTCTCCGTACAGGTGCGGATGATCAAAATGAAAGGAGTGGAAGTATGGACGGATCTGTGAATGTCCCTGGCGCTTCCGGGGTTGACATTGCCCGCATTGAAAAGAAAGTCGACGGTGCAGTGACTTCTGCCTCTGCGGCATCGAAGGCTGCCACTGCTGCGCAGACCGCGGCGGAGCAGGCGCAGAAATCCGCCGATGCGGCCTTAAAGGCCGTAGAGGGCTTTGCCTTTACCATCAATACCATCCCCTCGCAGAATGGCGTCCTGACCTATAACGGGAGTGAACAGAGCCCCGCCTGGAACAGCTTCAATCCCGATGCCCTGGAGCTGGGCGGCGTGACAAAAGGAACCGATGCCGGGGAGTATGTAGCTACCTTTACCCCCAAGGAGGGGTACAAGTGGAGCGATGAGACTACCGAGGCCAAGGAAGTAACCTGGAGAATCAACCGGGCCACCATTTCCGCCCTACCTTCCCAGAGCAACATCCTGACCTATACCGGCTCCGCACAGTCCCCCACCTGGGACAGCTACAACACCGCCCAGCTCACCATCGGCGGTGAGCAGAGTGCCACCGATGCCGGGAATCATGTCGCTACCTTCACCCCCACGAAAAATTATCAGTGGAGCGACAACACCACCAGCGCGAAGGAAGTCACCTGGTCCATCGGCCGGGCCACAATCTCTACGATTCCCGCTCAGAGCGGGACGCTGACCTACACCGGCAGCGCCCAGAGCCCATCGTGGAGCAACTATGACGCAGAGAAGCTGGACCTGGGAGGGACTAGCAGCGGAACCGATGCCGGAACCTATACGGCCACCTTCACGCCCACAAAGAACTACCAGTGGAGTGGAGGTGACACCACCGCCAAGACCGTTGACTGGAGCATCGGCAAGGCCGCAGGCAGCCTCACCCTCAACAAGTCCTCCCTCACCCTGACGGACAGCGCAAAGACCGGCACCATCAACGTCACCCGCCCGGGCGACGGCGCGATCACCGCCGAATCCAGCGCCCCGGGGGTGGCCTCGGTGAGCGTGAGCGGGACGGTCGTCACCGTCACCGGCAAGGCGGCCGGCACCGCCGTCATCACCGTCAAGGTCGCGGCCGGCTCCAACTACAACGCCCCGGCCAATAAGACGGTGAATGTCTCCGTGGAGTTTGCCCAGGTGTTCGGCGTCCGCTGGAACAAGTCCAGCAGCTCCACCGCCCTGTCCCGCCTGACCCAGAGCAACGACCCCAACGACTACGTCACCGTGGACATCTCCACCGAGCCCTCCCCGGCGGTCGGGACCGGCACCGGCAGCTCCCCCTTCGACAGCTACGCGCCGTGGAAGGACATGGAGGAGTACAACATCATCAACAATGCCGTGTCCCACAAGCGAGGGGAGAGCGGCTTCAGCCGCACCAGTTACGACACGATGGTCTATATCCCGGAGTTCTGGTTTAAGATCGTCGAGAGCGGCAACTACCGATACTTCTACATCGCCAACAAAGCCAAGGACGGCTTCACCAAGCATCCCGGCTCCGGGAAGTACGTGGGCCGCTACAACACCGTCAGCGGAAACGCCTCCAAGTCCGGCGCTGCGCCATTGGTCAATCAGACCCGGTCGCAGTTCCGCTCCGGCGCCAAGGGGAAGGGCAGCAAGTGGTCGCTGCACGACTTCGCCGCATGGAATGCGGTCTGGCTCCTCTACCTGGTGGAGTTTGCCGACTGGAACAGCCAGGCGCAGATCGGTCGCGGCTACGTTGACAGCAATAGCTCTGCCATCAACTCCGGCGCTACGGACAGCATGAGCTACCACACCGGCCGCCCGTCCGGCACTGACGGCAAAACTGCCGTTCAGTACCGGCACATCGAGAATCCTTGGGGTAACGTCTGGGAGTGGATCGACGGCGCCAACTTCAACAACCGGGCTGCCTACATCTGCACCAATCCGGCCAACTATGCCGACGATACCACCAGCAACTACACCTCCGCCGGCGTCACCCTCTGCTCCTCTGGATGGATCAAAGACCTGGGCCTCAGTAACACCTTCCCCTGGGCTTTCCTCCCGGACGCCAATGGAGGCAGCGAGACTACCTACATCCCGGATTACGTGTACTCGGGCTCCGGGTGGCGGGTGCTCATGGTCGGGGGTAGCTGGGTCAGTGGCTCGAGTGCCGGGCTCTTTTGCTTCCATGCCAGCAGCTCCTCGTCGGGCTGTCCGCTTCCGGTGGCCACCACCACATCCACCGTCCCCACGCCCCGGTTCCGGGGGAGGACGGAGGCGGCGGCCACCTCGTCAAAGGACAGGGCCCCCTGCTCATAGAAGGCGGCGTTGGCCCCGTTGGGCATCCGCCGAAGCAGAGGCTCTCTGGCGTATTCAAAACGGGGCTGCGCCCTGAGAATCAGTGCTGCGGGAAAACGAAAAGCTGCTTTTGCATCCATATGATGGCCATACCTTTCCCTGTGTTGGCATTGCCGGGCAATTATTCTTTCATCGCGCCGACGGCAATGCCTTTTGTAAAGTATTTTTGGAAGAACGGGAAGATCACAATGACAGGCAGGGTACCGATAAACGCCATTGCCATCCTCACTGTGCTGGAGGGCACGTTTGCAATGATGGAATTGACATCCGACGTAACCGACATGTTCTGGGACAAGAACTGCAGGTCCATCATGATCTTGTTTAAAAAGTTTTGCAATGTGTAATAGGGAACTTCTGTGACAAACAGCAACCCATTGTACCAGTCATTCCAATAACCCACGCCGATGAGCAGGCCGACCGTGGCCAAAATGGGTTTGGAGATCGGCAGCACTACGCTTAGAAAAGTGCGCAACTCGCCGGCGCCGTCAATGCGCGCAGCCTCCAGTAGCGCTTCAGGCACGTTGTTTGCAAAAAATGTGCGCACCAGCAAAATGTTGAACCCGTTTACCAGCAGATGCGGGAACAGCAGCGCCCAGTAGGTGTTTTTGATACCGAAAAGCTGGATGTACATCAAATAGGTAGGCACCATGCCACCGTTGAACAGCATTGTGAAAAACACAAAGAACATCAGCGCACGCCTTCCGATCAGATCGCGGCGCGAGATGGCATAGGCCAGCAGCACCGTAGTGGAAAGCCCCAGGATCGTACCCGCAAAAGTGACGAAGATGGAGTTGAAGAACGACGTGGAAATCACACCGCTTTGCTTGAGTAAGAACTCGTAGGCTTCCAAGCTCCATTCTTCCGGAAAAAATGAATACCCGTACAGATTCAAAGTGTCGTTGTCAGTAAATGAAGCGACGGCCATAAGCACAATCGGCAGCACACA
>ENA-ORNG01002291-ORNG01002291.1-human-gut-metagenome-genome-assembly--contig:-NODE-2291-length-11854-cov-2.643275_pt1 | contig 11854 bp, 9 predicted proteins | sample MGYA00242113_ERZ509018 | MGnify/ENA primary metagenome ERZ509018 (study PRJEB26280, sample SAMEA2338711) | human gut metagenome | biome: human gut; feature: human-associated habitat; material: faeces... | reverse complement strand
CCAAATAAACATATAATAACATGCTTTCCCCTCCTATCTCAAGTCAGGAACGAAAGGTTGCCGGACACCAGCAGGGTGACCAGGCCGTACAGGATGCAGACGATGAAGGGGATGGCGCAGTGCCGCAGCACCCGGGAGTACTTCTGTTCCACGATCTGGGCCGCATAGTTGCCCGCCAGGGCCGTGGGCGGCATCAGGTCGCCCATGGAGCAGATGAAGGACAGGGCGGCGGCAATGACGATCTGGTCGCCGGTGTCCAGCAGGGCCAGCAGGAAGGGGACGCCCAGCACAGAGGCCGCGCCGTAGGAGGACACCGCGCCAAAGGCGGGCATCACCAGGCAGACGGCGGCATACAGGACGATGAGGCCGAAGCCGAAGCAGCTGACCACGATGTAGCCCCGCACGCCGGTGAGGGTCATCACCTGGATGAACATGCCCACGCCCATCAGCTTGCCCAGCACGGGGACGGTGGTCTCCACAGCCTCCGACACTGCCTGGATGGCGTTGAACTTCTTGCCGGTGAACAGGCCCACCACGCTGCCGATGAAGAAGATCAGCGGCATTCCCAGGGATGGGAACACGTTGGGGAGAGCCCGGCTGCCCACCATGAGGACGATGACCACCAGGATGGGGATGTAGAGCTTGAGCCCGTACTGTTTGCCCACCTCCAGGTTCAGCCCCTCTTTGATCTTGTCGTAATCCAGGTGCCGGCAGTAGCGCAGGCCCACAAAGAGGACGGTGAAGATGGCGCAGGGGAAGGTCATGAAGGCCAGGGGGCCCTCAAAGCCGATGTAGGGCATATCCACGCCGCCGGCGATGAGCATGGCGGGGATGTTCACCGGGGGGGCGGCCATGCCCATGATGGCGCCCACCGCCAGGATGGCGCCGGTCTGGGGGGCCGGGATGCCCATCATCAGCAGGATGGGGGCCACGATAGCGCCGGCGGAAAGCACCGCGGCGGTGGAGGAGCCCGTGATCATGCCCGGGAACATGATGATGAGCATCAGCAGGATCAGCATGACCGCCGGGACCTTGTGGAAGCGGGAGACGATGACGGCGTTCAGGGCCTCCAGTGCCCCGGATTTTTGGATCACCGTCATAAAGATCATGGCCATGGAGATGATGAGCACCGTATCCATATAGACAAAGGTGCCCTCGAACAGATGGCGCAGGGGGATACCCTCCCCGCCCACCAGGGCGCCGGCGATAGCGCCGGCCGCCATAGACAAGCTGACCGGCAGCTTCAGCAGGAAGTTCCCCAGCAGGAACACGCCCAGCATGACCAGGAATATTACCAGTTCAAATTCCAATCAAATCCCTCCTGTTCCGGAGTATTCGCGGGAGTCGGGCAGACGGCCGCCTCTGCCGGCGGAGCGTCCGCTTTTGGGAAGAGGCCCCACCCGTTTTGACAGGCGGGGCCTCCTTGAGTGCAATGGGTTCAGGCGCCGAAGATCTCCTGGAGCGGAGTCACAGCGTCAGCGATGGTGTACAGCATGGTGATGGGGATGCCGGCGTCGGTGGCGGCGTCAGAGAACTTGCCGTCATCGTTGCCCTCTTCCACTACCATGATGTAGTCGGCACAGCCCAGGGCCAGGTCGCTGAACTGGTCAGACAGAGTGCCCCGGCGGGCGGCGCCACCCATGTGGGCCACAATCACGGTGATGTCGTTGTCCTTGGCGGTCTGGGCGATGGCCTCAGCGCGGGCGATCTCGTCCTCCTGGGAGATGCCGGCCGCGCCCAGCCCCTTGGAGGAGGCGCCGCTGGCGATGATGATGGTCTTGTATCCGGCGGCGTCCTCTGCGGAGGCGGTGGCATCGAAGGTGTACTCAGCTCCCACCTTCTTCATCAGGGCGTCCAGCATGGATACGTCGGCGCTCTGACCGAAGGAGGTGATCAGGACGGGAGCGGAGACCTGGTCCTTGGTGAAGGTGCCGTTCTCCGTCACCACCCGGTTGCTCTCGCTGGTGCGGAAGGTGTAGCCGCTCTCAGCACCGGTGGAGGCGCCGCCGCTCCCGGCGGGGGCGCTGGTGCTGGTGGACGGGGTGCTGGTCCCCGGGGTGGTGGTGCTGGTCCCGCCACCGCCGCAGGCGGTCAGCAGAAGGCTGCAGCTGAGGGCCGCGGCCAGGAGCATACATACGTTGCGCTTTTTCATTTTAAGTTCCTCCTAAGATCATTTCAGTTCTATGCTTGATCCCGGTCCTCCGGGACTTGGCACCTTACCAGTCGAGTCCCTCAGGCCAGGGACTTCAGGGTGGCCTCCAGGCCGTTGGCGATCATTTCGTTGGCATCGGGCAGGCCGGAGATCTTCAGGGGCTTGTCGGGGTACATCTGGTCGAAGGTGTTGATGATCTCCGCACTCATGCTCATGTGGTAGGCGGTCCGCTTCTCGATGGGCCAGCCGTTCTCGTCAAAGTCGTAGGAATTGGGGAACAGCCCCGCCCGATGCATGGCCAGATAGTTGCCCGAGATGCCGTCCTTCACCAGCTCCTCCGTCACCTTGTCGTGGTAGCTGCCCATGGCGGGGTTGCAGGTCTCGAACAGGGTGCACAGGGCGTCGGTATTGTCGCCCAGGCCCCGGTGGGACAGGCCGTAAGAGGTCTGGCCGGAGATCTCCATCTTCAGGGGCAGGTTGTTGATGACGCAGTTCATCACAGCGGAGGAGCCCAGAGGCATGGCATTCTCATGGACCACCAGGGTGTTGACCAGCTTCACCGACTCGCCGCCGGCCTCGTGGCCGTCAAAGATAAAGTCGATCTGTTCAGTCTGGATGAAGTTATAGATGGCGTAGCACACCATCTCGGTGAGGTAGCCCTCCTCCAGTCCGGGGTGGTTGCGGTTCAGGTTGCGGATCTCCGCGATCTCGTCGTGGCGCAGTTCCCGCTTGGAGGTATTCAGCCGGTAGTTGGGGTCGGGCCACTGGTGCACCGGGTTGGAGATGCGGGTGCCGATGCGGAACTCCCGGGTGGAGCCGTCGGACAGCTGGAAGGTCATCTTGTTGGCCTGGGCCAGCAGGGGCTGGGTGTGGCTGTATCCGCTGTTGTTGGCCCGCACCATCACATAGAGGGTGCCCTCTTCACACTTCACGTTCTCCAAATAGGTCACGGCGTTGAGCATGGAACCCACCTCATTGGTGTGGGTGCCGCCGTAGATCAGCGCCTTGCCTCCGGGGATCCCGCTGTCAAAGACATAGATATCCACGTCGCCCGGCGTGTCCTTCAAGTCAGGATTGTAGTCGCTCAGCCGGATCACACTGGTGATGTTGGGATTTTCGGTGTACAGCACGTCGTCCTTCTGCTGCTGGAGATAGATCTGCCCTGTCAGCACGCAGACCAGGGCCACCACGAGCAGAACGGCAATGTTTGGGATCAGACTCTTGTTTTTCATTTCCGTTCCCCCTTCATTTGATCAGCAGCGCGCGGAGGATCAAGGGGAAACAGATGATCCCCAGGCTCATCACATGGGCCAGCGATCTCTCCCGCACGATGTCCCAGATCACCACCAGGGCCAGGACAGCGACGATGATCCGATAGATGATGAACAATGCAGCAATCATTCTTCGTCCCCCCTTAAATCATCAGGAACTTCAGCGATGAACCTGCCACCAGGAACACCACGATGGCGGCGGTCAGCACCAGCGTGAAGATGATGTTGCGCTTGACCACCTCAGTTCCGGTAACACCGGTCACCCCCAGGGTCTCGCCCACCGTCTCCGCCAGGCTGCCCCGCAGGGCCAGGAACATGCTCATGGCAATGGCGGCGCCCACCGCCATCATGGACAGCTCATAGCTTCCATAGTTGGAGTTGCTGACCAGATAAGTGGCCAGCGCCCCCACCACATAGGCGAAGGGGGTTCCCAGCAGCAGACCGCCCGCCAGCACCAGCAGTCCCAGTACCAGGGCAATCACTGCGCCGTTGATGCCGGCGATCTCCATCTGGGCGGAGAGGGTGCCGTTGACGCCCACCAGGTTGAAGGTCTCGACCACAGAGGCATAGGCCAGGATCAGGGCCAGCTCCACCGCCACGGTGCGGATGCCGTCCGCTGCCGCGATCAGGGGGTTGGCTCCCTTGCACTTGAAGATCAGGGCCAGCACGAAGCCGATGAGGTAGATCACCGGATAACCCCCGTAATAGGGGATCAGGAAGTACAGGAAGTTGTAGCAGAGCACCAGCACCGCCACCACGGCCAGGGGGATCAGGCAGACCGCGCTGCCCGTCTTTTCCACGTTCCCGTCCGCTTCCCACTCCCCCAGCACCCGGCGCCCGGCCAGGGCGCAGTAGACGATCAGGGCGGGGAGGGCCAGGATCAGGATGGGGAGAAAATATCCCTCAAAAGCGCCGGGATAGAGCCCCTGCCGGGCAATGGTGGGGGCCATGGCGGGTACGCACAGGGGAGGCAGCAGCATGCCCATCAGAGCGCCCACTGTCACCACCTCCACCACTTTGCTCTTCTCCATCCCCTTGTCCAGCAGGTAGCGGCCAGCCATCAGGCCGGTGGTGGCCACGCTGGCCAGGGCCGTGCCGGTGATCATTCCGGGCAGGCCGATGAACAGGATCAGGATGAACATCTGGGCGGCCGGGCTGCGCTTCTTCCCCACCACCTTGGCGAACAGGAACTGGAAGGTCCCGTTGACATACAGCAGATAGGAGAAGGCTGCGCCGCACAGCACCCACATCAGGGTGTCCATAAAGACGAAGGGACCCTCGGTGACCTCTCTGAGCCGGAAGCCCAGCCCGGCCACCAACGCGGTGATCAGGCCCGCCACGAAGATAAGGGGCGCGATCAGGCCGCTTTTCCCTTTGAACAGAACGCTGACCACCGCTACGACAGCCAGCATGACAGCCAGCAGCAGATACGCTTCAGTCAAATTCACTCATTACCACTCCTTGTAACACGCATTCCGACCGGGTATCCGGGGTCCCCGGACCGGATCAGCCAATCGGAGATCCGGGCCCGTGCCCTCCCCGGAGAGCCGGGGAGGGCCGTCCGTTCCCGTTCAGCCGGCAGGAAGCCGGACCGGGCCCGCGGAATGCCGGGTCTTAATAGGCCAGGGCCTTATAGCCGCGTCTGGGGTCGGCGCCGGCATAGAAGATGCCGTTGTCCCGGTCCAGATAGATGGCTGCGATGCCGCCTACCGCCATGTTGTACTCGCCTACGTCCTTCATCTCGTAGCCGATCCCCTCCATCTGGGCCACCAGGTCCGGATCGAAGCGGGGCTGCTCGATGCTCACCCGGGCGGGGGAGTCCATGCCGGAGCGGTTGATGGCCATGGCGCGGGGCTCATTGATGGCCTGCTGCACATTCATGCCATACAGCAGCACGTTGTTGATAATGGTGGCCACTGCGGGCGGGATGGCCAGGGAGCCGGGGGAGCCCACCGCCATGATGGGGTTCCCGTCCTGGAGCACCAGGCTGGGAGAGATGGTGGAGCGCACCCGCTTGCCGGGCATCACATAGTCGGGGCTGTCGGGGTTCTCATGGTCCAGGTTGCCGATGTGGCTGTTGTAGAAGAAGCCCAGACCGGGGGCCATAAATTTGCAGCCCCAGCCGTTGCCCAGGGTGTTGGTGGTGGAGACGATGTTGCCGTACTGGTCGATGACGGCGATGTGGGTAGTATGCTGGCTCTCCTCCGCGGTGGGCTCCAGCTTGGTGACCGGCAGGTCGCTGAGGGGCACAGACTCCATGGCCTGCATGTTGTCCATGTCGATAAGGGCAGCCCGCTCGGCGGCGAACTCGTCGGAGATCATCTCCTCCACAGGCAGGTCATAGAAGGCGGGGTCGCCGATGTAGGTGTAGGAATCCACCAGGCCGATGCGGCAGGCCTCGTTGAAGATGTACTGGTACTCCAGGGTGCTGGGGTCATACTGAGAGATGTCCTTCTCCTCCATGATGTTCAGCATCTCCAGCAGCCAATCGCCGCCGTTGGAGGGAGGGGGAACGGTGACCACTTCATAGCCGTAGTACTCGGTACGGATGGGCTCCCGCTCCGCCACGGTATAGGTCGCCAGGTCCTCCATGGCCATCAGGCTGCCATTGGCCTGGAGACCGTCCACCATCTTCTGAGCCAGCTCGCCGGTATAGAACTCCTCGATGCCGCCCTTGGCAATGGCTTCCAGGGTGTCGGCCAGGGGCTCGTTCTTGAACAGATCGCCGGTCGCATAGGGGAGGCCGTCGTTGGTGTAGATGGCCGCAGCCTCCTCATTGGCGGAGATCATATCAAAGGAGTCCATGATGGCATTGGCCAGACGCTCCTCGATGGGGAAGCCCTCCCGGGCCAGCTTGATGGCGGGGGCCATGACCTCTTCCGGGGTCATGGTGCCATACTTCTCCAGGGCGGTGAGCAGACCAGCCACCTGACCGGGGACGGCGGCATTCTTGGCCGTGGCAGAGTCTGTCTCCGGATTGTACCAGCCGGGCTCCACCGCCACGGGGACAGTCTCCATGTACTCCAGGATCTCGTACTCGTGGTTATCCGCCAGATAGATGTTCATCATGCCGCAGCCGCCGATGCCGCTCAGGTTGGGCTCACACACGCCCACTGCGAAAGCGGTGGCCACCGCCGCGTCCACGGCGTTGCCGCCGGCCTGCAGGATCTCCAGGCCAGCCTGAGAGGCGTACACGCTGCCGCTGGATACGCCGCCATGGGTGCCGATGGCACCGTTTCCGAACTCATCGCCCTCCATGGTCTCAGGGATCTCGGGGGTCTCCGGCTCAGAGGCAGCGGGCTCTGAAGAAGCCGCGGGAGGGGTGGAGCTGGCTGCCGGCTGGGTGGTCTGTCCGCAACCCGCCAGCAGGGACAGCATCATTGCAAGTACAAGAGCCAGTGCGCTGAATTTCGTTGTCAGGGACTGATTATTCCGTTTCATATGCTCTCCTCCTTATTGATGTAACATTTTTTACCTCGCATACATCTCCTCATGGGCCTTCTTTTCCTCCCTTCTCATTCCGTTTCAAATGCCCATCAGACTTTTGGTATCTGTATGCGCTGGCTTTCTCAATAGGCCAGTGACTTGTACTGCCGGCGGTTATCTCCGCCCGCATAGACAAAGCCGTCGTCCGGGTCCACCAGGACCACGCCCACACTGCCCAGGCTGGTGTTCCAGTCCTTTCCGGAGTCCACCTCATAGCCCGCGTCGATCAGGGCCTGGATGGTCTCCTCCGGCAGCCGGGGCTCGGCGTACACCTTCAGCGGGGCGCTGTACGAGGTGAAGATGGCCCGGGGCTCGTTGATGGCCTGCTGCAGGTCCATGTCGAACAGCAGCACTGCATTGAGGATCTGGACGATGGCAGGCGGGATGCACCAGCTGCCGGGGGAGCCGATGGCCATGATAGGCTCGCCGTCCTTGACCACCAGGGTGGGGCACATAGTGCTCATGACCCGCAGTCCGCCCTGGACAAAGTTGGGGTTGTCTTTTTCTGCAATGTCCAGCTTCTGGTTGGACAGGTGGGCGTTCAGGGGGAAGCCGGTACCCGGAGCCACGATACAGGATCCGAAATATCCGCCGATGGTGTGGGTGGTGCTCACCATATTCCCAAACTCGTCAATAACGGAGACGTGGGTGGTGGAACCGCTTTCCGGCGCGGCGGTGGTCAGCTTCTCAAAGGGGAGGCCCTCCCCGGGAACAAGAGTGGGGTTGACCTTGCCGTCCTTGGGCATGTCGTTCTCCACCCGCTCCTTGGCGTACTCCTTGGAGATCAGGGTATCGATGGGCAGCTCATAAAAATCCGGGTCCCCGAAGTAGGTGATGCCATCCGCCATGCTCAGCCGCAGAGCCTCGTTGAAGGTGAACAGATATTCCGGGGTGTTGAAGCCCATAGAGACCAGGTCGTAGTTCTCCAGGATATTGAACATCTCCAGCATGGGGGCGCCGCCGTTGGAGGGCGGGCCCTGGGTCACGATCTCATAGCCGTGATAAGTGGTGCTGATGGGCTCCCGCTCCACGCTGGTGTAGCTGGCCATATCCTCCATGGTGAGCAGGCCACCCAGGCGCTGGACCTCGTCCACGATGGTCTGGGCGATGCTCCCCTTGTAGAACTCGTCGATGCCGCCCTCCGCGATCTTGCGCAGGGTATCCGCATAGTCGGGGTTGGTGAAGTGGTCCCCCACCGCATAGGGCAGGCCTTCGTTGGTAAATATCTTGGCCGCCTCCTCGTTCTGCACCAGTTTGTCGAAGCTGGCCGAGGCCCGCTCCTCAAAGCTGATGTGGACATCGAAGCCCTCCTCCGCCAGCTGGATGACAGGGGCCAGCACCTCCTCCCGGGTCATGGTGCCATACTTCTCCAGGGCGGTCAGGGCGCCGTGGACCTGTCCAGGGACGGTGACCAGCATGGCCCCCTTCTTCTCATTGATCTCGTCCAGAGTGTCGATGCCCGCCGCCGCAGGAGCGGTCTCCATGGCCTCGATACAGATGTACTCGCCCGTCTCCTTCAGATAGATGGTCATGAAGCTGGCGCCGCCCAGGCTGGTGGCACCCGGCTCGGTGAGGCTGTTGGCAAAAATCATGGCCACCGCGGCGTCCACCGCGTTGCCCCCCGCCTCCAGGATATCCATGCCGATGCGGGAGGTGTACTCATTGGCGCTGACCACCGCTGCCTGATAGCCCACCGCGGCGTTGCCGTAGGTATCTGTGGTCAGCTCGGGCAGGGCGGGCTGTTCCGGCGTCTGCGTGCTCTGGCTGGCCGCCGGGGGCGTGCTGCCGGCCTCCGGAGAACTGCTCTGGCTCCCGCCGGGGCCGCATCCGGTGAGCAGTCCCGTCAGCAGGGATAGGGTCAGGGTCAGGGCCGCCAGCGAGGATCCAATGTGTCTGCGTCTGTTTCCCATTTTGACTCTCCTTTCCAATAGGGCCGTGCGTTCACCTTATGTTTTATTTCCGTCTGTTCCAGCTTATTCCTCCCCCCATTGTGACAGACGGCAGCGACCATCTGCGCCCACCATAATTCTAACTAAATCTATCATACAGCGCCCCCATTTCATTGTGCAATTTTTTCTCTTATTTATTTCTGAAATTTTAAAAATTTATGAACAGGCCACTCTTATCCTTTTTTGATCCGTCATTTTTTCCCTTTTATTTCTAGTTTTTTCTCATTTTTCTCTTCCGCCCTCTTTTTTAGGCCTCTTCCCTTTTATATTTTTATTTGTCTATTTTGACCACAGCTTTTTCTGTCCCGGACAATGAGAAAGCGCCGGCCAGCCCAATGGCTGACCGGCGCTTTTTGTCCCGCCTTATAGTCCTGTTTCGGGCTTTTCCCCGTCGCCCGCCTCCCGGATCATCCGGTAGCGCTGTTTGGGGCGCCCCACCTTTCCATAGTGCTGGCTCACCTCCACCCGGTTCACCGACACCAGATATTGCAGATATCGGTAGGTGGTCTGATAGGCCAGCCCCGTCCCTTCCGCGATGGCCTCCACAGGCTGGTACTCGCTGACACTGCGCAGATAACCCTCTATCAGGCTCAGTGTGCCCTGCCCAATGCCCTTCACCGGCTCCTCTGTGCTCTGGCGGTTCTCCCGCCGGCTCTCCACCAGACGCACGTGCAGCTTGATACGGGCGATGATGTCCAGGGCCTTCACCGGCTTAAGCACGAAGTCACTCGCCCCCGCATCCAGGAACTGGTCGGCCACCCGCTGGTTGTCCTCGATGGTGAAGACGATCAGCGGCACCTCCGGGTCCTCCCGGCGCAGCATCTCCACCCCTTTGACCCCGTTGATCTTGGGGAGATGGTAGTCCATCAGCACCAGGTCCGGGCGGCAGGTCCGGAACTTTCCCACTCCTTCCTCCACATCCCGGGCAGAGATGGCCTCCCAGCCCTGGGAGTTGAACAGGGCCCTGAGGGCGTACTGGATCTGTTCCTCGTCGTCAATGGTCAGGATGGTCAGCGGACGATTCTGTCTGTCCATGGTATCCTCTCTCCTCCTTCCGCGCGGTCCCCGCGCTCCTCCTCACCCATCGGCACAGAGCCAGCAGCACCGCGGCCCCAGCCAGTCCCAGGAGCAGCACCGCCCCGGGGTAGTCAGTCTCAAAGTAGACGACAGAGGTCCCCCGCTCCGGCCACTGGGCCGGGTCATAGGGCAGTCCGTAGTCCGCCGCCAGCTGCTTGATGTTCAGAAGATTGATCACCGGAAGCCCCTGGCTGAGATAGCGCTGCACCAGCCCGCTGTCCTCTGTCAGCCGGACGATCTTCTCCGGGGAGAGCAGGCCCTGCCCCAGGCTGATGCCGCTCTCTCCCCGCCCCATGGAGGTCACGTTGCCTCCCACTGCCACAAAGCAGTCGATGGGGCCCTCCTGCTGATAGAGCTGCTGGCGCAGCTCCAGATTGCGCCGGTAGTCCGGCTCCTCCAGCAGGAGCAGTCCCGCCTCCGCCAGCCGACCCCGGATCTCCTCTGCGCAGGCCGGGTCCATCCCCCCGCCCACATCGCCTCCCCCGCCCAGGGTGACGGCCGCGCTGTCTGTCTCCAGCAGCCCGTCCTCCACCAGCCGGTGGGCCATCTCCGGGAAGGTGAGGGCGGGATGATTGGCCCCGTAGGTGGATGCCCCCACTGACGAGATATAGATCAGTTCCACGCCCATCACCTGGCAGGCGGCGATCACCGCCAGATCCATGGCAGGGAAGGAGCCGGAAAAGCCGGCCCCCACGGTGTCCCCCGATCGGACGCCCGCCTCGTGGAGCAGGCGGACACACAGCGCACCCATTTCCGGCCAGGCGGTGGTCCGCTTCGCCTCGATGGCCCCCAGGGTGGTGGTGATCCCGGTGTAGCTTTCCCCGATCATGCCGGTCTGATGGTAGTCCAGCTCGCTGAGGGGGATGCCCAGCTCCTCCTTGTAGGTGCGCACCTGCCGGAAGCAGTCCTCCAGCAGATCCGCCGCTGCCAGTCCGGAAGGACCGGAACCGATGATGGCAACTTTCTTTCCGGTACGAACCTTTGGAATATGTGGTCCGGCATAACCTTCTTTGTATGCCGTCTCAATGATTCCATGCTCATTGTCCCGGACAGATACCGGATCTCCCCAGTGTCCACAGGTACATGCCTTCTCACACAGAGCCGGACATACTCTGGACGTGAATTCGGGGAAATTGTTGGTCTTTTTCAGGCGGTTGTAAGCCTGTTGCCAGTTGCCGGTATATACCAGATCGTTCCACTCCGGCACCAGATTGTGCAGCGGACAGCCGGACACCATTCCGTTCAGGACGGCGCCGGACTGGCAGAAGGGCACACCGCACTCCATGCACCGGGCCCCCTGCTGGCGGCGGTCCGCCTCGGACAGGCGGGGGTGGAACTCCTTCCAATGCTCGATGCGGTCCAGTGGCTGCTCCGCCGGATCAGTCTGCCGGTCATATTCCAGAAATCCAGTGATCTTTCCCATAACACTTTCTCCCCCTTATTCCTTGGTGCTGGCACTGAATGCCTCCACCTCAGCCTGTTCGTGGCTCAGGCCCTGGGCCTCAAATTCCGCGATGGTGCGCAGCATTCTGTCGTAGTCCCGAGGCAGAATCTTCTTGAAACAGGCTGCCTTCTCCTCCAGGTGGTCCAAGATCTCCCGGGCCTTAGGGGAGCCGGTGGCCTCCACATGCTCGGTGAGCATGGTCCGGATCTCTTGGATGTCCTGCCGCTCCGTCACCGGGTCCACTGTGACCAGCGCCTTGTTCAGCCGCAGGTACAGGTCCCGGTCCTCATCCCACACATAGGCGATGCCGCCGGACATGCCCGCCGCGAAGTTCTTGCCGGTAGGTCCCAGCACCACCACCCGGCCGCCGGTCATATATTCGCAGCCGTGGTCGCCCACGCCTTCCACCACCGCGCAGGCGCCGGAATTACGCACGGCAAACCGCTCTCCGGCCACGCCGGCGATGAATGCCTTG
>ENA-ORNG01002287-ORNG01002287.1-human-gut-metagenome-genome-assembly--contig:-NODE-2287-length-11872-cov-3.680714_pt1 | contig 11872 bp, 10 predicted proteins | sample MGYA00242113_ERZ509018 | MGnify/ENA primary metagenome ERZ509018 (study PRJEB26280, sample SAMEA2338711) | human gut metagenome | biome: human gut; feature: human-associated habitat; material: faeces... | reverse complement strand
GGGGTGGTATGAATCGGAACAGGCATGAAAAGGGGTGACAGGGGAAGAAATCTGGGGCTGCAGCATCACGGCGGCAGCCCCAGATACGGCTTATTGCTTATCAAACAGATAGCACTGGACCAGCTCCTGGAGGAGCTCGTCCCGGTCCAACTTACAAATCATGGCGCGGGCGTTGTTGTAATTTGTAATATAGGTGGGATCTTCGGTCAGAAGGTACCCTACGATCTGATTGATGGGGTTGTAACCCTTTTCGCTGAGGGCGTCGAAAACAGAACGGAGAATCCGATGCATGTTTTCGCGGTCATCACCGGGGACGGTGAACTTAATGGTGTTGTCGTTCAACACGGATTCCTCCTTTTATGTGTGATGGACCCATCATACAACAAAAGGGAGGCAAAGTAAAGGGAAACGAAAAAAGATTCACAAAAATTTTACGGGTTACCGCAGGGTGACCCCCAGGGACTCCTCCAGGGCGGCCATGACCTTGGACACCACCGCTTCGGAGTCGGCGTCGGTGAGGGTCCGGTCGTCAGCCCGGAGCTCCAGGGAGAAGGCCATGCTCTTTTTCCCCTCTGGGACGCCCTTGCCCCGGTAAATGTCAAAGAAGCGGATCTGACGCAGGAGTTTTCCCGCAGCCTTGGCCATACAGTCCTCCACTTGAGCCACGGTGAGGCCTTCGTCACAGACCAGAGACAGGTCCCGGGACACGGCAGGGTATCTGGGCAGGGGCTGATAGGTGGGCTCCGGGTCCCGCAGGGTGAGGAGCCGGGTGAAGTTCACCTCGCAGCAATAGACCTCTCCGTCCAGGCCATAGTTCTGGGCGGCCAGGGGATGGAGTTGACCCAAGAAGCCCACATCCACACCCTCCACCGTAAGCTTGGCGCAGCGACCGGGGTGGTAGGTGGGATTGTCCCGGACGGCGGTATAGCTGGGCTTCTTCACCCGCAGGCCGGTGAGGACAGCCTCCAGCTCTCCTTTCAGGGTGAAAAAGGTCTCGTGCTCCCCATAGGTGCCCAGAACCAGCATTTTGGGGGTACCCAGAGTACTTGCGTCATAAACCGCGTCGGTATTCTTTTCGGGAGTAGCCATAAAAATCATCCTTTCTGTCTTTTGCGGGTTTTCGTGTTTTCATGAAAAAAGAGACCCTAGGGTTGACCTAAGACCTCCTTTTCACACATTTCTGTGACAGTATACCTCTTTTTACCCCATATTGCAAGGAAATATCCCGGATCCCGCCTCCAAAATATGAACGATTTGTAAAGCGGTTTTTGTGGATTCTGCCATTTGGGCAGAAAACCGGGTCTCCCCTGTGAGGAGACCCGGAAAATGTTATCTGCTTCCTTTGTCGTAGGGGATGCCCTCGGCCTTGGGGGCGCGGGACTTCCTGGACGTAAACGCCAGCACCACCAGGGAAATGATGTACGGAAGCATATTGTACACCACGCTGGGGATGTTCATGTTCAGCAGGAAGTCAAAGCCGGAGTACACATTGCCCAGCGCCCGGCAGAAGCCGAACAGCAGCGCGGCCAATGCGATTTTCAGGGGGTGCCACGCGCCGAAGATCATGACGGCCAGCGCCAGAAAGCCGAAGCCCGCCACGTCGCCGTTGGAGGAGCAGTTGGCGGTGGTCAGGGCGTACACAAAGCCGCCCATACCCGCCAGCGCACCGGAGATGGTGGTGCCGATATAGCGCATCTTGTAGACATTGATGCCCAGAGAGTCCGCCGCCTGAGGATTCTCACCGCAGGCCCGCAGCCAGGCCGAAGCGGGGCTTATAGAGAATGATGGACAGGATGACGAACAGGATGATGCAGACGTAGGTAGCCAGATAGACCTTCACCAGAAACGTCTCGCCGAAGAAGCCAAGATCGGTGTTTTTGTCGATGCCGAAGGTGGACTTTCGGATCATGAACCACGTAGCGGAGTCGCCGGTAGCCAGCTGCAGGGTGTTCTGGTTGGCGATGATACGCACCAGAAACAGCACCAGAGCCGGAGCCATCAGGTTCAGGGCCGTACCGCCGATGGTCTGGTCGGCCCGCAGGTTGATGGAGGCGAAGCTCAGCAGCAGGGAGAACACGGCGCCCATGGCTGCCGCCACCAGCATAGCCAGAAGCTCCAGCCCCTGCATAGCCACCCAGTTCCCGGTCTGTTGAGCGGCCAGCACGGCGGCGCTGCCCTGCATCAGGCGCACGAACAGCACGCCGATGAAAGCACCGAAGATCATGATACCTTCCAGCGCCAGGTTGATGATACCGCTGCGCTCGGCAAACACACCGGCCAGCGCCACGATCATCAGGGGTACTGCATAGATCAGGGTCTGCTGTACCAGAAATGTCATGCCTGATCGCCTCCTTCTGCGTTATCGCTGTCTGTGACAGCGGCCTCTACGGGTGCTTTCTCCTCCTCCGGCAGCAGGGAGGTCTGATCCTCCACGGCGGCGCCCCGAGGGATGGGAGCCGTGTCTGCCACAGCGATCTTTTTCTTCTTCCGGCCGCTGAGCATCATGCGGATCACCAGAGAGAAAGCGCTTAGATACACGATGACGGCGATGATGACGTCGGTGATGTACTCGTTGTAGGCGGTGAGGTTGGTCAGCTGCTGGCCAACGATCTTCAGCATGGCCATGAAGACGCCGGCGAAGATGACGGCGATGGGGTTATTCAGCGCCAGCAGCGCCACGGGGATGCCGTTGAAGCCCACGGCGGGCAGAGACTGATAGGTGGACCAGTAGAACTCCGTGTTGCCGGACAGGTAGTACAGTGCCGCACCGGCTCCGGCCAGCGCACCGGCGATGGCCATGGACAGCACGATGTTGCGCTTATCCTTGATGCCGGCGTAGCGGGCGCCATGGCGGTTGGCGCCGCAGGCCTGCAGCTCATAGCCCAGCGTGGTCTTGGTCATGAGGATGTACATGGCGATGGCCAGCAGAATGGCCACCAGAATACCGGCGTTGACCTGAGAGCCGGGGAACAGCTTATCCAGCCCCAGCTTGGGGGTGGCCACGCCGTTGAAGCTGGTCTTATAGATGTAGCCGGACTTGGTGTTCTCCACGGTGTTCTTGAAGTTGCTGATGTCGAACATCCACGTCACAAGGTTGGCGGCCACCCAGTTGGTCATGATGCAGGCCAGCACCTCATTGATGTTGAGACACGCCTTGGCCAGACCCGGCAGAGCGCCCCACAGAGCGCCCGCCAGACAGCCGCCCAAAAAGGCCAGGATCCAGATGATCCAGGTGGGGACGGAGGAAGAGGGGATGCTCAGGGCGATCATCAGCGTCGCCATGGTGGAGATCAGGTACTGACCGGGAGCGCCGATGTTGAACAGGCCCGTCTTGAAGGCCACGGCCACGGAGAGACCCGTCATGATCAGGGGCGTGGCCCGGAACAACATATCGCCGGTGTTGACGGCATTGAAGCCCCAGGTCAGCTCACCGGCGGCATTGCGGCCGGTGCTGAAGATGCCGGCGAAGATGATGCGGAAGCCGTCCCATGCGCCGGAGAGGGAGATCTTCTCATTGAAGCAGCCCACCAGAATGACGGCGATGCCGCCCACCAGCAGACCCACCAAAATGGAGATCAGGGACGCCAGCACCTTTTTGGTGCCTTCCTTTTGGTACAGAGTGGCTGCGGAATGCTTCACGCTTCATCGCCTCCTTTGTTGTCACGCTTTGCACCGGACATATACAGGCCCAGCTCGGATACGGTGGTCTTTTTGGGGTCCAACTGGCCCACGATCTCCCCCTCGTACATGACGAGGATGCGGTCGGAGAGGCTCATGACCTCATCCAGCTCCAGAGACACCAGCAGCACCGCCTTGCCACGGTCCCGCTCGGCCACCAACTGGCTGTGGATATACTCGATGGCGCCCACGTCCAGACCACGGGTGGGCTGAACGGCCACGATCAGAGGCTTATCCCGGTCCAGCTCACGGGCGATGATGGCCTTCTGCTGGTTGCCGCCGGACATACTGCGGACCACGGTGATGGGGCCCTGACCGCTGCGGACGTCGAATTTCTCGATCAGCTGTTGGGCGTAGCTGCGGACGGAGTCCCGCTTGATGAAGCCCCCCTTCTCGAACTGTGGCTCCTTGTACCGCTGGAGCACCAGATTCTGCTCCAGCGTGAAATCCAGCACCAGACCGTGCTTGTGGCGGTCCTCCGGGATGTGGCTGATGTACTCGCCCCGGTGGTGGATGGAATAGTGGGAGATGTCGTGGCCGCAGACGGTGATGCTGCCGCCGGAGCTCTTGTCAAGGCCCGTCAGACCGTGGATGAACTCCGTCTGGCCGTTGCCGTCGATACCGGCGATGCAGACGATCTCGCCCGCGCGGACGCGGAACGACACATCCTTGACAGCGTTGTTCTTATGGACCTTGGAGGCGACCGTCAGGTGCTCGACGGACAGGACCTCGCCGCCCGGCTTGAGCGGGCCTTTTTCCACGTGGAAGCTGACGTTTCTGCCGACCATCATGGCCGACAGCTCCTCCGCCGTGGTATTCGCGGTTTCGACCGTGCCGATGCACTTGCCCTTGCGCAGGACGGTGACGCGGTCGGAGACCTCCATGATCTCGTTCAGCTTGTGGGAAATGAAGAGGATGCTCTTGCCCTCGGCCGCGAGATTCTTCATGATCTGCATCAGCTCCTCGATCTCCTGCGGCGTCAGAACAGCCGTCGGCTCGTCGAAGATCAGGATCTCGTTGTCGCGGTAGAGCATTTTGAGAATTTCGGTACGCTGCTGCATACCGACGGTGATATCCTCGATGATCGCGTCGGGATCGACGTGCAGACCGTATTTCTCGGACAGATCGAGAACCTTTTTGCGCGCGTCCTGCTTCTGCAGGAAGCCCATTTTGTTCGGCTCGACGCCGAGGATGATGTTGTCGAGGACAGAGAAGCACTCGACCAGCTTGAAGTGCTGGTGCACCATGCCGATGCCGAGCGCGTTCGCGTCGTTCGGGTCGCGGATCTCTACCTTGCGGCCGTCCTTGTGGATCTCGCCCTCCTCCGGCTGGTACAGGCCGAACAGGACGCTCATAAGCGTCGATTTGCCCGCGCCGTTTTCGCCGAGCAGGGCGTGGATTTCACCCTTTTTCAGCCTCAGGGTGATGTTGTCGTTGGCGATGATTCCGGGGAAACGTTTTGTGATGTTCAGCATCTCAATCGCGTAATTCGTTTCCAAGTTCTTTCGCCCTCCTTCCGTTTTTATGGCCCGCGCTTGCGAGGACAGAAACCATTGTATCCAGTATACTATAAACCGGCTGATAAATCAAAGTTATTTTGTTCATCATGCCTGTTTTTTGTAAAAAAACTGCCGCCTGCCGCCGCGGAAGCGCGCAAAAACCGCCCAGCCTATGCGGCTGCGGCGGTTTGCTTTGCGTTTACGCGTCCATAACGGCGCTTTCGCGGATGCGCTTCGTGACCTTGGCCAGCAGGATGCTGTATTCCACGGCTGCGGCAAACGCGTCGTCGTAATACGGCTGAAGCTCCTCCATCGTCATGTGGTTCGCGCGGCAGATCTCGCTCAGCGCCTGCGCGACGTCCTCCTCATGCGCGTGCAGCTCCTCCGCCTGCGCCACGCGGCGGACGAGCGCCTTGATGCGCACGGCCTCTTCAGCGCCGGGGCGTGCGTCCTCGCGCAGCTGCTCGAGCGTGGAATTGGAGAATTTGCAGTAATCGTCCAGCGTCAGATTGTTCTGCGCCAGCTGCGCGGACATGGTGTCCAGCTGCTCCTCGACGGCCTTGCTGATCTCGGCGGGATCGGGGGTAAAGTCCTCCATGGTGTCCGCCGCCTGCCGCAGCAGCCTTTCCTGCCGCACGATCTCGTGAATATAGGGCATCATCTGCTCGCCCTCCGGCGTGAGGCGTGCGCCGGTGCGCGTGCGCTTCAAAAGCGGCAGCTGAAGCTCCGCCTCGATGGCGGAGAGCATATGGCTGACGCCGGACTGCGTAAGGCCCAGCTCCTGCGCGGCCTTTGTCAGAGACTGCAGCTCCACTGTTTTTTCAAAAGCCTCATATTTTTTCGTATCCATACTGAAAAACCTCTTGCTTTTTTCACTTTAACGTGTTATCATACGCGCATATTATGAAGTTCCTTGATATTATACATGAATATTTGTAATGTGTCAAGAGAAAGAAACGGAGAAATGCGTTATGAGTGGAGCAAATCTGCAGCATCTGCTGGCCATGATTTTGTATATGGCCGCTGTCGTCGGCATCGGCATTTATTTTGCCGGACGCGCGAATAAGGACGCCGAGTCGTATTTTCTCGGCGGACGCAGCCTCGGCCCGTGGGTCACGGCGTTCAGCGCGGAGGCGTCCGATATGTCCGGCTATCTGCTGATGGGCCTGCCCGGCCTTGCGTATTGGACGGGCCTTGCGGACGCGGGCTGGACGTGCATCGGGCTTGCCATCGGCACGTACCTCAACTTCCTGATCGTTTCGAAGCGGCTGCGCCGGTATTCCATCGCCGTGAACGCATTCACGCTGCCGGACTTCTTCTCGAACCGCTTCCATGAGAAGAAAAAGATCATCATGACGATCTGCTCGCTCATTATCATCATTTTCTTCAGCGTCTACGCGGCGCAGTGCCTGTCCACGTGCGGCAAGCTGTTCGCAAATCTGTTCGGCTTCTCCTACGGCGGCATGATGATCGTCGCTGCCGTGTTCGTGCTGGCCTACACGTTCCTCGGCGGGTATCTGGCCGAGAGCGCGTCCGATTTCATGCAGGGCGTTGTGATGGTCACGGTGCTGGTGCTGATCCTGATCCTGTCGGTCGTTTCCGCAGGTGGACTGAACACAGTCATCGAAAACGCGAAGAGCATTGACGGCTTCTTCTCCATGGTACGCACGGCGACGCCCTCGACCACAGAGGTCAACGCTTTTGGTGCAGGCCGTCCTTACGGCGCGCTGTCCATTGCGTCCTGCCTTGCGTGGGGTCTTGGCTATTTCGGTATGCCGCAGGTGCTGCTGCGGTTCATGGGCATCCGCTCCGAGCATGAGCTGGGCCGCTCCCGCCGCGTGGCGATCATCTGGGTCGTGATCTCGATGGCCGCCGCCGTGTTCATCGGCGTCGTGGGCCGCAGCGTCGCGGGGCTTGATTATCTGTCCAACAACGATGCGGAAAATATCTTCATTGACGCGGCGACGTCCTATCTGCCGCCGATCCTCGCGGGCTTCGCCTGCGCGGGCGTGCTGGCCGCGGCGATCTCGTCCTCTGATTCGTATCTGCTGATCTCGGCCAGTGCCGTCAGCCAGAACCTGTATCGCGGCGTGTTCAAGAAGGACGCAACGGAAAAGCAGGTCATGTGGTGCTCGCGCATCACGCTGGTGCTCATCACCATCGTCGCCATGGCGATCGCCTGGAACTCCAACTCGACCATCTTCGGCATCACGTCGTTTGCGTGGGCGGGCTTCGGCGCGGCCTTCGGCCCGCTGATGCTCCTGTGCCTGTTCTGGAAGCGCACGACATATCAGGGCGCAATCGCGGGTATGGTCGCGGGCGGCGCGATGGTCTTCTTCTGGAAGCTCGTTCTGAAGCCCCTCGGCGGGATGTTCGGCATCTATGAGCTGCTGCCCGCGTTCGTCTTCAGCGTGATCGTGATCGTCGCCGTCTCCCTGCTCACGGCAGAGCCTGACGCACAGATCGAGGCGGAATTCGACAAGGTCAAAGCGGGCAAGGGACTGCAATAAGAAATTTCTCCCGGCGGCGCGCAGCCGCCGGGTTTTCTGTGCTTTTTCCGAAAAAGCTGTTGCCAAACGGCGGTTGTTGTGCTAAAATGCATCTGATATCTGGAAAAAGCGAGGATCGAGCTGTCCTGTCCGATAGGGCCGGTTACAGAGAGGGCGGGTTTTGCTGGAAGCCGCCTACCGGTTGGGCCGCAGGGCTTTCTCTCGTGAGCTGCCGTTTGAACGGGGTCGCTCCCCTACTAGGACGCGCCGGTTATTGCCGCCGTTACCGGGCAGAAAGCAGCGCAGATTCTCTGCGAACAGCGGGTGGTACCGCGGAAGCATGGTCTTTCGTCCCGATTCCGGGCGAAGGGCTTATTTTTTTGTATTATCACGAAAAGGAGCATTCGTTTATGAAGGAACAACTCGAAAAAATCCGGCAGGAAGCGCTCGGCGCGCTGGAAAGCGTCAAGGACGCCGGGGAGCTGGACGCGCTGCGTGTGCGGTTTCTCGGCAAGAAGGGCGAGCTGACCGGCGTTCTGAAGACGATGGGCAAGCTGTCCGCAGAGGAGCGCCCCGTCATGGGTCAGGCCGCGAACAACGTCCGCGCCGCCATTGAGGAAAAAATCGAAACCGTCCGCGCCGAACTGAAAGAAAAGGCCATGGAGGCCAGACTGGAGGCCGAGGCCATCGACGTGACCATCCCCGGAACCCCTGTCCAGCTGGGTCACCGGCATCCGATGAACAAGGCGCTCGACGAGGCCAAGGATATTTTTATCTCCATGGGCTTCAAGATTCTCGACGGCCCGGAGGTCGAGCTTGCCGACTATAACTTCACCAAGCTGAATATCGCCGAGAACCACCCCTCCCGCGACCGCAGCGACACGTTCTATGTGACGGACGACGAGGAAGTCCTTCTGCGCACGCAGACCAGCCCCATGCAGATCCGCGCCATGGAAGCAATCGGCCAGCCGCCCATCCGCATTCTGGCCCCCGGCCGCGTGTATCGCAAGGACGAGGTCGACGCAACGCACTCCCCCATGTTCCACCAGATCGAGGGCCTTGTCATCGACAAGGGGATCACGATGGCCGATCTCAAGGGCACGCTTGAGACGCTCATCAAGGCCATGTACGGCCAGGATTCCGTTGTCCGCTTCCGCCCGCACCACTTCCCGTTCACCGAGCCGAGCTGTGAGGTCGACGTGCAGTGCTTCAACTGCCGCGGCAAGGGCTGCTCGACCTGCAAGGGCGAGGGCTGGATCGAGCTGCTGGGTGCCGGTATGGTGCACCCGAAGGTACTGGCCGGCTGCGATATTGACCCGGAAATCTACTCCGGCTTCGCCTTCGGCATCGGCCTTGAGCGTATGGCCATGCGCCGGTTCAAGATCAGCGATATGCGCATGATCTTCGAAAACGACATTCGCTTCCTGTCTCAGTTCTAAGGAGGGTACGACATGAATATTTCGAGAAAATGGCTCCGTGAATTCGTTGATATCACGGCTACGGATAAAGAATACGACTCCGTCATGACCCTCGCCGGTCAGAAGGTCGAGACGACCGAGCGCATGGACGCGGAGATCAAAAACGTCGTCGTCGGCAAGGTCCTGTCGATGAAAAAGCATGAAAACTCCGACCATATGTGGGTCTGCATGGTCGACTGCGGCTCCGGTGAGCCGGTGCAGATCGTCACGGGCGCACAGAATGTGCACGAGGGCGATCTGGTTCCGGTCGCGCAGCACAATTCGTACCTGCCCGGCGGCATCCACATCACGAAGGGCAAGCTGCGAGGCGTGGAGTCCTGTGGTATGCTGTGCTCCTACAAGGAGCTTGGCCTGACCGAGCATGACTGCCCGGAGGCGTATGCCGACGGCATCTGGATTCTGAACGACGAGGGCTGCGAGGTCGGCGAGGATATGAACGTCGTCATCGGCAACGATGATTCCATCGTCGAATTCGAGATCACGAACAACCGCCCGGACTGCTATTCGCTCATCGGACTCGCCCGTGAGACGGCCGCCGCGTTCAACGTGCCGATGAAGCACCATGAGCCGGTCGTCAAGGGCGGCGCGGAGGGTGATCTCTGTGAGCTTCTTGACGTCGACGTGCAGGCGGACGACCTGTGCCCGCGCTACACGGCTCGTATGGTGCGCAATGTCAAGATTGCGCCCAGCCCCAAGTGGATGCGGCAGCGTCTGCGCTCGGCGGGCATCCGTCCGATCAACAATATCGTCGATATCACGAACTACGTCATGGTCGAATACGGCCAGCCGATGCACGCATTTGACTACCGCTATGTCAAGGGCGGCAAAATCGTCGTCCGCCGTGCGGGCGAGGACAAGACGCTCACGACGCTGGACGGCAATGTTCGCACGCTTCAGCCGGATATGCTCGTCATCGCCGACGAGACGAAGCCGGTCGGCCTTGCGGGCGTGATGGGCGGCGAAAACAGCGAGATCGTAGACGATACGGTCGACGTGGTCTTCGAATCCGCGAACTTCCTCGGTTCCTCTATCCGCAAGACGGCGCTGGCGCTCGGTATGCGCACAGACGCGTCCGCGAAGTTTGAAAAGGACATTGACCCGATGCTGACCGTCCCCGCCGTCAACCGTGCGTGCGAGCTGGTCGAGCTGCTTGGCGCGGGCGAGGTCATGGACGGCATGATCGACGTGCTGAACTATGTTCCGCAGCCCGTCACGGTCAAGCTCGAGCCGGAGCGCATCAACGCGCTGCTCGGCACGGATATCTCCGAGGCGGATATGATCGAGTATCTGCGCCGCGAGGAAGTTCCCGTCGTGGACGGCATGATCCAGGTCCCGTCCTGGCGGCCCGATCTGCGCGTGATGGCCGATATCGCGGAGGAAGTCGCCCGGTATTACGGCTACAACAACATTGAAACCACCCTCATGCGCGGCGCGACCACCATGGGCGGCTATTCCGACGAGCAGAAGCTGGAAAACGCCGCCGGTGCGGCGGCAAGAGCGCTGGGCTACAGCGAGATCATCACGTATTCCTTCGTCTCCCCGTCCTCGTTCGACGCCATCCGCCTTCCGGCGGACAGCCCGCTGCGCAAAACGGTCAAGCTCGTCAATCCGCTCGGCGAGGATACCTCCATCATGCGCACGGTCATTCTGCCGAGTATGCTGGATATCCTCTCCCGCAACTATGCGTTCAAGAACAAGGGCGTCAAGCTCTATGAGATCGGCAAGATCTATCTGCCGGTCGAGGGCCAGAAGCTGCCGGACGAGCCGAAGCGCATGATCTTCGGTACGTATGGCGAGCATGAGAATTTCTTCACGCTCAAGGGCGAGATCGACGCGCTGCTCGAGCAGCTGAACGTGCATCCGGCGGCGTATATCGCCGACACGAAGAATCCGAGCTATCATCCGGGCCGCTGCGCCGATATTATCATCGACGGCAAAAAGCTCGGCGTGATCGGTCAGATCCATCCGCTGGTCGCGGAGGGCTACGGCATCGACGGCGAGGTCTACGTCGCGGAGCTGGACTTCACCGGCCTGCAGGCTGCGCTTGCACCGGAACGTGTGTTCCACAGCCTGCCCAAGTTCCCGACCGTCAGCCGCGATCTGGCGCTGGTGTGCGACGAGGCGATGACCGTCGGTATGCTCGAAGCCTGCATCAAGAAGGCGGGCGGCAAGCTGCTGCGCTCCATCCAGCTGTTTGATATCTACCGCGGCCCCGGCATTGCACCGGGCAAGAAGAGCGTTGCGTTCAGCCTTGAGCTGCGCGCGGACGACCGCACGCTCACCGACGAGGACACCACCGGCGTCACGAACGCCGTTCTGGAAAAGCTCAAAAACGGCCTCGGCGTGACACTGCGATAAAGACATAAAACCAGCCGTTCCCGGTTCACTCCGGGAGCGGCTGTTGTTTCGTTATAAGACCTGTTTTGCAGAAGGTCGGTTCGTAGGAGCGGACGACTCTGTCCGCCTGCGGGATGCAGTGCTTTTTTCAGAAATCTGCGGCGAATCCGTAAGTGTCCGCACGGCTGGTTGTCGGGGTCGATGCCCACATCGCCCCGACAGTTAAGCAGGCAAGTGCATACGAGTCCGCCGTAAAGCTCCATAAAACCACCGTATCCTGCTGGGCGGAGCAGAGCCCCGCCCCTACCAGATGCGTTCGGTTTTGGTCTTTTCGTATAAACCGAACGTCACAGTCTTGTCCTAGGGTGTATCTGAAAACTCATGATGTGAC
>ENA-ORNG01002283-ORNG01002283.1-human-gut-metagenome-genome-assembly--contig:-NODE-2283-length-11881-cov-3.040842_pt1 | contig 11881 bp, 18 predicted proteins | sample MGYA00242113_ERZ509018 | MGnify/ENA primary metagenome ERZ509018 (study PRJEB26280, sample SAMEA2338711) | human gut metagenome | biome: human gut; feature: human-associated habitat; material: faeces... | reverse complement strand
CCGCCCATCCATCATTTCATGAAGATGCCCCAGAAAGCCGAAGCCAGTCACATCGGTACAGGCATGGATTTCATACTTATGACTGATTTCCGAAGCCGTCTTATTCAGGGTCGTCATCGACGCAACCGCCTCTGCCATGGCGGCCTCCGACGCCTGCTGTACCCGATTGGCCGTACACACGATGCCCACCCCCAGCTTCTTTGTAAGAATGAGCTTGTCTCCCGGCTTTCCCTGGTTATTCGGATACATATGCTCCGGGTGAACCAGCCCGGTGACGGAAAGACCGTATTTCACATCCGAATCCGCGATGGAATGTCCTCCCGAAAGAATGCCTCCCGCTTCCATGACCATTTCCGAGCCACCCCGCATGATCTCTCCCAAAATATTTAAGTCCATCGTCTCAGGAAAACATACAATATTAAGCGCCGTTTTCACAATGCCGCCCATGGCGTACACATCACTGAGGGCATTGGCCGCCGCAATTTTTCCGAACGTATAAGGGTCCTCCACCATAGGCGGAAAGAAATCCAGTGTCTGAACAATCGCTGTATCCTCGGTAATTTTATAAACCGCCGCGTCATCCTTGCTGTCATAACCGATTAACAGATTCGGGTCCGGCCTTCCCTTCGGAAGCTTTTCAAGCACCCTTGAAAGCGCTCCCGCCCCCAGTTTGGCGGTACAACCGCCGCCCTTACAAAAAATTATTTTTTCACACATCCTTCTACTCTTCCTCCCCTCCGGCTTTTACCTGCCAAAGCTTGTGAGTACGCATTTGTCAATCCCCTGGTTATTCAGAAGCCTAATTACCCTTTTTCCAGCTCGGACTCTGGCTTCGTCATCACATTGATTTAAAACTACATAATAATCCCGTCCGCCCACATTCTTTCTGGCTCCCCTCTCCGAAGCCACTATTTTTGCCATCATGGTCTCTGTCACAACCTCCGACGGGGCTGCTTTAAGCAGCCGGACCGCAGCTTCCGTCCGAAAACACACAGCTTTTAATGGCTTACCTAGAGCTTCCATTCCCATTACGGCAATAACGATGTCGCACTCTTCCAAAATGACCGGCTCATGCTCTTCCGGCACTTTACAAGGCAGCCGCTTTGCCCCGTCCGCCTCGATAAGAACAATATCCGCCAGCTGTATATACATATCTAATTCTGAAGCCGTCAGGGCCGTCAGCTTTTTCCACTTTTCCGGCTCCTCCTGCCGCTCCGATTCCCCGAAAACCGGCCGCCCAACGACCGCATAGGAACCGCCGCGCCACAACGCTTTTGCCTCTTCCGGGCTTTTTGCCCACAGCCTTCCCTCCGGCCGGAAAATATGGGTCGTCGTCGTGACAACAGTCCTCGCTCCATTTTCCGTAAAACACTTTGCCAGAGCATACATGAGCGTCGTCTTTCCGCCGGCGCCTACAAGGGAAATAACATGCTTCTTTTCTTTTAAGAAAGGAAATCCTCCCCTTATAATCATTCGCTTTTCCTCTCTCATTTATAAAACAATGATCCGGTCTCCGGCTTTCGCCTTTCCCGACTGATTGACCCGGACAAAAATCCCTTCCCTCGGCATGACACAGTCCCCGGTCTTTTTTCGTATTTCACAATCCTGATGACATTCCTTGCCAATCTGAGTCACTTCGCAGACCGCCGTCCCGATTTGAAGCTTTGTTCCCACAGGAAGCTCATAAAAGCAGACGCCCTCCGCTAAAATATTTTCCGCAAAATCTCCGGGAAGAAGTATTTCATTCATACTTTCCTGGAGTTTTGCCACACTTTCCGCACCGAGTATACTCACCTGCCGGTGCCAATTTCCCGCATGGGCATCACCCTGAATCCCCCAGTCCTCAACCAGCTCAATACATTTCACCGGACGCTTTCTCTCACCCTTTTTCTCACTGACGCAGACTGCCCGGATCACCGCCGTCTGTCTGACATCCTTTTCAGACGCGCTCCAATCCGCCTTGCGATCAGCCACGGGAGCGCCGCAGTCCGCCGAGCCTTCGGAATAAAGCATTTCGATACCGTGGCGAACAGGCTCAATGACCGCTGCCAGGTTTTCCCTTGCCGCTTTTTCACTGCCCGGCAGGTTGATAATCAGGCTCCGGCCGCGGATTCCCGCCACACTCCGGGAAAGGCATCCCTTCGGTGTAATCCGCATACTTTCTGCCCGCATGGCCTCGGGAATTCCCCGGGCTTCCCGCTCAATGACCGCCAGGGTCGCTTCCGGCGTAATATCCCTCGGTGAAAATCCGGTGCCTCCGGTGGTAATAATCAAGGCCGCCTGCATCTCGTCCGCGCACCGGATAAGCGCTTCCTTAATCCGATCCATTTCATCGGGAATAATACACGTATAAATAATCTCCCAACCATATTCCACCAACATACGGCCGACGGCCGGTCCGCTGGTATCTGTCCGTTCTCCCCGTGATCCCTTATCGCTGATGGTCAGCACTGCCGCCCTGTTATTCATTCGACTCTTCCTCTCTATAATAATCCCCATGAACACCGCCGGTTTTCTCTAAAAGACGGATATCTGTAATCTTTATATCCCTCTGTACCGCCTTGCACATATCGTAAACGGTCAGGGCCGCCACGGAAACCGCCGTCAGAGCTTCCATTTCCACTCCGGTTTTTCCGTCACAATTCACCCGGGCTGCGATTTCTACCTGTAAATTTTCCTCATTCAAATGAAGGGACAAATCGATTCCCTGAAGGGGCACCGGATGACACATGGGAATTAATTCTGACGTTTTCTTCGCTCCCATAATACCTGCAATCTGGGCCACTGTCAACACATCGCCCTTTTTTACGCCTCCGCTCTGAACCAAATGAAATGTCTTTTCATTAAGCTGCAAGACGGCCGCCGCCGCCGCTGTCCTGTGGGTTATGGATTTTTCCCCCACATCCACCATTTTCGCTCTTCCCTGGTCATTAAAATGTGTAAAATCTTCCATTCTGTTTCCCCGCCTCCTGTCAAACTAATATCTTCCAAATGTACAGTTCGGGAAATGACATGGCTTACAGAGCTGGCAAAGCCCGCCGTCTCCCAGACGAATTAAATCTTTTTTGGTCAGCTTATCTTTTGTAAACACCTGAGGCAGTAAAACGTCGAACATCGTCGTCGGCATACTAATCGCCGCCCCCGGAATACCAAGAATCGCCACATCGTTAAGATAAGCAACTAAAGTCATATTTCCTGGCTGAGAAGGCACGCCGTGGGTAATAATATCCGCCCCAAGCTTCCGAATCGCCGGCGGCGTAATATCATCCGGGTCTACCGACATACCTCCGGTAAAAATAAGAAAATCCGCCCCCTGCGCCAGATATTTTTCCGCCGCGGCCACGATCATTTCCGAATCATCGTCACAGATAGTCACACCCAAAATTTCACTTGGGTATTGTTTTAATTTTGCCCTCACCACCGGTTCAAATTTATCCTTGATCCGGCCGCTGTAAACCTCGGAGCCAGTTATGATCACTCCGGCTTTTAGTTCCTGATACGGCCGAAGATTCAAAAGTTTTCTGCCTTTACACAATTCTTCCGCTCGGATAATTTGTTCTTCCTTTGTAACCAGCGGAACAATCCGCATGGACGCCAGTCTTGCTCCGGCTTCCACCGGATAGTGGTCCGGCAGCGTCGAAATGGTAATATCACCAATGCTATTGATTTCCTGTAAAAGCTCCGTATCCACCCGGAACATTCCCCGGGTATCCGCCGTCAAAAGGACTTTTCCCTCGGACACATCTGTATAATGGGCGCCTTCCACCGGTGCCATGACCGCCATCCGGTACGCCGCATCCTCCTCATGAATTTCTCCTGCATTTTCTTCCCAGACAAAAACCTGACGTTTTCCCAGGTTCAAAAGCGCCTCGATATCTTCTTCTTTTATAACATGGCCCCGCTTAAACGCGGCTCCCTTAAAACCGTCCCGCATGGCCGTAATATCATGGCAGAGGGCCATGCCAACCGCATCTTTCACATTTATTTTCTTCATAATAATTACCCTTTCAATAACAATATCGCGTCCGAAGGAATCCATATATCCACCACCGGCTTTTCTCCCGCCTGCAAAGATATATCAACCGACTCCGGCCGATAGTAACTCCATAGTTTTTTGTCCACCTCCCATCCGAAGGTTTTCTCGCCGCCCTGCACCGCCTGCAGTAACAGGGTATATGAAAATGGATTTTCAATAACCTCTTCAACCCGGCACCGGAAATGATTTTCCCCTTCTCCCGCCTGCATATCGTGCATACGAATACCGACATATTCCACACTGTCAGAAATTTTCGGCACATAAAGCTCAAGTCCCCAGTCCAGCGCCAAGAGATGATTGTCATCCAGCACCTTCACCTTCGATATATTTTTACATCCGGTCAAAATCGCGCCGTTTTTTGTGCCCGGCGCTGCAAATACCTCATGCTTTGTTCCCAATGTCTCAATCCGGCCGTCCTGCATGACTGCCACCTTATCCGACATCCGATAAACCTCATCCCGGTCATGGGATACAAGAAGCACTGTCTTACCATAAGATTGTATCACCTGCCGCACTTCCCGTTCAAGCTGAAATCGCAAATGACTGTCCAACGCCGAAAAAGGCTCGTCCAAAAGCAAAATATTCGGATCGGAAACCAAAGCTCTGGCCAGGGCCGTCCGCTGCTGCTGCCCGCCGGAAAGCTCGGAAGGATATTTATCCGCCTGGGACATCAGGCCAAAACTTTCTATAAAATCCCGGACCATTTTCTGCCGTTTCACCCCGTTTTTTTCTCTGCGGGCGCCGGCCGCCACATTTTGCATCACCGTCATATTCGGAAACAAAGCATAATTTTGAAAGACAAGCCCGGTTTTGCGCTCCTGCACCGACAGATTGATTTTTTTATACGAATCAAACAGGGTCACTCCGTCCAGTACGATCCGCCCCCGGTCCGGCTTTTCAATCCCGGCAATACATTTAAGCGTCATACTTTTGCCACAGCCGGAAGCTCCCAACAAGGCCAGCGTCTCCTTTTCCGCCTCAAAAAAGACCTTTAAATAAAAATTCCCCAGTTTTTTTTCAATATCAACAAACAGAGACATCACACACCCCTTTTCTTTTCCAGCATATTGACGGCCAAAAGGACGACAAAAGAAATGGCGAGATTCACCAGCACCCACCGGGATGCCAGAGCATCATCATTGGTCCGCCAGAGCTGATAAACCGTCGTTGAGATTGTCGCCGTCCGTCCCGGCGTATATCCGGCGATCATATTCGTCGCGCCGTATTCTCCCAACGCCCTGGCAAAAGACAGAACCGTCCCGGCCAGAATGCCCTGACGGCATACGGGCATACGGATATGCCAAAATATGTAAGTATTTGACAATCCGACGGACTGTCCCGAATAGGCCAGCGTCTCGTCAAATGATTCGAAGGCTCCCCGGGCCGTCCGGTACATCAATGGAAAAATAACAACGGAAGTAGCAAAAATAGCCGACCACCAGGTCATTGTCAAGCGCATATTAAATGCCTCTAAAAACCACGCGCCGACAATCCGTTTCGGCCCCAAAACCCGCAGCAAAAGATAGCCCACCACCGTCGGCGGCAAAACTAACGGCAGGGTTAAGATCACATCCAAAACACCTTTAATGAGACGGGGCGCTTTTGAAATATAATAGGCTGAAAAAATGCCGATGAAAAATATAAGCGCCGTACTGATTCCGGCAATTCTCAGCGAATTCCATAACGGAAACCAATCCACAAGGTACACCTCCCTTTATACGAATACAGGCGGACACTGCTGCCCGCCTGCACATTAAACTCAAATTTATTTTTCGACCGGAGTAAAACCAACGCTCTCAAAAACCGCATCCCCGGCATCTCCGGTCAGATAATCAAGAAAAGTCTGTGCCTCTTCCGGATTTTCTGAAACCTTCAAAACCGCTGCCGGATAAATGACCTGACCGCACATCTCGGCAGTCGCGGTATCCGCTACGGTAAGATTCGCTGAAAATGCGTCGGTTACGTAAATAATTCCGCAGTCTACAGCAGCTTCGGAAACCTGTGTTGTCACTTCTTTAACATTCGAACCGTATGTAATACATCCGGCCGCCACCAGCGCTTCTTCCGACAGCCCGAAATATGCCAAAATCTTCTGTGTATACTGTCCTACAGGAACATCCGCATTTCCCATAGCCATCAAAACAGCGCCGCTTTCAAGCTTTTCTTTCAAATCATCATAGGATTCGATACCTGCCGGATTATCTTCCGGAACAACCAAAGCCACTTTATTCTCGAGAATATCAAACCGTGTGTCTTCCTGAACAAAATCCAGTCCCTCTGTATTGACCTCCGGATCCGCCTCCATGTCCAGCTGATTCATCTGAAGCTGTCCCGCAGAAATGAAGATATCACATGCCGCACCTTCCTGAATCTGTGTCTTTAAGGTACCCGAAGAGTCAAAGTTAAACACAATATTCACGCCCGGATGCTCCGCCATGTAGGCGTCTCCCAGCTCTGTCAATGTCTCTGTCAAAGATGCCGCGGCAAAAACGATCAATTCCGTGTCCCCGGCCTCGCCGGCATCTTCGCCACCTGCCGTCGTCTCCGCAGCTGTTTCAGCCACAGCTTCCGGCGCTTTCCTTTCTTCCTTTCCTGAATTTCCGCAGCCCGCCAGTAACCCGACGGTCATCGCCGCCATCAAAAGTGTGGCAATACTTTTTTTAATTTTACCCACCTCCGGATCATCATACGTCATCATTATTCTAGCATGAGAATAACGATATGTCAAAAAAATACTTTCCTTATTCAGAAAAGTATTTTTTGAACGCCGCTTCCGCCGCCAGGTTCACCTCCTCCAGCATGGCTTCATACCGGTCAAGCAATTGTTCCGCCGCCTCTGTCAGAGAAGATCCGCCCCCATTTGCACCGCCAGTCTGCCGGAACAACAACTGAAAGCCCCATTCTTCCTCAAGACTCCGGATCAATTTCCAGGCCTTGGAATAGGCCATCCCCATTTCTGCTGCAGACTTCTGAAGAGACCCGGTCCGCTTCACACCCTCCAGCAGCCGCATTGGTCCCGGGCCGAAGCTTTTTTCCCGAAGAAAGAGACGTAACGTCAAATGATAAGTCAGCCTGTTTTCAAATTCCATCGTATCATCTCCTCCTCGCTTCCGTGTTGATTGAAATTATATCAGTTTCTAAAATTCCTGTAAATAATCGACAGACAAATCTCTTGTTATTTTCTTCCGGATTTTCTATAATACTTCTAAGACATTTGAACATTCACAATCAAAAGGAGGAAATTTCATGGCTTTTCATTTAATCGATATGGAAACCTGGGAACGCCGTGAGCATTACAAATATTATCAGACCATGGTCCATTCCAGCTATACATTAAACGCTCATATAAAAATCACAGAACTTTTAAAAGAAATCAAAAACCGGGAGCTGCGCTTCTACCCGGTATTTCTTTATGTCGTCTCCACGGCCGTCAATCGGATCCGGGAAATGCGCATGGCCCATGACAGCGAACACCGCTTAGGTTACTGGGATGAATGTCATCCCTCCTACACCATATTTCACGAGGACGACCATACATTTTCAGACATATGGTCCGAATATAACAAAGACTTTGCCGTCTTTTATAAAACCTGTGTTCAGGACATGGAAACCTGGAAGGACGTCAAAGGTGTAAAAACCAAGCCGGAAAAACCGGAAAATTTCACGCCCATTTCCTGTGTACCGTGGATTTCCTACACCTCCCAGTGCTACGACACCCCGATGACCTCCCCGTTACTTTTTCCGATCATCCTGTGGGGAAAATACTTTGAACAAAACGGCGACATCCTTCTCCCCTTCTCTGTTTATGTGCAACACATCGTATCTGACGGTTATCACACCTCACTGCTCATAAACACTGTGCAGGAAATCGCAGATAATTATAAAGAGTGGTTAAACCAGGCATAAAAGCCATGGTTGCTCATATGGCACCCTTATAGCAGATACTGTTTCCACAGTTTTTATCTTACTAAAATATATCCTCTTGGGCAGGTGTTTCTTTTAACGCCGTTCCAAGAGGATATATTCTATTTTATGCAATTCTTATCATAACTTATAATTATAAATAATCTTAATATAGCTAAGTCTTCCAGCAGAATCTTTGTATTTAGCATACATATTTGCTAATGAAAGATCTGATGCAGAAATCTGACCTCTAGGACTTATATAAGTACCATCTTCGTTAATAGTAATATCTAAAAATACACTATTTTCTTCATCATAATAACTCATAACAGCGCCAGCAAAATCAACATTTTCATAATAAAGTTCTTCTTTAGCAAATGCAGTTATTGATAAATCGCACAGCATACATAAAGCAAATATAACCGCTAATAGTTTTTTGTTTTCCATCGGCTTAATGTATAATAATAACATAATCCTTATAAAAGATATGATTTTTATCATTGTCAAATAATCTAAAAAAGCAGATAGAAACTTCGCCCTGCTGTTTCAGGGTTGCCTGCTGGCCAAGGTAAATGAGAAGCTGCCATTTGCCGGGCATGTTTCCGGCACCTTCCAGCAGTTCCACTTTGTTTAGTAAGTCCTTGAAAATATAAGGTTTTAAAGAAAAATAGGACTGTAAAACTTTACAGTACCAAATAAGCTAAGGGGGTATTTTTATGAATAAGGCATTTTGGGGTTTTATACTTAGCGCAGGAATTGGCATTTGGTTATCATTTTTTAATACAGGGATGGGCCCTGTTGCAGCTATAAGTATTATAGGTACAATTATTATATATCAAAATGAAACGAAGAATCGTGACTAAACTTTAACAAGGAGCTGTCCTGGAAACATAATTACAGTTTGATATACTCCCTTCTAGGCAGACAAGTGAAATAATAAAAACTTGTCATTTAGGATGGAGCATATTTTATGCCTAAAAGGAAACATTTCCAGCTCTCCATAAAGTTTTTCACACTTTTTTTATATCTGTATCCATACGAACAGTGAACATTGAAAAACATCATTCTGGAACATTTCGCTGGAAAGATATGTCTGTGCAACTTGCCATAAAAATAAAAACCACGGCTGCGAATCTGCCCTGTGACAAACACCGCTTCCATGGTCTTTCTTATCTTTTGTATATTCATTTTACTCTATCCTTTGTATCCAGCTTTCTCGTCTTTTGTTACATAGCCTTCACAAAATCCTCCATCGATTCGGCTTTCGCCGCCAGCAGCAGCCATTTTATCAAGACCTCTTCATCCTTTTGGCTTCGGATACGCTCCTTCACATTCTCCGGAACATCACCTACATTTTCAAGTACTTCCAAAATAGATTCCGAACGTCCTTGTGCTATTCCTTCTGTTCGGCCTTCTTCCCTGGCTGCGTTTCGTTCTTCAATCTCACGCATAAATCTCATTCCTACCGCCTCGCTCTTTTTCGCCCTGTTTACCCGTTCCTGAATCCGCCGGATGCGTTCACTCTCCGTTTCGGCCGCCGCCCTGTCGGTTGTATTTTCCATGTAATGAAGAAATTCCACCAGCTCTTTTGGAACTTCATCTCCATTCGTTCCACGGGTATTTAAAAATATCCGCACAGCTCCGTCCCCCAAAGAAAGGTTCGCATTTTCTTCACAAACAGCTTTAAATGTATAGCAATATTTTCCCAACCCGAAGATATCGTAATCCGTTATAACAATGATGTAAGAATCATTCAACTGATTATAGTTTGCCGCCCCGGCTTCTAACAGGGAGCTGTCCATCAGCGACTGGTAATATCTGCTTCGTTTCTCCAGATCGGTTTGGTATGTATTCTGGGCTTCCACGTCATAGACAATCCCGTCTTCCGACCTGGAAAATACATCCATACGGATCGATCTGGCCAAAGGGGATATCCGGTGTTCTTTTTCAGTATGCGGCGGCGAAACCAGCTGGATATCCCGGCCGAGGATAATACTTAATACATCCTGATTTGCCTGTAAATCTTCCATCACCTCGGCAAATAAGAAACGGTCTATAAGGTTTAAATCTTTTAATGCTTTCTTTTCTTTCATGCATCTTACTCCTTTATTGTAGCATAGTTTTTCTTGTTTAAACAGTGGATTTTCTTCCTGATCAGGATTATAAGATTAATAGAAATTTCTTCGACAGGTCCTTGAACCGGCCCTGCCCGATAAATTGAGTATAAATGAAGCCCGATGGAAATGCAATCATCATCCATCGAGCTCCTTCGAGAAAAAATAACATTTTTCAGTTTTTACATTTCTTTTAGAATAATTGAAAACACAGCGGAACGGACATGAACTTTTTTATTGGCTAAAGGCGCATAAAAACGGACCCGACAACTGCCGACCAGCATTCTTTCCTTTTCATGAAAGGTATATTCCAGCACATTGGCCGGAAACATATAAAAATCACCGTCTTTGACAGCCGGTTCGAAACCGTCATCGCCCTCAAAATCCATATTCATTAATTTCCCCCGCTGAATAAGATGCCCAAGCATATTTCGCCGTTCAATGGTCACCGCCTGCAGCTCGATGGTGCCCTCCCCTTTTTTCATTTTCAGAGATGCGGGATGACGAAAAGCTTCATCCGACATGGAAAAGTGTTTGTCCTTTTTATAGTTTTCACGAAAAATCACGAAGGATACCGGATACTCCCCATCTTCCAAAATCTGTGCGAAATCTTCAAAGTGCAATGGACCGTTTGGAAAATCTTTAAAAAAATGTAATTCAGCCGAATTTTTGACAGAATCTGCTTTTTAATCTCCGGTTCAAGATTAAGGGACATAACCATGGCGTTTTCCTTGATTTTCCGGGCGTCAGTCCCGGCCGCAGACCGCTCGATCCACAAACCGAAATCTTCAACCTCCCTGGCATATTCCTGAGCTAGTCTCATACCATTCGGCGAAAGCCGGATCAGACGCTCCGGACTGTCATTAATCAATCCCTGTTCGATCAAATCATCCACATTTCTGCTGATGGTGGACTTTGTCACCTGAAAATGCCTGCCGATTTGAGTCACGGTGCAGGCCTCCGCCTCCTTTTCATATAAGTAAAGCAGCAAGGCAAATTTTTTATCTGTCAGCTTTATATTCATATCTTATTAGTCCTTTCTAACTCAGGGATATATCCAACTTCACTTTTTTGTCAAGACTCAAATCGATAACCGGAAATACTTCTTGCTTTATACCTTTGTTTCAAGTATGATAAAAGCAAGGGATCGATAACAAAAATTTATATTGGAGGTATACAAAATGGAGGTTAAAAAGATTTTCACTTTAAGCAACGGTGTGGAAATTCCTGGTATTGGTTTCGGAACATGGCAGGCTAAGGATGAAGCTGCTGTCAATTGTGTGAAAGCAGCCCTTGAAGCCGGTTACCGCCATATCGACACAGCAACATTATATAAAAATGAAGGCAGCGTTGGACAGGCTATCGCTGAATGTGGTCTGAAACGTGAGGATGTCTTTGTTACAAGTAAATTATGGAACTCGAAACGCGGCTATGATAAAACGATGGCGGCTTTCGAAACAACCCTTCAAACGATGGGTATGGATTACCTGGATTTATATTTGATCCACTGGCCGGCTATGGCACGCCGGTTTGATAACTGGAAGGAGATTAATCTGGATACATGGAAAGCAATTACAGAGCTTTATAAAGCCGGACGTATCCGTGCGATCGGTGTTTCCAACTTCCTACCGCACCATCTGGAGCCTTTGATGCAGACCGAAGTTCAGCCGATGATCGATCAGATCGAATACCATCCGGGATATTTACAGCAGGAAACTGTAGATTACTGCCAGTCCCACGGCATTGTTGTTGAGGCATGGAGTCCTCTCGGCAACGGCCAGGTTCTCAGTAACGAATTCCTTGCGGGACTTGCTGAAAAATACGGCAA
>ENA-ORNG01002280-ORNG01002280.1-human-gut-metagenome-genome-assembly--contig:-NODE-2280-length-11898-cov-14.200878_pt1 | contig 11898 bp, 10 predicted proteins | sample MGYA00242113_ERZ509018 | MGnify/ENA primary metagenome ERZ509018 (study PRJEB26280, sample SAMEA2338711) | human gut metagenome | biome: human gut; feature: human-associated habitat; material: faeces... | reverse complement strand
TGGAGGTTGCCGCCGGCACGTCCGACGCCGCCGTCATCGACGTGCTGATGGCCGCCGAGATGACCGGCGAGGGCACCAGCTACGCCGATCTGGTCTACAGCCTGAACCTGAACGAGGCCCAGGACCTGCCCTCTGAGGAGTACGGCGTAGGCTTCCGGCAGGGCTCCGACCTGGTGGACGCCTTCAATACCTTCCTGGCGGAGAAGGTGGCCGACGGTACCGTGCTGGAGGTGGCCACCACCTACGGCCTGCAGGACGCCGTGATCCTGGAGTGACCCTCTGTCCCTGCGAACGCCATCCAAAAGCAGAGCGCGCGCTGCGCGCTCTGCTTTTCGGCGGCTTTCCACTCCATCACACTGACCTTGAGAGGACGATACCATGATCGAATTTTTCACCTCCAGCACATTTCAGACCGTGCTGTCCGCCCTGAACAGCGGATTTCTCAAGACCCTCCAGCTGTTTTTCATCACCCTCATCGGGGCGCTGCCCCTGGGGCTTGTCATCAGCTTCGGCTCCATGAGCCGCCTGGCGCCTTTTGCCCGGCCGGTCCACTGGTTCCTGCGGCGGCAGAAGCGGGCGCCGGGCCGGATCGCCAAGGCCCTTATCGCCTTCCGCCCCATCCGCCTCATCTGCCGCCTGGTGGTCTGGGTCATTCGGGGCACACCTCTGGTGCTGCAGATCATCGCCTTATTCTATGTGCCCGGCATCCAGCGGTGGTTCAGCTGGCCCAGCGGTGAGTCCGGCCGGATGATGGCCGTGTGCGTGGCCTTCATCATCAACTACGCCTGCTACTTCTCCGAGATCTACCGGGGCGGCATCCAGGGGGTGCCCAAGGGCCAGCAGGAGGCCGGGCAGGTCCTGGGCATGACCAAATCCCAGATCTTCCGCCACATCACCCTGCTGCAGATGATCAAGCGCATCGTGCCCCCCATCTCCAACGAGATCATCACCCTGGTGAAGGACACCTCCCTGGCCCGGGTCATCGCCCTGCAGGAGGTCATCTGGATGGGAGAGTCCTTCATGAAGGGCAACTCCAACATCGCCGGCCTCACCTGGCCGCTGTTCTTCACTGCCGTCTACTATCTGATCTTCAGCGGCATCGTCACGGTGCTGTTGGGCAAGCTGGAAAAGAAGCTGGACTTCTTTCAGTAAGGAGGGAAACGCTGTATGGCAATTCTGGAAGTACATCACATCGAAAAGCACTTCGGCGCCACCCGGGTGCTGGAGGATATCAGCTTTGATCTGGAGCAGGGCCAGGCCCTGGCCATCATCGGCTCCTCCGGCTCCGGCAAGACCACGCTGCTGCGGTGCCTGAATTTTTTGGAAAAACCGGACCAGGGTACCATCTCCGTGGCCGGCAATCTGATCTTCGACGCCGCCGATCCCGCCACCCAGCGGGAGAGCGAGGTGCGGAAAAAGCGGCTCCACTTCGGGCTGGTATTCCAGTCCTTCAACCTGTTCCCCCAGTACACGGCCCTGAAGAACGTCACGTTGGCCCGGGAGCTGCTGGCCCAGGAGCAGCCGGACTTCAAGGAGAACAAGAAAAAGATCCTGGAGGACATCCAGGCGGACGGCCGGGAGCTGCTGGCGAAGATGGGCCTCAGTGAGCGGGCGGACCACTACCCCAGTCAGCTCTCCGGCGGGCAGCAGCAGCGGGTGGCCATCGCCCGGGCCCTGGCGCTGCGCCCGGATATCCTCTGCTTTGACGAGCCCACCTCCGCTCTGGACCCGGAGCTCACCGGTGAGGTGCTGCGGGTCATCCGGGAGCTGGCGGAGCAGCGGACCACCATGATCATCGTCACCCATGAGATGGCCTTCGCCCGGGACGTGGCGGACCAGGTGATCTTTATGGACGGCGGCGTCATCGTGGAGCAGGGCGATGCCCGCCAGGTCATCGAGCACCCCCGGGAGGAGCGGACCCGGCAGTTCCTCTCCCGGTATTCCGAGGGCTGAGAATCCCAGAGAACGCAAGAAAAGAGCGGAGCCAAAAGCTCCGCTCTTTTTGTCTCCTGAACCCTGCCCGCAGAGGACCGGCGCTTTCTTCAAAGCGGGAAACTGCTTTGAGGAGGTTATGCCCGCTTCCGAGGGATCAGCAGCAGCTGGTCCCTGGGGATGTCCCCCTCCGTCTCCAGCTGGTTGGCCGCCAGGATCACGCCGATGGTGGTGTTGTATCGCTTCGCCAGGTCCCAGGCAGTCTCCTGCTTTCCAAGACAGCGCAGCACCAGGGACGGAGCGCCGGCAGTGTCCTTGGGAGCATCGGTGTCGATCTTGCCGCCGGACACGCAGGCCCGCTTCACCCGCGCTGCCGCTGCCCCCTGGAAGTCCACCGGGAACCGGACCTCGATGCCCCGGTCCGTCAGACTGCCCTGGATCTCCGCCCGACAGGCAGCTCGTGCAGTGACCCGGCAGTCCTCCGGCAGCTCCAGCTGACAGCTGACATCGATGGTCCGTTCTGCCACCAGGGGCACGCCCCCCTCGTCCAGATACAGCGCCCGCAGATCCGCTCCGGTCCGCAGAACGGTGCTCTCCCCCTCCCGGCTGACGGCCACCGGCCCGCAGGTGACGGAGAGTGCCAGGATGGAGTCCGCCACCACGCCGATCTCCAACACTTCCCGCACGCTTTGGCGGCGGGCAAGCTGCTCCCGGAGGCAGGTGAGCTCCAGCGGCGCGGCGTCATAGGTCAGGTCGTAGGCTGTGGAGTACAGGTCGCTGAGGATGCTGACCTCCTGGGTCTGGCGCACCAGAGCCGTAGCGTGGAGATACAGCGTCACAGCGATCTCCCGGCCCTCGGCGTCGGCGCCGTCCACCTGCAGGTCCGCACCTGTGAGCTGCAGCTGGACTGTGGGCTCCGCCCCCTCCGGTACCCCCTCCACCTCCATGATCTGGGAGAAGGGCAGTTCTCCGGAGGACGTGCAGCAGCGGCCGTCCGCCGTCCGGTACAGAAGGCTGAAAGTGAAGATGCCCTTGAACAGCAGCTTGCTGCCCACGATCTTTGTCTCTGTTACCGCAGGGCACACCTGGCTGGTAAGGAGCTCTGCCGCCCCCTCCCGGCCCGGAGAAAGGTCCATCTGCTCAGAGAAGGTGAAGTCCTTCTCCACGATATGCGTCAGCAGGATGACATGCTGCTGTTCCTGCTTTTTTTCGATGCACAGCTCCGGCCCTGCCTCCACGTCCGTACAGATCCACAGGGGCCTGCGCTGGAAGCCGGTGAGGCGGGTCACCAGCTTGCAGTGTGTGAACACCTTCCGGGGATTCAGCATCCGGGTCTCCAGAAACTCCGTCTCTGTCTCTGCCAGCAGGACGGCACAATCGGCAAGGCCGCGGCCGTCGCTCTCCGCGGTGAACGGCATGGCAAATTCCAGGGTTCGGATGCCTCCCTCCCCCTCCGGCGTGTACAGCACCGTCACCCGGACCGTTCCGGAGACCGTTCCCCTGCCGTCCCGGAGCTCCCGGCTGTGGAGAAACACCCGGCCCGTGGTCTCAATGATCCGTGCAATGTCCGGGCAGTAGTCCGGCACAATGGTCTCCGCCGTCTCCTCCTGGGTCAGTGTCAGCTCGGCGCTCGTCTCATAGGCGTCGAGGCAGGTCTTTTTCAATTCCAGTTCCATGGTTCGCCCTTCCTTTCCGGCCGTTGTCCTCCGGGGACAGCCCGCCGCAGGCAACTGGCGGCAGGGACGGAAGAGGCCGCCGGCGGCGCTTCTCCCGCCCCTGCCGCCGCTACGTATGTCCACGGAGTCTCGCTCTGCTGACACTGTATGTTCGGCCGGGACTGGTTATTCCGAGATCCTGAACAGCTTTCGTAAGATTCCGCTGAGTGCCTTGGGGGATTTCCACACCATGATCCGCATCCAACTCGCTCCTTTCTAACGCCGGCAGCAGGCGCAGCCGCACGCAATCAGCAGGAATGCCACCAGAAACATCAGCAGCCCCGCCGGGAAGATCGCCGCGATCAGGATCCCCGCCCCCAGCGCCGCCGCACAGATGCCCAGCAGCGTGCATCCGCCGCCTCTTCGAAACATACGTCCCACGCCCCTTTCTCACTCTCATTATATACGGCCCGGCGGGAAGGGTGCGGGGAGAGTGAGGAGTCAGGAAATAGGAGTTAGAAGTTATGGTGCTGCCTGCGGCGGCGATCTTAATGCGTCCGGCTCTGCCGGATACCAAACCTTCTACCGCCTATCTTCTATCTCCTGACTGCAAAAAGTCCGCCGCGTCTACTGACGCGGCGGGCTTTTTGCCTGTCTCTTTTTCTCCTGCCAGTCCTGGAGGGGCTTCAGCTCCTCGTACAATCGGACATAGCTGGCATGCCGGCTCTTCTGGATCTTTCCCTCCCGCACCGCCTCCAGCACGGCGCAGCCGTTCTCCTTGGTGTGGCTGCACCCCACGAAGCGGCACTGGTCCAGGTAGGGCCGGAACTCCACGAACGTCTCCGGCAGGCGGTGCTTCAGCTCCAGGTTCAGTTCGTCCGTCTCAAAGGAGGAGAAGCCCGGGGAGTCTACCACATCCGCCCCACAGTTCAGGTGGAACAGCTCCACATGCCGGGTGGTGTGGCGGCCCCGGCCCAGGGCCTGGCTCACGTCCCCCACCTGGATGTTGAACTCTGGGTCCAGGGCATTCAGAATACTGGATTTTCCAACGCCGGAGTTTCCTGTAAAGGCAGACAGCTTCCCAGCGATCAGAGGTTTCAGCTCCTCAATGCCCTCGCCTGTTTCGGCGCTGACCCGCAGGGTGGGGAACCCGGCGGCGTTGTAGATTTCATACAGCTCGTCGGCGCTGTCCAGATCGCACTTGTTCAGCAGCACCACCACATCGCAGCCCTTCAGGGCGGCGATGGACGCCACCCGGTCGATGAGGAAGGGGTCTGTCTTTGGGATGGCCCCGGAGGCGATGACCACCAGCTGGTCGATGTTGGCCACCGCCGGCCGGGCGAAGGCGTTCTTCCGGGGCAGGATGGCCTCCACGAACCCTTCTCCGTTCCCCAGCTCCCGGACCTCCACCCGATCCCCCACCAGGGGAGAGACACCTTCCTTCCGAAACTTGCCTCTTGCCCGGCAGGTGAGGACCTCAGCGCCGGTATTCACATAGTAGAAGCCGCTGAGGGCCTTCTGGATCCGTCCCTCACAGCCCACCGAACGTCACCTCTTGGGAAGCACTGCTGTGCTGACCGTCAATCAGAATTTCCACATAGGAAGTTCCGCTGCCATACACAGGCAGGGGGAACGTGTACTGATAGTCAGCGCAGTTTACCGTCTCATTGAGAATTTCATTGCCGTCCTGCAGTACCTGAAGTGTTACAGTTTCCCGATCATCCGGCAGGGGAATCATAATCATCTCCATCCCCTCTTCACCGGTGGAGTCCTCTGGCCCGGTGCTGACCCACAGCTCCACGGTGCTGCCGGCGGGCACCTCTGTCGTGGCTTCTGGATTCTGCCGAATGATATAGCCCTCCTGCACCGTGTCGCTGGCCTCTTCATGGACCTCAGCAACCAGCCCCATGGCATCCAGCTGCTTTTGCGCCTGCGACAATTCCAGACCCTCCAGCGGGATCAGCGGCACGGTCTGAGGGCCCCGGCTGAGGACGAAGGTGATGGTGTCCCCCTTGTGGAGCTCCGCTTCCGCTGCCGGGGTGGTGGAGATGATGACGTCGGCGGCCAGCTCGTCGTTGTACTCCTTCTGGGTCTCCTCATAGGGCTGGATGTTCAGCTCGTATTCCTCCACCAGATCCTGCAGGATGGTCAGGGCCTGCTCATAGGTCACGGGGTTGGTGGTCAGGTCCGGCATGGTGCCCACGTCCTCCCCGGCGCTGATCCAGACGTTGATGGTGATGGGCAGTTCGCCCTTCTTCTCCGTCTCCGGCTCCGGGTCCTGGCGGACGATCTCGCCCACGGCGGCGTCGCTGGCCTCCGTGCCCGCCACTACCACCTGGAAGGTACCGTCCGCCACGCTGGCCTGCTGGTTGGCCTGCTCCTCCGTCATGCCGATCAGCCGGGGCACGGCGTAGGTGTCCGCCGCTGCCGGGACCATGGAGGCAAAGATGGCCCGGAACAGGAAGAACAGGACCACCACGACCACCACGGCGCCGCCGCCGATCAAGGCCGCCTTCTTGCCGCCGCTGAGGCGGGAGGGCCGCTCGTCGTATCGGTCGTCCTCATAGCGGCGGCTCCGCTCGTACGAGGACTCCCGACCCGGCCGGTGGCTCTGGGGCGGGACCGGAGTCCGCAGCTTTTGGGTGGGCTCGTCAGACTCCTCTGTCCGCAGGTCGCTGAGCTCAAAGTCCAGGTTCACGCCGGGGTTTTTCCGGAACGCCTCCAGATCGGCGATCATGGCATCTGCAGACGGATACCGCTTGTCCAGATCCGGAGCCATGGCCTTCATGCAGATCAGCTCCAGCTGCTCCGGGATATCGGGGTTGATCTCCCGGGGGGCCAGGGGTACGGAGCTCAGGTGCTGGATGGCCACGGACACGGCGCTGTCCCCCTCAAAGGGCAGGCGGCCGGTAAGCATCTCATACAGCACCACGCCGGCGGAGTAGATGTCGCTGCGGGCGTCGATCCGGTCCCCCCGGGCCTGTTCCGGGGAGATGTAGTGGACGGAGCCCAGGGCCTCCTGGGTCAGGGTCTGGGCGGCGTTCTCCAGGCAGGCGATGCCGAAGTCAGCCACCTTCACGCTGCCGTCCCGCAGCACCATCACGTTCTGGGGCTTGATGTCCCGGTGGACGATCCCACGGCTGTGGGCGTGGGAGAGGCCCCGCATGATCTGGGTGATGAAGTGCAGGGACTCCCGCCAGTTCAGCTGGCCCCGCTTCTCCATGTACTGCTTCAACGTGATGCCGTCGATGAGCTCCATGACGATATACTCGATATCGCCGCCCCGGGACACGTCGTATACCGACACGATGTTGGGATGGGACAGCTGGGCGACAGCCTGGGACTCCGCGTTGAAGCGGCGGCGGAAGTCCTCGTCCTGGGCCAAATCGCTCTTCAGGATCTTGACGGCCACCAGCCGGTTCAGCCGGTGGCACTTGGCCTTGTAGACCACCGCCATGCCCCCGGTGCCGATGCGCTCCAGGATCTCATAGCGGTTGTCCAGCATTCTCCCGATATAAGGGTCCTTGTGTTCCATGTGTCTCCCCCCTTTACTGCATCTGCATCAGGACGGCCGTGACATTGTCCGGCGCGCCCTGGCTCCTGGCGATGGCCAGCAGCCGGTCCAGGCAGGTGTCCGGCCCGTCCCCGTGGATGACCTCAAAGAGCATCTCCTGGTCGGTGACGGTGTTCACCAGCCCGTCGGAACACAGCAGCAGATACTCCCCGGCCTGCATCGGGCATATGTACCCGTCGCAGTCCGCGGAGATGTCCGGCCCCAGGGCCCGGGTGATGAGGTTGCGGCTGGGGTGGCGGCGGGCTTCCTCTTCGGTGATGTCCCCCCGGTCCACCATGCTCTCCACCAGGGAGTGGTCCTTGGTGATGCGGGTGATGCCGTTCTCGCTGATGTGATAGGCCCGGCTGTCCCCCACGTTGGTGACCACCACGCCGGCGTCATAGGAGATGGCGGAGACCAGGGTGGTGCCCATGTTCCGGCACTCCTCCCGGCGCTCCGCCTCCTCCTGAATGGCCTGGTTGGCCAGGGACACCGCCTGGGCGGAGGCCTCCAGCAGCTGCTGGGGGTCCTGGTCCGCTGTCAGCAGCTTCTCCAGCTCCTCCAGATAGACGGAGACGGCGATCCGGCTGGCCACCCGGCCGCCGGCGGGGCCGCCCATGCCGTCGCAGACCACGCCCACTGTGCGGCCGGAGGCCTCATGCTGCGCCGTGGCGTAGGCGTCCTGGTTCTCCTTCCGGACAAGGCCGATGTCGGTCATGCCCCAGACATTCATTTGGTTCATTGGGATGTCTCCCCTTTCTGCGCTTCTTCCATGGCCTTCCGGCGGAGCTGTCCGCAGGAGGCGTCGATATCTCCACCCAGGCTCCGCCGCACCGTGGCGGTGATGCCGTGGGATTCCAGCCGTTTCTGAAAGGCCCCGATCCGGCGGGAGGGCTTGTAGGGGCTCTCCACCACGTCGTTCAGGGGGATCAGGTTCACGTGGCCCGGCATGCCCCGGAGCTTTTTGGCGATCAGGTCCGCCTGCCAGTCGTGGTCGTTGACGCCGTCGATCATGGCGTACTCAAAGGAGATGCGGCGCCCGGTCTTGTCGAAGTAGTCATGGCAGGCGGCGAACAGCTCCTCCACGTCATAGGCCCGGTTGATGGGCATGATACTGCTTCTCGTCTCGCTGTCCGGCGCGTGGAGAGACACGGAGAGGGTCAGCTGCAGCTCCAGCTCCGCCAGCCGCCGGATGCCCGGCACGATGCCGCAGGTGGAGAGGGAGATGTGCCGCATCCCGATGTTCATGCCGTCGGGGTGGTTCACCAGCTCCAGGAATTTCAGCACCGTGTCCAGATTGTCCAGAGGCTCGCCAATGCCCATCAGTACGATGTTGGACACGGGCAGGCCGGAGTCGATCTGGGTGAACAGCACCTGGTCCAGCATCTCCGCCGGGGTCAGGTCCCGGACCTTGCCGGCGATGGTGGAGGCGCAGAAGGCGCACCCCATCCGGCACCCTACCTGGGAGGAGATGCACACGGTGTTGCCGTGGTGGTACTGCATGAGCACCGTCTCGATGCAGTTGCCGTCTCCCAGCTCCCAGAGGTATTTGATGGTCCCGTCCAGCCGGGACACCTGCTTCCGGGCCACCTTGGGGGAGGTGATGAAACAGGTCTCCTTCAGCTTTTCCCGCAGGGGCTTGGAGAGATTCGTCATCCCATCGAAGTCCGTCACTCCCCGGTGGAGCCAGGTGAACACCTGCTTGCCCCGGAAGGCCGGCTCCCCCAGAGACTGGAGGAAGGCCGTCATCTCCGGCAATGTCTGTGATTTCAAATCGGTCATGGGTCGCTCCTAAGTAGCCGCCGCTCCATGCGGCAGATGTAAAAGCCGTCGGTGTGGTGACGGTGGGGCCACAGGGTCACCTGGCCCTCGGTCTCCCCTACCGGATCAGGCAGGGCGAAGGGCGTCCGGACAAAGTCCGGGTGCTCGGCGAGAAAGCCGTCGGTGACCTCCTGGTTTTCCTCCGGCAGGATGGTGCAGGTGGAGTACACCAGCGTTCCGCCGGGCTTCACATACCGGGCAGCGTTGTCCAGGATGGCCCGCTGGATCACCGGCAGGGCAAAGAGGTCATCGGGCTTCTTGTACCGGATGTCCGGCTTCTTGCGGATGATGCCCAGTCCCGAGCAGGGGGCGTCCACCAGCACCGCGTCAAAGGCGCCTTCCCACTCCGGTCGGAATACCCGGCCGTCGGCGGCCTCTGTACGGATGCACCCGAGGCCCAGCCGCTCCGCGCCCTCCCGGATACGCTTCAGCTTGTTCTCGTGGAGATCGCAGGCGACGATCCCGCCCCGGTCCTTCATCTGAAAGGCGGCGGCGAAGGACTTGCCTCCCGGCGCGGCACACACGTCCAGCACCCGCATGCCGGGCCGGACCCCGGCGATTTGGGACACCAGCCGGGCCGCAGGGTCCTGGACCAGGAATTTTCCATCCTGGAACGGCGCCAGCGCCGTCAGATCCCCGGCGTGCTCCAATTCCAAGCAGCCGGGCACCCAGGGGTGCTTCCGTACGATAACGCCGGAGGATTCCAGCTCGGCCGTCAGGTCCTCCACGGTCGTTTTCAAGGGGTTTATCTGAACAGTCAGGGGCGCCGTGGCGTTGTCGGCGGCGAGAGCCGCCTCCGCCTCCTCCCGTCCCAGCAGAGCCAGCAGCCGCTTTACCAGCCACTTGGGGTGGCTGTACCGGATGGAGAGGTACTGGACCTCGTCCCGGTCTGGGATGAGCGGCAGGTCATTCTTGTTCCGGGAAACTTGCCGCAACACGGCATTCACCAGGCCGGACGCCTTGGCCCGGCCGTTGGCCTTGGCCTGCTCCACTGCCTGGTTGACGGCGGCGCTGTCCGGCACCTTGTCCAGAAACAGGATCTGATACGCCCCGATCCGCAGGATCTCCGCCAGGGGCGGCTGGAGATGGTCGATCTTCTGGGAGCAGTAAGACCCCAGGTAGAAGTCCAGCAGCAGCCGGTCCTGCATGACGCCGTAGACGATGCGGCTGCACAGCGCCGCCTCCGCCCCGGACAGCCCGTCCCTGCGGAGCTGCGCTTTCAGGGCGGCGTCCGCCCAGGCCCCGGCGGTGCGGCAGCTCACCAGAACACCCAGCGCGGTGTCCCGGGCATTTGGGGCCCTCATCGGCTGCCTCCCCGGTCCCGTCCGCCGCCCCGGCCGATGAAGATCAGCACGAACCGCAGCAGCTGCAGCAGGCTCATCAGCAGCGCCGCCACATAGGTCATGGCTGCGGCCCGCAGCACCTTTTTGGCGCCTGGCAGCTCGTCCTCATACAGCAGCTGCATCTCCTCGATGGTCCGGATGGCCCTGGCGGATGCATTGAACTCCACCGGCAGCGTCACCAGCTGGAACAGTGTGGTGAAGGAAAACAATACGATTCCGATGAAAAACAGCGACTGGCTGTACAGGAACAGTCCGATGAACAGCAGGATGAAGGACAGGCTGGAGCCGATCTGGGTCAGGGGGATGATGGCGGATCGCACCCGGATGGGGGCGTAGTTCTGGGCATACTGGACGGCGTGACCCGCCTCGTGGGCCGCCACTCCCACCGCCGCAATGGTGGGGGCGTCATAGACTCCCTCAGACAGATAGATGGTGTTGTCCCTGGGATCGTAGTGGTCTGTCAGATTCCCCCGGCAGGGCCGGATGGGCACGTCGTAGACTCCGTTGAACCGCAGCACCGCCTCCGCTGCCATAGCGCCGGTGAACCGGCGGCGGGTGGTGGTCCGGCTGTATCGCCGAAAACTGCCGGACACCTGGAACTGGGCCCAGATCGACAGCAGCAGCACAGGGATCAGCAGCAGGAAATACAGGTTATTGGCCAGGAAATCCGTGTAATTGTAGTAGCCGTAACCGTAATAGGGCATAGAAAACCTCCCGAATCGTGAAACTGGCGGGGCTCAGACCTCCAGCGGGTGTCCCAGCAGATAGGCGCCGGCGGCCATGCGCTTTCCGCCCTCTGCCTGGAGCTCCGTGATATAGAGACTCTCTCCCCCACCGCAGGCCACCCGGATGCCCTGCTTCCCGGCGGAGAGCACCGTGCCCGGAGCTGCGTCCGTCCGGTCCCCAGGGGCTGTCCGGAAAACCTTGAACCGCTGCCCTGCCAGCGTGCAGGCCGCGCAGGGCCAGGGGATCAGCCCCCGGACCTGGCAATCGATCTCCCGGGCAGAGCGGGTCCAATCGATAGGAGACATTTCCTTCGTCAGCATGGAGGCGTAAGTCTGCGCCCCCTCGTCCTGGGGCATCCGGGTAGAAGTCCCCGCGCCGATGGCCGTCACAGCCTCGCTGAGGGCCTCAGCCCCCAGCTCCGCCAGCCGCACCGTCAGAGTCTGGGCGTCCTCGTCCGGGCCGATGGGGGTCTCCTTCTGCAAAATGATGTCCCCGGCGTCCAGCTCTTTCGCCATATACATGATGGTGACGCCGGTGGTCTCCTCCCCGTTCAGGATGGCCCAGTTGATGGGGGCCGCCCCCCGGTACTTGGGGAGTAAGGACGAGTGGACGTTGATGGAGCCGTATTTGGGTGCCTCCAAGATGTCCTCCGGCAGGATCCGGCCGTAGGCCGCCACCACCGTCAGCTCCGGCGTCAGAGACCGCACCAGCTCCAATGCTGTGCCGTCCCGCAGCTTCTCCGGCTGGTAGACGGGGATATTTTGCGTCAAAGCATATTCCTTTACAGGCGTTGGCACCAACTTATGTCCCCGATTTTTGGGCTTGTCCGGCTGGCTGAACACGCCGCAGATCTCATGGCCGTCGGCCA
>ENA-ORNG01002276-ORNG01002276.1-human-gut-metagenome-genome-assembly--contig:-NODE-2276-length-11919-cov-3.253203_pt1 | contig 11919 bp, 12 predicted proteins | sample MGYA00242113_ERZ509018 | MGnify/ENA primary metagenome ERZ509018 (study PRJEB26280, sample SAMEA2338711) | human gut metagenome | biome: human gut; feature: human-associated habitat; material: faeces... | reverse complement strand
TGTCTATTTGGAATTTTCTCATTTTGACTTGCACTATTTATATTCTAGCACCAATCGTCAAACCAATGCACCGTATATTGAAAAGGTGAATGAATACTAATCGAAAGGGCAAACGCCCTTATATACTCTCCGGTCATGCCCTCCATAAACGCCCGAAACCCGTCCGGCCCCTTTGGAAGCTGCCTCATCCACTCGATGACTTTTTCTCTACTCTCAAAATTTTCCTCCAATTCCTCCCAATATCTTTCCAGATAACAAATATGTTCCCTTAGCCTTTGTTCTTCGGCCTCTTCCTCTGTCAATCTCTTTTTTTCAATTTCCAGTTTATCTCTGATTTCCATCATTTCTTCATCGGAAATATGCTCATTTCCCTGTATATATTTTTCAGTTTCCATACAATTCTTCCGGTATTTAAGCTGCTTCACGTTTTCCCTTATTCTTGCATTTGTCATACTAATGGCCGATATCTGACGTTTGATAAAAGAACGCTCCCGCTCAATATCATCCAAGCGCTGAATATCCTCCAGCCGGGTCAGAAGCTGTGCTACAAAATCGTTCACTGTATCTGAAAAAATGTCTCTTTCTGAACCGAGGCCACAATATCCCTTTATGATGTCCATCACCTTCTCATAATTTATCCCCGGTATAACAGGCAGATGAAATCTTTCCCCAACGGCTTTGCGAAACATTTGTATAAGCTGTTCTTCATATATTTTTTGAGAATGACAGATTGCTCTGCCATTATTCAAAGTAATGGATGGACAATACCAAATCGGATTGGAACGGGTATTTCTTACGTTATAATAACGCCCGCACTCAGCACAAATAAGCCGGCCAGAAAATCCCCTGATTTTTCGATTATTTGCGTCCCTCCCATACCGGCCGGCATTCATCCGGACAACCTGCTGGGCCTTTTCATAAAGCTCCCGACTGACGATAGCCGGATGATGATTTTCCACAAAATACTGGGGAACCTCACCTTTATTCTGTTTAGTCTGATGGGTTAGATAATCCATTGTATAGGTTTTCTGAATCAATACATTGCCTGCATAACGTTCTCTTCGCACAATTTGCGAAATATGCCGCGCTGTCCAGCCTTCCTCAATTTCACTGTACAGCTGGCCTCTGGCCGCATTATTTTTTCGTTTTTCACTATAAAAGGATACAGGCGCTGGTATTCCTTCTATATTAAATGTCCTGGCAATCTTTTTATAAGACATCCCTTCAGCGACCAATTGAAAAATCCGTCGGACAACAGCCGCTTCCTCCTCTGCGATCCGGATATCCTTATACTGATAACCGCTCTCGGTGGTCACGATTTCTCCATTATAGTGATAACCATACAGCTCCTGATTACGCACATCCCCTCTCGGAAAACGCTTCTCCATACTCCATCGAATATTTTCAGAAATGCTCCGGCTTTCTTCCTGAGCAATGGCCCCCAGCGTTGCCAGAATAAAGGCGCTGCCCATTTCGCCCGTATCCACAGCCTCCTTCTCGAATAAAATTGTTACATTATAGTCATCCATTATTTTCAGAGCCGATATAAAATCGGACGTATTTCTGGCAAATCGGGAAATGGATTTACACACAACCCGATCAATGCGTCCCTCCTGGCAATGTCGAAGTAGCCTCCGAAATCCGATTCGTTTCTTTTCATTTGTACCGGATAAACCATAATCCGAATAAATTCCGGCAGACATCCACCCGGAATTGCCTGAAAGAAGCTGATTAAAATGTCGTTCCTGTATTTCATAAGAATTATCCTGATCCGAAGAATCCGTCGAAACACGTATATAAGCCGCAACCTTCTCTTTTATTATACTCATCTTCTCTTCTCCTCCTTTTTCAACCAATTATACATGGAATTTCCAGGCAAAAAAATATCTGCCCTTTTCCAGGACAGATAATTTTATGTTTTTATTTACTTTTCTAATAAATCGACGCCAGCATTTGATTTGATTCATCCCACATTCGATCCGACATCTCACCTTAAGCGATTTAATCTATCGTTTTACGAAATATTCTTCATACCATACGAGGAAGGTATAAATGGTCCAAACCTTTCTCCAATTGTCCGAATTTCCACCAACATAATCATCAAAAATAGCATTGATTTCATCCACATTGAAAAATTTTGCCGCCATCTCGCTATGAAATTTTGCCTGAACATCCTGATTATACCGATCATCCGCCATCCAGATACGAATCGGCACAATAAATCCGAGCTTCTTCCGGAAAGCGATTTCCTCCGGCAAAACTTTGGCCGCTGCCGTTCGGAAGGCCACCTTATTCTGCTCATCATTGACCTTATATTTTGCCGGCATACGGGATGCAATATCAAAAATTCTCCGGTCTGTCAGAGGCATACGGATTTCCAGCCCTGCGGCCGTACTCATTTTATCCACATTCAGATAAATATCCCCTTCCAGCCAGATTTGAATATCCACATCAGACATTTTTGTCAAAGGATCTAACCCCTCTGTTTCCTCATAAATCCGTTCCACCAATTCAATCGGCAAAACATCCGGATCATATTTTTTCAGAATCCGTTTCTTTTCATCCTCCTTCATAATGTTTGTATTGCCTACATAGAAGGTTTTTAGATTCTCTCCGTAACGCTCCGCGTTCCGGTACATATTATATCCGCCAAAGAATTCATCAGCACCCTCCCCGGAATAACAGAGCTTCGCATGTTCCGCCGTTGCCCTGCAGGCAATGGCAAAGGCAATGGCCGAGGCATCGCCCAGCGGCTGCTCCATATTATACATAACATAAGGAACGATCTCAAAATATTCTTCCGGCGTAATCAGACATCGGGAATTCTTCCGGCCAAGGATTTCCGCCGTCTGCCGGGCCAGTCCAGACTCATCGAAACGCTCCTCCTCATAACCGCAGGAATCCGACATCTGTACATCGGACATGGCCAATACATAAGAAGAGTCTACGCCGCCAGACAAAAAGGATTCCGCAGTTTCATCCTCTGACTTAACTTCCGACATGATCGCTTGAAGAGTTCCATGAATCTCATCAGCCCAATCCTCCAGAGATTTACTGTAATCCGGATGAAACTCCGGCGTCCAGTAGCGCTCAATCTTTAATCTTCCATCCTGCCAAATCAGATAATGCCCCGGCATAAGCTTTCGAAGTCCCCTAAAAAAAGTATTCTCACCAGCTACATAGGTCAGACTCAAATATAATTGAAGCATTTCTTCATTTAATTTCTTTACAAATCCCGGCTGGTCCATAATCTTACGAATGGTCGTGCCGTAAAGCAGATGACCTTCCTCTGTTTCATAATAATAAAACGGCTTCGTGCCAAACGGATCTCTCAGGCAGAAAAGCTTCTGCTCATCTTCATCCCACAATGCAAAAGCAAACATTCCGTGCATATGATCCGCCATATCATACCCCCAGGCTTCATATGCCTTTATTAAGATCTGTTCTTCCCGCGCTTCTCTGGACAAGCTTTGAGCAATACCCAACTCCCCACAAAGCACTTTCCAATTTCGAATATGTCCTCTGTATTCTTTAACTTTTATCATTTGATTAACCTCTCTTATGCGTTTTATCACTTCATTATTATAAACTAAAGCTTGACAGATAACAATACTGCATTAAACATCCATAGACAATTTGACACTCTGGCATCAAGACACTATAATGTTTTTAAACGCCACGTTTCTATATTATTTAAGGAGATTACCTATGCCAAACATCATTGAAATTACCAACTTTGAAGCCCCGGAGCTGGACGTCTACGCCCGTCTCACAGAAAACCAATTACTTAACCGTCATGAACCGGAAAAAGGCCTTTTCATTGCTGAAAGTCCGAAGGTTATTGAGCGGGCTCTGGACGCAGGCTGTGTTCCAATCTCACTTTTACTTGAACGAAAACATGTGGAAGGACCGGCCCGTGACGTTATCGCCCGATGCGGAAATATCCCAGTCTATACTTCTGATTTTCAAGTCCTCACCCAGTTGACCGGTTTTAAACTTACCCGGGGCGTCCTATGCGCCATGCGGCGTCCGCCCCTGCCAACAGTTAAAGAAATATGCGTCAATGCCCGCCGAGTCGCTATCCTCGAAAATATCATGAATCCAACCAATGTGGGTGCCATTTTCCGCTCCGCCGCAGCTCTCAATATTGATGCCGTATTACTCACTCCCGCAAGCAGTAATCCCTTATACCGGCGCGCCATACGGGTCAGTATGGGGACAGTTTTTCAAGTGCCCTGGACTTTTCTTGTCAATGAAAATGCCGATGACCATCAGGTCAATATTAAACTTCTGCAAAAACTCGGTTTTAAAACTGCTGCCATGGCATTAAGTGATAATTCCATACCTATCGACCATCCGGGACTCAGAAACGAAGAAAAGCTGGCGATTATCCTTGGTACCGAAGGGGACGGTCTGGCATCCTCTACGATTGCAGACTGTGATTACACCGTGCGCATCCCTATGTCCCACGGGGTAGATTCTCTGAATGTGGCTGCGGCCAGCGCGGTGGCTTTTTGGGAACTCGGACGTTATTTATGAAACTTTTAGGTGTTGTATCATTAAATGATTTACAGGTTTTTCAATGTTTCTTCCAGAATAGCCTCTGTATCATTTCCCACAATATCCAGGCCCTCTGCCTTATATATTTGCAGCTCCTGAATGCCGAACATCGCACATAATTCTTTTAAATAAAGCTCCAGAGAATTCGGAGACCCAATATAACCGCCGGCTGTCGTAATATAAACCAATTTTTTGGCCTTGCAAAGTCTCAAAGGCGTGCCATCATTACCATAGCCAAAGGTAATGCCATTCACACACACATGCTCCAGGTACACCTTCAGCATCGCCGGAAAGCTGCAATCCCAAAACGGCGCTCCAATCAGTATTTCATCAGCATCGGCAAAATCCCTGGCACAATCATATCGGACAGATGTCAAATCTCCGGCAAAAATATCCGCATCTCTTTGCTGGAGCATCTGCGCATTAAAAGGCTCCAGAGCATTCTCCTTAAGAACAAATTCACTGATTTCTTCACCGTCCCAGTGCTTTTTCACATACTCTCTGCAAAGCTCAAGCGTCCTTGATTTCTCCCGCACACAGGCATTAACAAATAATCCTTTCATAAATCCTTACTCCTATTCTTCATTAAATTCGCGTTATGTTAACTCTGATTTTTAATATAGTCTACTGTACATCGCATTTCATGCCAGGCCTCTCCGCCCCAAGTGGAATCAGCCATACCCTGATCAACAAATCCGAGCTTCTTATACATTTCTACCTTTGACTCCAGACAGGTAAGCACCAATTCATTCCTTCCCTTTTGCCGTTCTCTCTGGCCGTATTCAAATACCAACGCCCTTGCAAGCCCCTGGCCCCGATACTCGGGCAGCACATCCAAGCCAAGCAGCATCACATTCCTTCCATCCGGATCATACAACTCTGCATCTGTAAAAAATTCATCTCTGAATGAAGCCTCATCCGTTGAAAGGCCGTTTAAAAATCCGGCGATACGTCCGGTGACTTTATCTACTGCCACCAAAAATAATTCCGGAGCTTTTTCAATTCGTTCTTTCATATGCTTCTCAGAACATGCCTCATTGGGCGGAAAACATATCTTCTCTATCTTCACAACCTGCTCCGTTTCCTCTAAATGGATATTTCTGAATAAATATTTGTCCAATTTTCCATTCATTTTACTTTTCAATCCTTTCCTTCAATCACCGTTTTGCAATTGCGCAGCATATATGCTCTTTATCTATATTTTCACTCTATTCACTGTATCTATCCTATCATGGAACTGCCATTTTTTCCATCACGAATCGGCATCCGATTTTCTTTTTTTGCCACAATTGATTATTCCAATGCTTGGGTATATTCCTATACAAAGCATTATAAAACAATAAATTTAGTTCTTGGTCTTTTCCTGCTCTATTATGCATGGAACATCGTTAGGAGTTGAGATAATGTATAAACCGAAAAATGAGTAATATAACGGACGCCGTACTGGCGGCTACATTGATTCTGCAAAATATTTGTCAATGGGCAGGAATTTATCATCACGAAAATACCGAACATTCCCTGCCACAATGTCAAAAATGTGATTACCACAATCCAAAATAGAAAGGAATCTCAAATATGATTACTTATACTGACGAAAAAAAATTTACACAACAATCCGTACAAGATTTGTTTCTCTCTGTCGGTTGGGTATCGGGGAAATATCCCTCCCGCTTATATAAAGCATTGCTTCATTCCTCTACGGTGCTGACAGCATGGGACGAAAATCAACTTGTAGGGCTTGTAAGGCTCCTAGATGATAGTGAAATGCTTGCCTATATGCACTATGTTCTCGTCCGTCCGGATTATCAAGGACAGGGTATTGCCGGAACATTGGTGGAAATGGCAAAGGAAAAATATAAAGACTATCTGTATATTGAAATTATTCCAGAAAAAAGTAAAAATGCAGCTTTTTATGAAAAGCACGGCTTTCAATGTATGAGTGACGGGGCGGCTATGCAGCTATGTGATTTTTCTAATCAATTCATTGTATTTTCATAGTTCTGTGCCATATAGGCTGTAACCGCGTGTCCAATAGAAATGGCCGAATTTTCCAACAATCCGAAAACTTTGTTTGCCGCTGTAAATCCGGCAACGAATGCCACTCCCTGACGGTTTATTGCCAACTGCAGAATCATGCCTCCCACAGCAGCCAGCACATGTTGGAGGGCAAAAGGAAAACCCATTTTACATTGCAGCCTCACAATTTCTTTTTGGTACTGCCAATCTTCCTTTCGGATATATGGTACACAATGTTTTTCCTGCCTTTTTAAATTTAACGTTCCATCCCTTTTCCCAACTACACGAACTGTACTCTCTTTTTTCTAAAAATGGGCAATCCCATTTTCAGGACTGCCCATTTTTTTCGCCTTATGTCGATATCCGCAAGGCCCATTTTTTCATCATTAATACAACTTCGCACCTGCCGGAATGTGGTTATCAACCATCAAAAGATTGAGTCCTTCCTGACCGTCTTTCTCATGTACGGCTGAAATCAGCATACCCGCAGAGTCAATGCCCATCATCTTTCTCGGCGGCAGATTTACGATAGCGATACAGGTCTTTCCGACCAGTTCTTCTGGCTCATAATACTCGTGAATACCGCTTAAAATCACACGGTCTTTGCGCTCGCCGTCGTCTAATGTGAACTTCAGAAGCTTCGGAAGCTGTATTTTTTACATCATTTTTCTTATTTACATCACCGATGGTCTTCATCGTCGGGATTAGTTTCATAGTTTGTTCGTCTTGTTTTATCTTTTCTTGTCTTTCCCATAAATTCAAGCGTTTCGGCAGTTTTATCATCAATTTATGTTTCGTCTGCTTTCGTCAAATAATTTTTATTCAGGGAAAAATATAGGGAAAGAAAAGCCACTCAAACACACATGTTTAAATGGCTCTCTTTACTGATTATCCAATCTTGATTTTACCCTCTAAGTTTTTAAACGATTCCTGCTTTTTGTTTTCCGTAGCTTCTGCATAAACATTCATCGTTGTGCTTATATCGGAATGCCCCATGATTTCTTGAATTATTTTTAAATTCTGTTCATTCTCGCAAAACCTTGTACAAAATGTGTGCCGGAGATTATGTACTGAAAAATGTCTGATCAGCATAGGCTCTCTCTTTTCTATTTTGGCATTCTCTGTTTCTTCCGCATTATAATCTCTGACTATTCTGGCAATCGCCCGGTTCAGCGTCATAGGGTTATGCACATACCCCTCACGATTAAGAAATACAAAATCCGAATATCCGTCTATTTCAATCTTACTAAATCCGCTTTGCATTTGTTTTTTCCGTTCTGTAAACAATGCTTTCCTAACTTCTGACAACATGGGAATTGTTCTCACTCCTGCTTTTGTTTTTGGCGTTGTGATATGCATTTCCATTTTTCCATTATCCTGCTGCCGATAAATCAAATTATGGTTGATTGAAATAACATTGTTCTCAAAATCACAATCGCACCAACGCAAGCCAATCAATTCACCTATCCGGTACCCTGTACCCAGTAATACAGTAAATACTGGCAGCCAATGATAGTATATAGGGGATTGCGCCATATATCCTATAAATGCCTCCTGTTCTTCAATCGTTAGTGCATGACGTTTCGGCTTAATTATGTAATTCTCACTTATGGCTGTGTAACGCTCTACAATGCCCCACAATTCGCCTTTGGAATATTCAGTATAGATTTTATCTATCGTATCATTTTCAACGCTAAAATCAGCTTGCAGCGTGTCCGATAACGTCAAATCATCACAATCAGATAAAGGACAATCTAAACTAGCCACTCCCTGCATATAGTTTTTTATGTTCAGCACTTCTTCAGCAGATACCCCCATTAAATCGGCTATTTCCGAAATTTCCGGCTCTCTGTCCTCACTCTGTTCTATATGCTCTATAATTCTCCTGCACTGCGTCATTTTCTGCCTTGCGTGACTTGGTATGCGTACAGTAGAGCCACATTTTTCAATATACTTTCTTACCGCCTGCACTATCCAATATTGGGCATCTCTACAACTTGGAGCATGACATTCAGGACGTAAGCAACAACGGTTACTACCACAATCTTAAATTCAAGGCCACCGCCGAGGCCCACGGACTTCATATCGAGAAGCACGACAAATACGGCTGGACGGTAACAACACTGGCCCCGGAAGCCGAGGCATGGATTATTGAAATCTTAGGCGAGGACAAAATCAATGCCAGCCGCCAGCCCGTGGAGGGAACCGCCAAGGGCGGCAGCAAGAAATCCATCAACCGCAGCATCAAATATGTCTGCCCAATCTGCGGCACCATCATCCGGGCCACGCGGGAGGTCAATGTAATCTGCGGGGATTGCGGAGAACCTTTTGAGCGAGCGTAAGTAGAGCGCCAGCCGGTAGCCATCGGCTGGCATTTTTCTTGTCTATGGCAGGCTGAAAAAGAAGAAATTTCTTTGAAAAAAGGCTTGCTTTCACACCGAAAATGCGTAAGCTGTCACTCACAAGGCAAGCAGCCAGTACAAAATACAGCAAATACGAAAGGCGGAAAACATTATGAAGACAGGAAAAATCACAGCAAAACTGAGGGATGCAGTTCCGGTATGCCTCATGGTAGAAGGTGCGGAGGTCATGCGGTACAAGAATATTGAGCTGCCGGATATGCTCAAGGAGGTGGAAATGACCGACTTCCATTTCAACGTACACATGGACGGAAAGATCACCTTTGAAATCCATTATGAGCCGGGCGTACTGCCGGAGGTATTCCCGGAGGCTCGCACCAGAATTTCCCGCGCAGCGCAGAAAGCGGCAAAGACCCAGCGCGAAGCTGATCCAGCAGAGGACGCTGCTATCCCAGCCCAAGCAGAAACGGCGCTGGCAATCATCCCGGAAGCCCCGGTGGAACCGGTGGCGGCTGAGGAGCCTGCCAAAACCGCCGAGGAGGCCATGCAGGAGGTATCCGAGAACAGGGTCATGGAAATTCACTACAATGCCACCGGCCCGCGCCGGAAGGAGCTGGCAACCGCAGTAGGCGCTTTCCTCGAAGCCACTCCGGTGTATCAGAAAGCCCCGACTTATGCCCTCGCCATCGGCGAGTACATCATCGACCGGGAGGGAACCCTCATCGGAGCCGAGAACCACGCATTGACCGAGGCCCTTGCAGAACAGGGCTTCACCGTAGCGTAAGAACGGCCTTTCAAGCCCTGCTTCGGCGGGGCTTTTTCCTGTGCGGATTTCTCAAAATAAAGATATGTTTTGAGAAATTTGGAGCTTGCTTTTTGACCGGTGGTGTGTAAGCTGTCACTCACAGAAATAAAACATATCTTTGAGGAGGCCCACACCATGGCTAATTATAGTATTGAAATTGAACGTAACAATGTAACCCTTGCGCAGTTCCTCCGGTATGTCCGCCAGCAATGCGAGAAGAAAGGCATCTATATGGAAATCGACCGGGAAGAATTTGAAAGCCCTTCCCGCCCGGAGAGTTACAGCTATACGGTAATTAACGGAGAAAAGAAATGCCATTCTGCCAGTTATCGGACGGTTACAAAGCTCCGCCGCAAACTTGCCAGCTATCAAACGGTGAAGGGCTACACAAGATTCTACTATACGGACGAATTTGAAGAATATGAGGAAACCGAGCTTTGCCGCCATGACTGGACAGAGAACGGAGCGGACTCCCCCTGTAAGGCAGAAACTTGTAAATCCTTCGCGTATGATATGCAGGTCTATATTCTGAATTGGGACGGCTCCATGTATAACGAGATATGCGAATTTACCTTTGACGAAGGAAACCTCGGACATGGCTACTACTACCAAGCAAACCGGGACGGTGAGGAATAAGGCCCACAATCGAGTAGGAGGGAGTGATTAACTCCCGTCCTCTCACAGCACCGGACATACGGTTCACGTATCCGGCGCTTTCAATAGTTGACGTGCATAGACTGATAGGCTGTGGCTAGATCATAGAAGCCCCAGTTTATCAGTCTTTCTTTAGTTAATGCTCTTTTGACCACGCCTGCGTTAGACATTCTCCAGTAGGATTTCCTGCTGTATGCTCCCTCGCAGGCTGCCCATTCTGGTAAGCCAAGACTTATCAGTTTCCTCCTACGGGTCTTTGGAAACTTCCACTGCTTCCAGATACACATCCGTATCCGACGGTACAGCCATTTATTCAGGCCTATGATGTTGTTCTTCATATCCGCTATCCCATAGTAGTTCAGCCATCCTCTCATGTAGACTTTTATCTTTTCCATGGTTTGGACAATACTTCCGCACCTACTCCGGGAAGTGAGCCTGCGCAGTTTATCCTTGGCTTTCTTCCATGACTTCCCATGGACCCGGATATAAATTCCTTTTCCGTTCTTCCCTAAACAAAAGCCAAGGAACTTAAAATTTCGGATTGCGAATACACTGACCGTCCGGCTCTTTTCACGGTTCATTTTCAGCTTCAGCGTTTCCTCCAGATACTTCGTACTGGATTCCAACAGTCGTTCTGCGGCCCGCTCACTTTTCGCCAGCAGCACGATGTCATCTGCATAACGGACAAATATAACTCCCCGTTTCTGATACTCCTGGTCAAACTCATTCAGGTAAATATTTTCAATAAAAAGATAAATTTCTACTCTGTGACAAACCTTTCTTTCTGTCGATAATTACCCTATTTTGCATTACTCCACTTTTAGATAACAATTGTACGCTATGCTACCCCCGTTTACCTTTTATATGCCTGCAGAACAGTTTTCTGAAGATTTCATCTGCTATATTGCACTTTTGCACTCTATTTAGACAAAGAGCATATAGAAAAAGAGATCCCGGTTTTGTGCAATTTGTCAGCACTAAGTTGTGAGCCGCCTTTAACAACATAATCCTATAAAAAGTGCAAAAAAAGATATTCATAATTGTAATTGCAGCTCATTTCATTTACAATAGTTAGCAGGGAATCAAAAAAAAGAATGTTTAAGTAATGGAGAGAAAAATGAGTGAAAAAAAATGGTATAAGATAAGCCTGTTTGTAGGGATCTGCGTATTGATCAACTATGCAGGTAAGATTTTTGCACAAAATTTGCAGCTGCCCTTGTTTTTAGATTCGTTTGGAACGGTGGTGGCTGCCTATGTATTAGGACCGTTATGTGGGGCAATGGTCGGTATGACGGTCAATATCATCTATGGGATCCTATATTCCTGGACGTACATGTTTTATGCTGTAGTCAGTGCTATCGTTGCAGTGACGGTCGGAATATGTGCAAGAAAGGGATATCTGAAAAATCTGTTTGGTACGCTGTCGATCAGCTTTCTAACAACAATTCTGTCAGTAGTTTTATCAGTTCCGTTTAATTATATGTATTTCGATGGTTACACCAATAATAAGTGGGGTGACGGTGT
>ENA-ORNG01002274-ORNG01002274.1-human-gut-metagenome-genome-assembly--contig:-NODE-2274-length-11922-cov-2.539901_pt1 | contig 11922 bp, 8 predicted proteins | sample MGYA00242113_ERZ509018 | MGnify/ENA primary metagenome ERZ509018 (study PRJEB26280, sample SAMEA2338711) | human gut metagenome | biome: human gut; feature: human-associated habitat; material: faeces... | reverse complement strand
TTGCCTGGAACAGCTCTCGCTGTACCTGGACGACCTCAAAAATCAGGAAGTCGCCACCCGCATCGTCGAAAAGGCGGTCAAGGCGGCGCGCGTGCGCGAGGCGGCGCGAAAGGCGCGCAACCTCGCCCGGCAGAAGAACGAGCTGGAGGCCGCGCCGCTGGTGGGCAAGCTCTCCAGCTGCACCGGGCGCAAGCCGGAAGAGAATGAAATGTTCATCGTAGAGGGGGATTCGGCTGGCGGATCGGCGAAGCAGGGTCGGGACCGCCGCTTTCAGGCCATCCTTCCCATCCGCGGCAAACCGCTCAACGTGGAAAAGAAGCGGATTGATCAGGTGCTGGCCAACGAGGAATTCCGCTCAATCATTACGGCGCTGGGAACGGGAATCGGCGAGGATTTTGACATCAAATCCCTCAAGTATCACAAGGTCATCATCCTGTCTGACGCAGATCAGGACGGCGCGCATATCCGCGCGATTCTGCTAACGTTCTTTTACCGTTATATGCGCAGGCTCATCACGGATGGGCACGTCTACATCGGCATGCCGCCGCTTTACCGTGTGGCCAAGGGAGAGAAGATCGTTTACGCCTATGACGATAAAGAACTGGCCAAGGTTACGGCTTCCATCGGCCGGGGATACACCATTCAGCGATACAAGGGCCTGGGTGAGATGGATCCGCCGCAGCTGTGGGAGACGACCATGAACCCGCAAAACCGCCAGCTCATGCAGGTGACGCTGGAAGATGTGGCGGAGGCCGAGCGCATGGTCACGCTATTGATGGGGGACAAGGTCGAACCGAGGCGGGACTATATCACCACATACGCGGATTTTAACAAAGTGGATACGTTTCTGGCACGGGAAGGGAAGGCAGAATAATGGCGCGAAAAAAGGACGCAGGGCAGGCGGATAACAGGCCGCAGCATGAGATTATCCAAAGGCCGATGGACGAGGTCATGCATATTTCCATGATTCCCTATGCGGAGCACGTCATTTTGGAGCGTGCACTGCCGCGCGTGGAGGATGGCCTCAAACCCGTGCAGCGCCGCATTCTCTTTACACTCAGCGAATTGGGCGTTACGCCGGATAAGCCGCACAAAAAGTGTGCGCGTATCGTAGGCGATTGCCTGGGCAAGTATCACCCGCACGGAGATTCGTCCGTCTATGACGCGATGGTGCGCATGGCGCAGCCATACAGCATGCGGGCCCTGCTGGTGGATGGTCACGGGAACTTTGGCTCCATCGACGGGGACAGCGCGGCGGCCATGCGTTACACGGAGGCGCGCATGGCACCTCTGGCGCTTGAAATGCTGCGCGATATCGACAAGGATACCGTGCCCTTCAGCTTCAATTTTGACGATACACTCAAAGAGCCCGATATCCTGCCCGCGCGCTACCCGAATCTGCTGGTCAACGGCGCTTCCGGCATTGCTGTCGGACTGGCGACCAATATTCCCCCTCATAACCTGCGCGAGGCCATCGACGCGGTGATCCTGCTGATGGATAAACCGGATGCCACGCTCAAGGAGATCATGCGTGTGATGCCCGCGCCGGATTTTCCCACGGGTGGCAAGCTGATCCGCAATGAGGAAATCGAGCGGGCCTATGAGACGGGCCGGGGAAAACTCACGCTGCGCGCCAACGTGCATATCGAGGAGGGGACGGCAGGCCGCAAGCTCCTTGTCATCACGCAGGTGCCCTATCAGGTGCCCAAAGCGGCCATGCTGGAGAAGATTCTCAAGCTCAGCGAGGAGCGCAAGGCACAGCTCGGCGGCATCTATGATATCCGGGATGAATCCGACCGCACGGGCCTGCGGGCGGTGATTGAGCTGCGCCGGGATGTGGATCCCATGGCGATCCTGTCCGTGCTCTACAAATATTCGGATTTGCAGGTGACGTTCGGCGTCAACATGGTCGCCATCGCGCAGGGCCGTCCGATGCAGATGGGCCTCAAGGCGATGCTTACCTATTATATTGAGCACCAGAAGCGCGTTGTTACCCGCCGCACCCGCTATGAGCTTGAACAGGCGAAAGCGCGAGAGCACATCCTGGCCGGTCTGATGGTGGCGGTCAACCATCTGGATGAGGTGATCGCCCTCATCCGTGCCAGCAAAAATCCCCGGGAAGCCAAGGAGCAGCTGCAAAACCGGTTTGGATTGACCGAGATACAGGCTCAGGCGATTCTGGATATGCGCCTTCAGCGCCTGACCGGTCTGGAGATCGAGGCGCTGCGCAGGGAGTATGCGGCCATTCTCAAAACGATTGCCCGGCTGGAAGGAATTCTGAAAAGCGAAAAAAAGCTCCTCGCCGTCATCCGATCGGAGATGAGCGAAATCCGTGACCGGTTTGGCGACGATCGGCGCACGGAACTGATTGAGGATGATTCCGCAACCATGCCTGTGGTGGAAAATAAGCCCGCTGCGGAGGATACCGCCATTTTGCGCCTGCGCGACGGGCAGCTGCGCCGCATGAGCCCGCGCATGGTGGATAAATATCTGGCGCAGCCCGGCGTGCAGGAGGACGTGGTGGAGACAATCCTGACCGCGACGGATGAGACGCTTTATTTCTTCACGAATAAGGGAAACTGCTTTATGCTCGATGTCAGCAGAGTTCCGGAAAGCATGCGTTTGAAGGAGCGGGGAAGCCTGCTCACCGGCCTGCTTGCCGGGCTGGAAGACGGCGAACAGGCCGTGGCCATGATCTGCGTGAAGACAGAGGAAATGGGGAAAAAGGGCGACCTTCTTTTTATTACGAAAAAAGGGCAGGTTAAGCGGACCGCTGCGGGGGAATACGCCATCCGCCGCTCGCGCTTTGCGGCCATCACGCTCAAACCGGGAGATGAGCTGGTGGGCATGGTGCAGGTGGAACCGGAGGATAAGGACGACTTGCTGCTGGTCACGCGCATGGGCATGGCGTTGCGCTTTAGGCTGGATACCGTATCGGCTACCGGCAGAGCGACGGCGGGCGTGCGCGGCATCGACCTGTATGAAGGCGACGCCGTGTGCTGGCATGAGATTCCCAAAGCAGGGGATGTGCTTCTGGCCGTCAGCGACCGCGGTTACGGGAAAAGGCTGCTTGCCGATGATGTGGAACGCCAGGGACGGGCGGGAAGAGGGCAAAAGCTGATGCCGTTTACAAGAAGCGGCGATACCGGCACCGAGCTGGCCGGTTTTGCCAACGTGACGCATGCAGCGAAAGTGTCCCTTGAGCAGAAGCATGGGCATGTCACGCAGCTGGATGTGGGGGAGATCCCCCTGGAGCGCCGAACGGGCAAGGGGCAGATGCTTGTGAGCGTCCTGCTTGACGACGTGGTTGTCCATGTCACTCTCCTTGAAGGCGAATGAACCAGGAAAAATGAAGAAAAGCAGGCAGCAAGGCCGGCGGAATTTCCGCCGGCCTCTTTGCATCGCCTTGTGCCGGCATCCGCGGGATTGTGTCATTTTTTCTGTAAATTGAGGCAAAAATGTGAATTTTTCCCTTTTCGGGGAAGATATCAGGCCGTTTATTCGTTATGTGGTTGAAGTTCTAAAAGCATGGCGCTCCACATATAAAAAGATGCGAGGTAAAAAGTGGAGGCGATGTGGATGAACAAAAAGCGCCTCGATTCGCTGCGCATCAGGCAGCTTGCTCTTGTGCTTGGGCTGGCGGTTGTGTCTCTTGCCTATGCCGGCATGAGCACGGGCACGACCCTGATGGCGGCGGTGACGACGCGCGAGCTGCCGGTGTATAATGTGGATACCGAGGAAAAGGTGCTCTCCATCAGCTTTGATGCGGCATGGGGCAACGCAAACACGGAAGGCATTCTGGATATCCTGGACCAGTATGACGTGAAGACGACGTTTTTCCTGGTGGGATTCTGGGCTGAAAAATATCCGGATCTGGTCGCGGAACTGGCCGCAAGGGGGCATGAGATCGGCAACCACTCCGCCACGCATCCGCACATGTCCCAGCTGTCACAGGCGCAGATTCGTGAGGAGCTGCGCAAGTGCAGCGAGCTGGTGCGCTCCATTACAGGCACACCCACAACCCTGTTTCGCCCGCCTTACGGCGAATATAACGATGACGTTGTGCGTGTGAGCCGGGAGGAAGGATACGAATGCGTCCAATGGAATGTGGATTCCCTTGACTGGAAGAACCTGGGCGCAGAGGACATGATTGCCAAATGCACCAAGAATGTGAATCCAGGGGATATTGTGCTTTTCCACAACGACTCGAAATATATTCTTGAGGCGTTGCCAAGAATCCTTGAATATTACACGCAGGCAGGATACAAAATAGTTCCAGTTTCACAGCTGCTGCTCACGGGAGACACGTGGATTGACCATACCGGGAAGCAGCACTTGTCAACACCGGAGCCGGCGCAGGAGGTAACCTCCTCGCCCGCCCCCCAAGGACAACCATCATGAGACTTGTATTAAGGAGGACGTACAATGGAAAACGCCATTAACACACTGCATCTGAGCGGCAAGATCGTGGGAACGCCCGTGGTCGGTCACGAGGCGTTCGGCGAAAAGTTTTACTATCTGACGCTGGGGGTGCCGCGCCTTTCCGGCGCGCAGGATCTGCTGCCCGTCACCCTCTCTGAGCGGCTGATTGACGGAGCCATGCTCGCCGAAGGAGATACCCTGTCGATCGAAGGGCAGGTCCGATCCTACAACAAGATCATCGAGGGCGCGGGCAGGCTGCTGATCACGGCATTTGCACAGCGGATCGTGGAGACGGACGAGCGCGAGAATCCCAATCAGGTTCAGCTGACCGGCACACTGTGCAAGGCGCCTGCCTATCGCACGACGCCGTTTGGCCGTGAAATTGCAGATATGATGCTCGCGGTGAACCGGGCATATGGCAAGAGTGATTACATCCCGTGCATCACGTGGGGACGCAGTGCGCGCTTTGCGGCCAAGCTTTCCGTGGGGGATAAGATCACGCTGACCGGCCGGCTGCAGTCCCGCGCTTATCAAAAGCAGATGCCGGATGGCACGGTGGTGGAAAAGACAGCGTATGAGGTCTCCGTAGGGCATCTTGAGCTGCTTGATGGAGAGCGCCTTGGCGAGATGGCGCAGGTTGGCGCGCCGGCGGCGCACGGGTTTCGCCACGACGCCGTCGCTCCCCAGTGAGCAGGAAGACGATTCCCAGCAGACGGATCCAAACTTTTCACGCAGCGTGCATGCCTCCAAACCGGGCTGACGCAGAAAAAAGCGGTGGATAGAGATTCCCCGCTTTTTTTCTGCGCTTTTTTGTGCTATAATGCGTCTATACCTTTTCAGATCTTCGCTCCTGTGCAGGAGCCTTGCTTTTTGCCGGGAATGGCGCCTATCCATTTTTCGGTTTTTCTCTTCTTCTGAGACAAAAGGATATCGGTCATTCGCGCATGCTGCCCCGCACGGCGCATGCGTGGGAAGGACGGGCAGATCATGGATTTAAACGACCTCAACAGAGAACAGCGGCTCGCGGCGGAAACGCTTGAAGGGCCGCTTTTGGTGCTTGCCGGCGCGGGTTCCGGCAAAACGCGGGCCTTGACATACCGCGTGGCCAACCTGATCGAGCATGGCGTGCCGCCGTGGGCGATCATGGCCATCACGTTTACAAACAAAGCGGCCGCAGAAATGCGCGAGAGAATTGAGAGCCTGACCGGCGCACATGCGGCGGATGTGTGGGTTTCCACGTTTCATTCCGGATGCGCCCGGATTCTGCGGCGGGACATTGAAAAGCTGGGATATACGCGCTCGTTTTCCATCTATGATGACGATGATCAGATGAGCGCCATCAAGGAAATCCTCAAGCGGCAGAACATCGATGAAAAGTTCCTGCCGCCGCGCGAAATCAAGAGCAAGATATCCGATGCGAAGAACAAACTGCTTGGCCCGCAGGACTGGTTTGCACAGAGTGCGCGCGATTACCGCAGCCAGATGGTGTATGAAATCTATAACGCCTATGAAGAAAAGCTGAAAAGCTCCAACGCGCTGGATTTTGACGACCTGATTGTTAAAACGCTGGAGCTTCTGACCCTGCATCCTCCTGTGCTGGAAGCATATCAAAGAAAAATCCGTTATATCCATGTAGATGAGTATCAGGATACCAATTATGCGCAGTATATGCTTGTGAGGCTGCTCGCGCAGCAGAGCCAGAACCTGTGCGTGGTGGGCGATGACGATCAGTCGATCTACGGCTGGCGCGGTGCGGATATCCGCAACATCCTGGACTTTGAAAAGGATTTTCCAAACGCCACGGTGATCAAGCTGGAACAGAATTACCGATCCACCGCCAATATCCTGGATGCGGCCAATCAGGTGATTGCCCATAATGAAAACCGGAAAGACAAAGCCCTGTGGACACAGCAGGGGCCCGGCGAATTGATCCGTCTTTACCGCGCAGAAGATGAACGCGAGGAGGCGGCATGGGTCTGCCAGCAGATTCGGGCGCTGAACGCTGCGGGGGAGGATATGGCCCGCTTTGCGGTGCTTTACCGGACGAACGCGCAGTCGCGTGTGGTGGAGGAAGCGTTTGTGAAATCCGGCATCCGCTATCGGATGTATGGAGGCCTTAAATTCTATGACCGTAAGGAGGTCAAGGATATTCTGGCCTATCTGCGCGCCCTGGTCAATCCCGCAGATGATCTTTCCGTGAGAAGAATTATCAATGTGCCCAAGCGTGCCATCGGTGACACCACCGTTGCAGAGCTGGCACGCCACGCGGCCCAGGAAGGAATGCCGCTGTTGACCGCGTGCATGGACGTGCCGGATACAATCAGCAGCCGCGCGAAGAAGAATGTGGAAAAGTTCAGCGAGATGATGCTGAATTTGACCATGATGGCTGAGACCATGGGGCTGACCGAACTGGTGCAGCATGTCATCGACACGACCGGGCTTGAAAGCCAGTATGCCAAAGAGGACAGCGACGAGGCACGCTCCCGCGTGGAGAATATCCGCGAGTTTGTGGGAGCGGTAGCCGAATTTGAGGAGAAGAGCGATCATCCCCCTACGCTGACGGAGTATCTTGAAAACGTATCCCTCGTCTCGGATTTGGATGATCTGGGAAAGGACGGCGGCGCGGTGACGATGATGACCCTGCACAGTGCCAAGGGGCTTGAATTCCCGAACGTATTCATGATCGGCATGGAGGAAAACCTCTTTCCCTCGTCACGCAGCAGAGAGGACACGGCCCGCATGGAAGAAGAGCGCAGGCTGTGCTATGTGGGCATCACGCGCGCAAGAAAAAGGCTGTTTCTCTCGCATGCATCCCGAAGAATGCTCTACAACCAGATGCAGTTCAATGAGCGTTCCCGCTTTCTTGACGACATTCCACTGCGGCTGATCGAGGATGTTTCGCAGGGCGGCGGGGCCGCCATCCCCCGCTTTTCACAAGAAAGGGACGCATGGCAGAGCGGCCAGTGGCGGCAGAGCGCCTGGAGCCGGAGCAGCGCGCAAAAGGAAGGGGAATTGCCCTGGGGCGCCCGCACGCAGGGCGGTTTTGCAAGGCCAACCGGCCAGCCCAGGAGCCTGAACAGCTGGAGCCGGGGCTCCGGCATGGGAATGGGAAGCACGGAACGTGTGGGCGGTGCTCAGATCGCCGGTGTGCAGCGCGGGATGGGGCAGACGAACGGCACAGCTCTCCGGGAAAAAACCGTATCCTCCCAGGCGCATGCCTATGAAAAGCCGGCGCTGTTTGCCGCTGGGGATCGTGTGACCCACCGGAAATTCGGCCCCGGCGCGGTCATCCGTGTCAGCGGAAGCGGCGCGGACGCGAGGATCATGATCCGGTTTGATGATACGCAGGTGGGCGTCCGGGAGCTTGCGCTTTCCATTGCGCCCATCGTCAAGATGGAGGGATGACATGGACGACATGCAGCGCATGCGTGAAATGGTTAAAAAGCTGAACGCGGCTTCAAGGCAGTATTACGATTTAAACCGCTCCACCATGTCCGACGATGAGTGGGATGCCCTGTATGCGCAGCTGCGCGCTCTGGAAGAGAAGACCGGTGAACGCCTGCCCGATTCGCCGACGCGCCGCGTGGGCGGCACGATCATGGAAGGCTTTGAGCCGCATCGCCACATTGCGCGCCTGTGGAGCATGGACAAGGCGCAGAGCGAGGAGGAAATCCGGAACTGGGCCCAGCGCACGGCAAAGCTCACGGCCGAGGCGGGCGGGCTGCCCGATAACGCGTATTGTGTGGAATACAAGCTTGATGGCCTGACGCTGAACCTCACCTATGACGGCGGCCGTCTTGTGCAGGCGGCTACGCGGGGCGATGGCGAGGTGGGCGAGGCCATCCTGCCGCAGGCCATGACCATTCGGAGCATCCCGCTCACGATCCCTTTTTCCGGCCGCATGGAGGTTCAGGGAGAGTGCATCATGCGCCTGTCTGAGCTTGCGCGCTATAACGAAACGGCAAGCGAGCCGCTTAAGAACGCACGGAATGCCGCCGCAGGCGCGCTGCGCAATCTGGATCCCCAGGTGACGGCCAGCAGGCATCTGGATGCGATCTTCTATCAGGTGGGTTATATAGAAGGGAAGAGTTTTGAATCGCAGGGGGAGATGCTTGGCTTCCTCAGGGATAACGGCATCCCCGTCAGCCCGTTTTCAAAAGAGGCCGGCAGCATCGAGGAGGCCATGGCGCTCGTGCGGGAGATTGAGGCGCAGAGGGAGACGCTGGATTTTCTCATCGGCGGCGCCACCATCAAGATCACGGACATGCGCACCCGTGAGGTGCTCGGCACAACGGACAAGTTTCCGCGCTGGGCCATCGCCTTTAAATTTCCGGCGCAGGAAGTTGTCACAAGGCTTGAAGCCGTCACCTGGGAACTGGGCCGCACCGGCAAGCTGACCCCCCTGGCTCACCTGGAGCCGGTGGATATCTGCGGCGTCACCGTCAAGCGGGCCACGCTCAACAATTACGGGGATATCTGCCGCAAGCGTGTGCGCATCGGCAGCGATGTGTGGGTACGCCGCTCCAACGATGTCATTCCGGAGATCATGGGGGTTGTCTGGGAGGGAGAAGGCGAAGCGCCGGAGACGGATCTTGTGCGGCCGGAGCGATGCCCGGCCTGCGGGGGTCCCCTCACGATGGTGGGCGCGCATCTTTTCTGCCTTAACAGACAGAATTGCCGCCCGCAGGCGATTGCCCGGATGGCTCATTTTGCCTCCCGGCAGGGAATGGACATCGAGTCGTTCAGCACGAAGACGGCCGAGCTGTTTTATGATCAGCTGGGCGTGCGCTCGGCGGCGGATCTGTATGACCTGAAAAAGGAGCAGATGGTTCCGCTGAAGGGCTTTGGTGAAAAAAAGGCGGACAAGCTGCTGGCCGAGCTTGAAAAGAGCAAGGATTGTGAATTGAGCGCTTTCCTGTTTGCCATCGGCATTCCCAATATCGGCAGGAAGACGGCCATGGATCTGATGGCGCACTTTGGTTCGCTGGAGGCGCTGGAATGCGCCACACAGGAAGAACTCATGTCCATCGAAGATGTAGGGGAGATTGTCGCCTCGTCGATCACGGAATTCTTTGGCGATGGCGAAAACCGCGTGTTCATGGAGCGGCTTTTGAAAAGCGGAATCCGCCCGCGGGCAGGCGCGGAAGAAACGGGCACTCTTTTTAACGGGCTCACGTTTGTTCTCACCGGCACACTGCCTACTCTCACCCGCGCACAGGCTGAAGAGCTGATCCGGCAAAATGGCGGCAAGGCTGTCGGCAGCGTATCCAAAAAGACGGGCGTTGTGCTGGCCGGCGAGAGCGCAGGCAGCAAGCTGGAAAAAGCACGGGCACTGGGCGTGCGCATCATGGAAGAGGAAGAGTTCCTCGCGCTGATCAGCCAAGCAGGCAGAGAAAACCCGGACGCGCAGGAAAAAGGGTTTGCCAAGGAAGAGGGCGAAGCCCTGCACCGGGCGGATGCAGGATCCGCTCGCTTCTGACAAGGGATTTTTAGCATGAACGCAAAAGCAAAGGAGGAAGGCCTGTGCAGAGCATGACGGGCTACGGGCGGGCGCTCGTCCAGGAAGATGGACGGGAAATGACCGTTGAAGTCAAAAGCGTGAATCACCGGTTTTTGGATGTATCCTGCCGGCTCCCGCGATCCATTGGTTTTCTGGATGACGCAGTGCACAAGGGGATCTCCGCGCGCCTTGCGCGCGGACATGTGGATGTGTTTGTCAACTATGCCAACCGGCGGCAGGATGCGCGGGAAGTGCATGTGGATACCGGGCTGGCCCTGGCTTATCAAAGGGCCGTCGGCGAGCTGGCTGCGGCTTTGTCCGTTGGGCAGGATCTCCCGCTGAAAGAGTATGTCCGCCTGCCGGATGTGCTTACCGTCACCGAGCGGGAAGAGGATCAGGGCGCTGTGCGCACGCTGTTTGAGCGCGCGCTCAGTCAGGCGCTTGATCAGCTCACGCAGATGCGCGCCTGCGAGGGGGAACGCATGCGCGGCGATATTCTCTGCAAAGTGGAGGCCATCGAAGAGATCCGCCGGCAGATTGCTATCCGCGCGCCGTTTGTTGTGAGCGAATACAGAGAGAAGCTCGGCGCGCGCCTTTCCGACCTGCTTCGGGGAGAGGTGGAGGAGGCTCGCTTTGCCACCGAAGTGGCGATCTTTGCGGATCGTGCGGCCATTGACGAGGAGCTGGTCCGCCTGGAAAGCCACATGGAGCAGATTCGCGCTGCGGCGGAGGAGAGGACGCCTGTGGGGCGCAAGCTCGATTTTCTCGTGCAGGAATTAAACCGCGAGATCAACACAATCGGCTCCAAGGCATCCGACACCTGCATCGCCAAACTCGTTGTGTGCGCCAAAGGCGAAATTGAAAAGCTGCGCGAGCAGGTGCAGAACATTGAATAAAAAGAAACAGGCATTTTCAATAAAAAGCACGGAGGGGAAGCATGGATATCAGGCTGATCAACATCGGCTACGGCAATTTCATCTCGTCAAGCCGCATCATCGCGATTATCGGTCCGGAGTCCGCGCCGGTCAAGCGCATCATTCAGGAGGCCAAGGAGGAGCGACGGCTGATTGACGCAACCTATGGAAGGCGCACGCGCGCCGTCATCATCTCTGACAGCGATCATGTGATTCTCTCGGCCGTTCAGCCGGAAACAATCGCACATCGCTTTGATATCCGGGATAATACGACCATTGTTGAAGAGGAGGAGCCGTAATGCGGGAAGGGAAAAAAGAGGGCGTGCTGTTTGTGTTTTCCGGGCCCTCCGGCGTGGGCAAGGGGACGCTCAAAGCGATGCTTTTTGATGAGTTTGCCGGGCAGGTCGCCTATTCCGTCTCGGCCACCACGCGTGAACCGCGTGAGGGCGAAGTGGACGGAAAGGATTACTTTTTCATTTCCAGGCAGGAATTTGAAAGGCGTGTGGAGAATAATGACTTCTTGGAACATGCGCAGTTTGCCGGAAATGAGTATGGTACGCCGCGTTCGTATGTGATGCAGCTGCTGAGCAGCGGTGTGAACGTTTTGCTGGAAATCGAGGTGCAGGGGGCCCTGCAGGTGAGGAAAAGCATGCCGCAGAGCGTGAGCGTGTTCATCCTTCCCCCCAGTTTTGAAGAACTGGAACACCGCCTGCGCGGCCGCGGCACGGAGACGGAGGATACGATCCGCCGCAGGCTTGAAACCGCGCGCCGGGAGCTGACGTATGCCCCCACCTATGATTACCAGATTGTCAACGGCGGCGATATCCATGCGGCATACGCGCAGCTGCGCGGCATTTTCATGGAAAAAACCGGGCAGAAAGCGGCGACAAGCGCCTGATATGCACGTCCGTGCAGAAAAGAGGAGGAAGAGTTTATGTCGATGACGGATCCCAATATTTTGCAGCTTCTTGATAAGGCCGATTGCCGCTATACCCTGGTTGTGGAGGTCAGCAAGCGTGCGCGCCAGCTGATCGACGGGGTTCCGCCGCTCATTGATGCGCGGGATAAGGAAAACATGCCTGTCTC
>ENA-ORNG01002273-ORNG01002273.1-human-gut-metagenome-genome-assembly--contig:-NODE-2273-length-11926-cov-2.683936_pt1 | contig 11926 bp, 12 predicted proteins | sample MGYA00242113_ERZ509018 | MGnify/ENA primary metagenome ERZ509018 (study PRJEB26280, sample SAMEA2338711) | human gut metagenome | biome: human gut; feature: human-associated habitat; material: faeces... | reverse complement strand
ATATTCGCGGTGCAGCAGCTCGCGCACGAGCACCCGCTCCCAGCCCATCGGATAAACATCCGGCACCGGGGCGACATTGACACCTTCTACGTCTGCGCAGGCCTGGCGCACCTGCTCGATCAGCTTTGGGTGAGAGACCTTGATGGCGATGAGCGCCTCTTCGGCCCCGGCCATCCGCTTCATGACGCGGGTGCCCAAAAGCAGTTCCTCCAGATGCGTGCTGACCATCTGATGATCCGCCGTGATATACGGCTCACACTCTACCGCGTTGATGATCAGCTTCTCGATGTTCTTCGCGGACTGATACTTGACATATGCAGGAAAGCAAGCGCCGCCACATCCGACGATGCCTGCGTTTTTCATGAATTCGACAAGTTCTTCCACTGACGCCTGATCAGGGTCGATCGGCGCAAAGGAAGCGACCTTCTGCTGCTCGGCATCCGGCTCGATGACCAGATGCATGATGGGCTTCAGTGAAGAATGCATGATCTTCTGCGTCCCTTTTACGATGCCTGAAACGCTCGAATAGATCGGTATGCACATCCGGTCAGTGCATTCTGCCACCTTCGTTCCTGCGCTGACATGGTCTCCCTCGTTCACCAGCAGATCAAACTTCTGCGAGTGGCTGGCATACAGCGGGATGAAGACCTGCTTCCCTGGCTTCACTTCGATGACGCCCTTGTGCTCCGTCATCTCCTTGAATCCGGGAATATGCTGACGCATTGGTCCCAGTAACAATGACATGGTGATTCACCATTCCTTTCTTTTCGCATTTTCATGCCAAATCAACGCTATTATAACACTGTTAAATTTATGTTAAAACCGAAAATGCGCTTTTTTTTCATGATTCCGTTCCCTTTTCCCTATATTTTTTAGCAGTTTTCCTTATAATAAATAGACAGGTGATGCCAATGAAAGAGAAAAACAACCGCGTCCGTTCATGGATCGCGCTGTCCTTATGCTTCCTGCTGCTGATCGGGGCACTTTACGTCGCGCTCACTGGCCGTTCCCCATCTGCCCAGACGCATCAGCAGACCCTGACCGATGTCGGCTTCGACACCTTCGTCACCTTCTCTCAGGAAGGCACGCAGGAGGAATTCGACAAGAACCTCGCCTTTATCCGCGAGCGCTTCCTGTATTACAACCAGCTGTTTGACCGCTACCAGAGCGATGAGGGCGTAAACAACCTGAAGACCATCAACGATGCGGCCGGCGATCACGCGGTAGTCGTCGATGACGCGCTGATCGACTGTCTGCTCATGGCCCGCACTTATACCGGCTACAGCCCGCACTTCGATGCCAGCCAGGGTACCTTGCTGGAAGTCTGGCACACATACCGCGAAGAAGGGATCTCGCTGAATGAAGCGGGAGAAGACGGACGGCTGCCCGAAGAAGCAGAGCTTCAACGCGCCGCTAACGCGCAGAGCTGGGATGTCGTGCGCATCGATGAAGAAAGCAATGAGGTCATGATCATCGATCCCGATGTATCGCTCGATTTAGGCGGCATCGCCAAAGGCTATGCCGTCGAACAAGTCAAGCGGGAACTGGAAGAAAAAGGCGTTGATGGCGCCATCCTCAACGCTGGCGGCAACGTCGTCACCATCGGTGAGAAGAGCGATGGAAGCGCATGGCGCGTCGGTGTCCAGATGCCCTCCTCGCTCAGCGACAGCACCCTCGCCGTCCTCGAGCTGAACGGTTCCCACGCCATCGTGACCAGCGGAGATTATCAGCGCTATTATGAGGTGAACGGTGAGCGCTATGCCCATATCATCGATCCGCTCACGCTGTACCCGCCCCGCTATTTCCGCGCTGTCACGGTCGTCTGTGACGACAGCGCGGCTGCCGACTGCATCTCCACCACCCTCTTCACCCTGACTTACGAAGAGGGGCTGGCGTATCTCAGCACGCTGGAAGAACAGGGCATCCACGCGCAGGCGCTGTGGGTGTTCGACGACAGCGAGACGATCCCGCAGAGCGAGCATACCTTCAGCACGCAAGGCTATACCATCGTGACGACGCCGGCGCTCTTTGATCACGTCCGCGTATCCTGACACCGGTCACAAAAAGGCTGCATGCCATCGCGCACATGTGCGTTTTCGGCATGCAGCCTTTTTTCATCGCTTAAGCGCAGCCAGGAAGCGTTCGCGGATCTCCTGGGCATCCGGGATATCATCCCCGTATTCGCCCATTCGGATGCTCGGCTTATGCTTGCCGTGAAAATCGCTGCCACAGGTGATCAGCAGCCCATGATCGGCGGCGAATTCCGCATAATAGCGATTATGCCGCTCTTCATGATAATTGCTGAAGGCCTCGATGCCGTCGATGCCGGCATCGATCGCTTTCTGCAGCAGATCTTCCCGCTCATAAAATGTCTGGAACGGATGCGCCAGCACGGCGATGCCTCCCGCGGCATGGATCTGCTCCACCGTCGATGCGAACGACGGATAGTCCACATGCACATACAGCGGGCTGCCCGCCTGACACTTATCCCAAAAGAAATTCACCGGCGCCGGATCGCTGCGCGCTCCGCCTTTGCGGTACGCATCGAACTCGCGGATATGCGCATTGGCCGGATCGGCAAACATGCGTTCGCACATCAGAAACCAGGGATTCTCATCACCGGCATCCTGCAGGATCTGCCGCTCATCGATCCGGATGTGATAATGCGCCTCCAGCTTGCATACCCGCTGATGAAACGCGTCATCCATCAGTTTCTGGATCCGCTCAGGAAGCGCCGTAAAATAAGGCTGGCGGTAATCAAACCCATAGCCGAGCAGATGACATTCCCGCTCTTGGTCAAACAGCGTCGTAAACTCGATCGCGGGAATGACCTGGATCCCTGCGTGCTCTCCCGCCTTGCGCATCTCGTCTATGCCGCGCATGCAGTCATGATCAGACAAAGCGACCAGCGAAAGCCCGCTCTGCCTGGCGATCTCGATCAGCCGCGACGGCGTATGTTCCCCATCCTTGCTGTAACAAGAATGCAGATGAAGGTCAAAATCGTTCATGTTCATCACCCCGCTCATTATAATCTGTTCTCCTTCTTCACGCAACAAAAACAGGATGCCCGTCTCATGAGCATCCTGTCGTGTCGTTTTATTCAGCCAGCACACGGGCGCAGCGCGCGCAAAGACCATCTTCCGCATCAGATTCCGTGATGTTCCAGCAGCGCGGGCATACTGTGCCGGCACACTTGTCCACGCTTACTCCGCAGTGTTCATACGCCGGCAGCTGCTCGTCCGTGAAGGTCACCTTGGACACGATCAGCCACTGATGGAAAGTGTCTGGGAAGATCTCCGCGATGAGGGCACGATCCTCCTCGCTGACATTCAGCGTGACATGCGCCTCCAGCGACTTGCCGATGATCTTCTCATTGCGGGCATTCTCCAGCGCCTTGAGCACATCGCTGCGGATCAGCAGCAGCCGCTCCATCTTGCGGATGATCGCATCGGCGTCAAAGGAGAGCGTCAGATCGGCAAATTTGCCCAGATGCACGCTTTCCGCATCGAACTGCATGATATCGTTGACTTCCTCGCAAGTATGGCAGAGGATCGGCGCCCACAGGTGAACCAGCACATCCAGCGCGATGTACAGCACGCTCTGCACCTGACGGCGGCGCAGGGAATCCTGCTTTTCGATATAGAGGATATCCTTCGTGTAATCGAGATAATAAGCAGAGAACTCGTTGGTCATCAGATTGGTCAGCGAAGTGACCACATCAGCGAAACGATATTCCATATATGCCTTCTTCGCCTTCTCGTTGGCCGCTGCCAGCAGCGCGATCATATACTGATCGCTCAGCGGAAGGGCTGCCGGATCCTGCAGATCCTCCTTCGTGAAGTCCCCGACATTGGCCATCAGGAAACGGAAGGTGTTGCGCACCTTACGATAGCTGTCCGCACACTGCTTGATGATGTTGTCGCCGATGCGGCAGTCCGCCTGGTAATCGATGCTCGTCGCCCAAAGACGCAGGATATCCGCGCCGAACTTTGTCGTGACCTCTTTAGGAGAAACGGTGTTGCCGCGGGATTTGCTCATCTTCTCCCCGTTCTCATCCATGACGAAGCCATGGCTGAGCACCTGACGGTACGGTGCCTTGCCATGCACGGCCGTGCCGACGATCAAAGAGGAGTTGAACCATCCGCGGTACTGGTCGCTGCCCTCGAAATACAAGTCTGCCGGATAGCCCAGACCGCGCGCGATCATGGCGCCGGTATGCGAGGAGCCAGAGTCAAACCATACGTCCATCGTATCCGTCTCCTTGCGGAAGATGCCATCCGGAGAACCTGGATGTGTGTATCCTTCCGGAAGCAGATCCTTGGCCTCACGCTCGAACCACACGTTTGAGCCATGCTGCTCAAACAGGTCTGCCACATGCGCGAATACCTGCTCATCCATGATCGGCGTATCATCCTGCGCATAGAAGATCGGGATCGGCACGCCCCATGCGCGCTGACGGGAGATGCACCAGTCAGAACGGTCCGCGATCATGTTGTGCATGCGCTGTCTGCCCCAGGAAGGGATCCAATCCACTTCGTCGATCTCCTGAAGCAGCGTGTCGCGGATCTTGTCGATCGAAGCGAACCACTGAGTCGTAGCGCGGAAGATGATCGGTTTCTTCGTGCGCCAGTCATGCGGATAAGCGTGGGTGATCCACTCCATCTTGAGCAGGCAGCCCAGCTCATCCAGCTTCATCGTTACGGTCTTGTTGGCATCATCCACATACTGACCGGCCAGCCATTCGCCGCAGTCTTCCATCATGCAGCCATGCTCGTCGACATTGCAGTACGCGTCGATGCCATATTTCTGGCAGACGAAGAAGTCATCCGCACCGAATCCCGGCGCAGTGTGCACGCAGCCGGTACCAGCGTCGGCAGTGACATGATCGCCCAGGATGACCAGCGATTCCCGATCGTACAGCGGATGCTGGCAGGTGATCATCTCCAGCTGTGCGCCTTTGTACGTGCCCAGGATCTCCTTGCGCTGCAGGCCAAACTTCTCCCACAGCTGATCCACCAGCTCTTCCAGCACGATGAACTTTCCTTTTTCGCTGTCAACCAGCGCATAAGTATAATCCTTATTCAGGCAGATCGCCAGGTTGGCCGGAATGGTCCACGGCGTCGTCGTCCAGATAATGAAGCTCGTATCCGTATCCAGGATGCCCTTTCCGTCTTTGACGCGGAACGCCACGAAGATGGTCGGGCTCTTGATGTCATGATATTCGATCTCCGCCTCAGCCAGCGCCGATTCAGAGGACGGCGACCAGTAGACCGCCTTGAGCCCCTTGTAAATGAGACCGTCCATCGCCATCTTGCCGAAGATGCGGATCTGACTTGCCTCAAATTCCTTTTTCAGCGTGATGTAGGGATCATCATAATCACCGACGCATCCCAGGGACAGGAATCCGTTCTTCTGGTTTTCCACCTGCTTCATCGCATAATCGTAACAAAGCGCGCGGAACTCCGCCAGCGGCATCTTCTTGCGGTCATAGCCCAGCTTCGTGATGGCCGTCTCGATCGGCAGGCCATGCGTATCCCATCCGGGGATATACGGCGTATAATACCCGTTCAGATAATGTGAGCGCACGATCACGTCCTTGATGATCTTATTGAGCGCATGTCCGATATGGATGTCCCCATTGGCATAAGGTGGGCCGTCATGCAGCACGAACGGCTTTGCCCCTTCCCGGCTCTTCAGCATCTTCTCATACAGTCTTCCATCATGCCAGCGCTTCTGGAACTTCGGTTCCTTGGTGGGAAGCTTTCCGCGCATCTCAAACGCGGTCTTCGGCATGAGCAATGTCTCTTTGTAGTCCATCTTCATTCCTCCTTAACAAAAAAGACGCCCTGATCTAAGGACGTCATCAACGCGGTACCACCTTAGTTCACACCGGGTCCCGGTGTGCCCTCTGCCTGCTAACGCGAGGCTGACGTGTCTTCCTACTGCATTCAGAAGACCGGCTCCAAAGTGATTCCCGTTCACCTGCGCCGCAGATTTTCACCAGCCATCTGCTCTCTGTAGACTTGGTCAACGGACATGTCTTTTTCTTCGCCTTTTCATTTATCCAACAGATCTGTGCCCGGAACAGGCACGCGCTCGAACTCATCGAGCAGGCGGCTGATCCGTTCCGTCTGCCTGCGCATCGTTCCCTTGGCATCCTCGGTCTCATCCGCAAGCTTGACGATATCGGCGAGCATCAGCCTGGCATTGAGCAGCGCTTCGCTGACGATCACGTCCGCGTTCTGCTTTGCCGTGGCGACGATCGTATTTGCTTCCTTCATGGCGATGGCGACCATCTGGGACGCGGCATCTTCTTTCTCACGCAGATGCTCCACGGGAGAATCCCCTCCCTTTCCCATGGCGCTCACCTGTTCCTCCAGCTGCGCGCAGCGGTTTCGGTAAGCCTCATTGGAGCGTTCCAGACTGCTGATGTGCATATTCAGTTCCTCGATGAGGGCATCCACCTGATAACGGTTATAGCCGTCCTTCATCCGATCGAATTTCACACCCATCTTCTCACCTCCAATTTAACAATAGACGAGTATCTCGATGACATAGCGGTTCTTCTTCGTCATCTTCTGTACGCCCACAAATTGAAAGCGGCCATGCCCGCGAACGGAAACAGCACAGTTATTATCGCATAAAGCACTGCATTGTTCAAGAGGCAGGTCATTCACTTTTACCATTCCGCCTTCGATGAGCGAAGCCGCACGGGCGCGGGAAATGCGACAGATGGCGCTGACGATCGCATCCAGGCGCAGCGAAGAGACATTGCATTCGCGGCGCTGCACGCGAGGCGCGATATCCGGCACGCCCGCATACCGGGAAAAGCGCAGGCCGCTGCGGCGGATCATGGTGACCTGATCGATCAGATAAGCGCTGATGGGCTCCAGCGCCATCACATAGATCTCGTTTTCCTCGATGAGGATATCCCCCAGCTGCGCGCGGTCGATGCCCTGATGCATGAACGCCCCCAGCACATCGCGGTGCGTCAGCCGGCCGAAACGAGGCTGATACGACGCCTTGAGCACACAGACAGGAAACTCGATATCCATCTCGACAGGAAGGAGCGCATAACAGCGCCGCTGGGCATGGGCATATCCGCCCCAGCTGCGCTGCAGCCTGCTCTTGCCACAGACCTGCTCCACGATGCGCCCTTCGCTCTCCGATAAAAAAGGGGTGAAGATCACCCGGTTCTGGCGTTCACATGCCGCAAGCATGTCTTCCAGCCTCGCGATAAAATCCTCATGCCCCCGAAAATGCTCCAGACGGCTCATCCTTCCGCGCCGTTGTCCACGTTGATCTGTCCCTGCACGCCGATCTCAGCCGGAGAGCAGAGGATGACGTTCGTGCCGACCTTCTGGATCTTTCCATCAAGCGCGAACACGACACCGGTCAGAAAATCGATCGTACGCTGAGCATATTCGCGATCAAGCTTATGTAAGTTGACGACGACTGCGTTGCCTTCTTTCAGACGCTTGGCCACCTCATCGGACTCCGAGAAGGAACGAGGCTCAAACAGCACCATCTTCGTCTTGGCCTTCATTGTATTCGCTGTATTCACATTTTTCGTCTTCGGCCTCTCGTAGCGGGAACGCGGCGTTTCTTCCACTTCTTCCTCCACTTCGAGGATATCGTCGCCCTCATCATCGATCGGTGCGACGAACTCTTTGAACTTATCTACGACTCCCATCAGGTACACCTCCAGTATAAGCACATTATAACATTTACCATGAAAAATAAAAAGTGGCTATGTTACAAAATGCGCAAAAAACAGCCACTTTCAGCACGTTGAGACAAGGATGACATCTTTTCCGACACGCACGATCTGCGAGATCCGCACCATTCGCTCCTCGCCGTGAAAGAACCAAGGAAACAGCCGTTTCATGCCCGAAGGCCGGCTCATGACATAGAGCATGCAGATCTGATAATGCTCATCAAATTCCAGATCGCAGGGCATGCCGAGCAGCTCGCCATTGTCGACGCTGATCACATCTTTGGTACAAAACTCTGAGAATCTCATCATATCACCAGTACCATCTTATGCGCCGAACGGATAAATGTGAACTACTGATCCATCTGCCGCCGCAGCGAGCGGATCGCGTTTTTCTCCAGGCGGGACACCTGCGCCTGAGAGATCCCCAGCTCTGTCGCGATCTCCATCTGCGTCTGATCCTCGTAATACCGGCGGCGGATGATATCCAGCTCCCGCGCATTGAGGGCATGCATGCTCTGATGCAGAGAGATGACATCCCGCTCCTTAGCGATCTCATCATGCTCGTCCTTGATCTGATCGAGCAGATAGAGCTCATCCCCATCGCTGCTGTAGATCGGCTCAAAGATCGACAGCACGCTCTGACAGGCATCCAGGGCATCCGCCACATCCTTCTCCTTCACCCCGCACTGCTCTGCCAGCCAGGCGATGGAAGGCTCTTCCTGATGCTCATGCACATAAGCCTCCTTGAGCCGGAAGATCTGATAGGCGAGATCCTTGAGATGACGGGACACGCGGATGACCGAATTATCCCGCAGGTAACGCCGGATCTCCCCCATGATCATCGGGACGGCATAGGTGGAAAACCGCACCTGATGCGACAAGTCAAAATGATCGATCGCCTTCACCAGGCCGATACATCCGACCTGAAACAGATCGTCCATATTGTCACAGCGCGCGGCGAAGCGCTGCACGATGGAGAGCACCAGCTTGAGATTGCCGCAGATGAGCTCTTCCTTGGCCTGCGCATCCCCGCCCTGATATTGTTTGAACAGCGCGGTCATCTGCTCATTGCTCAGCACATGCAGATGGTCGGTAGACAGTCCGCTGATCACGACTTTATAACGACTCATTGGCATTCCTCCCAGTCACCCTGTACTAGCAGTCTGCCCGTGCGCCCCCTTCTCTATTCTGTCCGCCCCGCTGTCAGTAATTGGAATCCGCTGCCGCTTGACAAAAGAAAAAACGGACCGTCAGTCCGCTTTGACCTTCATCTGCACCTTCAGCTTCTGCAGGATGCGTTTTTCCAGCCTCGAGATATACGATTGTGAAATGCCCAGCTTTCTGGCGATGTCCTTCTGGGTGAGCTCTTCATGCTCGATGCCATAACGCATCTGCAGGATCATCCGCTCTCTTTCCTTGAGCCCCTTCATCGCCTTCAGCAGCTCGCGGCGGTTCTCATTTTTTTCAAACTCACGGATCACCGTGTCATCGTCGGTCCCCAGCACATCGCTGAGCAGCAGCTCGTTGCCGTCATAATCGATGTTCAGCGGCTCATCGAAGCTCACTTCCACCTTGCGCCGGCTCTTCTTGCGCAAGAACATCAAGATCTCATTCTCGATGCAGCGTGACGCATAAGTGACCAGCTTGATGTTCTTGTCCCGCCGAAACGTGTTCACCGCCTTGATCAGCCCGATGGAACCGATGCTGATGAGACCCTCCATGAAGATCGGATTGGTCTCATAGCGCTTGGCGATATAGACGACCAGACGCAGATTATGCTCGATCAGCCGGCTTCTCGCCGCTTCATCCCCGTTCTCCCAGGCGATGAGCGCCTCCTCTTCCTCTTCTCTGCTCAGCGGCTGCGGCAGCACATCATGCCCCTGCATGTAAAACAAAGATGTCTCTTCTTTTTCCCAGAACAGCTTCTTGAGCCAGTTCAACCATTTCATACTCTCACCTCATACTCAACATTTTCAGATTCAGGATCATGGCGCAATTGCGCCGCAGGGCCAGACCGTCGACAAACACGGCAAACACATGACATTTGCGGCAGCCATCCACCTCACACAGGATGCGGTAAGCCTTCATCTTCCTGGCGCCGTGGATGCTATGTACCTCGATGGTCGTGGCGTTTCCTTCAAACAGCGGCTCATAGCGGGCATTGACAAAGACGACCGGCTGATGCTGGCACTGCATCAGGTTGCCGCTGTCCATATATCCCTTCAGCCGGATCGTCTGCGTGCCATAGAGCGTGCATCCATAGACGAACCGCTGCCGCATGAGCGTCATGGCATGGGTGCGCAGATAGATGAACACAACCAGATAGAAGATCCAGCAGATCCAGATCGGCGTATGGATCCAGGGGAAGAAAGCCCCCAGATGGAAGCTCCCCTCCCAGAAGACGAAAGCCGTGGCATGCCAGAGCGTGCGCATGAGCAGGTTTACGCCATACAATGCCGCCTGCCGGTAAAAGACCATCACGAAGGCCGCTGCTTCGATGAGCATTGCGCCGAGCCATCCGCCTTCCAGAAAGACAAATGAGCTCCAGGCTGAAGCGCACAGCGCATATAATGCCACTCTGCCGCCATGCAGCGGACGCTGAACGAGATACAGCGCCATCCATACGCTGAGCAGATCCGTCAGAAAATTGTGAATGAACGCGGCTTCCACATAGCTTTCCACAGGGCATCCTCCCTGCCCTACAGTATAGCGGCCGCCGTTCACACAAGCTGTCGGTTTCTGTCCCGGGGCTCATTTCACTGCATTGTATGTCCGCGCTCTGCGTTCTATGCCCAACACCGGCTGCACCCGCGCCCAGACGCCCCGGCTGCGCAGCATCTGTGCGATGTCTGCGGCCAGGGCATAGGAGCAGCGGATCCGCTCCTGATCCCGCGCGGTCACCCCATAGCGCCCGCTTCTGCGATCATAGAACCCGATCCATCCCTCGCTCAGCTGGATACTGTATTTCATCCGATCACCTCCAGCTGCAGCATAACCCATATTGTGACAGCATCGATGTCACAACAAAAAAAAGCGCCGCCGTACAGGCGAACGCTTGGTATACATCATTCTGTTTCGATCAGACCGTATCCTCCGTCATTTCGCTTATATACGACGGCGATCTCACGCGTCTCATCATCGCGGTAGATGAAGAAGCTGTGTCCCAGCATTTCCATGCGCATGATCGCTTCATCGAGATCCATCAGATCCGGATCGATGGTCTTGGTGCGGACCACTTCGTCATCGCTCTCATCATACTCGTCTCCCAGCAGTTCATGATCGACGAACGCTTCAGCCAGCTTCGTCTTGTTCTTGCGCGTCAGGCGCGTCTTCTGCCGGCGGATCTGATCCTCCAGCTTATCGACGGCCAGATCGATGGCGGCATAGAGATCATCATGCACCACCTCTGCGCGCAGGACGGCATATTTGGTCGGAATGGTTACCTCGATCTTCTGCTTTGTCGGATAGACGCGGACAACGACGTTGGCCGTGTCATCCTCTTCGATGATGAAGTACTTATTCAGCATATTAAGTTTTTTTTCGATTTTTTCGGCGATTGCCGGAGTCACGGTAATGTTCTTACCATAAATTTGGACTTTCATAAAATCCCTCCTCGTTTCTACCTTTATTATAACCTGCCTCATCTGAAAATACAGTCTAGGAATTTCATCCGATCTATGATAGAATATTTCTGTAAGGGATTTCATCAAAATGAAAAGATTCTCACGGCATTTTCAGATGCCGTTTTTTTATCGGCGCCCTGTTCCTTCAGCCAGCGGATCAGCGCGCCGGCTTCCTCCGGTGCGCCAAGCCCGCTCACCCCATCGCCGCTGCCTGCATAATAGCGTTCGAAATCAAACCCGAACCCGACATGCGCTTCGCCGGCCACCTGGCACAGATGATCGATATGCCGGGTGAAATGCGCAAAGTCCCGGCATTCTTCCCGCTTATCGACGAACGCGCCGACGGCCGCTGCACCGATGAGCCCGCCGCGGCTGGCGATCAGCCTGATCTGCTCATCGCGCAGATTGCGCGGATGCGGACAAAGCGCGGCCGCGTTGGAATGCGAAGCGACCAGCACGCCCTTTGTCTGTTTCGCGATATCCCAGAACGTCTGCTCCCCCGCATGGGAGACATCGATGCGCATGCCGATCCGTTCCATATGGCGCACGGCGCGGATGCCCAGCGGCGTAAGCCCCCGGCTGCTGC
>ENA-ORNG01002271-ORNG01002271.1-human-gut-metagenome-genome-assembly--contig:-NODE-2271-length-11942-cov-2.335240_pt1 | contig 11942 bp, 11 predicted proteins | sample MGYA00242113_ERZ509018 | MGnify/ENA primary metagenome ERZ509018 (study PRJEB26280, sample SAMEA2338711) | human gut metagenome | biome: human gut; feature: human-associated habitat; material: faeces... | reverse complement strand
GGGCACCGCCACTCCCAGCGCTATGCAGAGAATAATCAGTGAAGCCGTGATGCCGTTGGAAACAACCGCCGTCACCTCGCCTACCACACCGTGCATATTGATAAGCCCGAAAAGTGCACGATACATCAGCACTCCCGGAATCATCGGGATGACAGAAGGAATCGTCAGTACGTGATTGGGAACATGGAACCAATGCACTGCCTTCACGGCTATCAGGCTGACAACCATGCTGCCCATGAACGAACCTATCACCGGTCCGTAACCCAATTCGAAATTGACAAAGTTACGTGTACAAACGGCAATGATGCCGCCCACCGCAACAACCCACAACAAACGCCGCTGTATGTTGAATATCATGGAAAATCCCATGGCAGCTATCGCCGCCGCAATGGCATACACCAGATAACTGTCATGAGGCACCATACTCAATTCGCTGAACTTCTTGTCAATCACGACATCCTCCACCGTCAGCAGGCGCATGGCTATTACAATGCCGAAGGCCATTGCACAGACCATCAGCACCGTATTCACAGCCCGCACAATGCCCACCTGGATATAATTGTCAATCATATCATCCACAAAGTTTATCAGCGGCACCCCCGGAACGATGAACAGTGCACACGCCAACAACGGATGATAGGGAGTTTCCGAGAGCCCGGCAAACGAAGACACATAGGCCAGACAGGTAGAAATCAATGCGGCAATGGCAATACTCATATAGTGATTGATGCCGAACTCCATGCAACGGGCACGGACGCGGAAGCCGGCAAAAGCGCAGATAGAGGTAAACAGAGACGCCATCCAGTCACCACCGAACAGTTTACAGAAACCTCCGCAGGCAAAGCCGGCACCGATGGCAACAACGTATGGCACATAGTTCCGCTTCTTGTTTTTGATTCTTTCCAGTTCCTCCTCATACTGGTCGAGGGAATAGTCATTCTCAATAGCCCGCCAGGACAGTTTGCTGATTTCGGAAATGGCAGTCATGTTGATGCCATGCTTTTCACATTTCTGGAATTTGGAGAACGAATGCAGGCCGTCGCTCACATTCACCACCAGCATGGTATAACTTACGTCGATGTGGAGCTTTTCTTCCGGCAGCCCCAGATAGGCGGCAACACGGTTCAGGTTACGAACAACACGGTTCGTATCAGCCGCACTCTCCACCAGCAGCTGTCCGGTACGAAGCAATAAATCGAGTTTCCTGCGCAGCAGGGCAATCTCTTGTTCAGTCAAAGTCTTATCCATGAATCTTTTTACCTATTTTTTTGGAGGCACAAAGATAGGCAAAATGTAGAAAACGATTTCATTCTTTCGGCAGAAAACTCTACCTTTGCAGCCGTTTTTTTAATGGACACAAATGGAAATATTCTGGAATACTATCGCACAATACAACGAGGCCACCTGGTGGACACAGCTCCTCATCACCGCAGCAGGTATCCTGCTCACCACGCAGCTCTACCGGAAACCGACCTTATGGGCAAAACGCTCCATGAAAATCTACATGGTATTTCTGAACGGGTGGATATCCGTCGTGTACTACATGATGTATTGCGGAGCGCGCGGACACCACCATATACTCGCCATCTTCTGGGGAGTGATTGCAGTGTTGTGGCTATGGGATTTGTTTACCGGCTACACTCCGTTCGAGCGCAACCCGAAATACAAGGTACTGGTGGGGGTACTCTATGCAATGCCTTTCCTCTACCCGCTCCTTTCGTGGGCACGCGGAATGGAATTTCCCATGATGACTACCACCGTGATGCCCTGCTCGGTAGCAGTTTTCACCATCGGGCTGCTGCTGGCTTTCTCGCGCAGGGTCAACCTGCTCGTCATTCTGTTCCTTTGCCACTGGGCGCTCATCGCCTTTTCCAAAGTCTACATCTACAAGATTCCCGAAGACCTCCTGCTGGCAAGCGCCACCGTACCTGCCATCTATCTGTTCTTCAAGAACTACTTTGAACAGAACTTACACAAGGAAACCAAGCTGGGCGCACGGCTCATGAACTGGTTCCTTATCCTCATCTGTATAGTGGTCGGGGTACTGCTCAGCATGACGCTGCTCCATGGAATGAGAGGATAAAGAAATAGCGCGCTTCCGCGCGCCAAAATCATTTCTTCTTTCCCTGATTGGCCACAGCCTCCATCAATTTCTTTATCTCCTCGGGATCACCCAAGAAATAGTCTTTCGTCAAGTTCAGCTCATCGTCAAACTCAAAGACGTAGGGCACCGCCGTAGGCAGGTTCAGATGCACAATTTCATCGTTCGAAATATGCTTCAGATGCTTGATAATACCCCGCAGGCTATTGCCATGAGCCACTACCAGCAATTCGTCGGCCGTCTTCAGATTCGGGAAGATGACACATTTCCAGTAAGGCATGATACGCTCAATCGTATCTTTCAACGACTCCGTACGGGGCAGTTCGGCATCGGGCACTTCTTGATAACGGTCCTCAAAACGCGGATTACGCGGGTCATCCTCGGCCAATGCATGCGGAGCCACATCAAAGCTCCGGCGCCATACCAACACCTGCTCGTCACCGTACTTGGCAGCCGTCTCTGCCTTGTTCAGCCCTTGCAACTGGCCGTAGTGTTTCTCATTCAACCTCCACGATTTCTCCACCGGAATCCAGTCCTGGTCGAGGCGGTCCAGCACACAATCCAGTGTCTTCACGGCACGCTTCAGATAGGAAGTATACGCCTTCTTGAAGCGGAATCCCTTTTCTGCCAGCAGCTCACCCGCCCTTACAGCTTCAGCAACGCCTTTCTCTGTCAAATCAACATCCGTCCACCCCGTGAAGCGGTTTTCCTTATTCCATGCACTCTCGCCGTGGCGAAGCAAAACAATCTTTTTCATATAGTCTCCTTTCAGTTTTACCTATAGAACACCCGGCTACCTCCTCTTGTTCATGCAATAGCGGACCACATATACCAAAAGTATCAGAAACGCCACCCACACCATGCTGATGACCGGCAGGTAGCGGTTATACAAATATTCCCCTTCCTTCGGGACACGGTTGAAAGTACAGATTATGCAATTACAGCACGCATCGAGTGCATCATGCGAGAATACCGAAAAAACAATGATAGCCACCCCCGCAAGAAGCATCATCAAAGTCCCCCACACCAGCCACGGAAGGATGGAATTGCGAATGAGTGGAATGTACGAATCTAACCATAAACACTTGTCTATTATTACCGGTACAAATGTCCTTCATTTTTAACAATCCGGCAATACCTACTTTTCATCAAAAAGAGAGTCTGCCATCCCAATTAGTAGGTAGCCGCGACCTCTATAAACCACGCCACAAGCTAACCCGAAATGGGGAGCGGCACAACACTAAAAGCCCTACATGTAGGTATTTCACGTTCTCCGGCAAAGCCTTTACTTTGCAGCAAACAATTTAATCACTTTATTTACAATGAAAAAGACTGGTGTTTTTTATGGTTCCAGTACCGGAACCTGCGAAGAGTTGGCTAACCAGATAGCCGAAAAGTTGGGAGTTTCCTCCACCGACGTACATAGTGTTGACAAGATGACCGCCGATAAAATCAAGGAATATGAAGTGCTGGTTCTAGGTACCTCCACTTGGGGAGACGGCGAACTGCAGGACGACTGGTATGACGGCGTAAAAGTACTGAAGAGCGCCGACCTTTCCATGAAGTTCGTAGCCCTATTCGGTTGCGGTGACTCCGAATCCTACTGCGACACATTCTGCGACGGCATCGGAGTACTCTACGAGGACCTGAAGGATAGCGGGTGTACCTTCTTGGGCAACAAAGTTAGCACGGACGGGTATTCCTTCTCCTCTTCCATCGCCGTGGTAGACGGTGCATTCGTAGGACTTCCCCTCGACGAAGTGAACGAAAGTAACAAAACCGCCGAACGCATTGACGCCTGGACAGCCGAAATAAAAAGCAAGCTCTAGAAAAGAAACAGACCATCCGTTTACTTTAAACGGATGGTCTGCCTGCATCATGCAGATGATATCTTTTATCTGAACAGATAATGTGTTCCGCCATATCCGCAGGCACATTATCTTTTTTATGCTCTTATACGAACCAGCGAACGTAGCAGAAGTCCTGACGGTGAGGCAGGTCTGCATTCTTCGGGAACATACGGTAAGAAACCTTGAAGCTACCCGCATTTTCCATCTTGTGCTTAGCTTGGAAAGTATAAAGGTTACCTTCTTTCTTCACTACATTGAACGGTTCTACGGAGTAAACATGCTGTTTGCCATCCTGAGCCGTATAAGTAGTCACCAGTTCCAGACCGATAGCATCGTTCAAGCCCTTCTCGTCGATAACGTAAGTAATGGTGTATTCCTTACCGCTCTCGATGGAGCCTTTCACCAGGTCTTCGGTCTTTTCGCAAGACACCACTTCAATGCTGTCCCACTTCTCGGCAACTTCTTCCTTCCAAGCAGCTATTTCCTTAGCCTTGGCACAACCGTCGGCAGCCAGCATCTTGAAACGTTTGGCCTCCTTGATGTAGAACTTGTCGTAATAGTCGTCCAGCTGACGCTTCATTGTATAGTGGGGAGCAATCTGTGCGATGGAGTTCTTGATAGTCTTCACCCAACCTTCAGAGTATCCCTTCTTGTTGCGTGCATAGAACAACGGCAGAATTTCTTGCTCAAGAATGCTGTAGATAGTAGCGGCATCGAGCTGGTCCTGATGTTCCTGGTTCTGGTAAGTACGCTTTTCGGTCAATGCCCAACCTGCACCTTCACGATAGCCTTCCAACCACCAACCGTCGAGTACGGAGAAGTTTACAACACCGTTCATCAACGCCTTTTCGCCGGAAGTACCGGATGCTTCGAGCGGACGTGTCGGAGTGTTCAGCCAGATATCCACACCTGAAACGAGGCGACGTGCCAACTGCATGTCATAATTTTCCAGGAAGATAATCTTGCCCAGGAACTCCGGACGACGGGAAATCTCGATGATTCTCTTAATCAAGCCCTGGCCGGCACCATCGTGCGGGTGAGCCTTACCGGTAAAGAGGAACTGTACCGGATAGTCGGGGTTGTTCACAATCTTGGCCAGACGGTCGAGGTCGGTGAACAGCAAGTGTGCACGCTTGTAGGTAGCGAAACGGCGTCCGAAACCTATCAGCAGAGCGTTCGGATTGATTTTGTCCAGCAGGGAAACGATGCGTGAAGGGTCACCCTGGTTCTTCAACCAAGTTTCACGGTATTGCTTGCGAACATAGTCAATCAGTTTGTTCTTCATCACCATGCGCGTCTTCCAGATTTCTTCGTCGGACACGTTATAGATAGCCTCCCAAATCTTGGGGTTGGACTGGTCGTAGAGGAAGTTCTCATCAAAATGCGCAGCATAGAGATGTTTCCACTCCGTAGCGCTCCAAGTGGGGAAGTGTACACCGTTGGTAACGTAGCCCACATGGCTTTCTTCGGGGAAGTAACCCTTCCAGATGGAAGCGAACATCTCCTGGGAAACCTTTCCGTGCAGCCAGCTCACACCGTTCACCTCCTGAGAAGTGTTGCAAGCGAATACAGACATACAGAAACGTTCACCCTTGTCGCCCGGATTGTTACGTCCGAGGTCCATCAGGTCGTCCCAGCTGATACCCATTCTTGAAGGATAGCCGCCCATGTACTTGCCGAAAAGGCCTTCGTCGAAGTAGTCGTGACCGGCAGGAACCGGAGTATGTACAGTATAGAGAGAAGAAGCACGTACCAGCTCGATAGCCTGGTCGTAAGTCAGACCTTCGGCCACGTAGTCACAGATGCGCTGTACGTTGATTAAAGCAGCATGTCCTTCGTTGCAGTGATAGATATCTTTCTTGATGCCCAGCTTCTTCAGCGTCAGAATACCACCGATACCGAGCAGGATTTCCTGCTTCAAGCGGTTTTCCCAGTCACCGCCATACAGCTGGTGAGTGATGGAACGGTCGAACTCGCTGTTCATTTCATTGTCAGTATCAAGTAGATAGAGAGAGATACGTCCAACGTTCACTCTCCACACATAAGCATGCACGTAGTAGTCCAGATAAGGAACATCCACTACCATCTGCTCGCCCTTCTCATCCAATACACGGTCGATGGGCAACTGGCCAAAGTTCTGTGCCTCGTAATTGGCAATCTGCTGGCCGTCCATAGACAATGTTTGTGTAAAGTAACCGTAGCGGTACAGGAAACCGATTGCACACAAGTCGGCGTTGCTATCGGAAGCTTCTTTCAGGTAGTCACCGGCAAGTACACCCAGACCGCCGGAATATATCTTAAGTACATGGCTCAAACCATACTCCATACTGAAATAAGCCACGGACGGGCGCTTGCTGTCAGGCTTCACATCCATGTATGTGCGGAACTTGGAGTATACGTCATCCATTCTGCGCAGAATAACTTTGTCATTTGCGAGTGCCTCGAGTTTAGCATAACTCATACGTTCCAGCAGAAGTACGGGGTTCTGTCCCACTTCTTTCCAGAGAGCAGGGTCAAGGTCTCTGAACAGTTCGGTGGCTTCATAATTCCATGCCCACCAGATGTTATGTGCCAGTTCAGACAGTTTCTCCAGTTCGGCGGGAATGTGCGATTTCACATTCACATCTTTCCAGTTAGGAGTGTTTACATTACTAACTTTAATCTTCATTGTATGATAACTAATTGATTAATAATTCTTTTATTTTAGTTGACGCTTCATGGCATTGCGCAGTGCAATGTCGTAAGCCTCGTAATAATATTGTATAAAGTGCTTCCACAAAGCCTGCTCTGCCACCTGGCCTGCACGCTTGCGTATTTCCTTGATTTCGGCTTCCGTCTTGGTAGAGAACAAGGCTACGGTGTCCTTGATGCCGTCTGCCACTTCGGAATAGTTATAGTCCGAACGGTGCAGCACTTCCACTCCGTCGTTTATGCCATGCTGGTTTTTCAGGCTGTTCACCCAAAGTCCGAAACCGGCAAGGTCGGTGGTGATGGTAGGCACCCGGAAAGCCACGCTCTCCAGCGGGGTATATCCCCACGGTTCATAATAGGACGGATAGACACTGAGGTCCTCGCCTAAAATCAAGTCATAATAATGCTTGTTGAGGATGCCATCGTGACCATCCTGATAGCAAGGTACAAAAATTACTTTCACCTTATCTTCGGGACGATTGCCCATACCGAGGTATTTCAGCATATCCAGCACCTGGTCGTGCGTCATATTGTGCAGCCAGTGGGTGATGAAAGGACACTGCAACGGTTCGGTGAACTTATCTTTGCTCTTCAAGCGCTTCTGCAAGTCCTCGCGGGGGTCTCCCACCCAGCTGGGCACGTTGACAAACGCCAATACTTTCTTCTTTAAATCTTTATCGCGGTTCAGCCGGTTCAATGATTCCAGGAACACATCGATACCCTTATTTTTGAACTCATAGCGTCCGCTGGTACCGATAATCAGCGTATCGTCGCCCAAGTCCTCACCCAGTAGGCAGTTTGCCACACGCAGCATGGTGGAACGGGCACGTTTGCGCTTGCCGGTAAAGGGGGCGCCTTTCGGTACAAAATCATCTTCAAAACCGTTCATCAGCACAACATCCGCAGGCTTGTCAAGCAATTCCCTGCATTCGTTGTTTGTGATTTCGCTCACAGTGGTGAAACAGTCCACATAGTGGGCCGTCTGCTTTTCAATGGAATGTTTGGACTGCATGTTCAGCTCCTCCGCCATCTGGTCGCCGTTGTAGGCGAAAAGATAATCGTAAAGCGGCTTGTTGTTGCCAGCTATGGAGCGGCCGATGGACGTGGCATGGGTGGTGAACGGCAGACTGAAGATAGAGGGCGGCCATGCCGGTCATCCACTCGTGTGCCTGGAACACCACTTTGTCCGTTTCCGTCAAATTATAGCGATAGAAGCTCTCTATCACCTTGCCGGTAGCGAAAGCAAACATGGATGCTTCGTCATAATCACCATATCCATGCAGTGAATCCACCTGATAGCGGTTCCACATTTCTGTATAAATCTCATTTTTTTCTGCAAAGAACGGTTGGAAATCAACCAATATAACAATAGGTTCTCCCGGAATGTTCCAGCGACCTACGCGGACGGAAAGATTGTCTTTCAACGCTGCATGTTTTTTCCACGCTGCACAAAGGTTATCAGACTCAATGAACAAAGGGTTCTCTTTTCCCTGCCAGAAATCCGGCCCTATAAAGAATAATCTATCGCGAAATTTAGTCTGTAAAGTATTTGCCCTTGTAGACAAAACTGTATAGATACCGCCTACTTTATTACACACTTCCCAACTCGCTTCGAAGATGTAATCGGGGGTAAGTAGTTCTTTAGTCATATTATGTTATAATCTCTTTATCTTAATTACGGCTGCAAAAGTACGTATTATTCTTTGAAAAATAGCCTTTTAATCGAAAAAACTGATTAAATATGCATAAACAATCGTTTGCGGAATGTCATAGTTTAGCCACAAAAGCCCCATTGACTCGCCCATCCATGCTTTTTTCGTCTAAAATTCCCGAAGTTTCAAAAAAGAATTCCTGGAGTTTTCAGTTGAAGCCCCAGGAATTTAAATAAAAAAACCCAGGGATTTCAATTGTAAATCCCTGGGGTTTATTTTCTTATAATCCGGATTATACCATCAATTCCTGTGCGACCAGTCGATGCTTTTTTGGACAGTTTAATATGGAATCAGAGCTTATGCAGGATCAGAATATCCGCAAGGCTGTTGAGATGGGAATCGATAAAGAAGGCTTCTGTTCTGTGATCATGCAGGGGCGTGGAGTGCCGGCCAAGGCAGCTTTCCCGAGCAGTTTTTCTTATGGAAATGATGCAGTGGAAACTGTTTCTTATGACCCGGATGGAGCGAAAAAACTCCTTGAAGAATCTGGCTGGACAGACACAGATGGTGACGGATATGTGGATAAGGATGGAGAAAAATTAAGCATCAACTGGCTGACTTATCCGACTCGTCTGGAGCAGCCAAAGCTTGCAGAATATGCACAGGCTACACTGAAAGATATCGGTATTGACGTGCAGGTAAACAACACTTCTGACCACAGAACCTTTGCAGAAAATGGAGATTTTGATGTGTATGTAAGCTCTACAACAACTGCACCGACCGGTGATCCGGAGTACTTCTTTACCAGTACAGTAGTCGGTTCTAAGAACTATGGAAAATACCAGAATGATGAGGTTACCAAGCTGACAGAGAAGCTTCATCAGACCTTTGATAAGGACGAAAGAGGCAAGCTTGCAGTGGAACTTCAGCAGGATATTTTAGATGATGATGCATTCTTCTGTGTATCTCATCTGAACATGGGAATCGTGACAAAATCCAATGTTAAGGGAATGGCAGCACATCCATGTGATTATTATGAGATCACTGCAGAGCTGGATGTAGAATAAATTTGATTGTTGTTTATGATAGCTAAAGTCTGAGGAGAATGATTGAGTATGAGTTCATTGCTTCGTGTAGAGCATGTGACAATTTCTTATAATGGAAAACCAGTGGTCCAGGACGTAAGTTTTGAACTGAAGCAGGGCGAGATTCTGGGGATCGTAGGTGAGTCCGGAAGCGGCAAAAGTACGATCATAAAAGCAATCATGGGACTTCTGGGAGAAGAAGGTCTGGTTACAAGAGGCGATATCTGGTACAAAGGTGAAAATCTTACAGACATGAGCGAAAAAAAACTTCGTAAGCTTCTGGGAACAGAGATCGGAATGGTATTTCAGGACTGTAAAGCCGCATTATGTCCTGTACGGACGATTGGAGCACAGATATACGAAGCAGTGTCTGAACATGAGAAAATCAGCAAAAAGGAAGTACGGAAACATGCAGGAGAGATTATGAAAAAAATCGGTCTGGATGACAGTGACCGTGTGCTGGACAGCTACCCGTTTGAACTTTCGGGTGGAATGAACCAAAGAGTGGGAATCTGTACGGCCATGATCCTGCATCCGAACCTGCTTCTTGCAGATGAGCCTACCAGTGCGCTGGATGTGACCGTGCAGAAGCAGGTGGCAGAAGAACTTCTGTTTATGCGCAAAACATACAATACCGCGATGATTCTTGTAACTCATAATATCGGTGTTGTAAGGATGATGGCAGACAGAATACTGGTGCTTCAGAACGGACAGGCAAGGGAGTATGGAGAAACTGAGGCTGTTCTGGATCATCCGAAAGATCCGTATACAAAGAAACTGATGAGTTCGGTGCTTCATCTGAAGCGGGCAGAGAATCAGGAGGTGCGTTGAAATGACAGACATTATCCTGAAAGCTGAGCATCTCAAAAAAGTATTTATATCAGGAAAAAAGTCCATGACTGCAGTGGATGACGTAAGCTTTGGGCTGGAACGGGGAGAATGCCTTGGAATTGTAGGTGAGTCTGGTTCCGGCAAAAGCACGATTGCCAGGATGCTCACACATCTGGAGCCGGTGACAGATGGGCAGATTTTCCTTAAGGGAAAGGACATCACCCATGCCAGAGGGAAGACTCTGCGTGATATTTACCAGGATATACAGATGGTCTTTCAGATGCCGATGGAATCGTTTGACCCGCGACGTACGCTGGGTGATGGAATTGGGGAAAGTCTCCGGAATATGGGGATAAGCCGCAGGGAAACTCGTGAAAGAGTGGAAAATCTTCTGGAAAAGTGCGGGTTGGAAAAGGAATTTGCTGACCGTTATCCTCATCAGGTCAGCGGAGGTCAGTGCCAGAGAGCTGCGATTGCCAGGGCTCTTGCAGTAGATCCGGAAATCCTGATTTGTGACGAAGCAACCAGTGCACTGGATGTAACCGTGCAGAAACAGATACTGGAACTTCTGATTGAACTGAAAGAGAAGGAAAATCTGTCATTTCTGCTGATCTGTCATGATCTTGCACTGGTACAGGCACTTTGTGACAAAGTTCTGGTTCTTTATCATGGAAAGACAGTAGAATACGGAAGTCCGGATGAGATCATTGATCATCCGAAAATGGATTATACGAAGAGACTGATTGAGTCGGTTTTATAGGGAAATTACTATAATAAGTAGCAAATAATAGTTGGAGGGCAGGAACTATGGTAGTCAATGTTTTTCTGTTTGATGATTTTGAAGTGATGGATGCGTTTGGTCCGGTGGAGATTTTGGGGCGTGTACCGGAGCATTTCTATGTGCGTTTTATTTCTCTGCGCGGGGGTCTGATCACAGGAAAACAGGAAATAAAAATTTGGACAGAACCGCTGAATCCGGTGGAGATTGAGGATATTTTCCTGATCCCGGGCGGAACGGGAGTTAAGAGCTTTCTTCATATGGAGGGAGAAAATGGCCAGCAGCTGCTGAAACAGGCGGTGGAGGAGGCATCTTTTTGCATGATGGTCCAGAATGCCTCTGCGCTGTTGGCAAGGACGGGGCTTTTGTTCCACAGACAGGTGGCCGATTATGCGTATGATGAAAACTGGAAGAGGATGTTTACGGTTGGAATTGATTACATAGACGGTGAGAAATGGATTTCTGATGGAAAATATTATTCCTGTAGTACGACGGTGGCTGCAATGGATATGACGCTTGCTCTGATCAGTGATAATCTGGATGTTTCTGTTGCAGAAAAGATTGCAGAAGAGATTGGATATTCCTGGGACAGCAGTTTCTGAGCGGAGTGTGTGAGAGATTATAAAAAAAGTACTTCCCGCGGATTTGGAAGTACTTTTTTTATGGGTTGAATTGAATGTGCATCAATATGTGGAGGTCATGCACTTTATTTGGGAGATAACACAGTTCTTTGTGTTGTTTATATTTTAACAAAACAGGGGGTAAAAACAAGCCTCCCGGGGGGATTATTACCTATGAAAAAAAGAACGTTATTCATGCTGTATATGAATATATAGATATCCCCCCCGGGCGGTTGTTGACACTTTGACACAGTGATAAAATACAGTTAATTACGAGGTGCGCGCCGAATAAAATAAAGTTTTCACAGGGAAAGGAAGTATATCTATGCATATA
>ENA-ORNG01002267-ORNG01002267.1-human-gut-metagenome-genome-assembly--contig:-NODE-2267-length-11951-cov-8.596503_pt1 | contig 11951 bp, 13 predicted proteins | sample MGYA00242113_ERZ509018 | MGnify/ENA primary metagenome ERZ509018 (study PRJEB26280, sample SAMEA2338711) | human gut metagenome | biome: human gut; feature: human-associated habitat; material: faeces... | reverse complement strand
TCCCGCCGCTATCAGCGGAAGGCCGGCGGCCGCGTGCGCTATATGACCGTGGCGCCCGAGGTGCCCGGCGTGCTGGACATGCTTGCGGAGCTGCGCGGCGAGTGCGTGATGGCCATCGGCCACTCGGACGCGGATTACGAGACGGCGCGAGAGGCGATACGCCGCGGCGTCTGCTCCTGTACGCACACCTTCAACGTCATGAGCCTCTTCCACCAGCACCGCCCCGCCGTCATGGGCGCCGTGCTCGAGAGCGACGTGTACTGCGAGGCCATCTGCGACGGACGTCACCTGCACCCAGCGGCGGTGCGCCTGCTGCTGAAATGCAAGGGGTGGGACCGGGTGGTCGCCGTCACGGACAGCATTCAGGCCGCGGGCCTTCCGGACGGCCATTACAAGCTGGGCGTGAATGATGTGGTGGTGTTGGACGGCGACGCCAAGTTGGCCGATACCGGCGTGCGCGCGGGCAGCACCCTCTCCCAAGACACAGCCCTGCGCAACTTGATGGACTTCACGGGCAAAAGTGCGGCCGATGTGTTGCCGCTATTGACCGAAAATCCTGCCCGCCTCATCGGTGTGTTCGAGAAAAAGGGCAGTATAGAGCCCGGCAAGGACGCCGATCTGGTCGTTTTAGACCGGGCGTGGAATGTACGCCGCACTATCGTGGCCGGCGAGAGCGTGTACGAGGCCTGAGACCTTAAAGATTTACAGCAGGAAAAAATATCCAACCGGTTATTTTTTTGGCCATGTGGGGCGTCCCCGGTCCACGGCCATAAGAATCAGCTTTTATTGTGTAACTATAGAAAAGTAACAGCGCTACAGAGAGGAAGGATTATATGCTGGTACCGATGCGGGCAATTTTGGAGACCGCCGACCAATTCAATTACGCGCAGGGCTCGTTCAACGTAAACGCAGTGGCCCAAGCGAAGGCCGCCATCGCGGTACACGCCCACGATCTTATCCCAGTTCTGCTTATGGGCGGCCTTTTCCTTGGAAAGGACGACGATGCCTTCGTCGTTTTCGAGGCGTTCCAAAAGGACTTCAATTTGGTCCCCCACTTCGATTTCCTCGTCTTCAAACTCGGAAATGGAAATAGCGCCTTCGGACTTGTAGCCGATGTCCACCAAAACGACTTGGGGACGGATTTCTTGGATGGTTCCGGTAACAATGGAACCTTCACGCAATTCGCGGAACTTGCTGTCAATAAGTTCCGCCAGTTCAGTTGTGCTCATTTAAATGGTTGATGAGTTAGTATTAACGATCTTTCTCATGGCCCCTTATTGACCGGCGGGCAATCGGGGCGCCTTCCCCCGCCGGGCGAAAAATCGGTTGCTTTCAATATCAGTTTCACACAAGAACTCAAGGCTTTTCTTGAAAAACTCCTCCCGATTTTTTACGGAACCTGTGGAGCCCCTCTGGACGGCGGCAGAAAACGAGCGCACAAAAACCTTGTAGCACTTCCGTCCCATGTTAAATTCCGGCTAATGGGAAAATGCAGGAATACCTGCATCTATCAACCACTCCTGCCGCAAAACCATGAAAAAAAACCTCCTTTACCTGCTCGCAGCGGGGCTGTCCGGAACAGCCTTCCTTCACGCCGCGGATACCGTCAAACTGGACCAGCCGGACCTGGAACGGGGAGCTCCGATCATGAAAGCCCTGTCCGACCGTCAATCCATTCGGAGCTTTTCTGAAAAAGCGCTATCCCAAAAAGATTTATCAGACCTGCTCTGGGCGGCCAATGGCATCAACCGTCAGGAATCCGGCAAACGTACAGCCCCGTCCGCCATGAACCGCCAGGACGTTAAAATTTATATATGCACTAAAAACGCCTCCTACCTCTATGACCACAAGGCCCACGCCATGATTCCCGTAAACGATGGGGACGTGCGCCCGGCGGATGCCCCCATATGTCTCATTCTTGTAACGGATACGGCGGAACCCTGGGCTGCCATGGACGCTGGCATTGTCTCCCAGAACATCTCCCTGTTCTGCTCCGGGACGGGACTGGCTACCTATCCGCGCGCCAGCATGAACAAGGATGCCCTGGCAAAGGCCCTGAAACTAACCTCTCCCCAAACACCCATGCTCTGTCATCCGGTAGGATATAAAAAAAACTACTTCCGGCTACATTCTCCGGACAGTCCGGAAAAGAAACCATCAGAAATGGAAATAAATTCCACAACAGGCTGAATTATGGTTCCGGCAAAATATCCATGTAGATGCCGGGAGAGCTCCCTTCAATAGGCATCGCGCCCACAGCCCGGGCATAAAAATCAGCCGGACCAACCCCGCCGATGACACCGTATGCATACCCCAGCTCCCGCAAACCTTTCAGGGCGGAAACCAATAGCACGGTGCCTAATCCGCTTCTGCGCACCTCTTCCGCCACTCCCATGGGGCCCAAAAAACCGCGAGCAGTTACATCGTAACAGGCAAAACCAAGAATCTTCTTCTCCCGTGTGGCAATATAACAGGAAATGGGCTGGCGGCCAAACGCGACTTTCGCCTCACTTACCCACTTGGGAGAAAAATTCCGGCCAACCCAGTCAGCTACCAAATGACGTTCGTAAGCACCCGGACGGCGAATCAAAAAACCTTCCCGCTCCAGCCTCCTCAGGTCTTCTTCAATATCGGGCAAATCATACAGCCGCACCAGCATATCCATCATAACCCCGGCACCGTATCACAACTAAGTGCCGTGGCGAATAAAAAAAACTGGACAAACCCATCTTTCAACCTTAGACTTCGCCGCACCACAAACAACGAGCTGTAGCGCAGGCTGGTAGCGCGCTTCGTTCGGGACGAAGAGGTCGCAGGTTCGAATCCTGTCAGCTCGACCAATTTCCAAGCCGCCTCCGGGCGGCTTTTTGATTACTTATTTACTGATATAAAACAATTTTACTCATTAATAACTCTGCACTTCCCCTATTTTGCGCCAAGGCAAATAAACAGCATCATACTGATTGAATTTACCCTCCTCACAGGAACAAAATCAAACGGGCAAATCTTCTCAATTAAGCCTGGAGGATGTCGGGGGTATTTACCGATGCAGAGGAAAAATTATCTATGCCCAATTCTCACCCCTGTGCCAGGCAGCATCACAGCCGCTGCGGAAGTACTCTATAACATCCCCCTAAACAAAGGAGAATGAACCTCCTCCACAAAAAAGCCCCGTTCATATTTCATGAACGGGGATGAGTCAAACGAAGTCGAAGCAGGGAGATAAAACCAGGTTACTTGCCGGATTCCGGTTTGAAACGAGCTGCTTCCGATTCGGCGGTGATTTTTGCAGGCTCGATATGCAGGAGCTTTTTCATGGCACGGCCCGGGTCGCTCTCCGTCATCGGAAAATATCTGACGTGGTCGCCTAGGCTGTAGGAATCCAGTCCATAAATGTTGTCAGCCGGAGTAAAATCTTCCGGTGTGTTCAGCAGTTTTTTTACCTCCTTTGAAGACGCAAGGACATAACTCAGATTACAACTGGAATACAATTCCGTTTTAGGAGCGCTTCCCTTGGGAAGCTTATTGGCGTGCCCGTTCCACTTGACCAGAGCTTCTACAGGAATATCTCCCCGCAGCGACTGAACGATGCGGGCATAGTGCGTCGTTCCCTGGTCAGTGGAGACTATTTTGTAAATGATAACAGACAGGACCACATCGCTTTTTTCTAAATTTCGGGCTGTACCCCTGAGAAAACTATCCTGTTCTACTTCGGCCTGCGTAGCAACATGGGAATAACGGTCTGGCTCTCCAAGGGCTACGGTTGAAAGTAATCCTGAAAACAGAACGCAAAGAAAAGAAACATACTTCATATGCATATATTAGATATTGATTTTTTGGTTTATATTCAATAAAAATAGGGCAAACACAAAAAATGTCCACCCTATGAATATATTATTTAATATCAGTTATTAATCATCCAATGTCGATCTTTGGAGCAGCCACACGGGGCCGGAAATAAAACTGCCCACGCCAATGTTATTTCCCGAACACATTCCCACATGCAGACTATCGCCAAATACGATAATGTCTCCAGCCTGGGGAGTGTTGTACCCATTTTCTCCATCATCCGGATAATCAGGAGTCCCCAGCAGGATACGGAGATAAACCGCCATTTGAGCTGCGCTGATGATAACGTGCTTTTTACCCCCCCAACGCCTGGGAATTACCCTTTGCTCCAATATTATTGGCTCCCGGAGCTCCATTAAGGTCAATACCATAACTACTAAGAGCAATGCTCAGACGCAAGGCGCAACTGTTAATGTAATTGGCATCTCCCGAAACGTGGCTATCGTTCAGCCATCCTCCAATATAGTTCCACACATCATCTGTAGTCATGGTGGGATAATCCACTACATTATAGCATCCCAGTAGACGTTGTGCATTGGCAATATTCCAAAGATTTTTTGGAGCATCGATTTCCCAAAATTCCAGTTCGGAATCTCCCATCTTAGGAACAAACTCCTCCGCATTGGGGTAAGGAGCAATTTCTTCCGGGACGGCAAGGTTCTCATGATGCAGTTTCGCATAGTGGAAGCCCTTTTTAAGTTTCTTGCTTCCAGAAACGGATGTGGACGAATGTGAGCCAGTCAATTCCGCTACCTTTTCACCATTGATTTCCAGATAGCCGTTGTCGTCAATCTGAATCGTGAAATTATAGGTTCCATCTTCCGGAACGCGGATATATCCTTCCCAGTCATGTACCCCGGTTTCTTCCGTCTTGTGCCATCCAATCTTGGGGGACTCTTTCTTCGTTACCTTGTAGCGGCGGTTGTTTTCCACATCCAACGGGTGGAACGGTTTTGTAGATATAGCCATAATATTATGTTCCGTATCGTTTACTACTGAATATTCAGTTCATGGAAACCTTGAAAGATTTCTCGCTCCTTATCAACACGTTTAACGTGTAATCCAACCCTCATTCGGAACGTGAAGGAAAAGGTTAAAACGGCACGACAATCAAGTGGAAAACAAAGGATTTGAAAAGGGCACAAGAAACACAATCATTGATTATCAATAGTTACATTTCAAATTTTCTTCATTCGGGACGAAGAGACCGCTGGTTCGAATCCTGTCCTTTCGATTATTTTCTAACAACCTCTTCCGGACGGTTATTTTATTTTCCGGTAAAATCACTTCCCCTGCAAAAGCCAGTCAGAAACCCACTAGCAGCTGATTCTTCTATCTGAAAAAAGCCCCTGCTGGGATACTTTATCAGTCATCCGTCAAATTCCCATTGCCCCGCGCATGTTTCTTTCTCTAAAATACAGGTAATGAGTGAATACTTCCTGAAACTTCCCGGCGATTCCCAGCCGAGAGCCTATTCCGAATACGAAGTCCGTGAATTTCTGGGACAGGGCGTGATCGACTCAAAAACGCTTACCTGGAAACAGGGCATGGAAGGATGGCAGCCCGTAGCCCAAGTTCTTCCTCCGATGTCACCTGTATGGGAGGAAACACAGGATCAGGAGGGCAAAGATCAGCCAGAAGAGCAGCAGTACCGCTTGCGTTATCCTCTAAACGGGCTAGCCAAATTATCCATTTTGGCATGTTTCGTATTGCTGCCCTTCATGCTCTGGAGCAGCTGGATTGTTTTTTCCAACAATGTCGTCAATTATGAAGAAATTCAGACACTCATCCAGCAGAATATGGTTCACATGCCATCTTTTGCAGTACCATTGGTCTTCTTCCTCAGCATCCTGTTCATTCCATCCCTGCTTATTCAGCTGATCTGGCTGTACCGGGCATCTGCCAATATTCAGGAATTTCAAGTTCAGGGAATTCGGTTCACTCCATTCCTTAGCGTTCTTCTAAGCTGTATGCCGGTAGTCGGCATGGTGCTCAATGCCCTGGTTCTTCAGGAAATATATAAGGCATCCAAAAACCCGGCAGAATGGATGTTGCAAACACCCTCCCGTTCCCTGCGCTTATATCTTCTGGTGACTACGGCTCTAACTCTGTGCACCCTTTTCCCTTTCGGGGCGGAACATTACGTGACGGCCTTTCTGCTCACCGGCGTACTGATGACGGCAGCCAGCATCCTGTGGCTGGTCTGTGTCCTGCAAATCACCAGAAAACAGGAGGAACTGGTCTCCAAAAATCAAAACTCCCGTTCCTGATCGAAAAAACCGTAATCAGCGTTTTTCCTTTTCTTCCGTGGGCGGCTGACTGTCTGGGAGGATTTTATCCAAAGCTTCCATGCTGTTATCCTTATACAGATTCTCCAGCAGTTTTTCCCACCCCGCCGCCATCTGAACCTGTTTCAAGGCAATAATAGGATCAGGCATCATCATTTCCGGGTCGGGAGCATATTGCTTTAGCACCTCATCCGGATTGATTCTGTTAAACGTTGTCTTCCCATAGCCCGGCATTCCCGCCTCATGAGCGATGGATTCAATCATCTCAAAATGCAAATGCGCCAAATAATTGCCGTGCGCAGTTCCGACTGAGCCGATTTGCTCTCCGCGTCCCACCAGAGTCCCCAGCGGAATATCGCTGACGGTTTTCAAATGGGCATACAGACTCTGCACAAAACGCCCGTCCGGCAAGCGGTGCAGCAGCACGACAACATTGCCCCAATCTGGAGAAGGTTCTCCTGCATAAATCAGCAATCCGCGGCCGGCGGCCCGCACGGGCAGTCCCTCATCCGTGTTTTCTCCTCCTATTCCATTTAAATCCTGTCCTGCATGCCTTCCCTTACGGGCGGCATTCATATCCCCCACACCCTGGGCAACATAGGTAAACGCTCCATTCTCATCTCCGAGGGGCGATGTAAACACATCGGCCAGAGGCGCCTTTGCCAGCTCCTGGGGCGTCAATAAAACCATCCGGTAATCTACAGGAACCGGAGCAGACCGCGGAATGTCTTCGTCATAAATATTATGGTGCATCCCGGCCTCCGGAACGGCGGCATATTTCGTCTTGTACCAGGCAAATGCCGTAATCAAGACACAGGCTGTTCCCAAAAGCCCCATAATGACGCGGGATGTCGTCTTATCTATCATCGTGCCGACTCTATACCCACGGAACCGGATTTACAATCACAAGATAGTCAGGCCAGCGTCTGCGGAAATTTTTCCATCCACAATTTGCGCGCCGCACGGATATCTTCTGAGGAAACACGGCTGGAGAGCTCCCATACGAGCGGAACCCCATGCGGGAAAAAAGGAAGAAGGCGTTCAAAGGGAACTACTCCTCCCAGCAGGGGAACCTGATGATCCCGCGCGGGCCATTTGACGTCGTTCACATGTCCTCCAATCAAATGGGAGGACATTCGGCGAAGAAACTGTTCATGATTTAATATAAGCAAATTATGCTTTCTTTGAATATGCCCGAAATCATGCCAGTAACCGATAAAGGGATTGTCTCCAAACTCCTTCATCAACAAATTCATCTCATCCTCACTCGGCACCTGCTCATAATGGCTGCGCCCTTCAATGCCCAGCTTGACGCCAAATTGTCCGGCTTGCGGAAGGAGCTGCCGGAGAGCTTCACGCGCCCGTTCCAGATAAACGGGAGCCAGGCGGTTGCGGCGGCGTACAAATTCGCCCTTGGTGCCGGCAAACGATTCCGTTCCCACCATTCCCTGACGTGCCAGGTTTTGCAAATGAGCCGTATCCGTGCGTTTCGCCAAGGGTTCCACCGTTCCCATATGCAACACGATATATCCGGCCCCCAGTGCTGCGCCCTGTTCAATAGACTTTTTCGTCAATTCAATAGCCTTGGAACGCACCTGCAGCAAATCCGCCGTAAAAGGTCTGCTGTCTGGAGAATCCCCCACTTCGTCAATCGGAGCGGGAAAAAAATTATGCACCCCGGCCACCTGCACCTTTCCGGCTTTTACCGCCCTCATGATACCGGGGAGAAGGGATAACTTGATGCCGTGGGAAAGTTCCACATGGTCAAAACCCAAAGAAAGAATCTCATCAATCATTTCTTCCCCGTCCTGATGACGGTGGGAATTCCAGCACGTAGAAAATACCAGCATAAAAAAATCAATTGTTATGAGCTGATGGAGCCGGGTTCCGTGTAGCAATCTTCCATCCACTCCTTGACAGCGGCAGTCATGCTTCCAGCGACATCCGCACGAGGTTTGACGAAAGCCGGAATAAACCACGGAAATGCGCCCACCAGATCATGAATCACCACAACATCGCCATCACATGTATGGGAGCCGGACCCAATACCCAACGTGGGAATGGAAGAATGTACGGTAACTTGTCGAGCCGTATGAGGCGTTACGCCTTCCACAACCACAGCACAAGCCCCTGCCTCTGCCACAGCCTCCACATCCCTTACCAAGGCTTCCTCCTCCGCGGAGGATTTCCCTTTGATCTTATATCCTCCCTCCTCCAGCACTTTCTGCGGCAGGAGGCCGATATGACCCACTACGGGAATACCGGCCTCCACAATAGCACGGATATTTCCTGCCTGGGCTGCCCCCCCTTCCAGCTTGACAGCATCCGCTCCAGCCAAAAACAATTTCTTTGCGGATTGCACGGCCTGTTCCACCGTATCATAAGAATGTATGGGCATATCTCCCACCAGCAAGGCGTTCTTCACTCCGCGCGCAGTAGCTTCCACATGATGAAGCATATGATCCAGCGTCACATGAGTGGTATCCGGAAAGCCCAAAACCACCATCCCCAAGGAATCCCCTACCAGCACAATATCTACGCCGGCCTCATCCAAAAGACGGCCTGTAGGATAGTCATAAGCAGTAACCAGAGTCACATGCCGCCTGTTCTTGCAGGCGCGGATTCGTTCCGCTTTCTCAAAAGATTGATTCATGGCGTTCAATAAACATGCAATTTACCAGCGTTCCGATACCAGGAGCGGATCAGCCTCATCCGTATCCAATTCCGCCAACAGGCAGGCAACCGTTTTATGCTGGCGCGGCAGGATAAGCTCCGGCCTGATATCGGAAAGAGGTTTTAAAACAAATTTCCTCAAATGGGCTCTGGGATGGGGGAGAATCAGACGAGGAGGATCATTGACCACCATGTCCCCCACATAGATAATATCCACATCCGCCGTGCGGGGTTCACAGCGAATCCCGGAACGAATGCGCCCCAGAACCCGTTCTATACCCTGGCAATGCACAAGCAATTCCTCCACCGTACCTGGCCAGGTAAATTCCACCACGGCATTCAAATAATCATCCGCACCGTGCGGACATCCCTGAGGACTGGTGGCATACAGGGAGGATTGCAAAAAAGGGTCATCAGACAGGCTCATCTGCAACAAATGATCCCTGGCCTGAACCATCAGGCTGTTTTTATCCCCAAGATTGGACCCCAGTGCAATGCCTGCTCTCTTCATCAGCAAAAAACATCGTGGCCGTTCCGGAAAAGAAGAACGGCCACGATGCCGAAAAAGTTATAATTGGGACAACCCCAGAACGTCTTCCATGGTATACAGACCCGGTTCCCTGCCTTGGAGCCAGAGAGCCGCACGAACTGCTCCGGAGGCAAATGTCATACGGCTGGACGCCTTATGGGTAAGTTCCAGCCGTTCACCATCGGAAGCAAATATTACAGTATGGTCCCCCACCACATCCCCTCCCCGCAGGGAATGCATGCCTATTTCTTTGGCGGGTCGAGGCCCTACCAACCCTTCACGGCCAAAAACCACACTATCTTCATAATTCCTGTCAATGGCGCCGGACAGGATTTCCGCCAGTGTCCGGGCAGTACCGGAAGGAGCATCAATTTTGTGACGGTGATGCATCTCCATTACCTCTATATCGCAGCTGCCTCCCAGAATCTGTGCAGCCTTGCGCGTCAGCCAGAACAGGGCGTTCACCCCTACGGAATAATTGGAAGCGAACACAATCGGAATGGATGCCGCAGCGTCCACGATCTCCTGGCGTTCCAGCTCCGTATGCCCCGTAGTGCCAATCACCAGAGGTTTGTTATTGGCAACAGCTTCCGCCAGCAGAGTGCTGGTGAAAGCGTGATGGGAAAAATCAATGGCTACGTCGCATTTGGCGAGGGCGGGATAAAGCTCCTGTCCCTGATCATGAGTAGAACCCACGCAAGTATCCGGATTCTGCGTCACCGCCTCTTGAATAGCTTGGCCCATGCGGCCCGAAATGCCTGTAACAAGAATGGAAATCATATCACTAAAATGTTAAAGAATATTGAAACGCTGAAGAAGAGCGGAAAGCTGAGCTTCCTTCTCTTCCGCCAATGGAACCAGCGGAAGACGTATGCCGGGCTGTATATCTCCCCTCATCGCCAAAGCCGCCTTGATCGGAACAGGATTGGAATCCAGAGTCATTAGCCCTTTCATCAACGGATAAAATTTCTTCTGGAGGGAAAGCATTTCCCCCATATCCTGATTCAGGCCAGCTTTGACAATGGAATTCATGATGCCCGGAACCAGATTGGATGTTACGGAAACCAATCCGCTGGCGCCACAGGCCATAAAAGGCACCGTCAGACCGTCATCGCCACACAGAACAGTGAAATTTTCCGGAACCACCTGCATCAGCTGGTTCACGCGGTCCACATTGCCGCCGGCCTCTTTCACACAAACAATATGCGGGCAATCCTTCGCCAGACGGCTGATTGTTTCCACACTGATTTCAATCCCGCAACGCCCCGGAATGCTGTACAGCATAATCGGCAGACGGGTAGCGTCCGCAATAGCCTTGAAATGGGCATAAACTCCATCCTGAGAAGGTTTATTGTAATAGGGGCACACCTGGAGCGTTCCGTCTACTCCCATCTTTTCCGCTTCCTGGGTCATATGGATAGCTTCTGCGGTGGAATTAGCGCCCGTTCCCGCAATAACCTGAATACGACCAGCCGCGCTCTCCACGGCCAATTCTATTACCCTCAAGTGTTCTTTTACAGTCAAGGTGGGGGATTCTCCCGTGGTACCGACAGCCACAATGCCGGCCACACCGGCAGCTATCTGGGCTTCCACAAGCATTCTAAAAGCCTCTTCATCGACCCGGTTGCCGGCAAACGGAGTCACAATTGCTGTATAAAGACCTTGAAACTTCATAACCTTACTTGGAAATATACTATCTTAACAGACACTTTTTGTCACGACAGAATACAGAAATATGGCACGCCTGTCAGGCATCCTGAAATACCATTCGTGAACAAATGGAGCAAAACTCCAGGCAGGAATTAAACAGGGACAGGAATGATTCCGGCCGCCTGCCGGGCCGCCAGGCAGCTTTCCTTCCATTGACCACGATATATTCCCGGTGAATATGGCGACCTTCGTTCCCACATAAAAACAACGCAGCCGCACAGGCGGAAGAAGCCAATCGAGACTGGGAAACATACCGAAATACCGGACGGTGAATTACGATCTGGCTCATTCTGACATCTCTCCGGTTCAGGCAATTTTCCAAGCCCGCGATATCTTCCACCCATACTCCCTTTTTTCCAGAACGGGAAATCATATTCACAATCATGGCCCCAGAAACAAAGGCATGTTCCAGCAAAACGGACAGACGGACACGGGAAGAACAACTCAGTCCCTGCACCTCGACTGAGGCATCTTCACAAATAATCAAATAATCAACACGTCCATAAAGAGTATGTACCAGACCAGCAAAAGAAGCCAAATCGGAAGAATGGTTCAGGCGGCCTGACATGACCAGGTGGCTGCTACCCGGAAGACAATCAACGATATGGCAAGATTCTTCACCGGCCTCATGAAGCATGGCAACCACAGTTCCCTGACAGGCAAATGCCTTGGCTGCCAAATATCCTATATTGCCGGCGTTGCCTAGAATGACGACCACAGGTTTCTGAATGACTTGGGATTTCATATGCCGCCATTCTGACGAAAGAGTGTAATCCGTCAATACCCCACACATACTTAAGTCATTAAGAAAGAAAAAGGAATAGTTAAGAAAAAATTATATGGCCACGACATCTTACAAGAAGGAAACTAACTAAGAGAATGTAGGGGGGGGGAGAACGGGA
>ENA-ORNG01002265-ORNG01002265.1-human-gut-metagenome-genome-assembly--contig:-NODE-2265-length-11963-cov-8.488579_pt1 | contig 11963 bp, 12 predicted proteins | sample MGYA00242113_ERZ509018 | MGnify/ENA primary metagenome ERZ509018 (study PRJEB26280, sample SAMEA2338711) | human gut metagenome | biome: human gut; feature: human-associated habitat; material: faeces... | reverse complement strand
AAAAACACGTCTGAGTGGGGCGCTGAGTCGATTTTCGTGACGTATACGCGCGTCAGGTGGGGGAACATCTGCCGGAACACGCTGTCTCCGCCGATGACGAAGCAGCGGTCATACCGTGCGGCGGCGGCGACGGCCTCCGCCGGGGAATGCACCACCTGCGCGCCGCCGATCGTGATGTTCTGCCGCGTGAGTACGAGATTTTCGCGCCCCGGCAGCGGTCTGCCGCCGGGAAAATCGTCCAGCGTGCGCCGGCCGACGATCACGGCCGCGCCCATCGTGAGCGCCCGGAAGCGGCGGCGGTCGGCGGGGATCACGAGCGGCTGCGTGCCCTTTGCCCCGATGCCCCAGTCAGCATAGACGGCGACGATCGCATCCATCTGTCCACCCCCTTACACCGCGATGGGGATCTTCCCCGTGAACTCGCTGTATTCGTAGCCCTCGACGCGGAAGCTGTCGCGCGTGAAGGCGTAAAAATCGTGCACGTCCGGGTCGATGAAAAACTGCGGCGCCGGTTTCGGCTCGTTTTGGATCAGCTGCTCGATGACCGGCACGTGGCGGTCATAGATGTGCGCGTCGGCAATGACGTGCACCAGCTCGCCCGCCTGCAGGCCGGACACCTGCGCGAACATGTGCACGAGCACGGCGTACTGCACAACGTTCCAGTTGTTTGCCGCGAGCATGTCCTGGCTGCGCTGGTTGAGAATGGCGTTGAGCGTGTTGCCCGAGACGTTGAACGTCATCGAGTACGCGCACGGATAGAGCGCCATCTCGTGCAGATCCTCGAACGTATAAATATTCGTCAGGATGCGGCGGGAGGCGGGGTTGTGCTTCAGGTCGTAGAGCACGCGGTCCACCTGGTCGAATTCGCCCTCGGGATACTGGTGCTTGACGCCGAGCTGATAGCCATAGGCCTTGCCGATGGAGCCGGTCTCGTCGGCCCACTGGTCCCAGATGTGGCCGCGCAGGTCGTGGATGTTGTTCGACTTCTGCTGCCAGATCCACAGCAGCTCGTCCACGGCGGTCTTCCAGTAGGTGCGCCGCAGCGTCAGCAGCGGAAACTCTCTGGACAGGTCGTAGCGGTTGACGATGCCGAACTTCTTGACCGTGTGCGCCGGGGCACTGTCGTCCTCCCAGCGGGGGCGCACGGCCTGATCGGTATCCCAGACGCCGTTTTGCAGAATGTCGCGGCAGTTGCGGATAAAGACCTCGTCTGCGTAGCTCATCGTTCGGCTCCTTTCAAAAACACTTTGAAACAACAGTTTACCATACCGCCACCGGGATTGCAAACGACAAATGGCGAAAATGGAACGCACCCTGGTTATTTGACAATTGGAACAAAATTGTTGGATAAATTTGTTCAAATTGCGCGCGGGATTTGACGCACTTTTTGCACAAAGTCCATCCCAATTCCCTGCGCGGGATGCTATAATCAAAGCAGCAGAAACCCGGAAAACAAAACTGAAACGGAGGATAACACATGAAGCACACGAAGAAACTGCTTTCGCTGCTGCTGGTGCTGTGCCTGGTGCTGAGCCTGTCGTGCACGGCCTTTGCAGTCGACGAGGCAAAGCCGCTTGACGGCAAGACCGTCATCCTGCACTCGAACGACGTGCACGGTGCGATCGATCTGTACGCGGCCATGGCATCCCTGAAGGCCGACTATGCGGCGCAGGGCGCTGAGGTCATTCTGGCCGATGCCGGCGACTACAGTCAGGGCACCGTCTATGTCAGCGTCAACAAGGGCGCCGACGCGGTGACCATGATGAACGCCACCGGCTACGACGTGGCCACCATCGGCAATCACGAGTTCGACTACGGCTATGCACAGCTGGCGGAGAACATGAAGGCCGCCAAGTTCAAAGTTCTGTGCGCCGATGTGCTCGGTGCCGACGGCAAGACCATCTTTGATGCCAACACCATCATCGAAAAGGGCGGCGTGAAGATCGGCTTCTTCGGTCTCGAGACCCCCGAGGCGCAAACCAAGGCCAACCCCAAGCTCATTGAAGGCCTGCAGTTCCTCGCCGGCAAGGACGGCAGCGAGCTCTATAACTGCGCGGCCGCACAGGTCGCAGACCTGAAGGCGAAGGGCGCAGACATCATCGTCTGCCTTGCGCACCTGGGCGTGGACGAGAGCTCCGAGCCCTACACCTCCTATGATCTGGCCAAGAACGTGAAGGGCATCGATTTCATCATCGACGGCCACTCCCACACCGTCATGACCGCCGGCCCGAATGGTGAGGCCATCCAGTCCACGGGCACGGCCTTTGCCAACATCGGCGTCATCACCATTGACAACGCCACGAAGAAGATCGTCGGCAACGAGCTCAAGACCATCTGGCACACCGAGAAGAACGCCGACGGCAAGTCCGTCACCGTCGTTGACTACAAAACGCGCGACGAAAAGGTCGCCGCGGCTGCCAAGGCCATCATCGACCCCATCGACAAGGCCTACGGCGAGAAGTTTGCCGTGAGCGAAGTGGAACTCAACGGCGCGAAGGCCCCCAACGGCAACCGTGACTCCGAGACCAACCTCGGCGACCTGATCACGGACGCCATGCTCTGGAAGATCCGCACGCAGGCGACGGTCTCCGTCCCGGCGGAGAACGTGGTCGCTATTACGAACGGCGGCGGCATCCGCGCGACCGTCAAGGCCGGCGACGTCACCAAGAAGGACATCAACACCGTGCTGCCGTTCGGCAACACGCTCGCCGTGGTCTACGTGACCGGCGCCGAGCTGCTCGAGGCGCTCGAGGCCAGCACGTACTGCACGCCGGAATCCATCGGCGGCTTCCCGCAGGCGGCGGGTCTGACCTTCACGGTCAAGACCTATGAGATGTACGACGCGAACCCGGAGCCCTATCCCAAATCCACCTACTACGGCCCGAAGAGCATCCAGCGCGTGACCATTGACAACGTCAACGGCAAGACGTTTGACCCGACGGCTACCTACGCTGTCGTCACGAACAACTTCGTGGCCGGCGGCGGCGACACGTACTACGCCTTCGCGGCGGCGACCAACCAGTTCGACACCGGCCTGCCGCTCGACGAGGTGGTTATGGAATACATCACGCAGGAGCTCAAGGGCGTCATCGGCGAGAGCTATGCCGAGCCTGCCGGCCGCATCACGGTCGATCAGGGTATCGCCCCGTATTATGCCGCGCTGCTGGAAGTGATCCTTGACAAGAGCGCCTATACGGCCGAGACCTACGCTGCCTACGCGGTGGCCTGCGTCAAGATGGACGCGGCCGAGACCGAGGCGGAGCGCGTGGCGGCTTACCCGGCGGTCGTCAAGGCGGCTGCCGCCCTGAAGCTCGTTGACAACACGTTCGCCGACGCGCAGAGCGGCTGGTACAAGCCGGCGGTCGACTTCGCGCAGGTTTCCGGCCTGATGGCCGGCATCGGCGACGGCAAGTTCGCCCCCGCCCTCACGACGACCCGCGCCATGGTCGCCGAGGTGCTCTATGAGGCCGAAGGCGCGCCGAGTGTGGAAGGCATGACCTGCCCGCTGACCGACATCAAGGCAGGCGAGTGGTACACCGATGCGGTCATCTGGGCCTACAACGCGGGCGTTGTCGCCGGCCGTAGCGACGGCACCTTCTGCCCGGACGACACCATCACCCGTCAGGAGATGGCCGTCATGCTCTACGGCTGGATGGGCGGCGGCGAGTCCCTGCTCGACGCCGAGCAGATCCAGTATGCGCTGGCCCAGTTTGCCGATGGCGCGGACGTGGCCCCGTGGGCGCAGGAAGCGGTCGCTTACTGCTACCTTGCAGGTCTCATGGTCGGCAACGACGCGGGCTGCTTTGACCCGCTCGGCAGCCTTGAGCGCGCGCAGCTCGCACAGGTGTTCTGCAGTTTCTATGAGGTTGCGCTGAACCTGGTCCTCAATGCGGCCCCGGATGCGCCCGAGCAGCCGAGCACGCCCGAGCAGCCGAGCACGCCCGAGCAGCCGAGCACGCCCGAACAGCCGAGCACGCCCGAGCAGCCGAGCACGCCCGAACAGCCGAGCATGCCCGAACAGCCGAGCATGCCGGAGCTGCCCACCGCGGCGTAATTGCATCACTTACGCAGGGAGGCCGCTTCGGCGGTCTCCTTTTTGCACATTTTTGGCGGTGTTTGTGCTGCCGGATTGTGCTTGACAATTCCGGAAAACCTTTTACAATATAGGCGAATCGATCTGACCGATAAACCAAGGAGGTTTTTTGACCATGAACATGAACAAATATCTGGACATCGCACCCGAGGTGCAGCAGGCACTCGCGGACGGCCGCCCGGTCGTCGCGCTCGAGAGTACGATCATCTCCCACGGCATGCCCTATCCGAAAAACGTCGAGACGGCCCTGCTCGTCGAGCAGACGCTGCGCGACAACGGTGCCGTGCCCGCCACCATCGCCATCCTCGGCGGCCGCCTGAAGGCCGGCCTGTCCAAGGAGGAGATCACCTACCTCGGCAAGGCCGGGCGCAAGGTCGCCAAGGTCTCCCGCCGCGACCTGCCGGTCATCTGCGCGCGCGGCGCGGACGGCGCCACCACCGTCACCACGACGATGATGATCGCCCACATGGCAGGCATTCAGGTCTTTGCCACCGGCGGCATCGGCGGCGTGCACCGCGGCGCCGAGACGACCATGGACATCTCTGCCGACCTTGAGGAGCTGGCGCAGACGCCGGTCATGGTCGTGTGCGCGGGCGCAAAGGCCATCCTCGACCTCGGCCTGACGCTGGAGTATCTGGAGACGAAGGGCGTGCCCGTGCTCGGCTACGGCACGGACGAGCTGCCCGCGTTCTACACCCGCGAGAGCGGCCTCGGTGTCGACGCGCGCGTCGACACGCCGGAGGATCTGGCCGCTATTTTCCAGGCGCAGCGCGACCTGGGCCTCAAGACCGGCATGCTCGTCACGAACCCGATCCCGCAGCAGTACGCCATGGACAAGGCCGTCATCGACAAGGCCATCGACCAGGCACTCGCCGAGAGCCATGAGCAGGGCATCCACGGCAAGGAGACCACGCCGTTCCTGCTTGCCCGCGTGGCGGAGCTCACCGGCGGCGACAGCCTCGAGAGCAACATCCAGCTCGTGCTCAACAACGCCCGCGTCGCGGCGAAGACCGCCGTTGCCCTCTGCAAATGAAGGGTGGTGCGTGGCTCGTGCTCGCGGTGTCCGCGCTGATGGGGCTCGGTCTCACCATCGGGGCCATCGCCTCGCGCCGGCAGATGAGCACCGCCGTCGTCGTGGTGCTGTGTCTTGTCGGCATCGGCATCGTGCTCGTCGGCGCGGTGCTGAGCATCGGCATCGGGGTATTGTGAGCGCGCAAAGCTGCATAAGGAAAAAACACCGCAGGCCGGTCGGCCTGCGGTGTTTTGTGTATTTATGCCTTATTTCTCGTCGCCGGGCTTCGGCTGCGCGACACGGAAGATCATGCGCGGGGTCTCGGTGCTGGCCTTCGTGTTCGGGGCCACGGACTCGGTAATGAACGAGTTGCCGCCGATGACGGAGTTGGCGCCGATGACGGTCTTGCCGCCGAGGATGGACGCGCCGGAGTAGATCGTGGCGTTGTCGCCAACGGTGGGGTGGCGCTTGCCGGTCACGGCGTGGCCATGGCGCGGGCTGAGCGCGCCGAGCGTCACACCCTGATAGAGCTTGACGTGATCGCCGATGATCGTTGTCTCGCCGACGACGATGCCGGTGCCGTGGTCGATGAAGAAATACTCGCCGATCTGCGCACCGGGGTTGATGTCGATACCTGTCGCGCCGTGGGCGTACTCGCTCATGATGCGCGGGATGAGCGGGACCTTGCTCTCATAGAGCTCGTGCGCCACGCGGTAGACGAAGATCGCGTACAGGCCGGGGTAGGAGAAGATGACTTCCTCCTTGCTGCCGGCGGCGGGATCGCCGTCGAAGTTTGCGGCCACGTCCTTCATGAGCATGGCCTGGATCTGCGGCAGACGGCACAGGAACCGGTCGCACACGGCGCTCGTGCGCTCGCGCAGCTCGGTCTCGTTCTTGATCGTGTTGGAAAACGCCAGGTGCACCTGCTCGCAGAGGTCGGTGTAGATCTCGCCGAGCAGGAACTCCGCAAACGTCTCGGCCGAGACGTGCGACACCGTGCCGCCCGCGAAATATGCCGGGAAGAACACCTTCTGCAGGTTCTCAATGATCTTGATGATGACCTTGCGGTCGGGCATGCGCAGCTGCTCGCTGTACATGGGTACCTCGGCCGTCTCGTAGCCGTTGGCGATCTGTGCCGCGACGGCGTGCAGCAGACTTTTTTGCGTCATGGTTGGGACACTCCTTCTTCTTTCACATAGCGCCACAGGCAAAAAACGCAGGAAGCGCGCGGCTTCCTGCGTTGCAAAACCATGTGGATGCATGACGGACGCACCTTTTGGGCGCGGCCGTGGGTTTACCGGCAGAAAGCGACACTTCTTTGCGCACGACAACAACAGGTCGTCGGACATGCCGCGACCCGGATGCTGCTGCAGCTGCAAAGACGCATTGCTCAGGCTCCTTCCGGTTCATTTCCCCCGCTTAAGGGAATTCCTCTTCTTGTATAACACGATATGCCGCGCTTGTCAAGTGCGTGACGGCTCAGTGCTTTTTCTTCGGCAGCTTCGTGATGCGGCCGTCGCCGTGGTCGATGTACGTGTTTTCGAGCACGTCGATCGTGCTGCGGCGCCAGTCGGCGATGTATTCCTCGCGCAGCGCCTTGCGCTCGGCCTGCTCGTCGGGCGTGAGGTCGCGCTCGCGCGCGATGCGCGTCAGCTCGCTGATGCGGTCCATCTTTTCCTGTGTCAAGGCGGATCCTCCTCTCAGTTTTTCAGGCTGTGCAGCGGAGCGGGGATGCGCCCGCCGCGGGCGATGAACTCGGCCGCGCTGCAGCGGTTGACCGGCATGACCGGCGCGCTGCCGAGCAGGCCGCCGAACGCCACCGTGTCGCCCACCTGCTTGCCGGGCGCGGGGATGATGCGCACGGCGGTGGTCTTATTATTGATCATGCCGATGGCGGCCTCGTCCGCGATGATGGCGGAGATCGTCTCCGCGCTCGTGTCGCCGGGAACGGCGATCATATCAAGGCCCACCGAGCACACGCACGTCATGGCTTCGAGCTTATCAAGCGTCAGAACGCCGCTTCGCGCGGCGGCGATCATGCCCTCGTCCTCGGACACGGGGATAAACGCGCCGGACAGTCCGCCGACAGAGCTGGACGCCATCAGCCCGCCCTTCTTGACCGCGTCATTGAGAAGCGCCAGTGCCGCCGTCGTTCCATGCGTCCCGCAGGTTTCAAGGCCCATTTCCTCCAGAATGCGCGCCACGCTGTCGCCCACGGCGGGTGTCGGGGCGAGGGACAGGTCGACCACGCCGAACGGCACGCCCAGCCGCCGGGACGCTTCCCGCGCCACCAGCTGGCCCATGCGCGTCACCTGGAAGGCGGTCTTCTTGATAGTCTCGGCCACGACGTCAAAGCTCTGGCCCTTCACGGCCTTGAGCGCGTGGTGCACGACGCCCGGGCCCGAGACGCCGACGTTTATCACCCTGTCCGGCTCCGACACGCCGTGGAAGGCGCCGGCCATGAAGGGGTTGTCCTCCACCGCGTTGCAGAACACGACGAGCTTCGCGCAGCCGAAGCCGCCCCTGTCCGCCGTGAGCCGCGCAGTCTCCTTCACCGTCTCACCCATGAGCGCCACGGCGTCCATGTTTATGCCCGCCTTCGTCGAGCCTATGTTCACCGAGGCGCAGACGAGCTCCGTCTCCGCCAGGGCCTGGGGTATGGCCCGGATGAGCCGCAGGTCCGCGGGCGTCATGCCCTTCTGCACCAGGGCCGAAAAGCCGCCGACGAAGTTCACCCCCGTCTCCGCCCGCGCCGCGTCCAGCGCCCGCGCGAACGGCACGTAGTCCTCCGTCTCCGACGCGCCCGCCACGAGGGATATGGGCGTCACGGAAATGCGCTTGTTCACGATGGGGATGCCGAACTCGGCCTCGATATCCTCGCCGGTCTTCACTAGGTCCTTGGCAGAGCGGGTTATCTTGTCGTATATCTTCCGGCAGGCCGCCTTGGGGTCGGCGTCGCAGCAGTCGAGCAGGGAGATGCCCATCGTCACCGTCCGCACGTCGAGATGCTGCTGGTCTATCATCTCGATGGTCTGTAAGATCTCGCCTCTGTTTATCATGTCGAGTATTCCTCCGTACGATCATCGCGGCGGGGCCGCGTATCCAGGGGGGCTGGTCCCCCTTGGATTTTATATCTTGTGCATGGCGTTGAAGATGTCCTCGCGCTGAGCCCTGATCTCAAGCCCAAGCTTCTCGCCCTCGCTCCGCAGCAGCGCCGTGAGCTCGGCAAAGGGCACGGTGCAGGCCGAGGCGTCCACGAGCATTATCATGGTAAAGTACTCCTGCAAAACGGTCTGGCTGATGTCCAGGACGTTCACTCCCCGCTCAGCGAGGATGCGGCTGACATCGGCTATTATGCCGACCCGGTCCTTGCCTATGACTGTGACTATCGCTTTCATTTTTAGTCCTCCTCAGGTCATCGTACCCAGCTCGTCGAGATTCTTCCCGAAAGCCGGCATGAAGTGCTCCAGAAAATAATCCGCCTCCGGCAGATGCATATCCTCAATGCGCCGCCTGGTCTGCTCCTCGGCGGAGAGGAATTCAAGGTTGCCCGCTTTTCGCTCCTCCACGCATTTGACGTAGGCCGAGAGCCGGTCCGCGGCTTTGAGGAGCTTTTTCTCGTCTTCCCCCACTTCTCCGCTGATAAGCGGCGCATAAACTTCTTGCAGCTCCACCGGCAGCATTTCAATGAGCTTTTCTGCTGCCGCTCGCTCCACCTCGTGGTAAGCCGAGCTAATGCGCCCGCTGTGGTATTTGATGGGGGTAGGCATGTCGCCCGTGAGTATTTCCGGCGCGTCGTGGTAGAGCGCGGCGGCGGCGAGCAGGCCGGGGTCGCAGGGCGCTTTGAATATGTCGCGCCTGATGACGCCCAGGGCATGGGCCAGCACGGCGACCATGTGGCTGTGCTCCTGCACATTTTCGGGTATGCTGGAGCGCATGAGGCCCCAGCGGCTGATATAGCGCATCCGGGAGATGAGGGCAAAAAAGTCGCTCACAGCAAAAGCTCCTCCTCTTCTTCCCCCGCTTCGACGACGCGGACGGGATCGCGCACGACACGCTTTGACATCCATTTTTTGCCGAAATAGCGGGGATAGGTGATCGCAATGCCCAGCACCCAGCCCACGGGCAGCGAGAGCCAGCAGGAGGCGTAGCCGACGCTGAAGGCATAGGCCAGCAGGTAGGAGACGGCGACGCGGGCCGAGAGCGTGGCGAGGCTGGTGACCGAGGCCCAGATGGCGTCGCCCGCGCCCTGGAGCAGGCCCGAGGTGGGCATGTAGGCCGCGAAGAGCACTACGCAGTAGCTCATGTAGCGCTGGTATTCGACGGCCTTGTTCATGGATACGCCGCCGAGGTTAAAGAGTCTGGCAAACTGCACGGCCAGGAGGTTTATCGTCAGCGCGATGACCACGCTGGAGACGCAGGACATGATGGTGGACACCCGCCAGCCCCGGTGGACCCTGTCGTACTTCTGCGCGCCGACGTTCTGGCCGGTGAAGGTGGCGACGCCGGAGTTAAAGCCGAAGATGGGCACGAGGGCGTAGGCCTCCATGCGGTTGCCGACGGTGAAGGCGCTCATGGTCGTGGGGTCGAAGCTGTTGACCAGTCGCTGTATAAAGACGTTGCCGAGGGAGATGACGGCCTGCTGGATGATCGCCGGGACGCCCAGCTTGAGGGAGATGGCAAATTTCTCACGGTCAAAGACAAATTCGCCCTTTTTGAAGCGGAAAATGGGGTATTTGATAAACATATACGCCACACTGACCGCGGCGGAGGCGGCCTGGGCGATGACTGTGGCGACCGCAACGCCGGCGACCCCCCAGCCGAAGCTGACGACGAACCAGACGTCGAGGATGGTGTTCAGCACGGCGCTGACGATGAGGAAGTACATCGTGGCGCGGCTGTCGCCGATGGCGCGGAGGATACCGGCGACGGCGTTGTAGACATACTGGAAGATGAGGCCGAGGGAATAGATGGCGAAATATTCTATGGCCATGTCCACGATATCGGGGTCGCGCACGCGCATGAGGCCAACAACGAGGGGCTTTGCGAACACGCTGCCGGCGACGGTGAGGAAGGTGCCGAGGCCGACGAGGGTTATGAGCAGCGTCGAGGCCGCGCGGCGGAGCTCATGCGTCCTGCGCGCGCCGTAGAGCTGGGCGACGAGCACGGCGCCGCCGTTGCCCAAGCCGATGGATATAGCCAGGAAGAGAAAGATGAGCGAGACGCAGCTGCCGACTGCGGCTATCATATTCTCGCAAATTGCCTGGGTAGCCCCGCCGTAGCGTCCGACGACGACGCCGTCCACGGTGTTGTACAGCTGCTGCAAAAACTGCCCCAACATGATCGGTATGGAGAAAAAGAGCAGCTCCTTCCACGCCGAACCCACCGTCATATCCCGCTGACCGCCCATAATGTGCACATCTCCTGAAAAAGTGTCGTACAGAGGTGATTTTATCATGCCGCGGCGGCTATGTAAAGAGCGCGCCGCCCTCAGTCCTCGGGGTAATATATCAGCATGCTCAGCTTCGCCGGGGATTCCCCGATGTTGCGGTACGAGTGCTCCGCGTCCGCCCGGAAGCGCAGCGAGTCTCCTTCCGCGAGGGCAAAGCTCTCCTCCCCCGCGCGGATCTCCACCTCCCCGGCGAAAACGGTGACATATTCCTCCGAGCGCGGAAGGTGCGGCTGCGCGTCCAGCCCGCCGCCGGGCTCTATATATATCCTGTACGTCTCAAAGTGCCGCTCCTCTTCGAACGGGAAGGCAGGGCAGTTCAAATACCTCCCCCCGTCCTCCGACAGCGGCTCCACGTCCGCCGCCCGGATGAGCAGCGACGGGCTCGAGTGCGCATCCATGAGGCTCGTGAACGACACCTTATAGCCGTTCGCCATCTTCCAGAGCACGGAAATGGTCGGGTTCACGTCGCCCTTTTCTATCTGCGCGAGCATGCTGCGGGACACCCCGGTGAGCTGCGCCGCGGCGTCGAGCGTGAGCTTTTTGCTCTCGCGTATCGCCTTCGCGTTCGCCCCGATGATTTTTTGCAGATCCATATCGCTCTCCTCTTGACAATATATCGGACTAATGATACAATATGCGAGAAATCCGATATATCGGATTATAAGTTCATTATACCATCGGCATTTAAGGAGGTCAATATGTTCAGCTGGCTCAACTTCCTGTCCTACGCGGTGGTCACCGCCGTGACCCCGGGACCAAACAACCTGATGAGCATGTCCAACGCGGGCCGGCTCGGCTTCAGGCGCGCCTTTCCCTTCAACCTCGGCGTATGGGCGGGCTTTTCCGTTGTCATGCTTCTGTGCACCTTCTTCTGCGGCGCGCTGTCGGACCTGATACCCAGGATAAAAACGCCCATGCTCGTCGTCGGCGCGGCCTATATGCTGTATCTCGCCTATAAGACCTTCAAAAGCCCCCCTGTCACGGAGGACGGCTCCCAGCAGGTCAAGGGCAGCTTCGGCAGCGGCTTTGCGCTCCAGTTCGTGAACCCCAAGATTTACATCTACTGCATCGTGTCCATGGAGGCGTACATCCTGCCCTATTACCAGGGCGAATGGCTCACGCTCACGCTCTTTGCTCTGCTGCTGGCCTTCATCGGCTTTGTGTTCACGCTGTGCTGGTCGCTCTTCGGCTCGGCGTTCAAGCTGCTCTTCTCCAAATACGCCCGCGCGACCAACACCATCATGGCGCTCCTGCTCGTCTACTGCGCCATCTCCCTCTTCCTTTAACCTCATACGCTCAAAAAAAGGGATGCCTGGGGGCATCCCTTTTCCTTATATCTTCCTCATCGTCCCGTCGCCGGCCATGAGCTCCGTCAGCTCCTCTATGCGCTCGAGCGGGAACGGCGG